>Ga0308416_1000445_pt1 | contig 14536 bp, 9 predicted proteins | sample HotsprSampleOS60_FD_203468 | JGI IMG/M metagenome (GOLD analysis project Ga0308416, IMG submission 203468) | Hot spring phototrophic mat microbial communities from Octopus Spring, Yellowstone National Park, Wyoming, United States - 20090730_OS60 ... | reverse complement strand
CGAAACTTGCGCGCCCATCCGGTGCAACCGAACAACTGACAGGCATCACATACACCAGCATCACGCAACCGTTGACGCTCATCACTGGCTTTAGACTTGCGATACTTTTCTTCATCAAAGGTGCAGCTGTGCTCCGTCGGATCGCACGCATATCCGCCCAGTCCGCGCACCAACGCCTCATACCACCAGCGTAGCGAACCGATTAGCCCTGTCTCGTGCAGGCGGTCGCAGGTCTGATCCACGCCACCGGTCCACAAAGGGGTCAAGGTCTTGAGTGTGATGTGCATAGCCTGTTCCCTCATAAGATACAATGATCACGCAAGCTGTCGTCCTGTTTCTATCTCATCGGCGCAGGCGATCAAACACTCAAACATAGTTTTTGACCATCCTACACAATTCTGGACGGCAACGCAAGTATGTTCTTGCTCGTGCGTTATTGTAGGTTCTCATTACTCACTCCCGTCCGTCCTGCGCATCTGCGAGCGTGACGAGGATGTCAGGTCCGAAAACCTTCGTTATCACCTTGACAGAAATGCGGCTGCACAGGCGTATCCGCTTGCGTTTCCTCTAACCATCGACTACAATAAGAGTGCCTTGTCTCAGGAACCAGCCAGACGCGCCAGCAACGCGACCGCATCCACGAACCAGATCAGGAGAAATACCGTGGCTGCCAAAACAATCTACAAACTGCCTCTGGTCTTTGAACCACAGACAGAAGGCGGATATACCGTAACCTGTCCTATCCTGCCTGAGCTGATTACCGAGGGTGATACTGTTGCCGAAGCGCTGGACAATGTCGCCGACGCCCTGCGCGCGATTGTTGAAGCCTATGAAGATCTGGGGCGTCCACTGCCTTCCGTCTTGCGGCAGGCCGCCTTTGACCAACAAACTCCTTTCTGGATCGAAACAGCAGTCGGGTTATGAGAAGATACCACTAGACCTCCGCCACCTGACAATGCTCCACGAGCTGCTTCTGCCAGTCTGGTTCCACCACCCGCACGCCGCAACACAGTAGCCAGTCGCCATCTCTAGCGTGATGCCCGCTTTGAACTGCAAAATCCCTTTTTGTTTGCGATCGAATGCGACCATATACTCGTGGTATGATACATACCGTTCGCTCTAGCCCAAGGACCTGTTGCCATGCTCTTCTTCACCGTCGAAAAACTGAAGGCGCGTCTGGAAGAGATGCGCGCCGCCATTATTCGCGATACCCGCCCGATCACCGATGTGTGGACCTGCCCGGCGCCTGGCGCCCCACCCGATAACGCGATGTCCCCGCCGCCGCCCCCCGATGATCCATCCTGGCGTCCGCTGAAGGTCGGCGAACGCTGGGGCGGCGACCCGCAGAACCCCGATAAGCCGGATGAACCGCTTCCGTGGGGCATGCCGGTTGATGGCGGGCATACCCACTGGCTGCGCACGACCCTGCGCGTCCCGGAAGAATGGCGCGGACGCCAGGTGCAGGTTCGGCTGCGCTGGTCTGAGGAAGGGCACGCTGGCATCGAGGGCATTCTCTATCTCGATGGGCGCGCGCTCGCCGGGATTGATGAGCCGCACCCGGCTGCGCTGATCCCCGAAAGCGCGCACGAGGGTGAACACGAAGTGCTGATCCGCTGCTATACGCCCTACCCCCGTCCGTTTGGCGGGCTGGAATTGCAACTGCGCGACGAGATTATCAGTCGCCTGACTGCCGTAATGTCCGCCGTGCTCGATGCGATCCCCACCTACCGTGAGAGCGACCCGGAAAAGCATGCTCTACTCGACCGGATCAATCGCGCGTATAACCTGCTCGACCTGCGCGAGGGATGGCAGAGTGAACGCTTCGCCATCTCGGCGGGCGCGGCGCTGACCTTCCTGCGCGAGACACTGACGGCCAACCTGGAGCCGGGCCAACGCCCAACCATCCTGGCAACTGGTCACGCGCATATGGATGTTGCCTGGCTCTGGCCCCTGTGGCGCACCCGCCAGAAAATCGCGCATACGGTTGCGACCGCGCTGCACCTGATGGAACGCTACCCGGAGTATCACTTCAGCATGAGCCAGCCGCAAACCTATTCGTTCCTCAAGCAGGACGATCCGGAATTGTACGAGCGGTTGTGCCAGCGCGTTGCTGAAGGACGATTCGAGCCGGTTGGCGCAATGTGGCTTGAACCGGATTGCAATGTGACCGGCGGCGAATCGCTGGTGCGCCAGGTGATCCACGGCATGCGCTTCTTCGAGGGTGAGTTCGGTCTCATCGAGCATGTCGTCTGGTTGCCGGATGTGTTCGGCTATTCGGCGGCGCTGCCGCAGATCATGCGTCTGGCGGGCATTTCGTGCTTTATGACGACCAAAATCAGCTGGAACCAGTTCAACCGCATGCCCTACGATACATTTCGCTGGCGCGGGATCGACGGCTCCGAGGTGCTGGCGCATTTCGTGACTGCAACCTCCGCGCCGCTGAAACCAAACCCGACCGAAGCGCAGTTCTATACCTACAACGGCAGCATGCTCCCGTCCGAGGTCTTCGGAACGTGGAACCACTACCGCCAGAAGGATATCAATGACGAAGTGCTCTACATTTATGGGTATGGTGATGGCGGCGGCGGTCCGACCGAGGAGATGCTCGAACTGGCGCGGGTCATGTCCGACCTGCCGGGTTTCCCGGTGGTGCGCCCCGGTCGCGTCGAGCAGTACTTCCAGCGCCTGCAGCAGCGCGTCTGGAACAATCCCCGGCTGCCGGTGTGGGTCGGCGAGCTGTACCTGGAGTATCACCGTGGCACCTACACCAGTCAGGCACGCACCAAACAAAACAACCGTCAGGCAGAACTCCTGCTGCGCGAAGCCGAATGGCTCAATGCCTGGGCAGTCACGCAGGGAGCGATCAACCGTCAGGCGGACCTCGACGCCGCCTGGCGCACAGTGCTGCTCAATCAGTTCCACGATATTTTGCCCGGAAGTTCAGTGCCGCTGGTGTATGTCGAGAGCGAACGTCAGTTTGCCGAGGTGCGCGAAACGGTCGAGACGGTGCGCCACGCCGCGATTACCGACCTGACCGAGAGTGACGGGAACGGGGCTGCGCCACGCCTGGCGGTGTTCAATAGCCTGGCGTGGGATCGCACCGAATGCGTCGCCATTCCGCTCGATGACCGCCCCCGACCGGTGGTTGCCGGCGTGACGCAGACGGTCGAGCACCTTGATGGGACGCGCGCGCTGCTGGTGGAAGCGTCCGCGCCGGCATTCGGGTACATTGCCATCGACAAAGTCTCCCACCCGACTCCGCCCGCACGTTTCACTGTTCGTCGCGAGTATCTGGCGTCCGACGAGTTTCGCATCGAGTTTGACACGCATGGCGAAATCGGATCGCTCTACGATGCCCGGTATGAGCGCGAAATCATCGCCGAAGGCGCCACCGGCAACCAGCTCGTCCTGTACGAAGACCGCCCAATGTTCTGGGATGCCTGGGATATCGATCCGTTCTATCTCGAAAAACCGTACCCGATTCACGACATCAGCGAATGGCGTGTCGTTGAAGAAGGACCACTGCGCGCCACGGTCGAAATCGTGCGGCGCTTTGGCAAGAGTACAATCCGGCAGCGGATCAGTCTGTGGTGCAACAGTCGCCGGATCGACTTTGATACGGAGGTGGACTGGCAGGAACGGCAGAACCTGTTGCGCGTGCTGTTCCCGCTGCGGCTCAACGCAACCCGCGCCACCTGCGAAATCCAGTTCGGCTCAGTCGAACGCCCAACCCACCGCAACACCAGCTGGGACTGGGCGCGCTTCGAGGTGTGTGCGCATCGCTGGGTCGATCTCAGCGAGGGCGGGTATGGCGTGGCGCTGATGAACAACGGCAAATATGGTCACAGCCTGCTCCACAACACCCTGGGCATATCACTGCTCAAATCGGCAGTCATTCCCGATCCGCAGGCAGACCGCGGAGTGCATCGCTTTATGTACAGCCTGCTGCCGCACGCTGGCGACTGGCGCGAGGCGCAGGTCACCCGCCGCGCGTATGAACTGAACGCTCCGCTGCGCCCAGTGACGGTCATGGGTGAAATTCCAGCCGAAGGACGGTCATTCCTGCGCGTCGAAAGCGATCATGTCGTGGTTGAAACAATCAAAACCGCCGACGATGGCGATGGGCTGATCGTGCGTATGTACGAAGCGCATAACCAGCGTGGTCAGGTGCGCCTCGACTTCGGGCGACCAGTGGAGTCGGCGGTGGAAGTCGATCTGCTGGAACGCGAGATCGGGCCGGTGACTGTGGACGGTCAGACGGTGCGGTGCAACGTGCGTCCATTCGAGATCAAGACGATTCGTGTACGGTTATAACGCGCGCCAGAGAACGACGGCACCTGTCCCATCCGCTGCTGCCGGCTCAGTGACGGAAGCCAGGTGGGATAAGCGCTGTGAAGATCGCGCCGAACTGTCCAAAGGGCGCACTGTCTCGATTGCTGTAGCTGCCATGCCACTGCGTACACTGGCGGAACAGCCTATAAATGATCTTCAATAGCTTGCACTATAAGGTCATCGAAGGATGGGAGAATACCTATGACATTTCCGGGAACACGATCAATGATGCGATATGAGTTATCAGGTAGGTGGAGGGTATAGTAATCCATGTTTCCCTGTCCAAAAACCAGAAAGTCGTTATAAAACTCGCACCTGGCGGAAGTCCGATAAGATCAAAAGTCTTGCCTGTATAAGGCCCGCTTGTTCCAATCCAATCCGCTCCTCGATCGGGGCTGCGTTCCAGCCCTCCACACCAGTCCTCAATTAGAGCACCGACTTCACCCTCATAAGGGCGATAACCTGTATCAGGATCTGCTCCCAAAGCTCTTTGTCTGGCTTCCGGCGTGCGATGCCTGATGGCATCTACGCTGTCAGTGGTGATTCTGATTCGTCCTGCCAGTCCGGCGGCGTCATCGACATGGCTCGCTGCCTTCCCCGCTGCCGTCCCCGCTGTCCGCCCGGCATCCGCCAGCGCATCTGCTGCCTTCCCCGCATCCTCCACCCGCCCTGCGATCCGCCCAGCGTCCGTCAGCGCGTCCGCCGTCCGCCAGCGCGTCTGCCGTTTTGCCCACGCTCCCCGCCTTCGCCGCATACCCCGCAGCGCCCATCCCCCCGGTAATGATGGCGAGGATTGCTGGCAAGAGCTCAAACACCGCTCTGCTGATCGCTTCCCCGTAGCGCCCCGCCTGCCAGTCGGTCATAATCGGCGCAACCACCGCCTCAAGCACGCTGGCGAGGGTGCCCCGCGGGTCGCGCACCAGCGCGTCCCACAGCGCGCCGTATCTGCGGCGCGTCGCCGCGTCCCCCACGATGAGTTTGCCCAGATCACCGACCAGCGTGACCAGCCCGCTTACCGTGTCGGAGACCCCTTCGACGAAGCCGATGACCAGCTCCGCCCCCTGCTGGACGACCTAGTCGAGTGCGGCGCCGACCGGACGAAGCCACGCCCCGGCGTCTGCGGGCAGCACTCCTCCGGTCGCGGTCCGCCACGCTGCTACAGCCAACAACAGACTGCTCGCGATCCCAATCCCCAGTGTCGCCCACGGTGCAGCGTCCGTCGTCTGCGCCAGCAGCTGCGGTAGGCTCACGACCGTCTAGGGCGGCGCCGTCACCGTCGGCGCTGTGATGCCCGCCGTCCCGCCGACCGGCGCGGCGCCCGGCGCGCCTGCCAGCCAGCGCGTGAGCGTCGCCATCGCAGCGCCGCTGATCGTGGCCGCCTGGTCGCGCACGACCAGGCTGAGAAGCGCCAGCGCGCGATGAGCGCGGCGACCAGCGCCAGCGCTTCGACGGCTTCTGCACCGCATTCGTGCGCCCATACGTGCCGGGCGCCGACAGCGCCCCGCACCCGGCGCGCGGTTGCCTGCGTGTGCTTCGACCGTGGCATGCGCCGGGTCACCCGAAGCATCGCCCGCATCTCCCTTTTGCGCATCCGTTCTGACCTGTGCTGGACATCGCAGACGCGCCCCGGAGGCGCTACGCTGGTACAATACCAAAAGACGCCGCGCGATGGAAGATGCAGTCTGTAACGAAGCTGTAAACATTTGCGAATGCTATGGCAGTCACGTCACGTCTCTATGCCGGTGAAGACGACTATGCCCGCATGCGCCAGCTGGTTGCGGAAATCGAGGCGCTTGAGGGTCCGCTCGTGTACTGTCACGTCGGCAATCTCGACTGGTGGCGCTGCACTGACGAAGACACCCACGCCCTGGCAACACGCATCCGCCTCTGGTTCGACCATCAAGGCGCGCTGGTCGGGTTTACCTGGCTCAGTGAGCATCAGGTAGATCTGCTGGTGCACCCGGCGCACCGCTCCATCGAACCGGCAATGCTCGACTGGGTGGAGCATCTGAGTCGTCTCGACGTTGATGATCCGCATCCGCACGTATCGGTCTGGAGTTATGCGCACGACACATATCGCAACGACTTACTGGCGCAGCGCGGCTACCAGCGCACCGAACACTTCCTTTCGCTCAGCGTGCGCGATCTGGGTCAGCGTGTGTCCGAGCCGGACATTCCTTCCGGTTATATCATTCGCATGATGAACGGCGAAGATGATGTGCATGCCCGTGTCGAAGCGCACTGCGACGCCTTCGTGCTGTCGCGGATGACCGTTACCCGGTATCGTGCTGTTATGCACGCTCCCACCTACCGACCTGACCTGGACTTGATCGCAGTTGCGGCAGATGGAACTGTCGCCGCCTTCTGCACCCTGTGGTTTGACTCGATCAACCGCGTTGGCGAGATCGAGCCGCTGGGATGCCGCGCTGCACACCGCCGTCGTGGACTGGCGCGCGCACTTGTGCTGGAAGGTCTGCGGCGTTTACAGGGATACGATACACGTTATGTAACAGCGTTCTACGGCAACGAACCGGATGATCAACCGGCGCGACATTTCTACGCCAGCCTCGGCTTTGTTGAACGCGGACGCATCTATGCGTGGACAAAGGAAGGGCATTCATAGCTCCTTGTTCGGGCGCAGCGGCGCTGCACCCCCACTGCTACCCTGCTGCCTGAATGAAGCCTTTTCTTTCAATCCATCCGCGTTCTGACGATTTTGAGTCTTTGTGCAGGGTTGATCGGGAGCGCCAGCCTCATACCTCGTCCAGCCCGAGCCAACGTTCCGCTGTCGTGCTCCGCCGAGCCGCTGTTCACCAACGGCAGCTTCATCACTGGATGGGACAAAGGAGCAGGAGATGCCGATACCTGTTCACCTCCATCGGATCCATTTCACCAAGGACCTGGCTTTCTTGTTGATCCGACGCGGCTATAGACCTCTTTTCCCCCTAACTCTCCCAGGCATGCTCGCCTGGCGGACGATTTCACCGTGACTGGTAACGTATGGCGTCCTTCAGCGCTTACCTTTTATGTCTACCAGACCTACGCCATCTCTTCGTCATCCAGCATCACCGGCGTGATAGGTCTGCGCCTGTGGAACGGCACGCCAGGCGAAGGCGGTGAGGTCATTGCCGGACCAGTTGATGCCACGATTACGAACAATCAGTGGACTGGCGTCTACCGCGCGTATTCTAACGATTTAGGAAACACTGATCGCCCGATTATGGCAGTAACGGTTAACTGGCCCTTTACAATTACCACGCTGCTGACCGGCGCCTACTGGATCGAGTGGGGTATGGCGGGTAGCCCCAGCTTTACCGGTCCCTGGGTTCCAGCAGTCAATTTCGACACTGGCAACAATGCGCGCCAGCCTGACCTGACCGGCGGCGAGCCGGGAACGTGGACACCGCGAGGTGATTATGCGGTGAGTACCAGCATCGCTGAGTTTCCATTTGTGATCTGTGGCGACACCATTCCCATGCCTCAGATCACGAGCCTGAGTCCAGATCAGGCAGTTGCTGGCGGCGCAGGGTTTACGCCGACCGTCAACGGCAACGGTTTTATCGATGGAACCGAATCGGATCGCTCGGTTGTCCACTGGAACGGAAGTCCTCACCCGACGACCTTCGTCTCCAGCACGGTGCTGACCGCCACCATCCCTGCCAGCGACGTTGCAACCGCCGGGACGGCGAGTGTCACCGTTGTCAATCCGGGGAATCTCACGTCCAACACGGCGACCTTCACCATCACGAATCCATTGCCGACGATCAGCAGCATCAGTCCAGCGACAGCGGTCGCCGGAAGCGGTGGGTTCACCCTCATCATCACCGGCACGAACTTCGTCAACGGCGCGGTGGTGCGCTGGAACGGGAGTGACCGCCTGACGACTTTCGTCTCCAGCACCCGGTTGGAAGCCGCCATCCCTGCCAGCGACGTTGCAACCGCCGGGACGGCGAATGCGACGGTCTTCAACCCTGCTCCCGGTGGCGGTACGTCCGACACGGCGACCTTCACTATTCAGGCAAGCAACCTATCGCCGACGATCACTACTCTCAGTCCATCGACAACGGTCGCCGGAAGCGGCGGGTTCACCCTCATCATCACCGGCACGAACTTCGTCAACGGCGCGGTGGTGCGCTGGAACGGAAGCGACCGCCCGACGACCTTTGTCTCCAGCACCCAGTTGGAAGCCGCCATCCCTGCCAGCGACGTTGCAACCGCCGGGACGGCGAATGCGACGGTCTTCAACCCTGCTCCGGGCAGCGGCGAGTCGGGCGCGGTGACGTTCACTATTTAGGACAATACTATTGGATCACCGCCGCAATACCGGGTTATGCTGCCGCTCATTACACGATAGCCTTCCACCGGCAGGAAGGCGGAATATCGGGCATAGCATGTTGCGGGCAGGCATGCTATGCCTGGACCAGTGGACAGGGCGTTCTCTGCATAGACATCATCCGTGTGACGCGCATTGGTGAAGGTGCATTCGCTTCGGTGCACCTTCTTCCGCCGCTTATTGCAATAGGAATATCGTATCAACACGCTCCCCGTTTCTCGTGTACAATGACGGTATGAAGATTCGCTTTCGCTCAATCCTGATTGCGCTGATCACCTGCGTGCTGGCAGGGTGCGGTGCCTTCCCTGTGGCGCTGCAACCAGATCCGACTGCACCTGTCGTTCCGCTTTCGACGCCAACAGCGTTGCCAACCGCCACATCTACGGCAACGCCGCCACTGCCAACCGCAACACCGACGCCAACCCATACCCCCACGCCGATTCCAACGCCAACTGTTACCCCTTACCCGCTCCTGCCGACTCCGACACTCGCACCGCTGACTGCCAGCATGCGACAGGAGATCTTCAACGATGTCTGGACGCTGGTGCGCGACCGGTATGTGTACGAGGATTACGGCGGCATCGACTGGGACGCAGTACGCGAAGAGTTCGAGCCGTTGATTGCCAGGGCTGCATCAGAAGAAGAGTTCTATGCGCTGATCGAGCAAATGGTGGCTCGTCTCGGCGATGATCATACACGCTTCGACACGCCGCAGGAAGTAGCCGAAGAGGCAGCCCGTTTCGATGGCGGGGTGGCATATGCTGGCATTGGCGCCATGATCCGCGAACTGCCAGAGGGTATTCTGATCACCCGCCTTGCCCCTAACGGTCCGGCGGAGCAGGCAGGATTGCAACCGCGCGACCTGATCATTGCCGTCAACGGAGTGCCGGTTAGCGACACTGTCACCTTCGGTCCCGGTGGTCCGATCACGGTGGTGCGCGGGCAACCAGGAACGCCTGTGCAACTCAGGGTGCGCAGCAGCGCTGGCGCAGTGCGCGAAGTGACCGTCATCCGCCAGGTTATTCCGCCCGATGCCTTCCCGATTGTCGAGGCGCGCCGTCTGCCAGGAACCGACGTTGGTGTGGTTCTGATCGATACATTCAACATTTCCGCTCTCGACGAGCGTGTGACCGACGCGATTATGTCGCTGTTCCGGTCTGGACCGCTCGATGGGTTGATCCTGGATGTGCGCACTAACGGCGGCGGGCGCCTGGATATGCTCCGTCGCACGCTGGGTCTGTTTCTCGACGGTGGCACCATCGGCAGCAGCAGTGGGCGTGACCGTTCCTTCAGTATCGATGTGCCATCGGGTCGCACCCTGCCTCTGCTCGAGCAGGTACCAATCGTCGTGCTGACGAGTGATGAGACTGCCAGCGCCGCCGAGATGTTTGCCGCCGGTCTACAATTCCGTGGTCGTGCGCGGATCGTCGGTACGCCAAGCGCTGGCAACACCGAAAACCTGATCGGGTATGATCTCGACGATGGCTCACGCTTCTGGGTGGCGGAACTGGTCTTTCGCCTGCCCGACGGCTCATTACTCGAAGGAACGGGCGTTCAGCCCAACCGGGTAGTGGAGGCGGAATGGTGGCGCTACGACGGCGAAAACGACCCGCAAATCCTTGCAGCGGTCGAAGAAATCCGCCTCGCCAACCGATCCCGTTATGCCGCAGATACGGTTGAACGTTGAACGTTGAACGTTGAACGGTTCCCGGTTCTCAGTTCCTGGTTCTCGGTTCTTGGTTCTTAGTTCCTGGTTCTTGGTTCTTGGTTCTTGGTTCTTGGTTCCTGGTTCCTGGTTCTTGGTTCCTGATTCTTGGTTCTCCCATGGACACAATACTCAACCGCATTCTGACCCACAAGCGTGTTGAAGTCGAGCGACAGCGCATCAAGATACCCGACGCACAGATCCGCGCGCGGGCAGAAGCGGCGCCGCCGCCACGCGACTTCGCCGCTGCACTGCGTGCACATCGCCCCATCGCGCTGATCGCTGAAGTCAAGAAAGCATCGCCGTCGAAAGGCGTCCTGATCGAGAATTTCGATCCGCTGGCGCTGGCGCGGACCTACGCCAGCAATGGAGCATCCGCCATTTCGGTGCTCACCGATGTGCGCTTCTTCCAGGGCAGCCTGAAGTATCTGGAAGGAATTCGCGCCATGGTCGATCGGGGGTCAGCGCCGCCATTGCCGCTCCTCCGCAAGGATTTCATCATCGACCCGTATCAGGTCGCAGAGGCGCGCGCGTATGGCGCCGATGCGCTGCTCCTGATCGTCGCCGCGCTCGACGACGAGACGCTGGCAGCGCTGCTGGCGCTGACCCACTCCTTTGGCATGCAGGCGCTGGTCGAGGTGCATAACGAAGACGAACTCCGGCGCGCTCTGGATGCCGGTGCATCGATTATCGGCGTCAACAACCGCGACCTGCACAGTTTTACGACGACCCTGGAGACGACCCGCCGCCTGGCTGCGTTGCTGCCATCATCGAATCGTCCGCTGCTGGTCAGTGAGAGTGGTATTTTTACCGCCGAACACGTCGCACTGGTGCGCTCGTGGGGCGCCGATGCCATTCTCGTCGGCGAGGCGCTGGTCACTGCCCCCGATATTGCCAGCAAAGTGCGCGAACTGGGAGGAGGCTCATGAGATGTCCAAGTTGCGATGGGGTGATTGAGGAATCGGACGTGCAGTTCTGCCCGTTCCGCGGCGTGCAGATCCGCGTTTCGAGCGCCGGTAAGCCGACCCAGCGCATCAGCAAGGTTATCGACACACCCACATCCATCCTCTCGTCGATACTTCATCTCCCACGGCAGTGGCATCATTACAATCGGGCGGCTATGGAACATCTGCACCGCCAACCAGCACAGCGGCCATCGTTAGCCTGTTGTTCGGCATTCTTGGCTGGTTTACGGCACCGGTCATCTGTTCGATCATCGCCATCGTTGCCGGGTACCGTGCGTGCCGTGAGATCGCGGCATCGAATGAAAGGGTTGGCGGGAGTGGATATGCAACCGCTGGCATTATCACGGGGCATATTCAACTGGCGTTAATTGCATTCTTGTGCGCTCTCCTTTTCGTCATCTTCTTGTTGACAGAGACAGCGGGATCAGAATGGCTATATTTCAATTATCGGTTTCCCGGCAATTTCCGTCCCTGCAGGGTTCACACGCGACGGATTACCAATCGGGCTGCAACTGGTCGGGCGTCACCACAACGATTTCGGCGTGCTGCAACTGGCGCACGCTTTCGAGCAGGCGACTGGGCACTAGCGTCGACGCCCGCCGATTGTGTGAGTTTCCCAACCCATGACCAATCATCCGACTGCTGCAACCACTTCTGCGCGCAACCCTTCATTGGATGCTGGCGCTCTCGACTGGCAGCGCCACTTTGCGATGTTCTGGGATGCGTTTCTAACGGTTGCAGTAGGGGCAGGCTTATTTGACGCAGCACAGCGCGGTGGACTGTGGAATGTGCGCGGTCTCTGGATACTGATCCTGTCCCTGGCTTTCCTGATAGCGCATCGCTGGCTGTGGGCGCCGGTGCGCCGCGGAACCGGCGAATGGCCCCCACTCTACCGCGACCTCCTGATCGTTCTGGGAGTCGAGTGCATCCTGGTTATTGCCCTCCTGCCGATCAGCGCCTGGTTTGCTCTGCTGATCCTGGCGATGATGGGATAGACAGCGGCGGCGGCGGATCCATTCCGCTGGCGCCTGCCGTTTGCGGTCATGCTGCTGACCCTGGCGGAACCAGTTGGACTGTACGATGCGCTGGCGACGCAACGTTGGGGCACAGTCGCCGGACTGAAGGCGCTCATCGCATGGCTGCCGGTCATTTTTCTGTACATCCGACTCTTCTTCGACGACCGGCAGATGCGCGCTGCACTGGAACGCGACCTGCGCGCCGCCCAGGAGAAGATCGAGCGGATAACGCCGCTGCTGCACCGCCTGGATGAACTTCAGCGCCGTGAACAGGCGCTGACGGATCTGCGCGACGGTATGCAACACACCCTGGCATACCTCAACCTCCGGATCGATGCCATTCGCTAGCAAATGCACAACGACCCGGCGTCCACAGCAGACGAACTGGCGGAACTGCACAACCTGGTGCAGCAGCAGTTGAACGTCGTTGCACCGGGAACCGATGAGCGGATCGAGACGACCTCGCGTTTCACCACGTTGCCCGCTGGAAGCGGCGATGAACCCATCAGCGTCTGCGAAGCGCCCGAAGCGTCGTCTGCCGCAGCGGAAACGTCTTCCCGCCAGCGAGAGGACGCATCAGAGATCCGGGAACCCACCGGTGTAGCGGCGTCGGTGACCACCCGGAGCGAACCAGCAGCGCCGTCCAACGTACCAATCGACGAAACCGCCAATCGCCCTGACGCTGCGACAGCACCCTCGAGCGGCGAAGATTCTGATGAGCCGTCAGCAGAACAGACGCCATCTTCTGAGAGCAGGGGGTGAAGAGCAGGAGTGGGTAGTATCTCCGATGGCAGGTATCAGGTCTACTTTAGTACGGGAAATGAATGGAACGACATAGAACGAGTCTTTTCGTCGCTTTATTGCAGGGTTTGTGCGTATATCTCCGTTCGCTCCAATAAGAAAGAGCGCCCGACGTTCCGGCGACCATCGCGGCTTATCCCCCAGTATATGCACCTCTATCTCCCGTGGGCGCAATAAGCGTCCACGGGAGAAGATGCCGCTGCGCAGCATTATGGCTGGTTGCGCTTTATGATCGCGTCCCAGAAGACACGTACTTCTTGACCGATATAGGTTTCTGCCAGATCCACAACCATCCTGGCCTCGTCCAGATCGCGCCGCATCTCGGGGCTGCTGCGGACGCTCAGGTTCTCGATCAGCAGACGCGCTGCACGGATGTGCTCAGGTTGAATAATCGCAGAAGCCTCGGAACCCGGCTCCACCAGTGCGCGAATGAGGGGCAGCCAGAGATCGAGCGCCTCCCGCGCCTGCGTGCGGAGTTGTGCGTCACCTGCCAGTAACGTTGCAAGTTCCAGACGGTGATGTTCATAGATCTCAATCCAGCGCTGTCCTGCTGTGCTGGAAGCCAGTTGCTCGTCGCGGAAGCGGCGCAACACCTCCAGATCGTGCAATCCCGTCGTTGAGCCGGTAAGCGCCACTTCTGCGCCGCAGCCTGGAACACAACCCCTGGGCTCGCCACTGCACGTATCGACCGGTGCAAACATTTGACCGCTGCCGGAGATCTCAAGCGCCTGGCGCGCATTGAGACGGCCAAAGGTGACACGGCTACGCGACATGGTCGGCAGGTACACCCGGAAGACCAGGCGTGCCGGATCGACCGTTATTTCAGGGGTCGGTGCGGTCTCGATGGTCTGAGCAGAACGTTGCGCAGGAAAATCATCCGCCGAGTGATAGAGTCGCCACCAGACCTGCACATTGCTCAACTGAGGATTGACAGACCAGATCAGTCCAGCCGCACCGGAAACGAAGGGAGTTGCCGCCGAAGTGCCGCTTTCCGTAACGTAGCCGCCGCCGGATTTCAGGCTGTAAATATCCTTTCCCGGCGCAACAATATCGAGGTAACTGTTGCGATTGGAGAAGGGCGCTTCCTGATCATTATGATCACTCGCTCCCACTGACATGACACGCGGTGAGGAGGCCGGATAACTGATGCGTTGTTTGTCCCTGTCATTTCCAGATGCTGCAATAAGCAGACTGCCGCGATCGAATGCGTAGTTGATCGCGCGGGCTATTGTCTGTGAACAACCACAATTAGACGGCGCGCCCAGGCTCATGCTGATAATCTTCGCGCCGGCCTGGGCTGCGTACTGAATGCCCCTGGCTACACCGTCTGCCGAACCCTTGCCGTCCTTAGTTAACACTTTTATCGGCAGCACCTGGCAACCAG
>Ga0308416_1000442_pt1 | contig 14555 bp, 13 predicted proteins | sample HotsprSampleOS60_FD_203468 | JGI IMG/M metagenome (GOLD analysis project Ga0308416, IMG submission 203468) | Hot spring phototrophic mat microbial communities from Octopus Spring, Yellowstone National Park, Wyoming, United States - 20090730_OS60 ... | reverse complement strand
GTGAAAAAAATGCCGGGGCTTTTCAGCCCCGGCTATTGGGGGGTGAGTGGTCTGTGTGTCAGTAGGGGGATGGTGAAGTCTTTTTGCCGTTCTTCTCTTCGGGCACTTCCGCCACCAGCGCCTCGGTTGTGAGCAGCATCGAGGCAATAGAAGCCGCGTTCTCCAGCGCGGTGCGGGTGACCTTTGCTGGGTCGACGATGCCTGCCTCAATCATGTTCACGAACGCGCCTGTGGCGGCGTTGTAGCCGTGCCCTTGCGGCAGTTCCTTGACCTTCTCGACGATGACGGAGCCTTCCGCGCCTGCGTTGTTCGCAATCTGGCGCAGCGGCTCTTCGAGGGCGCGGCGCACGATATGCACGCCGATTTTCTCATCGCCGTCTACTTGTAGCGCGTCCAGCGCCTTGATGGCGTTCACGAGCGTGACGCCGCCGCCAGGCACGATGCCCTCCTCAACGGCGGCTTTGGTGGCGTTGATGGCGTCTTCGAAGCGCGACTTCTTCTCCTTCAGTTCGGTCTCAGTTGCCGCGCCGACCTTGATGACCGCCACGCCACCCGCCAGCTTCGCCAGACGCTCCTGCAGCTTCTCGCGGTCGTAATCCGACTCGGTGGTTTCAATTTGCTTGCGGATTTGCTGGATGCGCCCCTGAATTGCTTCAGGCTTGCCCTTGCCGCCGATGATGGTCGTGTGCTCTTTTTCGATGACCACCTTCTCGGCGCGCCCCAGCTGATCCAGTTTCACATTCTCCAGCTTGATGCCGAGGTCTTCGGTGATGAAGGTTCCGCCCGTGAGGATGGCGATGTCTTCCATCATCGCTTTGCGTCGCTCGCCGAAGCCCGGCGCTTTGACGGCGGCGCACTGGAACACCCCGCGCAGCTTATTGACCACCAGCGTCGCCAGCGCCTCGCCTTCCATATCCTCGGCGATAATCAGCAGCGGTTTGCCCGCACGCACGACCTGCTCCAGCACAGGGATGATGTCCTGCGCCGCGCCGATTTTCTTCTCGTACAGCAAGATGTACGGCTCTTCCAGCACGGCTTCCATGCGCTCAGGGTCGGTGATGAAGTAAGGCGAGATGTAGCCGCGATCGAAGCGCATGCCCTCCACGACCTCCAGCGTGGTCTCCGTGCCCTTGGACTCCTCGACGGTAATCACGCCGTCTTTGGTGACCTTCTCGATGGCGTCGGCGACCACTGTGCCGATGGCGGGGTCATTCGCGGAGATGGTCGCCACCTGCTCAATGGCGGCGCGCCCTTCGACGGGGGTAGCGGTCTCTTGGATGAACTTCACGGCAGCCTCGACGGCTCTATCGATACCGCGCTTGACATACATTGGGTTCGCGCCTGCGGCGACCGCCTTGAGACCCTCCTTAAAGATGGCTTGCGCCAGCACGGTTGCGGTGGTCGTGCCGTCGCCCGCGACATCGTTCGTCTTGGACGCCACCTCGCGCACGAGCTGCGCGCCCATGTTCTCAAAGCGGTCTTCTAACTCTATTTCCTTCGCAATCGTGACACCGTCGTTGATGACAGTCGGCGAGCCGAACTTCTTCTCTAAAACAACATTTCTGCCGCGCGGTCCGAGAGTGACCTTAACTGCATTCGCAATTGTATCGACGCCACGCTCCAGCGCGTGCCGAGCGGCTTCCGTGTACAAAATCTCCTTCGCTGCCATCGCTTCAATTCCCTCCTATGATAGGGTTATTTCTCCAGTACGGCTAAAATGTCGTCTTCGCGGAGAATAATATACTCTTCGCCGCCTATTTTGATTTCCGTACCGCCGTATTTTGAGAATAGCACTGTGTCGCCGACTTTCACCGCCAGCGGGACGACTGTGCCGTCGTCCATGATACGCCCTGTGCCCACAGCCATGACCTCGCCTTCTTGCGGGCGCTCCTTCGCCGTGTCGGGCAAAATGATTCCGCTTTTGGTCATCTCTTCCGCCGATTTGGGGCGGACTACCACTCGATCGCCGATTGGTTTCAACATCGCCATAACACCTCCTTCTCCGATACTGGCTTCGTGTATGCCTGCCATAAATTTAGCACTCGCGACTTGCGAGTGCTGAACGCGCCTATATATTACCCTATCGAAATCGGGCTTGTCAAGGGGTGGGGATAAATGCGCCAACACATCGTTTACACCCGCCCTGCTCCCCTGCCTCGACCCTGTATTGATAAGTGTGCAGAGGCAGGGATGAAGGTCGTTGCCTTCTCGCGATTCGCTGCATCTCTCAGCATGGTACAATACGCCCCCGATGACAGAACTGAACACGCAATTGGGCGTCAACTTCCCGCGCGGGTTCCGAAGTGCAGGCGTCTATTGCGGGATTAAGAAACCTGGATTGTTAGACCTCGCGCTAATCGTGTCGGAGCGGGAGGCGAGCGTGGCGGGCGTATTCACGACGAATCGTGTGTGCGCCGCGCCTGTGCGCTGGTCAAGGCAGGTTGTCGCCAGCGGCATGGGGCGTGCGATTGTTGCCAATAGCGGCAACGCGAACTGTCTCACAGGCGAGCAGGGCGAGCGCGACGCGCAACGCATGGCGGAACTGGTCGCCCAACGGCTGGGTTGCCCGCCTACCCAAGTGGTGGTCGCCTCTACAGGCGTGATTGGCGTACCGCTCCCGATGAACGCCGTGGAAGCGGGCATCGCGCTGGCGTTCGAACGGCTCAGCGACGGCGACGACCGCACAACCGCAGACGCCATCCTGACGACCGACAGCGCGTCCAAACGCGCCTCGCTGACAGTGGACACCCCTGCAGGCAGTGTGCGCATCGGCGCGATTGCCAAAGGCGCAGGCATGATTGCCCCCAACATGGCGACGATGCTCGCCTTCATTACTACCGACGCCGCGATAGACCCCGTTGACCTGCAGGCATGCCTGACGCGCGTGGTGGACGCGACCTTCAACTGTATCACAGTAGACGGCGACACCAGCACGAACGATATGGTGATTGCACTGGCGAACGGGGCAGCAGGCGTGCGATTGATGGGCGATGCACTACAGGCGTTCGAGCAGGGGCTGTATCAAGTGTGCGAGTACCTCGCCAAGCGCATCGTCAAAGACGGCGAGGGGGCAAGCCGCATTTTTGAGGTGCGCGTGTCGGGCGCGGCGGACGCCAACGCCGCGCGCCAAATCGCCCGCACGATTGCCGAGTCGCAACTGGTCAAAACCGCCATTCACGGAGGCGACCCGAACTGGGGACGCATTATTGCCGCTGCTGGACGCGCAGGCGCGCCGATGGACCTGAACCGCGCACGACTGTATCTGCAAGATACGCTCGTGTTCGCGGATGGACGCCCCGCCGAGTACGACGAGCAAGCCCTCGTCGAGGCGATGCAGATCGAGGAGGTGCTGCTGAACCTGCAACTCGGCGAGGGGGACGGCACAGCGCGCTTCTGGAGCAGCGACCTCACCGCCGAGTATGTCAAGATCAACGCCCACTACCATACCTGAGACGATGCGGGCATACCGCCTCGTCGCGCCGAACCAATTGCGCTGGGAGCAGGTTCCCACGCCGACGCCCCAGCCCGACGAGGCGTTGCTGCGCGTTCACGCCTGCGGGCTGTGCGGCACAGACCTCCACCTCAAAGCGCGCGGGCATTACTATTGGAATGACCAGCCGCTGACGCTGGGACACGAGATTGTCGCGGAGGTCGCCAGCCTGCCGCTGGACTATACGGGCGACCTTCGAGTCGGCGACTCTGTGGTGGTAGACCCGCAGCTGGTGTGTGGCGACTGCTACTACTGTCGTCGCGGGCGGTTGAACCTGTGCGAGCGGCTGGAGCATCTCGGCTTGAGTGTGGACGGCGGCTTTGCGGAGTACCTGACCGCGCCCGTGCGCAATCTGTATCGCGTGCCTGATGAGGTGTCGCGCGAGTCGCTCTGGCGCTACGCGCTGGTGGAGCCTGTGGCGACCTGCGTGGCGGGCATGCGCTTGGCGAACCCGCAGCCCGACGAGACGGTCGCGATTGTGGGGCTGGGCTTTTTCGGGCAGGTATATGCGCAACTGGCGCGCCTGTGGGGCGCGGCGCAGGTGCTTGCGCTGGAGGTGAATCCTGCGCGGCGCACAGTGGCGCAATCCATCGGCGCGGCGACGCCGCTTGACCCCAACGAGTGGCTCGCGCAGCCGACCAACGCGCATGTGGTCATCGACGCGGCTGGCTCTCCCGACGCTGCCGAGTGGTGCCTCCGCCTCGCACGCAAGGCAGGACGCGTCGTCGTCTTCGGCTACCGTCCCGAACCCGTGCAGGTGGACTGGTACCAAATCCTCGTCAAGGAGCTAACCGTTCTCGGCTCACGCTCCAGCAATCACGCCTGGGAATACGGTCTTCAACTCATCCACGAAAACCGCCTCGCGTTGGACGCGCTTACAGACCTGCGTCCGTTCGACGCAATTGAAGCGGCGTTCGCCGACGCCGAAGCACAACGCGCCTTCAAGCCGATTCTGCGCTGGTAGCGAACGCCTCAGTCCCACCGCTCCCACAGGTCGGGGCGCTGCGTGCGCGTGTATTCCACCGACGAGCAAAAAGTGTTGTTGTTGCGCTCGCACTCCGATTCGGGCAAGCCGTACAGCGCCTCGAACGGCGTGGCTTTCACATGCCCGTCGGCGTACACGACAGTGACCTGCTTCGAGTGGCGTCCGTGGGGGCGTTGGTGGAACGCGGGCGGAAAGCCTGGCGCCGTACTGAACCCGTAGTGCTGCCACTCGGTGCGCATGAAGGGCGAGTGAACCACATTCATATGGAAGCCCTCGCGCTCCCACAGTGGTCGGCTCTGGACGCCCGACGGCACGCCGTCCATCACCATCACATGGCTGGCGGGCGCACTCAGTTGGGCGAGACTCTTGCTGGGCGGGTAGATGAAGGGCGCAGACTGACATCCGTTGGAGAAGCCCATCGGCGAGGGGTATGCCGCGCCGTAGCCAATCCGACCCTCACATAGCAGGCGTCTGCCCGTCGGCGAGTCGGGGTTCGTAATCGGCTTTGCTTCGGGACAGCGCGAATAGAGGTTATCCCGCGAGTAGGGCTGGAGCCAGTAGAGGTAGCCAATAGAGGTGCAACTCGTGTAGCCACCCCCACAAAAGTTCGGAGGCGGAATCAACTAGTTCTCGGCAAGCGGGAACACTTCGCCGTAGTCCTGCACATACATCATCGCGGCAATGCCTATCTGCCGACAGTTGCTGAAACACATGGTCTGGCGCGCCTTCGCACGCGCTTGCGCAAACACAGGGAACAGAATCGCCGCCAAAATCGCGATAATCGCAATCACGACCAGCAGCTCGATGAGGGTAAACCCGTAAGCTCGCTTCGTCGCTGTCATAATACCAATTATACCACAGAGCTATAGGGTAAAACGGAAAGCGCCCATCGATGATATGCGCGAGGGGGGGCAGCCGTGGAGCTGCCTTGCATGCAGGCGCGGGGTACAATCTCTGTGGGGGCGATAACCCATGCAAAAAGTTCACTGGGCAGAGCGCATCGTGGTTGACCCTGAGATTCATCACGGGGTACCGTGCATTCGCGGCACGCGCGTGCCTGTCGCGGTCGTGCTGGGTAGCTTAGCCGAGGGCTTGACGACCGAAGCGATTCTGCACGAGTATCCTTCCCTCACTCCTGAAGACATCCAAGCGTGCTTAGCGTATGCCGCGGAGGTGATTCGCTCAGGCGAACTCCTCGCGCCGCTGGGAGCGTAGAGACATGCATGTGAAGGTAGACGAGGATTTACCGAAATCCGTCGTCAATCTGCTGCGCGCGGAAGGCTACCATGCGACCTCTGTGCAAGAGCAAGGGCTGCAAGGTACGAAAGACAGCGCGCTCTGGCAGGTGGTTCAACAAAAGGGATGCTTTTTCGTCGCAGCGGATAAGGGATTTGGCGATGTCCGTCTGTATCCACCTGGTACTCATCACGGTATATTACTCTTGCGCCCAGATGTTGAGGGTATCACCTCATATACGGAGCTTCTTCGCTCCGTGCTAAGCACTGTTCGCTTGCAGGACTTGGTAGGGTTGCTCGCTGTCGCAACTCCGCGAGGGCTGCGTGTGCGCCGTGCGACATAGGGTATAGGCACTTACCAGTCGCCGCACCGAACTCCACGAAAAAAAAACAGCTCTCAAAGCCGCATCACCTTCCCCCACTTTCCTTCAGGCAGCGGGCGGCAGGTGAAGAGGATGACCTGCGTTTGCTGCGCGACGCGGGTCAGCAGTTCCAGCGCGGCGCGGTAGCGCGCCAGATCGGAGTAGACGAACGGGTCGTCCAGCAGCAGGGGCAGGCGCAGGTCGTCGGAGAGCGCGTCCGCCAGCCCCAGCCTGCAGGCGAAAAAGAGCTGATCCAGCACTCCTGCGCTCCACGCGACGGAGTCTTCCTTGACAGGGAGCGTTTCGCCGCGGTCGGGGTGGTACACCTGCAGGCTCAGGTCCTCGCCAAGCTCTGCCTGCGTGTAGCGTCCCAGCGTGAGGGCGGGCAGGTGCTGTTCGATGCGCGGCTTGAGGCGCGGGCGCAGGTCGCTCAGATAGCGCGTGTTCGCCTCTTGAAGCAACTTCGAGGCGGTCTCTATCACGCGCACGCGATGTTGCAGTTGCTCAATCTGTTGCTGGGTGCGTGTGCGTTCCAGCTCCAGCGTGTCGGGCGGCTCGCCTATCTGCAGGGCGTGCAGTGCGCCCTCGCAACGGAGTTGCTCCGCTTGCAGCGCGTCCAACCGTTGGCGTTCCCGTTGCACGCGGTCGTCTAAGCGGAGCAGTTCCGATTCGGGCAGTTCGCCGTGCGCGAGGGGGTTGCGCCGAATTTGCTCTTCCAGCCCCACGATTTGCACGGCGAGTTCGCGCTGGCGTTCACGCAGTGCTTTGGGGTCGGGTACGATTTGGTGCAGCGCGTCGCGTTGGTGGTGGAGCCGTTTCTGTTCGGCGAGCCGTTGCTGGAAGGCGTTCCATCGCTCGCCGTAGCGTTGCAGGGCGTGCTGGAGGCGTATCAGGGTCTCGCTCGCGTGCTTGCTGGGTTCGCCGTTGATGGCGGGCGTCTCTACCGTGTAGCCCGCCTGTTCGAGCAGCGCGACGAGTTGCCGCCAGTGGGTCTCCGCTTCGTGGTGGGCAGTCTCCAGCGCAGCGGAGGATTCGCTGGGGGCGTCGGCGCTGCGTGCGCGCCACAGGAGCACAACGGCGAGAGCAAGCAGTCCCAGCGCGAGCGCAATCACGCCCAGTGCAGGCGCGACGCCCCACAGCGGAATGCTCGCGGCACAGAGGGCAAGCCCCAACACGGCATAGCCCGCGCGCGCCTGACGACGCCCCGTGGACGCCTGCCGCGCGTGTCGCGCTGCCTGCACCTCGCGTTCTAACGCGCTCAGACGGCGCACGGCGTCCTGGTAGCGTACCCACGCAGCGTCTATCTGCTCTTTGTGGTCGGCAGGCAGCGCTTGCCACAGGGCGAAGTCGTGCTGTAGCTCGGTCTCCAGCGCTTGCAGCCGTCGCTCTATCTGTTCCAGCTGATCTAAGTGGCGTTGGTTCGTGTCGGCTTCGCGGCGCAGATGCTCCAGCCGTGTGCGTAGCGCCTGTAGGTCGCGCCAGCGTTCCAAGAGCCGCTCGTCCTCCTCCAGTTGCTGACGCAGGGCGTCGGTTTCCTGCTGGATTTGGCGCAATCGCTCGCGTAGCTCGCGTCGTTGGCGTTCAGCCTGATGGGTGGCGTGCAGGCGTTGGTCTTGGGTATGCAGGCGGTTTCGCGTGTCCTCGACCATGCGGTTCAGGCGGCGACGCTCCTTGTCGAGCGCGTCCACAATGCGGTTGAGGTCGGCGCTCACGGCGCTTTCCCGCAGCTGTTGCTGAAGCGATTTGAGGTCGCCTTTTTCGATTCGCGCGAGGGCGCGCTGGGCGACGCACGCTGTGGCGCGGTAGACCGCTTCGGGCACGCGCCAGAGTTGCTCCCAGCGGGCGCGCGCCGCGTCGCCTGAAAGGGTTTCGTCCCCGTGCTCCAGCGTGAACACGCCGCGCTTGCGGGGGTCGTCGACTGGGTGAAACTTGCGGAGGCGCACGCGCTCGCCGCGCAGCTCCAACACCAGCTCCAGCGTCCAGCCGTGCGGGTGTCCCCAACTGATGCGCTCGCGCACGGGTTGCGCGGTCGAGGTGGGCAGGGTGTAGAGGGCGTCCATCAGCGCCGCCAGCAGCGTGCTTTTACCCGACTCGTTGTCGCCGACGAAGCAGTTCAGCCCCGCTTCGAACTCGAACGCCGTGCGCTCGCGGAACCGTCCGTAGCCCTCCAGAGTAAGCGTGAGGAAGCGCATCACAGCCGCCCTCCGCGCAGTAAGTAGAGACTCAGTTGCGCCGCCTCGCGGTACAGCGCGGCGTCCTGGGGCGCATGGGTCTCATAGTCCTGCGCGACTTGCACGAGCAGGCTCTCAAACGGCGTCTGCGGCGTCAGTTGCCCGACTTGGAAGGCGGGCAGAAGCTCCAGCCAGAGGCAGTGCGGCTGGAGGCTCTCGGTCAGCGTCGGGATATCGAGTGGCTCTTCGGCGTTCCAGCGTCCCACAAGGCGCACAGTCGCGACGGTTTCGGGCGTAAGCGCGCCTTTCAGGTCGCGGATGAGGCTTTGGGCGTCAGTGTAGCGAGAGACATCCCACTCCAGCGTGTCGTCGGCTGCGCCGTCGGGGTAGCGGGCTTCGCCTGTGATGGCGTGCGCGACGCGCGCGGGCTGCTCCTGCGCGAGTTCCACAAGGCACATCGTGGCAGGCAGCCGCTGGCGCGGCAAGATCATCTCAGGCGCGCCGCTGTACCAGCAGACGGTGCGTCCCTGCGTCCACTCCTGCGGCGAGTGCCAGTCGCCCAAAGCGACATAGTCCAGCCCGCTTGCGCCCACCCACTGCGGCTGGATGTCGCCCTGCCCGCCTGCCGAGGGCATCGAACCGTGCATTAGGGCGACTTGGAACGGCGCGCCGTTCGGGTCGCGCCGCAGGGCAGCCTCCCAGCGCGCGCCGTCCCCCGCAGGGCACACGACGAGTTCCAAATCGAGGTCGCGCATACGCACGCGCCCCGTCTCGATGGCAAAGTGCAGGTTGCTCGGCAGGGCAACCTCGCGAAACGGGTGTCGCTCGGCAGGGTCATGGTTGCCTGGGATAACTACTGTCGGCAGGCGCGCGCCGTCGATGACCTCCAGCGCGAACGCCGCCCATACCCGCCCGACACTGGGGCTATCGAACAGGTCGCCTGCAATCAACACCGCGGCGCATCCGTGTTCCTGCGCCTGCTCGAACACGCGCCGAAATGCCCGCTTCAGCCGCTCCTGATGCGCCGACGCCGACTCGCCCAAATAGCCGAACGCCCTGCCCAAATGCACATCGGCAGTATGCGCTATGCGCAGCACAGCAGATTGTTTCGCCATGAGAAAGCGCGTTCCTGCAGGCGTAGGGGTTGTCCGCTTTTGCCTCTTTTGTGAGTCTTATGCATGCGGTATGCGAAGATGCAGGCTGTTTTGGGCGGTTCTTAGCGTGGCAGGGGCGTTGCGCCTCGCGCCTGCGCAACCGTATGATTTTAATGTCGTCGCGCCACCCAGCGGGATTAGCGGCAGCCTTGCCCTCTCCGCGCGCACGCAGGGCACGCTGGTCGGCAACTACAATCCCGACACGAACCCCAACGGCACGCGCACCAAGCCTGGCTTGTTCGGTCCGTTCGGTCCGACGGAGAATGTGCCTGTGGAGGTGCGTATCGGCGCGGCGATAGGCGGGAACATCAACCGTCAAGCGGGCGGAATCTTCCGCGCGACGGTCGACGGCGGCACGAACACGATTGCCTTCGAGAACCTGTCGCTAAACTTCTTGGCGAACGGTCCCGCCGTACTGCCCGTGACGATTACCTTAGCAGGGCAGTCGTTCCGCACGCGCAACCCTGACTCGATCTATGTGTTGCCGCCTCAGGGAGTCACTTTCCCGATCGGCACAGTCAACTTAAGCCAGTTCACAGCGGTACAGACGGGCGTCGGTGCAGGCGTGCTGACCCCTGCGGGCGCGGACACCTACGACTTCACGGCAGCGGTGGCGGTAGACTTGACCCTTGCCGCCGACCTGCTGGGCAACCCGTTCGCGCAGACCGTTCCCTTCGTGCTGCCGTTGCAGGGGCAAGTCGTCGTGCTGGGCGACACGGCGCTCATTACCTCGCTGCAGCAACTGAACTTCTCGCAGACATTCAACCCTAACCTGGACTTGCCTCCCTTCGAGTTCAGCTTGCCGACCATCCTGCCGCCAGGGCAGATTGCTAATTTCATCTTTGACCTGACACTGGAAGAGATTGGCGTCACTGTGGACTTGGACCTCAACCTCCGTGCGGAAGGGACGCTGGTACCAGAGCCTGCGAGTCTGACCGCGTTAGGGATTGGGCTGGCGGCGTTGGCGCGTCGGCGGCAGCTAGCCTGATATACTATCCACTCCCCCAGAACCGCCTGTCGATGCTTCGATACTGCACCGCCTCGGCGATGTGGGGCAGTTGAATCGGCTCCGAACCTTCCAGGTCGGCGATGGTGCGGGCGATTTTGAGGATACGGTCGTAGGCGCGCGCACTCAGCCCCAGCCGCTGCACTGCCATGCGCAAGTAGCCCCGCGCATCTTCCCCGATTGGGCACTGCTCGCGCACCAGTTTGGAACTCATCTGCGCGTTGCACACAAGCCCATACGGACGCAGTCGCTCCAATTGCCGTTCGCGGGCGCGGATAACCCGCTCGCGAATCGCCGCCGACGGCTCGCCTGGCTGCAGGGTCAGCAACTCGTCCTGCTTGAGGCGTGGCACCTCCAAGTGGATGTCGATGCGGTCTAAGAGCGGTCCTGAAATGCGCTGCAGATATTTGCGTATCATCGTGGGGCTGCACTGGCAGGTCTGGTGCGTGTCGCCGTAGAACCCGCAGGGGCACGGGTTCATCGCGGCGACGAGCATGCAGCGCGCGGGAAACTGCACCGCCGCCTGCACGCGCGAGACCGACACGACGCCGTCTTCCAGCGGTTGGCGCATCGCCTCCAGCACATCGCGCTTGAACTCGGGCAACTCGTCCAGAAACAGCACGCCGTTGTGCGCCAGCGAGATTTCGCCCGGACGCGGGATGCTGCCCCCGCCCACTAGCGCGGCGTAGGAAGTCGTGTGGTGCGGCGAGCGGAACGGGCGCGTGGTCATCAGCCCCGTCTTTGGGGGCAGCAGCCCTGCCGCGCTGTAGAGGCGCGTCGTCTGCAGCGCTTCCTCCAGCGTCAACGGGGGCAGGATTGTCGGCAGTCGCCGCGCGAGCATCGTCTTGCCCGACCCGGGCGGACCAATCAGCAGCACATTATGCCCGCCTGCGGCGGCAATCTCCAGCGCGCGCTTCGCCTGCTCCTGCCCGCGAATCTCCGAGAAGTCCACCTCGTACTCGGCGGGCTGGCGCAGCAGCGCGTCCACATCCACGCGGGTAGGCGACTTATGTTTGGGGTTGATGAGCAACTGCACGGCGTCCAGCAGCGTCTCTACGCCATACACCTCGATGCCGCCGACGACCGCCGCCTCCGTCGCGTTCGCTTGCGGCACAATCAGCCGCCGCTTACCCGACTCGCGCGCGTGCAGGGCAATTGATAGCACGCCGTTCACAGGGCGCACGCCGCCGTCTAGCGACAACTCGCCGACAATCAGCGCGCCCTCCAGCGCGTCTAACGGAACCTGTTCGGAGACCGCCAGAATGCCAATCGCCATCGGCAGGTCGTAGGCGGGACCCTCTTTGCGCACATCGGCAGGCGCAAGGTTCACCGTGAGTTTCAGCAGCGGGAAGTATAGCCCCGAATTGCGAATCGCGGTGCGCACGCGGTCGCGCGACTCTTGAACCGCCGTGTCGGGCAGCCCGACCAGCGTCCAAAACGGCGTGCCCTGCTGCAGGTCTATCTCAATCTGCACCGTGAAGGCGTCGATCCCGTGCAACGCCGCGCTTTCTACCCGAGCGAACATCGCGGTGGAGCGATTCGGTGAACAGACGGCGTCTCCTGCAGAAAGGTGGAAGACTCTTACATTATCCGGCTATTACGCATCCGTTGTCTGCGCCCTGCGGTGCTGACCCCAACGCCGTTTCACCCTGTCGCCTCTATTCCTCCACGAGCGCGTACAACCCCTGAAGCGTTTCTTCGAAGGCGGGTTGTTCGTCGCGGGATTGGCGCAAAAATTGGCGGATGGCGTCCATACGGGCGACGGCGAGGTCTACCAGTGGATTCGCGCCCTGCTGATACGCGCCAATCGCGATCAGGTCTTCTGCGTCGCGGTAGGCGGCGAGTAGTTGGCGCAAGCGGTTCGCCGCCTGTAGGTGTTTGGGCGCGGCGATGTTGGGCATCACGCGCGAAAGGCTTGATAGCACATCAATCGGCGGGTAGTGTCCCTGCTGGGTCAGCGTGCGCGACAACACGATATGTCCGTCCAGAATCGCGCGGGCAGTGTCCGCGATGGGGTCGTTCAGGTCGTCGCTGTCCACCAGCACGGTGTAGAACGCGGTGATGCTGCCTCGTGCGCTGTTGCCTGCGCGTTCCAGCAGGCGGGGCAACAGAGCGAACACGGAGGGCGTATAGCCGCGCGCGGCGGGCGGCTCGCCTGCCGACAGCCCAATCTCGCGCTGCGCCATCGCCAAGCGCGTCAACGAGTCCATCATCAGCAGCACCTGCTTGCCCGCATCGCGAAAGTATTCGGCAATCGCTGTGGCGGTGAAGGCGGCTTTCTGGCGCACAATCGCAGGCTGATCAGAGGTGGCGACCACCAGCACGGAGCGTCGGAGTCCCTCTTCGCCGAGGCTGTCTTCGATAAACTCGCGCACTTCGCGCCCGCGCTCGCCAATCAGCGCAATCACATTCACTTCGGCGGCGGTATTGCGGGCAATCATGCCCATCAAGGTGCTTTTGCCGACGCCGCTGCCCGCGAAGATGCCGACGCGCTGTCCGTAGGCGCAGGTGAGCAGGGCATCAATCGCGCGCACCCCCAGCGGCAGGGGCGTGCGCAGGGGCGGGCGTTCCAGTGCAGGGGGCGCTTCGGCGAGCAGCGGGTAGCGACGGGCAATCGACGGGGCAGGCTCGCCGTCTATCGGGTTGCCCAGCCCGTCCAGCACGCGCCCCAACAGCGCGTCCGAGACGCCCACAGAGGCGGTCTGGCGCGTCGGGATGACCTCGCTGCCTGGCGCAACGCCCGTCAGTTCGCCCAGCGGGGTCAGCAGCGTGCGCCCGTTGCGGAAGCCGACCACCTCCACCTGCAGGGGCGACTCGCGCCTGCCGCGCTCGATCAGGCAAATCTCGCCCAGCTTGGCGGGTGGTCCCTGCGATTCGATGAGCAGCCCGACCGCGCCGACCACGCGCCCATGAATGCGCACGGGGTCGACCGCGCGTACCGCCTCCTTCGCCGCTTGCCAGTTCACATCGGCTATTTTCGGCAATCAATCGGGAGAAGATTACACGACGCAGGTCGAGCGAGGTCTTGACACGCGCCCACGCTATGGAGTATAATTCGCTCCAGAAAACAATTTTCCACTGGAGGCAACGATGAATCGACTGGTCATCGGGCTGAAGCAAGCGGGGCTGCGGCTCACGCCACAGCGGGTAGCCATCTGCCAAGTGCTGGCAGAAAGCAAAGACCATCCGACCGCGATGATGATTTACCACCAACTGCTGCCCCAGTTCCCAACACTGAGTCTGGCGACGGTCTACAAAACGCTGCATGTGCTGAAGTCGATGGGGTTGGTGCATACGCTGGGCGACGCGGGCGACGGCGCGGAGCATTTCGACGCCGACCTTACGCCGCACATTAATCTCGTGTGTGTACGCTGCCACCGCGTGGTGGACTTCGATGAGCGACTGGTTCACGAGATTCAGCAGATTGTGGAGCAGCGTTCGGGCTACGAGGTGCAGGGCGCGCGGATTGTCTACTACGGGCTGTGCCCCGACTGCCGCGCAGCGCAACACAACGGTAAGGAGCGCGTGTAATGGGCGTCGTGCGCCATATTCGCAAACGCCTTGCCGAAGCCGACTCGTGCGTCGACGAGATGGCGAAGGTCGCGTTGGCGACGGGGGGACTGCGGCGCATTCGCTACCGCTATAAAGACGACTCGCTGGAGATTGAGTACGACCCTGAGCGTCTCAGCCCAGAGGCGGCGCGGCAAGCCGTCGAGCCGCTGCTGCACGAGTTGGGCGTGCGTGCGCCCGATTGCAGCCTGCGCGACCCGAAGGGGGGCGTGTGCGCCGCGTGCCCCAGCGTCGCCCAACACGGCAAACGCTGGCAGGTGAACGGCGTCGCCTACCGCGCCCACTTCGATGGCGAGACACTAACCGTCGAGCAAGAGAACGCGCCCGCCGAGCCGACTGACCGCATCCTACGACGGGTCAGGGCGCTGGAGCGACCCGCTCCGCGCTGGCGCAGCCGCGCGTTCTGGGAGCCGATCCTGTCTGCGCTAACGCTGCTGATGATTATCGCGGGCGGGCTGCTGCGCTGGGGCGAGCAGGCGACGCTGGCGAACTTCGCCTACGCCGTCGCCTACCTCGCAGGCGGCTACTTCGGCGTGCTGGACGGCTACCAGACCCTCAAGGAGCGGCGGCTCGATGTGAACT
>Ga0308416_1000430_pt1 | contig 14805 bp, 12 predicted proteins | sample HotsprSampleOS60_FD_203468 | JGI IMG/M metagenome (GOLD analysis project Ga0308416, IMG submission 203468) | Hot spring phototrophic mat microbial communities from Octopus Spring, Yellowstone National Park, Wyoming, United States - 20090730_OS60 ... | reverse complement strand
AACTCTTTCTGACGGCAACGCAGCGAGAACCGCGTCGAACAGCACGTCTATCGAGAAACCCGTCGCGCGGGCTGGACGTATCGTCATCAACAGCACTGCTGCGTCCGCCTCACGTGACATAGTGCGCCGTTGATAGAAAAGATCATTCCGCCAACCAGCGATCCAGCAAGAACCGGACACCGACGGAGCCTGTGTAACGGGCGCAACCGGGTGCGCGGGCGTCGCGCCCGCCTGGGTGTGCGGGCGTCGCGCCCGCATGCAGCGATGTGACCCATCACGGGAGCGAGGGCATCGTGCCCTCTGCTGCCCCACAAGAGTGGGACGCCCTCGCTCCGGGGCAACCAGCGCGGATGGGAAACGAACACCGGTGGAACGCGCAGCGTGTTCTACCAGATTTGATATGAAACATCTCACGAGGGGTGCGGATGGAGCGTTCGTTTCAGGCGTACAGGACATAACAGGCGCTATCGTCCTGCCGGAGCAGAAAAGCGTATGCCGCCCCCCGCGATCCACGCTGTGCATCGCTGCTGATGACCCTGGGTGCAGGACGTGTGAGATGCGGAGATCTCACACGTCGTTCCTCCTCGCGTCAGGTGTGCATGATCCCTATGGTCGCTGCAGGGTGTGCAGGTATGCCAGCAGATTCGCCATGTCTTCGTCGCTCATTTCGTGGGGCGACATCACGCCAATCTGCCCCTGACCGCCGCTGCGGATCCACGCCGCGATGTTCTCCTCAGTGCGCGGCTGACCATTTGGCAGGTTCCCGCGGTAATTGACCCCTTCAGGGTAGACCGGACCTGCGGTTGTCATCACACCGGCAAGCCCTGGTCCCACCAGTTTATCGACGCCGGTCGAGTGGCATGCCAGGCATCCCCCTTGGTTCTCGTAGTAGAGCCTGCCCTTCTCAGGGTCGCCATTGGCTGAGATTGTGCGTGCCAGCGGTTCGACTGCCGCACTCGGTGCAGGTCCGCTCTGCCCGCCGCATGCGGATAGCGCCAGCACCAGAGCCATCAGACAGGCAAATGTGATCGTATATGTGCGATTCATGGCTTCCTCCAGATTCAGGTGTAATAGTTGATAGACTCAGGAAACAATGAGGTCGATCCTGAACCCACGGCGGTATGAGGCGCTATTGTGCTCTTCATTCCTGTGGGTTCGACCGCCAGCACATCATGCACTGCGAGGAGGAGGAGTTGGAGGAGGCGCCAGGAGATGGGTGTAGGTATGATGAACGGGTATCAGCCAGCCGACTGCCATCAGGAGTACAGTCAACAACATCGGGAGCGTCACGATTGCTGTGTGGACAACCGGCGGAAGCGTCGAGACCGGCGGTAGCGATGGGTATGTATCGGTAACGTACTCGAATACGCAGGTAAAGAGTGGCGCCTGCTGTACCGGCGAGCGCGTGACGATCAGGGGAGCGATGTGGCAATGAATAATGCAACAGAGTGGAGCGTGGAGCGCAATACCCCAGATCAGCAACAGCGCCGGAAGGTGTCGCGCGGCTCTGCGTGTGGCAGGCGTTCCTGCCTGAACGATCGACCATGCCTGTTCAGGCAGACTCTTCACCTGTGCATCAGTCACTACCATGTGCGATTTATCACAAAGATCAACGGCTGTATAGTAGCACATCTCTCCTGCGTGTGCAACTCCCCAGACGTTGACGCATCTTCACCCTGCGTGAATGCGTTGCCTTGATCGTTCTGCAATGCGCGCCTGTTTTCTGGCATCTATCTGTTGATCAACAATTGGAAATCGGCGGTTACATCATCAGCGTCGATGCGCCGCACCTGCACCTGCACCTGCCAGACCCCCGCGATGCCGATCACCTGGTTGCGAACAACATATGTCCCTCGACCGTCAGGTTCAGCGATGACCGACGTTTCGCCAATATCCTGGTCGCGCATCCGTAGCGTCACGCGCACACGCTGCACGTCACGCGGGCGGTTCTGTGCGTCGGTGATGAGAATGCGCAACTGGTTGCGACCGGGAGCAGCCGGTTCGATCCGAAGTGTGACGCGCAGGTCGCCAGCTGGCTGGGTGGCGATGAAAGGTTGAGGCGTTGGTGGCGGCAGCGGTGTCGGCGTGACGATCACGGTCGGAATGGACGCTACGACCGTCGGTGCAATGGCAGGGGTCGGCATAGCCACTGCGCCCGGAAGCGGCAGGCTGGTCAGGACCCCGGCAATACCAGCCACGACAATGGCAATCGTCGCCTCCAGCGGAAGCGAACGGCGGAATCGCCGGACGAGCGCACGTGCCTTTTCTCCTGTATGCCACGCCGTTTCTCGTCGCAGCAGCAGTGCATGGTACGCGCCAAAGCCGATCAGAATCCCGAACAGTACGCTCTTCGCCAGCAGCGCGCGCCCATAGTCGGTCAACCACAGGTCGCTGACGGTGCGCAGGTACGACAGCGCCGCAATCACGCCGCTGATCGCCAGCGCTGCAACCGATCCGAGAGCAAGTCGGGAGAAACGGGTCAGCGCCGTGCGGAATGGACGCAGGTCAGGCGCGCTGTTGACCTCCTCGCCGGTTTGAAGGAGCGCCAGCGCGAGCGCTGCCAGCCCTCCAACCCAGATTGCCGCTGCTGCCAGGTGAATCCAGTCGAGGAGAATGGACGTCAGTGGGGTCTCTGTGGCGGCAGGATGTCCGCTTACGGAAAATGTCAACAGAATCAGCACGCCGGACAGCGCTGGCGCCCACCGTGGTCTTTGGTTGGAGAGCAACAGCGTGATCAGCGTCAGGATCGCGCGGGCGATAAGCGCCTGTCCCAGGCGTGTATCGCGCGCTACGGCAACCAGCGCATCTGTGGTGAGACGCCCGGTAATCGCCAGCGTGTGCGCTGCGAAGAATGCCAGCGTTGCAACAAGCAGCGTCAGCAATGCGCCGACCGCCAGCAGATGCATCCGTCGCGTGAAGCGCCCATTTCCCGGTGCTGCGATCACATACTGGCAGAACATTCCGCCGACAGCCACGACTGCGCCGATCAGCATCACGCTGCGCAACACTGCCAGCGTCGCGTCTGGCAGTGGATCCGACGAGCGCGAAGGCGCCGGTTGATCGACGGCATGCCCCGCTTCGGTCGGAAGCGGAGCTGGCAGCGGGGAAGGAACGAACGGCGAAGGTGCCGCCGGTGGTGCGCCAGCGATACTGAAGGCGAAATTTCCCTTCACCAGATGCCCGTCACGCCCCACCACCCGCCACACAACCGTATACACGCCAGGTTCGAGCGGCGGCAGACTGGCGCTCAGCGTTGTCGGATCGTCCTGCGCCCGTCTACCATCGCCGCGATCAACCGCGCGTCCGGTCGCGTCGAGGACCTGGATCGACGCAAATGCATCCTCAATCGGTTCGTTGAACGTGATCCGCACCCGCTCCGGCGCCTGTTCGAGGCGGGCATTGGGTGCAGGTTCAACGGATACGATCTGAGGATGGGCGTACACCGCCATCGCGCTGCTGAGCGCGAAGAGGAGACCGGCGATGATGACTGATCGACGAATCATAGCGATCATACACGGCACAATCCGAGGATTGCCCCGTGCTCTTACGAAACCCGGCATAGCCCGCGCAGGCGGGCTTCGCCCTGGCTAGCCGAGGGCTTATGGTCCTTGAAGAAATAATCCGGTATAGCCCGCGCAGGCGGGCTTCGCCCTGGCTAGCCGAGGGCTTCAGCCCCACGGCTAGCGCAGTATAGCGGATTTAATTTTCAATCTCCATGAGCCCCACGGCAAGGACGTATACCGGATTTAATTCTCAATCTTCATCAGACCCACGGCAAGGGGCGCATATCGGTTTCTATTCTTACATTAGCTACATTAGCCCGGCGGCGATGGGCGCATACCGGTTTCTATTCTTCTTCACGAGCCTGCCTGAGACATGCTCAACTATCAACCCATATGCGCCCGAATCGAATGGCGGATGCTACGACCGGCGCAGTGCGTGGCGGCGCACCAGCGCCCCGATCAGCAGCGCGCCCGTTCCCAGCGAAAGCAGAATCAACCAGGGCAATTCACTGCCGGACGTTGCCGGGAGTGGCGCAGGCGCCGTCGTACCGCTGCTGATCCGGAAGCGGAAGCGCCCCGTTTCGCTGTGACCATCCGTACTGGCGTTCTTCCAGTTCACCGTGTACAACCCGTCGCTCAGACCGGGGTTCAGCGAGACAACCAGCGTTTTGCGATTCGGGTCAGTACGATCCAGCGCAGTATCGCCGCGATCAACCTGATTGCCTCGTGCGTCGGTAACGCGAATGGTGTTGCCTTCCGGCTTCAGTTCTTGCGAAAAGACGATCACGACCCGCTCCGGAGCAGTGGTTACCGTTCCGTCAGCTGGCGGATCGGACGAAACATAGTCGGCGTGCGCCAGCGCACTGCGCGCGCCCACGAATCCTGTTATCAGCGCGACCAGCACCACACCCACGCGCACCATACGAGTCAGAGATACCATAGCGACACTCCTCCAGGAAGTTCATCATGTCAGGTTATCAGTCTGTCAGTCGGGTTTCATGACATCGTTGCGTCGATCAGAAGGGACTCCAGACCTGCGGCAGCGCTTCCAGCCTGCCGCAAAGCGCGCCAAAACGGAACCCGCCAGCCTGGCTGGCGCCGGGCGCACTCCGCCTTGCGTGTCGGCATCTGTCAGGTCCTGGGAGGAGGAGATGGCGGAGGGAAGGCGAAGAAGCGGTAGGACGCTTCGCTATCGGGGTGATGTGTCAGCGCCAGCAGCAGATACGCAACGGCAAGCGCTGGCGCCACCACACAGTCGTACACGGCACGGATGGTCAGCGAGGGCGATCCGGCAGAATCGACCGCAGACGGCGGAGAGATTCCCCCAAAGCCGGGAACCAGATGGCAGAGGAACGGGAAGGGGCGCGGCGCATCCTGAACCGGAGCGGGAGGCATCCGGCAATGCAGCACGCAGAGCAGCGGCAGCGCCACAATCGCAAGGGTAACGACGAACGCCGTCATAGAAGCGCACGGCGTCTCCACCGATCTGCGCTTCCAGACGATGCAATGCGCCGATTGACATACACGCGCCACGTGTTGCGCCCCCTGGGTCTGGTTGCCTGGCGGTATCAGCGGTGATGTGCAGTATATCACATGCTCCCTGAGCATTGTGTTTTATGCCTTCAAACGTGGACGATATGTGCGGCGCGATGATGGCTTCATGCGTCGGGGGGTGCAATGTTGGAAAAGAGGTCATTGAGAGGCGCATCTGCATCCGCGCGTCGCCTGGCGACTGATGAAAGAAGTGCGGGGCGTGCGGCGGTCGCCCGATGTCCTTACCATCCGCGAATTCGAGGCGCTCAAACTATAGCGGTTCTCATAGAGGTTGAACCTCCTGGGACAAGCGCAGTCCCTCGCGCGTTCCCAATGCGGCGACCGCCTTGCATGGCGGTCGGAGAGAAGCCATCCGCCATCGTCGTCGTCGGGCGTGACTCCGCTCGTGCGGGCTCAAGCCCTCCCTGAGCGCGTGGAAGCCCCTACGGGGCTGGCGTGTCCGTCACCCTTCCCTATGCCGGGGGCGCCGGGTTAATCCAGCCCGCAGCGCTTGCCCGACCTCAGCCAGGGCTTATGGTCTTTGATAATCCGCTCTAGCCCGCGCAGGCGGGCTTCGCCTTGGATAGCCGAGGGCTTCAGCCCGACGGCACACGCGGGATAGCGGATTTATTTCTCAATCTCCATCAGCCCGCTGCGGCGCACGACGATGGAAAGCTCTAGCAATCCAGACACGGGTCAACGTATCTGAGAACTGCTATAATCGTCGGGGGTCGGGATAACCAGGAAATTGCAGCGCAGTTGCACCTGAGCGAGAAAACGGTCAAAGCTCACGTTGGCAACATCCTGCTGAAACCTGGGTTGAAAGATCGCATGCAGGCAGCCATCTACGCGCTAAAGGCGACCACGGGTTGGTAGCATTACTCCTCCGCCTCATCCCCCATCCGACCGTCGCGCTTCACCGACAGAGGCATGCCTGTGAGACGCCGGTTGCCGCCGCGCGACGAGTGCGCGACGCCACGTTTCGATCCGGCGGCGCAACGGTGGGAGACGCAGCACCAGCAGGAGCGCAACCGCCGCACCCAGCAACAGAGGCTGGCGGATGTCGCTCTTCTGCGCCCAGGCGTAGTGGACAATCGCCAATGGAACCGCCAGGTACGCCAGACGGTGCAGCCGCTTCCAGTTTCGACCAAGCCGCCGCTGCCATCCTTTCGTTGAAGTCAGCGCCAGCAGCGCCAGGATCAGCAGCGCCAGCGTTCCGACCAGAATGTACCGTTTCTCGGCGATCTCCTGGATGATCAGCGTCAGGTTGAGACCAAAATCGAGCGCCACGAAGACGAGCATGTGCAGGATGGCGTAGAGAAATCCATACAGACCAAGCGGACGGCGCAGGGCGATCATGCGTTTCCAGCCGGTCACGGCGCTCAACGGCGTGCAGCCAAGCGACAGGATCAGCAGGATGACCGCCGTATAGCCGGTGCGCTGAGTCAGGTCCTGGATCGGGTTGACTGTCAGCCCCCCGCTGAGTGCGTCCCATATCAGCAGCGCCAGCGGCGTCAGTGCCGCCGGATGAACGATGTGGGTCCAGTTGTTGGAACGAGTCTCAGACTCAGCCATACACGCCTCACACCTCTCGCCTCCGCCATGGCCCCCGCCGCCGATCCGGGCGCCGCGCCGCTGCGCCCCTCCATGTTGTCGTCCGACGTTCAACGTGCAACGTGCAACCTTCAACCCCTCACGCCCCGCGCCTCAATAATTCACCCGCAGATCCATCCCGGCGTAGAGGCTCGCCACCTGGTCGGCATACCCGTTGAACAGCAGCGTCGGGCGGCGCTCGAACTCGCCGATGCGTCGCTCCGTCGCCTGCGACCAGCGCGGATGCGGGACGTTGGGGTTGACATTCGCGTAGAAACCGTACTCGTGCGGGGCGGCAGCCATCCAGAGCGACGTTGGTTGTTCGGCAACCAGGTCGATCTTCACGATTGATTTGATGCTCTTGAACCCATATTTCCACGGAACGACCAGTCGCAGCGGCGCGCCGTTCTGCGGCAGGAGCAGGTTGCCGTACAGCCCGACGCTCAGGATCGTCAGATCGTGCATCGCCTCATCGAGGCGCAGCCCTTCGACGTAGGGCCAGGTGTACCAGCGATCCCGCTGCCCCGGCATCTGCTCCGGGTCGTAGAGCGTCTCGAAGCGGACGTAGCGCGCATCCGCCATCGGTTCGACATCCGCCAGCAATCGGCGCAGCGGAAATCCCAGCCATGGGATGACCATCGACCATCCCTCGACGCAGCGCAGGCGGTAAATGCGCTCTTCCGCAGGGTAACGCTTCAGTATGTCCTCGATGGCAATAGTTTGCGGTTTGTGAACCAACCCGCCGATGCTGACCGTCCACGGCGAGGTGCGGAAGTTGCGCGCCAGTTGGGCGACGCCTTCTTTCTGCGTCGTGAATTCGTAGAAGTTGTTGTACGTGGTGATCTGCTCGTAGGTATTGAGCGGATCACCCAACTCATCGGTCTGTTGCGACACCGGTCCTGGTGTAAGGGCGGGCGATTGGACTGACGCATCGCCGCATGCAGCGATACCCAGCCCTGCAAGCGCCACAGCGCCGATCCCGCGCAGGAACCGGCGCCGCGAGCGGTAGATATGTTCTGGCGTAATCTCGGACGAAGGTATCCGATTCATGTCTGTCTCTCTTGCACGAGCCGTATGGTATGGCGATGTTCCCGGTTCCCGGTTCTCAGTCCTGGTTCCCGGTTCTCAGTTCTCAGTTCTCAGTTCTTGGTTCCTGGTTCTCGGTTCTTGGTTCTTGGTTCTTGGTTCTTGGTTCTTGGTTCTCGGTTCTCGGTTCTCGGCTCTCTATACCACCATACGTGCCGAAGCCAGAAACGGTTGTGTCGAACCATCATTTACACATCATCGCCGTACAGCGGCGTACTCAGGTAGCGTTCCCCATTCGATGCAGAGATAAACACAATCAATTTACCGGCGTTCTCCGGGCGTCGCGCAATTTCCAGCGCCGCATACGCCGCCGCGCCTGAACTGATGCCGACCATCAACCCTTCTTCGCGCGCCAGGCGACGCGCCATCTCGAAGGCGTGCTCATTTGACACACGGAACACTTCGTCATACGCCTGTGTGTTGAGCACGTCGGGAATAAAACCGGCGCCGATCCCTTGAATCTTGTGCGGACCAGGCTTCCCGCCCGAAAGAACCGGCGATGCTTCCGGTTCGACTGCCACGACATAGAACGACGGCTTGCGCGGCTTGATCACTTCCGACACACCGGTGAACGTTCCGCCGGTGCCGACCCCAGACACCAGAATATCGATCTGACCGTCGGTGTCGCGCCACAGTTCTTCGGCGGTCGTGCGGCGGTGAATCTCAGGGTTGGCAGGATTCTTGAACTGCTGCGGAATCCACGCATTCGGCAGTTCGGCGGCAATCGCTTCCGCCTGCGCGATGGCGCCGCGCATCCCTTCTGCGCCGGGCGTCAGCACCAGTTCAGCGCCGAAACCGCGCAGCAGTTTGCGTCGCTCGATGCTCATCGTCTCCGGCATCGTCAGAATGACTTTATATCCCTTTGCCGCCGCCACGAACGCCAGCCCGATGCCGGTGTTTCCACTCGTCGGCTCGACGATCACCGTCTCGCCGGGGCGGATGATGCCGTCGCGTTCGGCGGCTTCGATCATCGCCAGCCCGATACGGTCTTTGACGCTACCGGCGGGGTTGAACCATTCGAGTTTGGCGACGACCGTGGCGTGGGTGTCGTTCACCCGGTTCAGGCGCACAAGCGGCGTGTTGCCCACGAGTTCGGTAATGCTTCCGTAAATGCGCATGGGTTCCTCTTTCATTTGTTATTTTTGTTGCGTAACATTGGAAGTATACGTCCCATGATTGTGCCCGTCAAGCCGGTGGTTATGCCAGAATTGCAGGCGCGCAATCCGTGATATAATATTCATGACTGGTTATCCGTCCGCGCCGGTGCATCCGGCGCGTGCGATTCTGAAAGGGTATCGTGTGACCACGGGTCCATCAGCGCAGGTCATTCAGCTGACCTGTCCATCCTGTCGTACACCGTTTCGTGCGTCGATCGCCACGATTGTCGATGCAGCGCAACATCCCGAATTGAAGGCGCGTCTGATCGCCGGGCAGTTGAACCTTGCGATCTGCCCGAGTTGCGGCATGGCAATCATGATCAGCGCGCCGTTGTTCTACCACGATGCCGCCAAACAACTGGCGCTCGTGCACATTCCGCAGCAACTCAATGCCCGTCAGGAGGAACAGGAACGTTTTATCGGCGATGCTGCGGCGCTGGTGATGCGCACGCTGCCGCCGAACGCGCCACGCGCATATCTACTGGCGCCGCGCCGTTTTCTGACGATCAACTCGCTGATCGATGCCATTCTCGAAGCTGATGGTGTGTCGCGCGAGAAGATCGAAGCTCAGCGTCAGCGTGTCGATCTGATCGCGCAGCTGGCAGAAGCCGCCGAACGCGGCGAAGAAGCGTTCAATGCGCTTGTCGAACAGCAGCGCGATCAACTGGACGAATCATTTTTTGCGACCCTTGATGCGTTTATCGTTGCCAGCAGCCAGGTGGGGCGCGATGACTCGGCGCAGGTTCTGATGGCGCTGCGTCAGCGGCTGGCGGAAATGGTCGGTTTTGCCGGCGCAGGCGAGGAAGCGGCGCTCGACACACCCGATATTGCGACAACGGAAGCGGTCGAGCGTCTGATAGCAGCGAACGATGATGAACTGGAAGGGTTGATCGCCGAACTGCGCCCCGCCATTGACTACAGTTTCTTCGAGGAGTGGACTGCGCGCATCGATCAGGCGGAGCAGTCCGGCGACCGGGCGACGGCTGAACGCCTGACGGCGCGGCGGAGCGTTATTCTCGCAACCGTCGAGCGCATGGATCGGGAAGCGCAGGAACTGTTCGACGCTGGCGCGAACCTGCTGCGCGCGGCGCTCGATGCGGCAGACCCGGCGACTGTGCTGCGCGAGCGCAGCGAGGAGATCAACGACGCATTCATGCTGGTGCTGCACTCCAACCTGGCAGCGGCTGAACGCAGCGGTCAGGATCACCTGGCGGAACGGTTGCGCGCAATTGAGCAACTGGCAACCCAGATCGTCGAAGAATCCCTTTCGCCCGAAGATCGTTTCATCAGTCAGTTGCTTCAGGCGGAGACGCCACAGGAAGCGACGAAACTGCTGCGCCAGAATCCGGCAATGATTACGCCCGCCTTCGTCAGGCGCCTGAACGAACTGGCGGATCAGATGGAGAAGAACGGGCGCAAGCCTGCCGGTGAGCGTTTGCGTCAACTGGCGCGTGAAGCAGGTGTGATGCTATTTTGATTGTGGAACCGGCGCGCCGGATTCGATCTGCTGGCGCGCCTGACGCATCAACTGCTCAAGCCGTGCGTTAATGATCTCCTGCCATTCGGCAGCCTCATGGTCTTCGAGCGCCCCGCCGCCGTATTTCAACTCCATCGCCATATCCCACCCTTTACGCTGCGCAAAGCGTTCGATCTGCTCGCGCCGCTCAGGCGACCAGCGCTCGATATAGCGCTGGAAGGCGCGCACAAGTTTGCCGGACCCATCAGGGTTGAGCGCCGGCAGAGGGAATGTGTCATGCTCTTCATGGGCGGTATCGGGGTTCTTTGCCGATGTGAAGTAGATCACCATGCATGTGCGACAGCAACGATATTCGCCAGCGCCGTGAACATCGGCGGGGTTGCTCGCAATCGCTCCAATGAGCATCCGATCAGTTATTGCCATAGCGCTGTCCCTGAACGAAGCAATGTCGTACCTGCCTGGTAGCATAGCACAAAAGGCGCGCGTTGTACATAGTCGCGATTGTGGGCTGCCTGTGCTATACTGTGCCCGATTCGATCCTGCCACGGAGGTTCGCCTTGAAAATCCTTGTCACCGGCGGCGCCGGTTATATTGGAAGCATCTGCGCCGCAGAACTCCTCGCAGCCGGTCACGATGTCGTTGTGTTCGACAATCTCTACCAGGGTCATCGCGCAGCCGTGCCGTCCGGAGCAGCCTTTGTTGAAGGCGACCTGCGCGATCCCGACGCGGTGACGCGCCTGTTTCGCGAGCATCACGGGTTCGATGGCATCATGCACTTTGCGTCGTTTACGCTGGTGGGAGAAAGCATGCAACTCCCACTCAAATATCTGCGCGACAATCTGGTCGCAGCAGCGAACCTGCTGGAACAGGCGGTCGCGCACGGCGTGGGTCGCTTCATTCTCTCCTCCACTGCCAATCTGTTCGATGATCCGGCAACCATCCCGATCGATGCCGATGAACGGATTGTGCCGGGTTCGCCGTATGGCGAGTCAAAGTATTTCATCGAACGGACGCTCCACTGGTTCGAGCGGATCTACGGGTTGAAGTACGCCTGTCTGCGCTATTTCAACGCCGCCGGCGGCACGCCCAACCGCGGGGAGCATCATGAGCCGGAACTGCATCTGATCCCGATCGTGCTCCAGGTGGCGCTCGGTCAGCGCGAGAAGGTGATCATTTTCGGCAATGATTACCCGACGAAAGACGGCACATGTGTGCGCGACTATATCCACGTGCTCGATCTGGCGCAGGCGCACATTCTGGCGCTCGAAGCCCTTGACCGTCTGGGCAGTCGCACGTATAACCTGGGCAACGGCAACGGTTTCACCAATCTGGAGGTCGTCGAGACGGCGCGAAAGGTGACCGGTCACCCCATTCCGTATGAGTTCGGTCCGCGGCGTCCCGGCGATCCGGCGATCCTGATCGCTTCGTCGGAGAAGATCCGCAACGAACTCGGCTGGTCGCCGCGCTTCCCGCACCTGGAACAGATCATCGGGAGCGCCTGGGAATGGCATCGTCGCCATCCCCACGGGTATCGGTGATGATGCTTATGCCAGCCGGTAGATAGCAACCATCTGCTGGAGCGACTGCGCCAGGGCATTCAGGTTCTGCGCAGCGCGCTCCGCCTGACGGGTGCTGGTGAGCGTTTCGGAAGCCGCTTTCTGAATCGACAGCAGCGCCTGCCCGATCTGCTCCAACCCGACAGTTGCCTGACGCGCACTGGCTGCCATTTGCACATTGACCTGTGCGCCGTTCTCGACTTCGCCAGCGATCCGGTGGATGACGTTCCCCGCCTGACTGACCAGTTGACTGCCGCTGTCAACACGCCGGGCGCCTTCTTCGGTTACCATCACGGCTGCCTGGGTTGACTTCTGGATGTCCCCCAGGATCGAGCGGACCTGAACGGTCGCCTGTTTGCTGCGCTCTGCCAGGTCGCGCACCTGCTGCGCCACAACGGAGAAGCTTCTCCCCTGCTCACCGGCGCGCGCGGCTTCGATCGCGGCATTGAGTGCGAGCAGATTCGACTGATCGGCAAGCTCGGAAACCGTGCCGGTGATCGTGTTGATCGCCTGCGCCTGCCCGGCAAGCGACAGGATGGTTTGCGCGATTCCTTCGACGCGCTGACGAATGTCGGTCATGCTCTGCACCGTCTCTTCGACGATGGCAATCCCCTGCTGGGCGGCAGTCAGCGCAGCCTGCGCGTCGCGCGCGGTATGATCCGCCTGATCGGCGGTCTGTCGCGCGATTGCGCGCACCTCATCAAGCGCCGCCATGGTCTGAGCGACGGCGGTTGATTGTTCGTTGACTGCCGATGCCTGCTGGGTGGTGGTGATCAGGATTTGCGCCGCAGCCTCGGCGATGGCATTGGCTGCTTCCTGAGACCGGCGCCCCATAGCGCGCAGGCTTTCGACCATCTTGTTGAGACCAATCCCTAACTGTCCCAGGGCGTCATTGCGATCAATGGCGAGGGTTTGGGAAAGATCGCCATTCGCCACCCGTTGCACAAACGCCAGATATTCCGCAACGCTGCGTTCGAGCGATGCGCGCCCTTCGGCTTCGGCGCGCTGCGAACGCTGCGCCTCTTCTTTTGCTTCCTGGGCTTCGGTGATGCGCGCTTCCAGTGCATCCGCCATCGTGTTGAATCCGTCGGCAAGGATGCCGATCTCATCACGCTGATGCATCTGTAAACGGCGGCTCAGGTCGCCTCCGGCGATCGCGCTCGCCGTCTCCACCAGCTGGATCAGCGGTCGGCGCAGCGACCGTTGCACGAACCAGAGGGTGATCATAATGGCGATCACCGCAGCAATGACGGTCACCAGCACGGCATAATTTGTCTGGGCGCGCACCACGCTGTAGAACTGCTCGATCGGCACACGATGGATATAGTACCAGTCTGCCGAGCGCAGCCTGCGAATGACCGATTCGCCTTCTTCGCCGGAATTAAGCGCTCCCGTGAAGAAATGACGTTCTTCGACGCGCTGATTGATGAGATTGATGCTCTCCATGACTTCAGGCATCGAGGACGATTGCCGGATCAGCGCTGCGGTATTGCTGCCAAAGCGACGGGTGTCGATCATCTCCTGAGCCACGGTCGGCGCCAGCGGCGCCACCGGTTGAAACAGGAGTTGCGGGAAATCCGGGATAGAGATGCGGACGCCGTGGCGATCAACAATGACGCTGTAACTGCCCACGCCGCTGCGATTTTTGTCTAACGCCACCAATCGGTGAATCTCGTCGAGGACGATCCGTCCATCAACGATGCCGATCATCTGTTGTCTGTTCAATCCGTAGACCGGAGCGGTGAAATGGAGAAATACCCGCTCTTCGTCCAGGTCGGCGGTGACGTCTGACATCGCCGGTATGCCGCGCTGCGCCTCAATCACCTCTGGTTGCTGGCTGCGATCCTGCCCGACCTTGCCGGGGTTGGTGCTCAACACCGTTTTGCCCGAAAGGTCGAGCAACGATATGGTATCGTAGTTGAAGGTGTTCTGCACCGCGTTGATGACGAACTGCCCGCGCTCGCGCGCTTCTGGGCTTTCCTGATTCTCGAGCATTGCACGAACCAGCGGCAGTTGCGCGGTCAACGCGACGCCGGAGCGTCGATCCTGAAGATACATCTCGACGCGCTCGATCCCGTTGAGCGTCTGCGTATCGATCTGGTGACGCGCCGTGGCAATAGCGTTCTCCGTCGCTGCTGCATTGGTGAGCAGCGTCAGCGCCAGCATTGCTGTCATCGCCGTGGCAATCGTGAACAGCGCCAGACGGGTGCTCAGCGAGCGAGTGGGTGAGATCGTTTTCAGCATGGTGAGCCTCCTTGTCGCACGGGCGTTCAATATGTGGCAGTTCGTTGATGAGCAATGACGTCACAATACAAACGCACACCGCAGAGAGATGCCAGGCACGCAGCGTTTTCCGTCAATCGCTCTCTGCGTCCACCGCGTCTCTGCGGTGAGATGATCTTTCTACAGTAGACTCAGCAATGCAATCAGCCAGCACATGTTTCGTACTACAACATCGGTCGTGCCGCAGACGGGTGTGGCGCTCGAAGAGCGCTGTGCATGATGGTGACGCTCAGCCGAGATTCGTGATGGTAATGCGTTGTAACGCGGGTCGCGTGTGGATATGCGCACCCTGCAATTGACATATCATGTCAGTCTTCTGATGACAAGGATCAACATGTGAACGAAATGATGGCAGTTTTGTTATTGTGCCACATTTGTTCGCGTGCGCTCGTTCGCTGATGCTTTTTACTGTTGATTGTCTGCGATTTTACCGCTCAAGCTCCACCTCCCACATGCTCATCTCTAACCAAACCTCAACGTTGATTTTGCGAAGGCGTGCGTTATACTACATGCAGAAGGTCGCTGCACCTACTCTCTCGCTTTACTGCCTGCGCAAAACCTCTGCGTCGTTATTCTGGCAGCCGGGTGCACCGGACCGGATGCATTTCCGGTTTTAT
>Ga0308416_1000429_pt1 | contig 14817 bp, 8 predicted proteins | sample HotsprSampleOS60_FD_203468 | JGI IMG/M metagenome (GOLD analysis project Ga0308416, IMG submission 203468) | Hot spring phototrophic mat microbial communities from Octopus Spring, Yellowstone National Park, Wyoming, United States - 20090730_OS60 ... | reverse complement strand
TTAGGAGAAAAGGGCGGATTCGAAGTAATCTGCACAAAAGACGGCAGGGTATTCGACGAGGATTTGGGCAAATTCGATGCTATCGTTTTCTACACCAGCGGGGATCTTACAAAACCTGACAAACTGGGAACTCCGCCGATGTCGGAAGCTGGAAAGAAGCGACTTTTGGATGCCATCGCCGCGGGCAAAGGTTTTATTGGTTTTCATGCGGCGACGGATACATTTCATTCTCGCGGCGACCAAATCGACCCGTACATTGCGATGATCGGCGGAGAGTTTATTACCCATGGACGTCAGCAGGAGGCGGCCCTGCGGAACACTTCCCCGAAATTTCCTGGAATGGCAAAAATCGGCCCTTCCTTGCGGCTCCTCGAGGAATGGTATGCTTTGAAGAACTTTGCCCCGGACTTGCACGTCATCTTTGTTCAAGAAACTGAAGGAATGGTGGACGATTGCTACCAGCGGCCGCCCTTCCCCGCCACATGGGCGAGAATGCACGGAAAAGGCCGTGTGTATTACACTTCTCTGGGACACCGGGAGGATATTTGGACAAACCCGATCATCCAGGACATTTTCCTTGGTGCTTTCGCGTGGGTTTTAGGGCAGATCGATGCTGATATTCCGCCGAATATCCAAGAGGTGACACCGCTTGCCCACCAACTGAGAAGATAAGGCTTCGGTTCCATCCGTGGCCGTCGAATTTCCATATCGGATAGCAACTCCCCAGCATTCGGTGGGGTTTTGGAGGCCCCCTTAAGCGGCCCGGCAGGCGGCTAATATTCCGCTATCCGCTCCGATCTGATTTGGGAATGTTCGGGAAGAGATTGGGTTCGGCAGGCACTGCGTCATTGCTCGAAGCGGAAGGGGGAGGTTTTTTGTCCTAGAGGGGAAGTGCCCGCATTTTCGTGAAACAGACTACTCTGAACTGGCTGGGGAGTTATACCCGACTGGCCAGCCTCCAACCCCTTCTTACTTTCCAAAAGTTGTTCACGGATCACTATCCCGGGCTGGGTAGGTGACTGAGGAATTTCCCCATATTTCCCAAGACCGGGGTGGCTTACCCGTTTCTTGTGCCGGTCCTCTGGGAACATCCAGGACGTAGTAAGCCTCCCGCAAACCCGTCGAAACCCCAAAAAGCTCCAAAAAAGGTGATTCGGTCGCTCCAGGGCCGAGTTTACTCCCCTAGGCAGACCTCTTCTAGACCCATGTTCCCACCTCGCTGGGGACCGAGGATCGCGAATTTGCCTGCCGAGGCTTCCCCCGACAAAGTGGGAGATCAAGGCTTTTCCCGGATTTAGGGGTTCTTGGCAATTTCAACTTGGAGGAGTGGAGCCCCTCCAAATCTTCGGCCCTTTCCCATCCGAGTCAAAGAATTGACAGGAAGCGTGGAAGTCAAAAAGCTGCCGGTGTAGGGCGAAGTTCCTTCGTGGGATCTCTTGCCGAAGGGGTAAGAAGATAGTCCAAATAACGGGTCCATTCTCTCCAACCGCACATCGCATAGAGGGCAATCCCGGCCGGTACCAGTATCGCCAAACGGACCGCAGGGAGATCAACCCCGAGGAATGCCAGAAGCCACTTCAAAGTCAGTACTCCCACCCCCATGAGAAAAGCAGCCCGGGCCGCCGGCCAAATTGCTGCCAAACCGTCGCGAACACCCACTGTAGCTGTCCTTAACGTGATGACAAAGTACACAGGGAAAATCACACCCCCCAATGCAGCGACGTAAATACCGGCTAACAACGCGAGGGAATTCCCGAGGAAGTCCCCCAGCTTCAGCCCGGTGACAACCGCAGCACAAAGCACCCCGGCCACAAAAGTCGAAACCTGGGCCAGGAGTCTTCCTTTACCACAGGCGGCCAAGATGGTCCCGAATCCCTGCACAAAGCCCTGAAAAAGGATGGTCAAGGCCAAGACCGAAAGGATGGAGCCCGCCGGTTCCCAAAGTTTTCCCCCCAGAAGCTTCATCACATCGTCGGCCACCAGTGCCAGCCCAATTGCCGTGGGAAACATCGCGAAAGCAATAAATCTCAGAAACCCCAGTAGCAGCCCCCGAAAAACCGAAGGACTCTCCCTCGCCCGAGCCAGCGACGGAAGCATAATCCCGCTCAAGCGACTCATCAGCAACTGTACCGGCTTTGACGCGAGGTTGTAGGCCTGGCTATAGAAAGCGACCGATGTGGTACCGAGCATATACCCCACGGCAATCTTATCGAACTGAGTAGCAAAGAAAAACATCAGATTAGCCCAGGTACACTGTCCCCCAAATTGGATCAGACCGCGGGCTCCCACACCACGGAGGCAAAATCGGGGCCAAAAAGGCTCCATCCACCAGGAGAAGGCGGCAAAACTGAGGAGCTCCGCATACATCTGAATGACCAGGGCCCAAACGCCGAATTGCCCGATGGCAGCCGCGATGCCGGCCAAGCTGCCGAATACCCCGGAGCACAGGCGAATCATTGCAGCTAAACCCAACCGAACTCGGCGTTGCAAAAGAGCAAAATGCTGAATCCCCAACGTGGTCGCGAGATTCGTTCCCGCAACTGCTACTGTCACCGGCAGCAGTCTGGGTTCCCCGTAAAACCATGCTACCAAAGGTGCACAACCCCCTACTGCCAATGTCAGTGCCAAACCCAGGGATTGTTGTACCCAAAATAGGGCGGATACCTGGCGGAGATCCAAATTCTGCTGTTGGATTGTGGCCACATCCAGCCCGGAAAAAACAAGAATCCGGGACAAGTATAAAAGGGGCATTACCATAGCAATCAGGCCAAAAGGCTCCACCCCCAATGTGCGATAAAGCACCGCCAAGAAGCAGAGATTCAGCAGCTGGTGAATCACCTCCAAAATCAAAACGGCAAAAGCACCCCGGCGAACTGAGTCAACTACATCCACGGCATTTCCCGGGCCTTCGCGTGAATCCCCGGAAGGCCGGTCCATAAGGCATCCTTCATGCCGGAACTCCGAATTTTCCCGCTCGTTCGCGGCCATATTGGCAACTTTATCCCCCAAACTTTTCCCCCAGAAACGGATCGACTCTGGAGTTCCTTCGGATCACCGGAGTCTTTTTCTCCAATACAAGATCGTGGGAGCGGCCCTTGCCCTCCGATTTCCGCGGCCTGAGAGCCCCCAAGAAGAAAAGGATACCGCCCACCCTCCACAAATGGAACTGGCGGAAAAACCCACTGATTTCAAAAAGTTGCCCCAACCGGACCAGGTAATACTACAGCTCTAGGGCACCATTTGTCTCATGCTTGGGGTCGTTCCTCTGATCCGTCGACCGGCTTTCGTTGACAAAAGCCCGTTGCCGATCCTAAATATTCAGCGGCAAGATTAGTTGCCCCTGGCATTTGACCCGAAGCAACGCTTTTGCTCGTAACAAGATGGTATCTATCCGGCTGTGTCGGCAGGCTAACTCTCAGGGAGACAAAGGCATGAACGGCCAGGCTTTTCGAAGGCTCCTTCCACCTATCCGGGAATGGAAAATTTCTTATATCGGTGTTTTAACACTGCTGGGAATTGCAGCGGCCCCGGGCGGAAAAAATTGTGCGGAAGAACCTACCCGATCCTCCCCGGGACCGGAAACTCGGCCGAACATCCTTTTCATTGCTGTGGATGACCTCAATGATTGGACCGGGTTTCTCAAGGGACATCCCCAGGCGACCACTCCCAATTTGGATGCTTTGGCGGCCCGCGGCATGGTCTTTACCCGAGCCTATTGTGCAGCCCCGGCTTGCAATCCTTCTCGGGTAGCTATCCTTACAGGGGTAATGCCGGCGACCTCAGGGGTCTACCACAATAGTAATCCCTGGCGACCACAGTTACCGGAGGCAATTACCCTCTTTCAGCATTTCCGGGCACATGGTTACAAGGTTTTCGGAGGTGGGAAGCTCTTCCACGGCCCATTTAATGATCTTTTATCCTGGGAAATGTACTGGGCCCGCCCTGGCGATCCCGTGCCACCCAACCGTCCTTTAAATGGTATTGCCAATGCCGCTCAGTTCGACTGGGGTCCCCTCGATGTCGAGGACGCTGTGATGGGGGATGCAAAACTCACAGATTGGGCCATCAGTTTTCTTGAGCAAAAGCATGACCGGCCTTTCCAACTTGCCGTCGGATATATCCGTCCACACCTTCCGTGGTATGTGCCTCGACCTTACTTCGAGCGGTTTCCTCTCCCAGAGATTATCCTGCCAACGGTCAAAGAGGACCATTTGGAGGACGTGCCTCCGCTTGGGCGAAAGATTGCCAATCCCCAGGGAGACCATGCCCGGGTATTGGAAACAAACAATTGGCATCGGGCAGTGCAGGGGTATTTGGCCAGTATCGCCTTCGTGGATCATCAGATCGGACGCCTGCTCGAAGTTTTTTACCGGAGTCCTTACGCTTCGAACACGATCGTGGTCCTTTGGGGTGATCACGGGTGGCACCTAGGGCAAAAGCAGCATTGGCGGAAGTTCGCCCTATGGGAGGAAGCGACTCGAGTGCCCTTGATTATCGTGGCCCCGGGAGTCACTCCCCCTGGTAGCAGATGTGGGCGAACGGTCAGTCTTGCCGATCTTTATCCCACTCTCTGTGAACTGTGTGGTCTGAGTGTGCCCCCGCAAGTGGAATCCCGGAGTCTGCTCGCACTGCTGCGAGATCCGGAAGCACCTTGGGACCGGCCTGTGGTCACCACTCACGGGTATTTAAACCACGCGGTCCGCTCCGAACGTTATCGGTATATTCGCTACAGCGACGGGTCAGAAGAGCTGTACGATCATGAGACTGACCCCTTCGAATGGACTAATCTTGCCGGCGATCCCAAATATGCCAAAGTCAAAGAAGAGCTGGCACGATTTCTGCCGCAGGTTAACCGGGAGGAAGGCCCCCGGGTTAAGGAGACGGCCCCTCCGATTCGGCGGGCTCGTAAGGTGACTTTCGTCTTTCCGCCCAATCTGCAAGCCTATTTGGAACGCGAGTGGTACGGTGAAGTCCCGGAATAGTATGGGGAGGTTGCTTATACGTCACTGAGTGCTCAATGGGCTCGAAATCCTGCGACACCGGTAAAAGGAGTGCCCCATGGAACTCCACACCCGCGGACACCAACGGGTTACCGCGTGGAATGCGAGGTGTTTGCCGAAAGTGATGTTTTTCATTCTTGTTGTGAGTTTCCTTTCCTCGAATTTGGCTGCCAGTGCCCAATCACCGGCTGAGGGAAAGAGCCAAATCAACCCGGAGCTTCTTTCCTACCAAATGAGATGCCTCAGCCGGGCTCTCGAGGATCTGGCCCAACATTATCCTCCGGAGGTCATCCCGGCAAAGGATTTCCTTACTCGTGTAGAGAAGTTGGAACAACGGTTGAAAAGTGACACGTCCGCAGGTCCGGGGGTGGCGGCAGAATTCCGGTATCTTCAAACGGAGGTCGTGCGGTTACATCCGCTCCTGAATTTCGGAAAACTTCTCCTAGTAAAACGCCGTCCCATTTGGCTTTCTCCAGAGGGCCGACGGCTTTCTCGGCCCTCCGGTCCTGCCGGACTCGAACTGGGAATGCCCTCAAACCACGAATGTAACTCCTCGCTGGCACGATTGGGTTATGACAATGAAATCGCCATTTTGGAGCCGGTTTCTCCTTCAGGTCGGCTGCGGACCCTTTATCGTCCTGCCCACTCAGGTTACGTAGGGGAAGTCGACCTTCATTTTGACGGGAATCGGCTCCTTTTCACCCAGTCGGATGCCACTAATTGGAAGATCTTCGAACTAGATTTAACGACGGGACAAACGCGGCAAGTAATCTCGATGCCAGATGACGTCGATTGCATGGATGCCTGTTACCTGCCCGATGGAGGGATCGTTTTCGCTTCCACCGCCTGTTTTCAAGCGGTCCCTTGCTGGCATGGGTTGAAGCGGGTGGTGAATCTCTATCGGTTGGAACCCGATGGGCAGACAATCCGCCGGTTGTGTTTCGACCAAGACCATGATCTTCATCCGGTGGTTTTGCCGAATGGTCAAATTCTTTTCAACCGGTGGGATTATACGGGAATTAACCATATTTATCTTCGGCAGCTCATGGTGATGAATCCCGACGGCACCGGCCAGCGGGCCGTGTACGGAAGTAACTCTTGGTTCCCGAATGCCTTGTATTTTGCCCGCCCTCTTCCGGGAGAAACTCAGCGTTTGATTGCTATCCTCTCGGGGTATCATGGGCCTCACCGAATGGGCTGGCTTGTGCTGCTGGATTTGTCACGAGGATGGTTCGAGGAGCAAGGAATTGTGGCTCGCATCAGCGGGGAAGGGCAACCTGTGGAAAAGCGGATTGCGGATGAACTGGTAAAGAACGATTGGCCTCGGTTTCTCCATCCTTATCCCCTCAATGATCGGTATTTTCTTGTAGCCTGCCAGCCTCGCCCCGGAGCCCTTTGGGGAATTTACCTGGCGGATGTCTTCGATAATCTGCTTCTTATCAAAGAAGAACCAGGTTGGGCCTTGTTAGAGCCGGTCCCGCTCAAGCCGACGGAGCGGCCGCGGGTGATTCCACCCCGGGTGGACCTGCTTTCCAAAGAGGCAACTGTGTACCTCCACGATATTTACCGGGGCCCTGGCCTGGCCGGGGTTCCCCGCGGTGCGGTGCGGAGCCTTCGGGTCATTGCTTACCACTTTGGATATCCTGGGTTGGCCGGCCCGGACAAAGTGGGCTATGGAGGTCCTTGGGAAGTCATGCAAATTTTGGGAACGGTGCCTTTGGAAGAGGACGGCTCGGCCATCTTTCGGGTCCCAGCCAACACTCCGATTGCCTTGCAGGCCCTGGATGCCGAGGGTAAGGCGGTACAGCTGATGCGGAGCTGGTTTACGGCGATGCCAGGAGAGAAGGTCTCCTGTGTAGGATGTCATGAACCGCCAACAGAAGTTGCCACAGGACAGGCCTTGGCAGCCAATCGACTCCCCCGGGCTATCACCCCTTGGTATGGCCCCCCTCGAGGGTTTTCCTTCCTGCGGGAAGTCCAGCCTGTTTTAAACCATTACTGTGTTTCGTGCCATGACGGCCAGCAAGCAATTCCCGATTTGCGGCCGCCGGACCAGGTGCCGGATTATCGTGGTCTGCCCCTTTCCAAACTGGGCCAGCAGCGAATGCACCCTGCTATGGCGGCAGCCACCGGAGGGATTCTCAAACATGCCCCCGCTTACGATGCTCTCCTCCCTTACATTCGCCGAGTGAGCATCGAAGACGATGTCTCGCTACTTTTCCCGGGGGAATATCACGCGGAGACAAGCCCGCTAATTCAGATGTTGGCCGCTGGGCATCAAGGGGTCCGGCTTGATCCGGAGGCTTGGGATCGGCTTTTTACCTGGATCGATCTGAACGCACCCTGCCACGGCACCTGGGGGGAGGTCTTCCCGATTCCCGACGGGATGCACGACCGACGGAAACAAATGTGGGAGTTACACGGCGGACCACCTTGGGACCCCGAGGAGATTCCCGACGATCTCCCCGGCTATCCTTGCACCCAGCTTTCTTCGGCCACTTCCCCTACGGTGGAAGAACCAAGGGCGACTTCCCAGGAGGAACAACCGTCGGCTCAAAGATTCCCTTGCGCGCCGGAAGAGGCAAAACTCCAGCAGAGAGCCCTTGGTACTTTTCTTGCCCGGATAGCTTTATCGGACGGGGAGGTACTGACTCTTGTCCGGATTCCTCCCGGAGAATGCCTGTTGGGAGATCGCGAGGGATGGCCCGACGAAAAACCCCGAAGGCGGTTTGTGTTGGAGAAACCTCTTTGGATCTCTGCTTACGAAATCACTAATGGGCAGTTCCGCCTATATGCTCCCGGCCACAACCCGCGGTATTACCAGAAACGCCATGGGCGGCAAGATGATCAAGGTCTGCCCCTTGACGACCCTTGCCAGCCTGCGGTTCGGGTTTCCTGGGTTGAAGCCATGGCATTTTGCCGGTGGTTGAGCGAGAAAACAGGCCTTACCATCGACCTGCCCACCGAGGAGGAATGGGAATATGCTGCCCGGGCGGGAAGTGACGAGGTGTTCCACTTCGGTCCGCTATATAGCGACTTTTCTCCCTTTGCCAATTTGGGGGATGTTTCTTTTGGCCAAGGGCTTTTGCCCCAAATCACAGGGGGATTGGAACATTTGATTCGTGAAGGTGGACTCCTTGCCGATCGCCGTTACGACGATCATTCCATCGTCACAGCCCCTGTCGGTTCCTTTGCCCCGAACCCATGGAGGCTTTACGACGTGCACGGGAACGCGGCAGAATGGACGAAATCTACTTTCCACCCGGTGGTTCTCCCCTCAGCTTTGCCCCCTGGAACCGATGAAACGGAAAAACCACCGGAAATGCAGCGGAAAGTGGTACGAGGCGGGTCTTTCTTTACACCCCCAAGGTGGGCTCGAGCGGGAATCCGCCGTGGACACCCAGCCTGGCAACGGGTTTTCGATGTAGGATTCCGGGTCGTGGTGCGGCAGGACCTTCCCGAAACCCTGCTCCGCCCACCAACGGGTTCGGAATAGGCCAAAACTTGTTAGAGGGAACACACCTGTTTAGGATTCCGACTATCCACACTTTTTAAGGAATCCGGACTATCCACACTTTCTCTAGGATGTCGCCAAGTTCTTCCTCTTGCCCGCTTCCAATCTGAACTCTTAATGAACAACTTCCCATATCTTGCCCCAAATGAAGATGGATTGATTCTGGAAGGCTTTTCCCTTCGGCCGGCCATAAAACAATTCGCTGAGTGGTGGCTGCAGATTGAGGTTGACCCGGCGGAACCGTCGTCAAAAGGAACAGTACCCGCGGACCGCCGAGTTTCTTCAGTCTTACCCCCAACTCATATTTTGCCCCGGGCTGTAAGGGGACCACAGCACTGTCCCAAACTTGGCCGGGCTTCTGTGGGATCCGTAGCCATCGATCTGGTTGGCCGTTGCCTAAAGTGGAAAGTGAAGTATCTGGATTGTAAACCAGATTCCCCGCCGGGTCGGTTGGCTTCAACTCGAGTCCAATCTCGGTGTTTTCGCCGGCCACCAGTTCCACCGTCGCCGACTCAGACAAAGCCCCCGGCCGATAAGCCAGCACCTGATAAGACCCCGGCGGCAGATTCCGGAACCGGGCAACTCCCCGCCAAACCCCGATCCCCTCTTCAGGCTCTGCCTCTGCATTTGTCGAATAATTGGTCCCAAGAAGAACTACCCGAGGTTCCTGATCGTTGTTATCCGGGATCCGTGGTGCTTGAATAGTCACCGTCAAGGTGGCTAACTGGGAAGCATTTGGGTTTTCCTGAAATCCTAAGACAAAAAGCGTGTACAAAAGGTCCGCAGTTACCCGAGCCGTCTCCAGTGCCGACTCCAAGATGATGGGTTCAACTTTTTCCCGATCGGGGTGCACGGCCAGAGCCCGCTCCGCCCGCTCGGCTGAAAAGGCTACCAGGCCTGCGATTCGCCGCAGCAGCCCTTGCACTGCTTCGTCCTCGTTTTTTCCCAGGAGCTGTGGCTCATATCCTCTGATGTTGATTAGATCTGCCTTTACCCAATTCTCTAAATCTCCATGATGGGGACAGTTTGGTTTGGCGTGAGGTGGTGCCCCCACGTCCTCCACAAAGTGCAAAATAGGCCCGATTTGACGAGCAGCATTGGTTGGGCTTTCCGTGCGTAGAGCCTGCAAAGCACGGCGGAAATAGGGCTCGAATATTTCTTGGACATGAGGCATTACATGGCTCACATGGAAGGCAACCGCCGGCATCAATAAATAATCGTCGGCATAGTAAGATCCGAGGTCCCTGCCCCGATGATCCGGTAACCAGCAGTGACGTAAAAGGGCCTTGATATTTTCCTCCCCCAGCCGCTCCCTCGCCTCAGCCAAGTTGGGAAGAACATCAAGGGCTGCCTGAGTGATCTCAGGGTGTGGGCCCCACGCCCAAACCCTTTGACCTACCACCGCTAACCAAACAGAGACCACAATCCTTAGCCAGAAGGAGTGCTTCCCCATGAACTTTCCCCTCAGCTTCTTACTTGGTTCTCTTCTCAACTTGTCAATCATGATCTTCCGACAACTCTGCCCGGTTCAGAAGCCGTGGAACGTGCTGATCAGAGTTACTTATAGACTTGGCACTTCTGTTGTCCCCATTTTTCCAATATGCGGGAGGTGTTCCCGATCTCCTTTTTAGGAGCCAAATCCAACCCAGAGGTGAAATTCCTGTGCCTGCTGCACTCCCAACGACTAAATTCTAAAAACCGGGATCAAAATCCGGGGATCGATATTAAACAATCTTGGGGTACTCGCTGTACCCCCCAATGAACACTCTAACAAGATAACCAGCAAACATAAATCCCGCTCGGGAGTTTCCTGCCGCTTTCTCCGGGGAGAAATAACTCCCCGGCTTTCAATTCACCCCCTTTTCCGGCGACAAAGTGCTGGCTCACCACTGCTGCCAACCTCGCGGGGCTATATCCCGCAGTATGAGCCGTCAGGATAAAAAACCTCAAGTTAGCACTTGCCAAACGTGCACACAAATCCACTAGCCGAGGCAGATCTCGGCGAAATTGCCAGATCTCTCCTTCTGGGCCATGTCCGTAGCTTGGCGGGTCCAGTATAAAACCATCGTAACTACGGCCCCGGCGAATTTCTCGCTCGACGAACCGAACGGCATCCTCACAAATCCAGTGAATTTTCGCCCCAGAAAGACCAGACCGCTCCGCGTTTTTCCGAGCCCATCCCAGAATATTCTTGGCAGCGTCTACATGGAAGATTTCAGCTCCATACAATGCTGCAACAAGACTTGTCCCACCGGTGTAGGCAAACAAGTTGAGAACCCGAAGCGGTTCGTCCTTCCGCGAGAGCACACCGCATAACCACTGCCAGATAGCTGCTTGCTCCGGGAAAAGCCCCAAATGTCCGAAGGGTGTACACCTCAAATGTAAGGAAAGGGAACCCCAAGCAACAGCCCAGTCCTCCGGCGGAGGACGACGGAATTCCCAGGAGCCCTCTTTGCCAGGGATGCGGCGAAAAATAGCATCGGCCTCATCCCATAGTTCCCGAGGATTTTTGGGCCAGGAAGCCCCCGGGCAGGGTCGATCCACAACATAGCCAGCTAACCATTCCAGTCGCCGCCTTTCCCCACAGTCCAGCAAACGATACTGACTGGGATCCCACAAGGCGACCAGCTCTTCGCCACCAACGTGAGACCGCTCAGCCAAGCGTTTTCTACTACTCCGTTTAGCCATCGGCGGGGGCCAAAAGAACGGACTTCGGAAAAAGAACCCTCACGGCAGGAAGCACTACAATCCGGCGGAGGCCCTGCCGCAATCATTTCTCCTTCCAAGTATGAACAAAACTCCTCGCTTGCAAGCCCCCAGCAGGAACCTCCTTAGCCCGGGCATTAAAATCATCAAGTTCAAATTTCCGCTCCCGGAACCCTCTGAGCTCCTCTGCGAAATTGGGGGGAGGAAGGCACGATTCTTCCTTTCAACTTCCCTTTTTCTCTCAACTTTCCCTAAAAACCCCAAAAATTCTAGTAGGTTTAATCTGTCACCCCTCCATTTACCCACTTCTTAAAACTTGCCAGTTTTTAAGGGGCGGCAAGCCGCTCAAAACCGGGCCGACAAGCGACCCGGAGGCCTCACTTCTGGCCTCCACTTAGCGAAACCAGCCTCTTTCCTCCGGAAACGAAAAACAGCAGGTAGAGCGACCACCTTTTTCTTCACGATTTGAAAAGCACCAACCTTTTCTTCGCGATTTAACCTGTCCTCTAATTAGCCTGTGCTCTAAGAGGATCCGGATTCCCCCGTCACCCTGAGCTCCATGGGTTCCTGCCTTCCAAGGGGAGGTGGCTTCCAACGGCCCCGGAGCTTCACAAAACCCTGCCTCAAAGCCTTCAAGACCTACTCCGCCTGCGAAAACCTAACATCGGAATCCCGTCGAGCGGCGAGCCGGTAATGGATCGCTTTGTCCAGCTTCTCAATCGCCCATCCCTAACTTTACCGCCGTCTGAACGCCACCTTACCCGAGCCCACCCAACCTAAGATTAGCTAAGTTGCATTTTCGGAGTGCCAAAAGCATCGAACGGATCCGACTAACCGGATGCAGCCAGCAAAGGGGCTGGAAATCTCATAACAGTTCGGCACCCTAAGACCCGGCTCCGTTCTTTAAGGAGTTCGTTGTAATTTGCAGGCCTGAGTATCATATCACCGCAAATTCTCTCCAGCTTCGAAGGAGTTTTTAAGAGCTCTCTAGTACGTCGTCACAACAGAATAACGGAACTGCCGATGACCCTATCCTGCCCAAAAGGGTGGAGACAGCATGTCCGCAAAAACCCACACATCTATTCCGGCATGAGTTCCGTGGTGAGGAAGCACTAAGTACTCAGAAAGATGCAAACCCCGAGCTATCGGGGGTGGGGACTCGGCCGATAGCCGAGCAGTCGTTCTGCGCGCCTTACCGGGAATCGGCCCGGCGGACTTGCACCTGCTATATGAACACAATTCCACCATGGCAAATTTTCCCGTCGCGGTCCCAGTAGAAGTTCCACGGCCGATTCCAGAGCTTTCAGAGCGTCCTCTCGTACCACCCACGCCAAACGGCGGGCCTCGTCCAATGGAGGAAATCCGTCCATTATGCGTCCCAGCCGCATGACCAGAATCTTTAGTAACTTTTCGCGTGCAAACTCGCGGCAGACAAACTCGGCCAAGTATTCCGGCAGAGCAAACTCCGGTCCCCGGGCAGCCGGTTGCCACTCCTCATCTACCAAAAAATCCTGCTCGTAAACTTCCATCATCTTCAAAGAGCTCACCAAAACCACCGCTCTAACCCCCGCATCTAACGCTGCCTGAAGAAGTTGATATGTCAGGCGGGATGCCTCCTCCACCCGATCCTCCCAAAGCTGATCCTGTCGCTCGGGGATAACATGAACGACAACTTCAGCCCCAGAAAGAGCCTTTTGCAGATCCTCCCGACGATCCGGATCCACCCTGACCGCGGGGAAATCCTGGGAGCTCGATCCCATTTTCGCCCGGAGAGGTTCCCAAAGAATCCCGGCTACACGCCAACGATCTTTTAGCCGCCCTGCCACCTCCCCTGTCCAGGGATCATCGGCAGCCGTCAAAACAACCTGGGCCCTGGAGGGAGTTTCCCGCTGTTGGTCACTTTGCACCCGTGGAGCGGCCTCCACCCGGCAGGCACCGTAACTGGAAAATCCAACCGATAACCCCGTGACTTTGAGCCAAGTCCGCCGTTCCATGATAAGCTCCCCTTTCCGGAACTCTTAAGTTGTTGTGCGGGAGCCACAAAAACCTCTGAGCTAACCATTTTCTGCCAGCCAAAAATCAAGACTGTGCAGCTAGCGATCTTCATGGCCGGCCGCGAGAGATGGAACACCCAAGCCCGACAGCCTCTCCATCACCAACTTGCCAGACAAAAAATACCTGCCCTTTGGCCAGCCCGTGGTGGAAAGGCAATTTTCTCGAAACAGGAATCGGTGGAACGGTCGATATGAGCGGCCACTTTGACTCCCCGACATTATTTCCGGCAGCATCGCCCCCTTTTCGCTGTTAACTTCTCTCATCCGATAGCCATCTCATGGCCAAGCAAATCGATGCACACTTTGCCATTCGATAGCCCAAAACCCCGGATGTGAGGACCTTCCTCAAAACCCTTCTCCGCTCATCAGCTAGAAAACCCTCCTCCCCCAAATCGGCCAGCTTATGAGCCTTGCTACCCCGGAAAAAAAGCTCCGTGCATATTCCTCGAGGCTGCAATCTTTTCTGCCCAAAGGGAATTTAATGCCCGGCGGAAAACCTTTCCTTGGTAGAGTTTGGCTAACAGTGAGGTTAACCGTCGGCCATCCATCTGGCAAGCTCTTTAGCCCAATAAGTGATGATGATGCTGGCCCCCGCCCTCCGAATGCACGTCAGGAGTTCGAATACCACTGGACGCTCGTCTAGCCATCCTTGCTGAGCGGCAGCTTTGAGCATACTGAATTCGCCCGAAACCTGATAAGCGGCCACGGGTACCCCGGGGAACGTTTCCCGAATTGCCCGGATAATATCCAGGTACGGAAGGGCAGGCTTTACCATCACGATGTCCGCCCCCTCCTCCAAATCCAGAGCCACCTCCCTCAATGCCTGTCCTATGTCGGCTGCCGGATCCATCTGGTAACTACGCCGGTCGCCAAACTGGGGAGCACACTCCGCAGCTTGCCGGAAGGGACCGTACAAAGCACTTGCATATTTTGCCGCATAGCTCAAAATCGGAACGTGGGAAAATCCCGCGGCATCCAAGGCACCCCGAATGGCTTGGACCATTCCGTCCATCATTCCGCTGGGGGCAATCACGTCGCTTCCTGCCCGGGCGTGCACCACCGCCTGATAGGCCAGGGTCTCCAGGGTCCGGTCGTTATCCACCGTCTGTTCCAGTCTGCCTGGCAGCCTCCCCAGCACTCCGCAATGCCCATGGCTGGTGTACTCGCAAAAACACAAATCGGTTATTACCAGCAACTCGGGAGCCGCCTCTTTACATGCCCGGATCGCTTGTGGAATAATCCCTAGTTCGCGTAAAGCTGAGCCACCTGCCGGGTCTTTAAACTCGGGGATACCAAAAAGCAAGACGCCGCCCAAACCAAGTTCGTAAGCTTCGCGGGCTTCTTGGCCTACCAGATCCGGCGACAGTTGACAGTGACCCGGCATGGAACTTATGGGCACTCGGAGTGCCCGTCCCGGACGGACAAATAACGGCAAGACCAAATTAGCCGGGGTAAAATTAACCTCCGCCACCAATCGCCTTATTTGTGGTAGGTAGCGGAGCCTTCGCAATCTTAGATTGGGGAAACGTCCAAGGAACTGACT
>Ga0308416_1000427_pt1 | contig 14834 bp, 16 predicted proteins | sample HotsprSampleOS60_FD_203468 | JGI IMG/M metagenome (GOLD analysis project Ga0308416, IMG submission 203468) | Hot spring phototrophic mat microbial communities from Octopus Spring, Yellowstone National Park, Wyoming, United States - 20090730_OS60 ... | reverse complement strand
CCGTCCCCGACGGGGATACGGGGACCAACATGCACCTCACCCTCCAGTCCGCCCGGCGGGAGCTGGACCTGGCGGACACTTCCAAGATGGCGGAGGTGGCCCGGGCCATCGCCTACGGGAGCCTGCTGGGGGCCCGGGGGAACAGCGGGGTCATCCTCTCCCAGATCCTCAAGGGCTTCTCCGAGGCGATCCGCAAGAAGGAGGTGCTGGATGCCAAGACCCTGGCCGAGGCCCTGCGCCTGGGGGCGGAGACGGGCTACCGGGCGGTCATGCGCCCCGTGGAGGGCACCATCCTCACCGTGGCCAGGGCGGCGGGGGAGGGGGCCAGGGGAGAGACTCTCGAGGCCGTTCTGGAGAACGCCCTGGGGGCGGCCCGGGAGGCCTTGGAAAAGACCCCGGAGCTCCTTCCCGTCCTTAAGCAGGCCGGGGTGGTGGACGCGGGGGGTGCGGGGTATGTGCGCTTTTTGGAAGGTATCCAGGGCCATGCTCTTAGGCTTCCCCTGCCCGAGCCCCCCAAGGTGGAGCGGTACGCCCAGACCGCCTTCGCCACCGAGGAGTTCGGCTACTGCACCGAGTTCCTCATGGAGGGGGTGGAGGTGCCCATAGAGAAGGTTCGCGAGGCCGTGGCCCCCTTCGGGGACTCCCTCCTGGTGGTGGGGGCCGAGGGGTACGTGAAGGGGCACATCCACACGGACGACCCCGACGGCCTCCTTGCCACCGTGGCCCGCTTTGGCCGCATGGTGCGGACCAAGGTGGAGGACATGACGGAGCAGCACACGGAGATCCTGGCCATGGCGGGGCTTCTGGAGGAGAACCCTCCTCCCACGGGCCTGGTGGCCGTGGCCCTGGGGCACGGGGTGGCCCGGGCTTTCCGCAGCCTGGGGGCGCGGGTAGTGGCCGGGGGGCAGACCCAAAACCCCAGCGTGGAGGACCTCCTCTCCGCCATAAGAAGCCTCCCCAACCCCAAGGTGATCCTCCTGCCCAACAACCCCAACGTCTTCATGGCAGCGGAGGAGGCGGCGAGGCTCGCCAAGGAGGCGGGCAAGGAGGTCTATGTGCTCAAGACCCGCACCCTCGGCCAGGGGCTGGCGGCGGCGGTGCGCTATAGTCCCGAGGCGGAGCCCGAGGAGCTCCTTTCCGGGATGGAGGAGGCCTTAGGGGGGGCGGTGACCCTCGAGGTCACCTGGGCCAGCCGCGACGCCGAGGTGGACGGCCTCAAGGTCCTCAAGGACAAGCCCATCGGTCTCCTGGACGGGAAGCTGGTCCTGGTGGGGGAGACCCCGGAGGAGGTCCTCGAGGGCCTCATCCGCCTGGGACAGGAGGGCAAGGAGGTCCTCACCCTCTTCCTGGGGCCCAACACCCCTAAGGAGCGGGCCGAGGCTGTGGCCGAAAAGTTCCCCGACCTGGCGGTGGAGATCCTCCCCGGGGGCCCCGACCTCTACGCCTACCTGGGCGTGCTGGAGTAGCTAAAGAAAACCCCAAGCCCCTACCCCCTTTCCCGGGCTATCCTAAGGGAAAGGGGGTTTTTATGTGGCGGAAGGTCTGGCTCCTGGTCCTGCTCCTTGCGGCCTGCAACCTGGAGGGAAGGCCCCCCGTGAGGGATGACCTGCCCGTGGGAGAATACAGAATAGCCATCTTGCCCGCCGCCCGAGAGGGCCCTGGGGCTGAGCTCCGCCCCGGGGTGGCCGTGTACCGGGTTCCTCTTTCCTCGGATGGGGCCGTGCGGATTTCGGCGGTCTCCGCAGAGCTAGAGCTTTCCGCCCGGCTCCGCCTCGTCCTCCTGGACGAGAGGGGCGTGGTGCAGGCGGTGAGCGTGGCCCGCCACTGGTTCGCCGCCCGCCAGGAGCTTGCTCCCCTAGGCCTCAGGCCCCAGATCACCACCGACCCCGGTGTCCGCCTCAACTTCCGGGGCCAGGGGGGGCAGGTCTTCTACCTCAGGGTGGAGAACTACGCCTTGAGCGAGGACCGGGTCACCCTTTACGCCGATGCCTTTACCCCTAACTCCCAGGGCCAGGGAGAGGCCTTCTCTTCCGGCATCAAGCGAGGGGCCATAGAGTTCGTTGATGACTTTGACCGGTACGACGTAGCCACGGCCACAGGCTACCTGCGCTTCACCTACTCCGGACCCCTGGACCTGGTGGCCCTTCTTTACAACGCCCCCAACGATCCCAACCCCCGCATGCTGGACCCGGTGGTGAACTGTGCCCCCATCTCCCCCGCCACCCTCCTGGTGGTCCGCGACCGGGGCCGGGCCCGGGCGGGGTTTGACGAGGAGGGGAGCGGCCGCTACACCCTGGAGATCTCCAATACCCCTTGCCCATGACTCCTCTTTGAGCAGAATGAAGGCAAGCTAAAGGGCCTTAATCCTTTTCTCACCAAGCCCCGCTGGGAGAGCTTCCTGCCCAGCGGGGTTATTAAGCCTTTAGAATCAATCCAATGCTGAGCCGGGCTCCCCAGGATGAGGAGGAGGCCTCATCTTTCTCAGCTTCCTCCCGAACTCTTGACCATACTCAGGGACGCTATGCGGGGTTTCTTTGTTGCGCTTCTCCTCGCTCTCGCCGTTTCGGGGGCCTATGCCCAAACCGGCCCAAAAAGGATGATCCTCCAGGCCACGGCCTACACCTCCAGCGTGCGCGAGACCGACAGCACCCCCTTTGTCACCGCCACCGGCATGCGCACCCGTCTGGGGGTCTTGGCGGTGAGCCCGGACCTTCTGAAGGTCCTCCCCTACGGCACCAAGGTGCGCCTCAAGGACCTGGGCACAGTCCAGGGCCGGGGCCGGGGGCAGTTCAGCTACCTCTTTGAGGGGCGGGTCTTCGTGGTGGCCGACGTCATGAACCCCAGGATGCGGCAGAAGCTGGACGTCTGGCTTCCCGACCGGTCCACCGCCCTGCGCTTTGGCCGCCGCATGTTGGAGCTGGAAGTGGTGGAGTACCCCAGGCGCTGAACGTATCCTTAGGGCGTGCGCTTCGCCCTTTTCCTGGCCCTGGCTCACCTGAAGCGGCGGCCCTTGCAGACGGGCCTGGCCCTCTTGGGCATCGGGGTGGGGGTGGCCGTGCTCCTGGCGGCCCTTTCCCTCACCAACGGCTTCACGGGGGGTCTGGTGCGGGCCACCCTCAAGGCCTACCCCCATCTGGTCCTCTTCAGCTTCGGCGAGGAACTTCCACCCCTTCCATCCCACCCCGAGGTGGAGCAAAGCGCCCCCTTCGCCGCCACCAAGGCCCTCCTCATCCGCCCGGCGGAGGGGGCGCGGGGGGCGGGGGTGGACTTCGCCACCCTGGTGGGCCTGGGGGTGGGAGGGGAGGCCCTTTACCCCGAGCTCGGCCTCAGGCTGGAGCCAGGGGGCATCTACCTGGGCGCGGCGCTGGTCCAGACCCTGGGGGTGTACCCCGGGGACACCCTCTTGGCCATGTCCGCCACCCAGGAGCGGGTGAGGCTTCGGGTTCTGGGCTCCTTCCGCACGGGGAACTTCCTCCTGGACTCGGGCTACGCCTTCGTGGACCTGAAGGTGGTGGAGGCCCTCTCCGGGCTTAAGGCCCAGGGGTACCAGGTGCGCCTCAAGGACCCCTGGCGGGCCAAGGAGGTGGGGGAGGCCCTGGCGGGAAAGCGTTTCTTCCCCCAGGCCTGGCAGGACACCCAGCGCACCCTTCTGGAGCAGCTTTCCCTGCAGAAGAGGGTCCTCGGCATCCTCATCTTCCTGATCGTGGCCGTGGCCGCTTTGGGGGTGGCCAACCTCCTGGTGCTGAAGGTGGTGGAGAAGACCCCGGAGATCGCCCTCCTCCGGGCCATGGGAGCCTCGAGGCTCACCGTGGGCCTGGTCTTCGCCCTCGAGGGGGTGGTCTTGGGCCTTTTAGGGGTGGCCCTGGGCAACCTCTTGGGCTACTTCCTTGGCCTTTACCTATCCCTCAGGCCCGTGGGCCTTCCCGGGGAGCTCTACTTCCTCACCCACCTCCCCGTGGAGATGCGCCTTACGGACTTCCTGCAGGTGAGCGGGGCCAGCCTCCTCGCCACCTTCCTGGCCTCCCTCCTGCCCCTGGCCCGCGCCTTTAGGGTGCGTCCGGGGGTGGTCCTCAGGTAGTTGCGCCCCCGGGGTTTCTGCCCTAGACTCTTTAGGGCGGGCCGGTGTAGCTCAGCGGTAGAGCAACCGCCTCGTAAGCGGTAGGCCGCCGGTTCAAATCCGGCCACCGGCTCCAGTCCAGGACGGCAAAAACCCCCGCTCCTCTTTGGGCGGGGGGATTGCTTTTGACAGCCTAACGACAGCTTTAGCTTTAAACCCTACCCCCTGCTTGCTCACCGGGGCTCGGGCCCCCATAGGGAGTGGCCTCTTTCCCTGACCGGTTGGGGGTCTGCAAAAAGGGAGAAGTGGGGGGTCAAAAAAATCATCGCATTTCTGCCACTTTCTCATGTTTGTTTGTGTGTAGAACGCTATTTCTAAGTGCCGGGTAAGAACCCGGCACTTACCCGGCACTTGCCTTGAGGAAGGGACTTTTTAGCGCCGGATACAACCCGGCACAACCCGGCACCTTCTAGATTGGACTAGAAACACTTTTTAGGCTTGGGGGCGGCTGGGCTCCTCCCCAATCATTTCCGCAAGAGTGAGGACGTGGCCCCTCCTCTCCTCCTCAAGGACATGCCGGTAAACCCGGAGGGTGATTTCGTAGGAGGCGTGGCCCAAGCGCTCACTCACCACTTCCAGGGGCACCCCTCGGGCAAGGAGGAGGCTACCGTAGGTGTGCCTAAGGTCGTGCACCCTCACGGGAGGGATGCCCGCCTTTTCGCAAAGCCGCCTTAGGGCGTGGTTAGGGTAGTCCGGGTGAATGGGCTCCTCGCGGTTCTCCCCGGGGAATACCCATTCCTCTCTGGCCGCTTCCTCCCCAACGGCCTGGATTCTGGCCTGGTACCGGGCCTTGAGGGGAGGAATAAGGTCCTCAGGGATAGGGATGATGCGCCTTGAACGGGGGGTCTTGGGGCCTGAGAGGACTCCTCCACCCCCAAGCTTTACCCAGGAACGGCTAACCGAGAGCTCACCCCGCTCCAGGTCTATGTCCTTCCACTTCAGGCCCAGGGCTTCCCCTTTCCTCAGGCCCGTGGAGAGGAGGAGGCGGAAGAAGAGCTCAAGGGGGTGGCCCTGGGCGGCCTTCAGGAGGGCCCTCACTTCGGAGGGCTCAAGGGCCCTGCCCGCCTTCTCGGAAGCCTCCTCCTTGGGGCTCACCTTGGGGGGCCTGAGGGAGGCCAGAGGGTTCCGGGCCAGGAGCTCAAGCCGCACCGCCTCCTCAAAGAGGGTCCTGAGGAGGATGAACACCTTCTTGAGGGTCCTTTCGGCGTAGCCTTTTTGGGCCAGGAAGGACAAGAGGTTTTGGATGTCAACGGGCTTGACTTCCTGAAGGCGCAAAAGGCCTAGGCCCGGCCCCTGCCCCCTGAGCTCGGGTATGGCAAGGCTGAGCTCCTGGAAGTAAAGCTGAATGGTCTTGGGCCTGAGCTCCACCTTCTTCATGTCAAGCCACTTCCTGGCCCACTCTTCCACGGTCATGGGGTGAGGGGGGACGTAAACCCCCTTGGCCCGCTCGGCCAAAATGGTGCTCACCCTCTCGGCCACTTCCCGCCGGGTCTTGCCGTAGATGTAGAGCCGCTTGGGCTTGCCGTCCAGGTCGTAGCCCAAGTGAATCTGGCCTACCCATCGGCCATCTTTGCGCCTATAGATGGAGCCCTCGTTAGGACCCCGGCGTTTCTTGCCCATCACTTCTCCTCGTCTTCAAGCCTTTGCATATCCCTTTCCAGCTCCACCAGCTCGGGATTGGCGGTGGTTAACCTCTCAATCAGAGAGTGTGCCTTTTTGATGTTTTGGAGAGCGTATGCTTTTGCCGTTTCTGTGTCCATCTCGTATGGCAGAAGGACAGTACCTCTAAGTGCGTCTTGGAAGCTTCTAAGTAGAAAATCAAGAAACTTCTCTTCTTTAGGTTCATCGCCACTTCTTTTGGCGTAGAGCTGATAATCCCTATAGGCTTCAACAACGGTTCGCTTCAGCCCATAATCGTCCAGTAAACGTGCTATGTCTATCCAAAGGGCTTTTGCTAGGCCGCCTTCCGTTTTGGGAAGAAGGGTGTTTTCGTCAAAATCCCCTTCTGGTGTGAAGTAAAGCCATATATCATCTTCCAGAAGCGACTTACGCATTTCTTCCTCTAGAATGAGGCGCAAATATTCTGAAACAGATAACCCCTTTCTGGCGGCTTCTTCCTCAAGAAAGGCCTTATGGCGAGGTAGGAGCGTTACGGAAATAGATACCTTTTGCCTGCCCCTTTTCCTGCCAGGCTTCTTCCTCTGTTGGCCCCGGGCATTCATGGCAAGCAGGATAGCATAGACCTCTTGACTTTATGATTACGGTAGATTTAAATCTATAGTGTAAGGAGGCGATATGACGAGGCAAGCACTAGAAGGTAGGCTGGCCTTCAGCCCTAAAGAGGCGGCAAATCGCTTGGGGATTAGTGTTTTCACCTTGCACAAGCTCTTGAAGGAAGGGCATATCCGCCATACCCGGGCTGGCCGCCGCATCCTCATTCCCGTAAGCGCCCTGGAGGCCTTCCTCAACGGGGAGGAGGTGAAGGATGCCGCTTCCCGATAAGCCTCTCTTCACCGTCAAGGAGACCGCCGAATACCTAGGGATTCCCCAGGCCCAGGTTTACCAGCTTTGCCGCTCGCTGGTCTGGCCTCGCCTCGCTTCCGTTCGCTTGGGGAGGCGCATTTACATACCCCGCCAGGCCATTGAGCGCTGGCTTGAGGAGGTGGCTAACCAGAACGCCCAGGGGGCTAACCTGGGCGTTCGGTACGGAAGAAGCGCTTTAGAGCGGTGAGGTGAGAACATGGTACGGAAGGAGCGCTTTGTCGGTCAAGTAGAAGGCTTGGAGGAGTGGCCCATTCTGGGGCTCAAGGTCAGGCTCAAGTTGAGCGCCTTCCCCGACCTCGTGCGCTTTTTGCAGGAGCATGCCGCCAAAGAGGAAGAGGACGGGGAGAACGCCGCAAGGTTCCTGATTTACGCTGAGCTTTCTCCATCGGCTTTCGGGAAGGCCAATGCCTTCCTGAAGGAGGCGTTGGGCGAGAGGAGGCCGCCAGAAAGGAGGGGCCATGAAGTCTAGAGGCGTGGCCCCTCTCTTCCTTAGCCAGGAGTCTTGGGAACAGCTTAGGAGGGCCATCCTCAGGCTAGAAGAGCGGGGCACCAGGGTAAGCCTCACCTTCGCCCTGGAGGACCCAGAAGTGGGTCTTCGCTATGTGGACATGGAGGGCCTTTTCGCCCTTGCCTCGGATGAGGCGGAAGCGGCACAAGGGGCCCTGGTCAAGGCTCCAGGCCAGGAGCCTCCCATAGGGACCCTTATCCTTGCCCTTCCTGCCCTGGCCGTGGCTTTGCTGGCAAGCCACTTGGAGGGTTCCCGTGCGGTCCGTTCTTGACCACATCCTCTTTGCCACCCGGGCCCGGCCCTCGGGCCCGGGGCGTTGGCAGGGCCTTTGCCCGGCCCACGAGGACCGTGCCCCCTCCCTCTCCATCCGCCTCACTCCCGAGGGCACGGTCCTCCTCCATTGCTTTGCGGGTTGCCCTACTGAAAGCGTCTTGGCCGCCTTGGGCCTGGAGTGGAAGGACCTCTTTCCCGAGGAGAGGGAGTGGAGGCCCTACTCCCCTCGGGCCTTCACCCCCGTTTACCAGGCCAAGCCAAAGCCCGATGAGGCCCATAGGGCTAGCCTTGAGCGCCTTTGGGCTCACGCTATCCCCCTTGACCGCAAGGGGGCTGAGGTGGGAAGGCGCTACTTGGAGGCCCGGGGCCTCAGCCTTGAGGCCGTCCTCCCCGGCCTGCAAAACCTGAGGCTTCACCCCGCCTTGGAGTACCGGGAGGGGGGGAAGGTCCTGGGGCTCCTCCCCGCCCTCTTGGCCCGGGTGGAGCACCCCCGGCACGGCCTAGTAGCCCTCCACCGCACCTATCTGGCCCCTGACGGTAAGGGAAAGGCCGCCGTGCCTAGCCCCAAGAAGCTCACCCGCCCGGTCTTTGATGGGGCCACCGTGGGGGCCGCCATTCGGCTTTACCCCCTAGAGGGAGAGGTCCTGGCCCTCACCGAGGGCATAGAAACCGCCCTAGCCGTGAGGGAGGCCTCCGGGTACCCCGTCTGGGCCACGGTGAGCGCCGTGGGCCTTGAGCGGGTCCTGGTGCCCGAGGGAGTGGGGAGGGTCCTCATCGCCGCTGACCACGACCCGGCTGGGTTGGAAGCGGCTTACGCCTTGGGGGAGCGCCTGTTTCTTCAGGGCTTGCGGGTGAGCCTCATCTTCCCGGAGGAAGACGGCATGGACTGGCTAGATGTGCTGAAGGGCGCTAAGGAAGAGGGCCTTAGCGCCCGGTAAAGGGGTAGCGGCATGGACAAGAAGAGTCTAACTGATGACCTCAAGCGCCTTCGTGCCCCCCAAGACTTTCTCCCCGAGGAGCTTCCCGAGCCCACGCCCCTGGAAGAGCTCACCGAGGAGGAACTTGCGCCCTTCCCGGGGGGAGTCTTGCCGGAAACCCTTGAGGCCTTCCTCAAGCCTTTTAGTGAGCGGTTGGGCGTTCGCTACGATGTGCCCGCCATGACCGCCCTAGGCCTGGCCTCAGGACTCTTGGCGGGAAGGTACAAGGTGAAGCCTGACCCCCTCAATCCCGCATGGGAGGAGGGGACTAACCTTTGGGTTGCCATCATAGCCCCCACCGGAACTAAGAAGAGTGCCGTCCTCAACACCTTGGCCGAGCCCCTTTATGAGCTTGAGCAGGCCTTTCACGAGGAGTTTGAGACGAAGCGCCGCATATGGGAGCTTGAGCGGGAGGCCTGGAAGGCCAAGAAGCCCGAAGAGCGGGGTCCTGAGCCCGAGGAGCCTAAACCTTGGCGGGTAGTGGTGGAGGACGCCACCAAGGAGGCCCTGGTCCGGGTCCTTCAGACAAACCGGGGCCTGGTGGCCGTGTTTGACGAGCTCAAGGGCCTCTTTGCCTCCTGGCAAAAGGTAGACCGGGCCGCTGACAGGGCCTTCTGGCTGAAGGCTTACTCGGGGGGCTACCACCGGGAAGACCGCATGAGCAGGGAAACTTCCCCCCTGAGGGAGCCCACCCTGGCCGTGGTGGGCTTTATTCAGCCCGGGCCCTTCCGGCAAATCGTGCTCAAGGCCATGGAGGAAGGGGAGGAAGCCGATGGGCTTCTTCAGCGCTTCATCCTGGTCCAAGGGGGGCTTACGGCGTGGCCGGAGGAGCGCCCCAAGGTGGAAAGCCGGGCTTATCACGCCTACCAGGTCTTCATGAAGAGGCTTTGGCGCGAGCCCACAGCCCCTCCTGTTGTCCTGACCTTTGACCCCGAGGCGCAAAAGCTTTGGTACGAGTGGGAGGACGAGGTAGAACGGGAGCTTCGCAACGAGGACCTTCCCGAGGCTTGGAGGGGTTACCTAGGGAAGCGCCTCGGGCTCACCGCCCGGCTGGCGGGGGTCCTGAGCGTGCTTTGGGGAGAGGAGGGCCTAATCTCCGAGTACAGCCTCTTGCGGGCCATCTCCCTGGTGGAGTGGGCGGAGGCCCACGCCAAGCGGGTGTGGAGGAGAGCCCGCATAGGGGATGTGTCTACCCTAACCCGTGTGGCCTTAAAGCTTTTGGAGAGGGCCAAGCAGGGGGGCCTTCCCAAGGAAATCACCGCCCGCTGGCTTGCAAAGCAGGGCTTTGCGGGGGTGGAAACCTCTAGGGAGGCCTCCAAGGTGTTGAGCGCCCTGGAAAGGGAGGGGTGGCTTTTGCGGGTCCCTAACCCCCGCACCGCCACTTGGGCGCTCAATCCCCGTTTGCTCACCAAGGCTCAGGCCTGAGGGCCTTTTCCGCACAGGCCGCCCCCAAGAGGGCGGCCTCCTCCTTCGTGGGGGTAGGGGTTGGCGAGGTGTCGGGCAAGTGTCAGGTTGAGGGCATGCGGAAGGAGTGTCCTCCAGGACGAGGAAAACCGCCGCAAGTGTCGGGTGTGTCGGGTAAGTGTCGGGTAAGTTGGAGGAGGCTTTTTTGCCGTCCAGGACGGGGAAAACCCCGAATAAGTGCCGGGTAAAGTGGCGTGTCGCCTCTGTATATTCCCCCCAAGGGGGTAGGCATGGACCGGCAAAAGGCGGTGGGGGTGGTCCTCCTTGGGCTCATAGGCCTGTACTTCGCCCTCCAGGGGAGGGAAGAGGCCTCCCCGCCCTCGGGGCCCGCCTCTTCCCCTAGGGAGGAGAGGGTAGGAGGGGAGGGCGGGGAGTGCCTGGCCCGGGTGCGGGTGGCGGCCTTGGGGTACCAAGAGGTGCGCTTGGAGGTAGAGGGTCAGGCATGGACCCTTCGCCTCTCTTGGCCTGGGGGAGGCCTCCAAGTGGAAACCCCCAGGGTGTGCTCGGGAGGGGAGTGCAAGGTACCCATTCCCCCAGGGGTGAGGCCTGTGGAGGTGAGGCTAGACGGTTGCCCTCCCCTTGTTTTGGGGGAGTAGGGGTAGGGCGATGAGGAAGGGGGCTCCTTCCTTGGACTTGGGCTTCGCACTCCGGGGCATGGCTTTGGTGTACTTGTGGGCAATGCGGCCGGCCGCAACGCCCGGGCAAGGCGGCCAAAAAGCGTTTGGAAAGGCTTGGCCGCTTCGCCGGCGGTCAAAGGGCTCTTGTACGCTGGGAGCATGGACCTTCCTGAGGAGTTGCGAGGGGTGCTCCTACGCTTTAAGGAGGCCTACGGGCCCGAGTGGGTTGGGCGGCTCAGGGACATCCTTGAGGAGGAAGTGAGGCGCAAAGAGGCCGGACAGGGCAGTCCCCGCAAGCCCGCAAGGGTGCGCCTGAGCCTGGACATAAGCGAGGAAGAGAAGGAGGAGTTGCGGAGGTTTCTGGAAGGCAGGGGGCGGCCCGGTTAGGTGGGCCCCCACTCTCCCGGCTTCCCTCCTCCCTTCCCTTCCTTCCTTGGGGAGTGGCCGCACCGGGGGGACCTTGCCAAAGAGGGCAAGGCGGCCTTTACCCCTTGGGTAAGCCCCTCCTACCCTGAGGCCATGGAGCCCTCGGGGAAGCACCGGGAGGGGGATGAGGCCCTTCCGAGGGGGGGCCTGGCCCCCTTCCGAGGGGAGGCCTCCAGGGGAAGGAGGGGAGGGGGCTTTGGAGCTTACTGAGCGGCAAAGGCAAGTGCTTGACTACCTGGCCCGGGCCGGGGAGGCCCGCATCTCCGAGGCCGCCAAGGCCCTCGGGGCGGGGGAGGCGGGCCTCAAGGACCTCCTCACCCGCCTCAAGGCCAGGGGCCTGGTGGAGAGCACCCCGAGGCGCACCTGGAAGCTCACGGGGGAGGGCTTCAGGACCCTCAAGGGCTTTGGGAAGAAGGCCTCCTCCCTCGGGGCCCTTCCCGCATGGGCTTCGCTTCTTGCCCTCTTGCCCACCCCCGAGTACCGAGCCCTCTTGCGCCTCACCCTGGCCGTGGCCTACCTGAGGCAGAAGGCCCCTTCTCTAGGCCCCATGCCCTGGCTAGGGGCCTACGGGCCTCCCGGCACGGGCAAGAGCACGGTAGGGGAGGTGGCCTTGGCCCTGGTGGGGGGGCGCTTCTTTGACGTGCGGGCTATGACCCCCGGGGAGGCCCTGGGGAGGAGGCGGCAAATCCCGGGAGGAGGGTGGGAAGTGGAGCCCCCCGCCACCCTGGCGGGGCCCATCACCGTCCTTGATGAGCTTGGGGAGGCCCCTTCTGAACTCCAAAGGGCCCTTTTCGCCCTGGTCAATGACCGCCCTCAAGTGGTTATAGAGGGGCAAGAACTGCCCCACAGGGCCGCCATCTACGCCACCTGGAACCCCGAGGGGCGGGAAGTGCCTTTGCCGGAAGGGGCCAAGAGGCGGGGCCTGGTCCTGAACACCGCCCTTTACGCCCGGACCCTCCACAAGGCTTTTGTGCGGGAGGGGGTAGGTGAGCGGATAAGGGAACTTCTTGAGGCCCTTCCCTCTCCCTGGCTTGACCTTGCCCAAGCGCCTTCCCCTTCCCCCGAGGGAGTGGACCCTGGCCCTTTGCGTGAAGCCCTCTACGGCCTCTTGACCCCGAGGGGGCGTGGGGAAGTACCCCTGGGGGCCTTGAGGCCCCTTGCCGTGGCTTATAAGGCCCTCTTCTTTCCAGAAGATGCGGAAGGGGCCCTGGTGGAGGCCACCTATGACATGGCCCTGGTACTGGCTTCCCGCCCTGGCCTCCTGGTGCCGGGGTGGGAGAGGACCTTGCAGGCCCTGAGGGGAGGCCTCCCCCTTGAGGAGCCTTCCCGTCCTGAAGAGGGGCGGGGATACCGGGCCCTCATGGAGGAGCGGGGCCGGAGGAACCGCCTCAGCACCAAGCTCAAGCGCCTCCTCAGGGAAGCTTACCGCTACCGGGCCTTGACCCCGGAAGAGGAGGAGGAGCGGGCTGACCTTAGGGGGCGGGTAGAGGTGCTTGTGGAGGAGTTGGAGCGGGAGGCCTCCCCCCTTGAGGCCTTGGAGGCTGATGGGGAGGCCCTAGCCCAGGCCTTTGAGGCCTTCTTGGGCCGGGTAAAGCACCGCCTTGAGGTGGAAAAGGCCCGCCTTCTAGAGGAGGCCAAAAACCTGAAGGCTCAGGCCCAGGAGGCTTGGAACCTGGCCCAACGGATTAGGGCCTTGGCCTACAAGGACCCCGAGGAGGGTATGAGGGAACTGGAAAAGAGGGGCATGGTCAAGCGGGCCACCCCCCAGGCCCTCCCCTCGGGGCCTCGGGAAGAAGGGGAGTCTGCCCTCCGGGTCTTGCAGGGCGTTCTGGGGGCCGCCCTGGTCGTGGCGGGCCGCCCAGAAGGGTGGAGGGTTTTGGCGGGGGTGGTCATGCCCCAAGTGGTGGAAGCGGGAAGGGCGAGGGCCACGGCCTGGGAGTTTAGGGGGGAGGTAGTCAAGGACCCTTCCACCTTCCTCTCTCGCATGGCCCAGCACCTAGAGAAGTGGGCGGGAAAGCTTTCTCAGCAAGCCGACTCCCTGAGGCTGAGGGCCAAGGCCTGAAGTGCCGGGCAAGTGCCGGATTAGGGTCATGTGGAAGGAACGCCCTCCAGGACAAGGAAAACCGCCGAAAGTGCCGGATGTGCCGGGTAAGTGCCGGGTAAGTTGGAGGAGGCTTTTTTGCCGTCCAGGACGGCGAAAACCCCGAATAAGTGCCGGGTAAAGTGGCGTGTCGCCTTTATATGTCCCCCTGCCCTTAGGGTGGGGTCCTCCTGAGGGGGATATTGGGTTGACAGCTAAGGCACAGCTAATACCCTCAAAGGACCGCCTACAGAACGGGATTGGCGGCCAAGAAAAAGCCCTATCTCAAGGGCCCTTCTTAGGGCTTCTCAAGCCAAGTAGGGGGTTTCCATTAGCTCGTAAGCGGTAGGCCGCCGGTTCGAATCCGGCCACCGGCTCCAAAACCCCCGCCCTCCGGGCGGGGATTTCCTTTTCCCCGTCTTGCCAAGAGGGGCTTGGTCCTGTAGACTAGGCAAGTTGAGGGCCTTCAGGGCCAGCCCCTGGTCCTGAGGGTGTTGCCCTGTGTGGGCAGAAACGGGGAAGGCCTCCTTCCCCGGGTGGATCTTGAGAACACGGGGGCAAGTCCAAGAAGAAGGGAGTGGTGGCACTGCCGACGATCAATCAGCTAGTACGAGGGGGCCGCGAAAAGGTCCAGAAGAAGAGCAAGGTTCCGGCCTTGAAGGGTTCGCCCTTCCGCCGGGGGGTGTGCACCGTGGTCCGCACCGTGACCCCCAAGAAGCCCAACTCCGCCCTGCGCAAGGTGGCCAAGGTGCGCCTTACCTCCGGGTACGAGGTCACCGCCTACATCCCCGGCGAAGGGCACAACCTGCAGGAGCACTCCGTGGTCCTGATCCGGGGTGGCCGTGTGAAGGACCTTCCTGGCGTGCGCTACCACATCGTCCGTGGGGTTTACGACACCCAGGGGGTCAAGGACCGCAAGAAGAGCCGCTCCAAGTACGGCACCAAGCGGCCCAAGGAGACCAAGGGCGCGGCTCCTGCCAAGAAGAAGTAGGTGAGGTATGCGCAGAAGAAGAGCAGAAGTACGCCAGCTCCAGCCCGACCTGGTCTACGGGGATGTGGTGGTCTCGGCCTTCATCAACAAGATGATGCGGGACGGCAAGAAGAACCTGGCCGCGCGCATTTTCTACGAGGCCTGCCGCATCATCCAGGAGAAGACCGGTCAGGAGCCCCTCAAGGTCTTCAAGCAGGCAGTGGACAACGTGAAGCCTCGGATGGAGGTCCGCTCCCGCCGCGTGGGGGGGGCCAACTACCAGGTGCCCATGGAGGTCTCCCCCCGCCGGCAGCAGTCCTTGGCCCTGCGCTGGCTGGTCCAGGCGGCCAACGCCCGCTCTGAGCGTGGGGCGGCGGTGCGCATCGCCCACGAGCTCATGGACGCCGCCGAGGGCAAGGGCGGGGCGGTCAAGAAGAAGGAGGACGTGGAGCGCATGGCCGAGGCCAACCGCGCCTACGCCCACTACCGGTGGTAAGCCATGGCGGTTAAGGTAGAGTACGACCTAAAGAGGCTTCGCAACATCGGCATCGCCGCGCACATTGACGCCGGCAAGACCACCACCACCGAGCGCATCCTCTACTACACCGGCAAGATCCACAAGATCGGCGAGGTCCACGAGGGCGCGGCCACCATGGACTTCATGGAGCAGGAGCGGGAGCGGGGCATCACCATCACCGCCGCCGTGACCACCTGCTTCTGGAAGGACCACCGCATCAACATCATTGACACCCCCGGCCACGTGGACTTCACCATTGAGGTGGAGCGCTCCATGCGGGTGCTGGATGGGGCCATCGTGGTCTTTGACTCCAGCCAGGGGGTGGAGCCCCAGTCCGAGAC
>Ga0308416_1000425_pt1 | contig 14850 bp, 9 predicted proteins | sample HotsprSampleOS60_FD_203468 | JGI IMG/M metagenome (GOLD analysis project Ga0308416, IMG submission 203468) | Hot spring phototrophic mat microbial communities from Octopus Spring, Yellowstone National Park, Wyoming, United States - 20090730_OS60 ... | reverse complement strand
CGCACACCTTGATTGGGGCAATTCTGGGCGTAGGGTTGGCGAACTCTATGTTGCCCGGTCATGTATTTGGCAGTGGAGTCAATTGGTCAAAAGCAGGAGAGATTGGCTTATCGCTACTGATTTCGCCGCTGACCGGCTTTACGCTGGCGGCAGTCTTGCTCTTAGTGCTCAAGAAGTTAGCTCCGAATCCTAATCTGCATCGCGAACCGGAGGGCGATACGCCGCCACCATGGTGGATTCGCGCCATTCTCATCTTTACATGTACGGCGTAAGTTTTGCACATGGCTCCAATGATGGACAGAAGGGCGTCGGGCTGGTGATGCTCATTCTCATCGGTATATTGCCTGCAAGCTATGCGCTCAACATGGATTACAGCAAAGCGCAGCTGGCTGAAGCCTACGCCGTATCGCAAGAACTGGAAGCATGGGTGCAGCGAGCGACCACTGCGCAGCTTGTAGTGCCTGCTGCCATGACGAACAATGAGGCTCAGTCACTCTATGCCACACTGAAAGAAAATTTGCATGCCATCCAAGTTAAATTGGCGGGCAAATCTTCCGTAGAGCAAATCCCGAAGCAAGAGCGTTTTGAGATTCGCAAAAATATCCTGCTTGTAACGAATGCGTTTAGTCAGCTCGAGAAGAACAAGCAACTGAGCTTGCCTGAAGACGTGATGGCAAGTATCAAGGCAAAGCTCAAAGTGCTACGAAACATCACCGAATATGCGCCAACTTGGGTAATTGTGGCGATTGCACTTTCGCTGGGCATTGGCACCATGATTGGCTGGAAACGCATCGTGGTCACTGTAGGCGAAAAAATCGGCAAATCGCATCTCACCTACTCACAAGGCGCCGCCGCTGAAATGGTTGCTATGAGCACCATTGGACTCTCATCATTTCTGGGACTGCCAGTAAGCACTACGCACGTGCTCTCATCGGGTGTAGCTGGCACCATGGTTGCACAAAAATCCGGTATTCAAGCCGATGTGGTCAAAAAAATTGCACTGGCTTGGCTTTTGACATTACCCGTTTCCATGTTACTTTCAGGCGGTCTGTTTTTACTCTTCCGCACCATTTTAGGCTAAGGTAAATGCAGTTCCCATAAACTGTGCAGTTGTGCACATTTGCCGCCAGCACATTGGCTTAGATTTGCCGAAATCTATCACACGCAAAGACTATGGAGAAGCTATCAACGAACGGTATAGAAGAGCATAATTTTTGCTACCGCATCTATCACTCACCGATTTTTGAGCGCTTCATGCTCGGCGTAATTGTCGTCGCCGGCTTGATTGTAGGCTTAGAAACCTCACCAACGATTGAAGCACAATACGGCGCATGGCTGCACACTATTGATAAAATTGTTCTGGTTGCCTTTGTCGTAGAGCTGATATTGGGAATTGGTAGTCATGGCAGAACGCCGCTCAAATTTTTTAGAGACGGTTGGAACATCTTCGACACGGTCATCGTGATAGCATGCGCACTGCCGTATGTTGTCCCACAAGAAGCCATGCATACGCACTTTTTTGCTGTGCTCCGCTTGGCGCGTGTTCTGCGTGTGCTCAAACTTGCTGAACAACTGCAAGAGCTACAAATCATCATCAATGCGCTCTTCAATAGCTTGCCAAGTTTGTTTTATGTGTTTTTGTTGCTGGTGCTTTACTTTTACATTTATGCCGTGCTGGGCACGGATTTCTTTCGCACCGATTGCGAAGAATTTGAATCGCTACCCAGTGCCTTGCTCACACTCTTTCGCGTCGTCACCTTCGATGATTGGGCGGCATTGATGAAAGATTTGATGAAGCATCACCATCCCGTTGGCGTCGCCCTTTACTTTGTAACCTTCATTTTCTTTGGCGCCATGATATTTCTCAACCTGTTCATTGGCATTATCACCAGTGAGCTTGCCGAGCTACGAGAAGCACGCGCCGCTGTGGAACTAAAAAAGCGTGTCGAGACCCACACGCAAGGCACCGATGAGGACTTGCGTGCCATGGAAGAACAGCTGACAAATCATCTGCGACACACCGAGCTGATGCTGGCACAGCTGGCTGAACTGCGCGCCAAATTGCGCCACGACGCAACCAAAACGCACCAATCAGAACATCATGCCAAGTTAGAGCGTGCAGATAGTCCCTAAAACTTTGAGTGACCTGGCAGGTGCCCATGCTTATCGCAAGTGTGTGCGGAGTCAATAAAAAAGCCCTGTGTTACAGGGCTTTTGGGCAAGCATAGCGCAAAGTGGGCATCTGCTTGCTCGATGTGGGCTCCAGTGTGGAGCCAATAATTTTATTTTGACTTTACAGCTTCTGAAGCGCTGCTCAAACTCTTGGCAATCCAGCCAGCTATGCCTGACTTATCGACAATAGTTCGAGCAACATCCCCAGATTGCACAATAGCAAAGTATGGCAATGTGATAGTTGCCAAAATCGGCGCACCGATTACCATGGCAATAAACTGTGTCAGACGATCCTTGTGCGTCAGGTCGCTAATAAGTGCTGTTACACGGTAGGTGCCCATCAGTGGCAAAAATGGCGCCATGATGATGTTGGTAATGGCTTTGGTAGCGCCGTCAATGAAAGCATCAGGCTTATATTCTTTTTCGGATTTATCAAAACCTGCACCGAGCACTTCGGGTATTTGGTCCATTGCAGACAGGAAAGCTTTATCGATGCCTTTTTCACGAATGCGAGCGGAAGTAAAGTTTGCTGCCTCATACATACCCATAAGCACGTTCAAAGGTGCGGTCAGAATCAGTGAAAGGATGCCAGCAACCCACCGTTGCGATTCATCACCGCTCTTGACCAAGTCTGCCCCAATCTTAAAGCCCCTGTAGATACCTAAAATTGGGATGTAAGGCCAGCTGGTGCTCAACACAATCCATGCCGTCAGCCAGTCATTCATGCGACGTTGGGCAGGGTCGTCAATGTGTTCATACTTTAGCTTTCCGCTAATGTAGTCGCCAAACATCTCGAAGGCGTTTCTGCCAGTGTCTTTAATCTCGACCTTCATGCCAAGAGACTCACTGACCTCGGGCAGGAACTCAATGGTATGCGGCAAGGTAAAGTGGTAGACAAACGCTGTCGGCAATACGCGAATAGCGTCTGCTCCTGTTGCGTTTACAGCCATAGTTATTTCTCCTTTGTGCGATTTAGTTAGTGAAAATGTACTACAAACCCAGTGTTAAGACTAACTAAGACACTGACACTGACAAGTGTTGCTAACCGCTTCAAATTTAGCACATCTATACTGGGTTTTAAAGAAAAAACCGCCGTCCAAATCGGCTTTATCAGAGCTTGCTGAAAGCGCATTTTGGTCTATTTTTGTAGGTTTATTTTTCTACACTTAAAGTTTTTCAAATCGGTGTTGGAACATTGAGCTCACGAGAAATTTTCCAATCCGCCCTCAACGAAAGCGAAGGGGTCATCAATGTTCGCAAGTATAAGCCTGAGGCGGCAAAGACAGTCAAGGTCGAGCTTGAAAGTTTTCCAGACCCGTTGCCGACGAGTGTAGCTGGAAGCACTGGCTCACTCAATGAAGAGATAGGTGCGGCACTGAGTGAGATTTTAGCAATCGTCAAAGAAACGATTCAAGCGCGCACTGTAGCTTTCTGTTGGGTCAATCGTGCCAAAAAAAGGTTGATTGTCTCGGCGGTACAGACCGATGCGCAAGATTTTACCTCAGAAAAGTCGCTACCGTTTCAGAGCGATGCGGTTACACAGATTGTCATTGCAAAAAAGGCACAACTCTACACTGAAATCAGTGCTAGTGATGAACCAACGCTCATTACTTACTACAATGCGCCCAACGGCATCAAAGCATTTATGGGCGTGCCAGTCTTTTACCACGACGATATCTTAGCCGTGCTATTTGCCGATAGCTTAGCAAAAGGCGCCTTCGGGCACGACGATGTACATTTGCTTAGCCGCTTCGGCAAACTTTGCTCTGCCTTTATCGAGAAGTATGACCTGAAATCCAGCTACATCGATACTCTACGTTTTGCAGAGTCTGCCCAGCAATTGACACATCATTTGTATCGGACGCTAGACCTCAATGTCATTCTGAATCATTTCTGTGAGAGCATTACACAAGCAATAGAGTTTGACCACTTGGTACTGGCTTTGCTAAATCGCAAGGCAGAGTTGGTGGTAAGAAAGTCTATCAGCAAAAGCCACTACATTGCTGAAGGATGCATCATTGACTTGGAGCGTTCGGCGGTTGGACATGCTGTAACGAATGGCAGTTACGGCGCGATTGATGATTTGTCGCAGCTTGGAGAGGTGCCGCGCTTTTATGTTGGCGAAGCTACGCAGCCGAGCACTACGGCATCTGTGGAAGGCGCACCACCTTCCTTGCCCAAGCAAGGTTCGATGTTGATTTTGCCGATTCGTTTGGGCGAACTGACGGCAGGCGTTCTGACCTTGGAGCATGGACAACCGCGCTACTTCAACACGGAGATTTTCAAGAAGGCACGCTTTTTTGTCGAGACGCTTGCACTGGCGCTACACCGACTGCTGCTCGACGACCAGCGCCGCACCATGACCCCAATTGATGAAGAGACCGGTACGCTGTCGCTACGCACCTTCTATGCCCGACTTAGCGCTGAGATTAATCGCTGCTTGCGTCATCAGCAAGAGTTGGTCCTGATTTTAGTCGAGTTCGATGCACAAGATATGCTCAAAAAACGCTACAGTGCCACGGCACTAAGCATGATGATGCGCCAAGCTGCCAGCCTCATTATGGCAAACACTCGCAGTTATGACCTTGTTGCTCGCTTCGGCGACTTCAGCTACGCCATTTGTTTGACTGGCATTAGCGAAACCCATGCGCGATTTTGGGCTGAAAAAATTCGCGAACAAATCTTAAATTTCGCCTTCGAAACCGAAGACAAGTACAAGAACATTATTGCAACTGTGAGTATCGGGATTGCCCGCCTTCGTGAGTCTCAACCTGATATTGAAACTTTGGTTGACAGTGCCCAGAAGGCTTTGGAACATGCCAAGCTCTCTGGCGGCAATGTGGTGAAAATTTTCTAAACATGGAATTAAAAGTGCATCATAAGCGTTAACATTCGACGTTCCGAAGGTGCATCAAAGCAACAATAGCCAGTGCTTTTGCGTTAGAGCAAGTTCTGGCATAAACCCTATTTTGCAACACACAAGCAGTCATACTTAATCAAGCACGAGCATCGTAGTAATCAAACCTTGTACGAACAATGCGACAACTCAAAATTAGCCGACAAATCACGAATCGTGAGAGTGCCTCGCTAGATCGATATTTGCAAGAAATCGGAAAGTTTGAGCTCTTAACGGCTCAAGAGGAAATTGAGCTGACGCGCAAAATCAAGCGCGGAGAAGGCAAGCCAGTGGATTCGAAGGAGTACAAGGAAGCGCAGCGTGCCTTAGAAAAGCTCATCAAAGCAAACTTGCGCTTTGTTGTCTCGGTGGCAAAGCAGTATCAAAATCAAGGGCTATCGCTTGGCGACCTTATCAATGAAGGAAACTTGGGCTTAATTAAGGCGGCAAAGCGCTTCGATGAAACACGTGGTTTTAAGTTTATCTCCTACGCAGTGTGGTGGATTCGCCAGTCCATTCTGCAAGCCTTGGCTGAACAGTCGCGCATTGTGCGCCTACCACTCAACCGCGTCGGCACACTCAACAAAATTGGCAAGGCATTCAGTCAGTTAGAGCAAGAATACGAGCGCGACCCCAGCACTGAAGAACTGGCACAAGTCTTGGACATGAACGCTGGCGAAATTACTGACACACTCAAGATTGCTGGGCGGCATGTCTCAGTCGATGCTCCCTTTGCACAGGGCGATGATAACCGACTGCTTGATGTTTTGCAAAACGACTCACACCGTCCCGACCATGGTCTGATGCGCGAATCGCTCTGCATTGAAGTCGAGCGTTCACTTTCAGCACTGACCCCGCGCGAAGCCGATGTAATTCGCTCTTACTTCGGTATCGGCATGGAAAATCCGCTTACGCTCGAGGAAATTGGCGAAAAGTTCAAACTGACACGTGAGCGCGTCCGACAAATCAAGGAAAAAGCTATTCGCCGCCTGCGGCATTCTCCATACAGCAACGTGCTCAAGGAATACATCGGCAGCTAAAATCCTTATCCCCCACACCTGCCTTGCTTTCATGGCATGCATCTTTGTTCTACGAACGGCGAAGCGGCGCCCGACGATGACCAAGTTCCCAACCTACTGCAAAAATCAACCGAACAACTTTGCTCATCTTCTCCAGATGAATCTTCTCAAAGTCGTCAGTTGGCTCATGGTAATCTGCATGCGTGCCGTTGAAGAAGAAAATCACGGGAATGCCGTTCTTAGCAAAATTGTAATGGTCGCTGCGGTAGTAGAAGCGGTTAGGGTCGTTGTCGTCATTGTAGCGATAGTCTAATGTGAGATTGACACTGGCGCGGTTCTGCTCTTGCAACACGGCATCGAGGTCTTTTGAAATTTTATCCGAGCCAATAACGTAGATGTAGTTAGGATTGCCGAGCTTTTCATACTTTTCATCGATGCGACCAATCATATCGATGTTGAGATTGGCTATCGTTTGCTTTAGTGGGAACTTGGGAAAATCGGTATAGAACTTTGAGCCCAGCAATCCTTTTTCCTCACCTGTAACGGTCAAAAAAATCATGGAACGAAGCGGACGCGTGCCATTTTTAGCGAAGGCTTCTGCCAAAGCCAGCACCGCCGCAGTGCCCGAGCCATCATCATCCGCTCCATTGAACACTCTGCCACTAATACCTACGCCAACATGGTCGTAATGAGCAGAATACACCACTGCTTCATGCTTGAGCGTAGAATCGCTACCTTCAAGCATGGCACAGACATTTTCAGTTGGAAGAACTTCCTCGACAATATCAATCGTTAGACTGGCTGTAACTTGTTTGAGCTCAAAAGACTGCGGTTTTCGCTCCTCTAATGCTGCAGCAAGCTCACTGACCGTTTTTTGATACGGTGCAAGCATTGCATTAGCAACTTCTGTTGAAATGAGCACAAATGGTGGGTTGGTCGAGCGCGATTCTGGTAGTGCCGTTCGAGCAGGGTCAACGAGCGACATGGTGCTCATTGCCAGCTGGTCTTTGCGAGAGTCAAACTGCTCTTTTAGGCTGGGCGTTGCGCTGTGTCCGACGACCATGAACACGGCTAATGGTTTTGCTTCAAGGGCGGCAAGGTATTTGGTGTAGGTATCGTTCCAGCGCTCGAGAGACTCGCTTTGGCGTGCAGTTTTAGGTATCCCAGACAGCAGAAGCACAATTTTGCCTTGTGCGGCTATGCCATCGTAATCCGAGTATGAAAGGGTTTTGTCGCGGATGCCGTAGCCGCAAAAGACCACATTGCCACTAAGTTTGGTGGCTTGTGCGCCACGCACGGCAAATGCAAAATCTTCAAACAAGCGGTTGAACCGTGTGGTGAGGTTGCCTACTTTGACCACCAGCTCGTTATTGGGACCGAGCCGACGTTCTTTGACGAAAAACCTTTGAAAATAGGTGCCGCTATCGCCGAGTGGTTTCAAGCCCAGTCGCTCAAATTGTGCCGCAATGTAGCGTGCGGCGATTTTTTGTCCGCGCTTAGCTGTCTCTCGCCCTTCGAGTTCATCGCAGGAAAGAAAGCGCAAGTGTGCACTCAGCAAAGCTGGCTGAATAAGTTGATAGCCGGGCTGTTCGGTAGCAGGTGGCGTTGTCGGCGTGTGTGAAGCCAGCAACAGCAAAGGCAAGAGCAAGATAAAAGTCGCACGCAAACGCATAGCAGAAGCACAGAAAGGTTAGGAAGAAAATTATTCCACAAAAATACGTTGCACACGTGGCGAGACCGCACACAGCAGTTCATATCCAATTGTGCCGATGCGTTCAGCCAGTGCATTGACTGAAAAGCCTGTCTCCCAGCCAAAGAGCGTTACGCAGTCGCCAACCTGAACCGATGTATCATCACCCAAATCCACCATCAGAGCATCCATCGTAACTGCGCCGACCTGTGGGAAGCACTTGCCACCGATAACCACTTGAGCTTTGTTAGACAGCAAGCGTGGATAGCCATCGGCATATCCAATTGCAACGGTAGCAATGCGTGTGCGACGCGGTGCTTGCCACTGACGCCCATAACTAATCGTGGTGCCAGCATCGACCCATTTGGTGAATACAACATGCGATTGCAGTTGCATCACAGGTTCAAGGGGCAAGTTGTGTTCAAAGGCTGTGCTGGGGGCATAGCCATAGAGCAAGATGCCCGGTCGCACCATATCCAAGTAAGTTGTAGCATCGGTCAAAATGGCGCCACTATTGGCAACATGGCGGATGACTTTTGCTCCAGTTCGATGCTCAAACTCTCGCACAAGGTTCAAATATAGCGTCAATTGTGCCTGCGTAAATGCACGGTCTATGCCACTGGAAGCAAAGTGTGTGTAGATAGCTTTAAGAAAGAGATGCGGTGAGCGATAAATGGCTTCAGCAAGTTCGAGAGCTTGGGCGGGCTGAACGCCTAAGCGCCCCATGCCTGTGTCAATTTTCAGATGCACCGTGAGCGGTTTGCCGAAGTTTGCCGCCAATTGTTCAGCTCGACGAAATATCTCAAAATCGCTGATGGATAGCTCAATATCGTATTGCAAGTAAAAGTGCAAGTGTTCTGGCAAAGCGGAAGCAAAAGCGAGAATGCTTACAGGCTGCTGAACGCCACGCTCACGCAGCACTTTGCGCAAGTGAATTGCTTCGTGGATATTGGCAACGCCAAAATCACGCACGCCTTCTTCTACCAGCGGCTTGGCAATGCCATCGACGCTATGCCCATAACCATTTGCTTTCACAACTGCCATGATGCGCGAAGTGCCAACCAATCGCTGCACGGCACGCACATTGCGTCGCAAACGCCCAATCGAAATCAATGCCCTTGAAAGCGGCATCGGTGAAGATTCAGACGAAGAACCGTTTGAGGTCTTAGGGGCTAAACAATCGTCGTGCAAATCTATGCGTGTCTTCTGAAGCAAAGTGTAAAAAAATTTTTTTTCGCAAAGATACAGATTTGAAATATTCTGCAAAGCAAGAGATATGCAAAAACGCTATCTTTGCACTATCTTATAGTCAGCCAAAGCAATGCTCAACGCAAGACAACAAAACATCTTTTTTGCAGCATGGAATTAGCACTAATTTTCGGGGCAGGTGCAATTGGCATTCTGTTTGCCCTGTTTCTCACACGCCAAGTGCTCTCCAAATCCAGCGGCACCAGCGAAATGCAGCGCGTCTCTGACGCCATCAGAGAAGGTGCGGAAGCCTTCCTGAGTCGTCAGAATCGCACGATTTTCTATTTAGCCATTCTTACCGCTACGCTGATTTTCATCCTGTATGGCTTTGCCCGTGCCACAAATGAACATGACCCTGTTACGAACCCCATCCAATTAGGGCTTTGGATTATGCTATCGTTTCTTTTAGGTGCGGCGTGTTCGGTGGTGTCGGGCTACATTGGCATGTGGATAGCCATTCGCACCAACATTCGCACGGCGGCAGGTGCGCTAAGCTCACTCAACGAAGCCTTAGTGATTGCTTTGCGCGGCGGCGCAGCTACTGGATTTTTGGTGGTAACGCTGTGCATTTTGGGCATTGCAGGACTCTTTACCGTTATCCAAGCAGTTGGAGCAACCAGTGTCGAGAAAATTCCCCTCCTGATTGCAGGTTTTGGCTTTGGGGCATCGTTTGTGGCGCTTTTTGCGCAACTTGGCGGCGGCATCTACACAAAAGCCGCTGACGTTGGCGCTGACCTTGTCGGCAAAGTCGAAGCTGGCATTCCCGAAGATGACCCGCGAAACCCCGCCGTCATTGCTGACCTCGTGGGCGATAATGTAGGCGATTGCGCCGGTCGCGGTGCCGATATTTTTGAATCTATGGCGGCAGAAAACATCGGCGCCATGATTATTGCCTCCGCGCTCTATGTAACAAATCAAGCCACATTTGAAAGCGCAGGCATTGGCATTCTGGGCGTCTTGCTCTTTCCGCTTATCGTCAATGCATTCGGTATGATAGCCTCGCTCGTCGGTGTCCTCATTGTAAAAACCGACGGCAATGAAAATCCAATGAATGCACTCAATCGGGGCTACTATGTTTCCACAGGACTGACAGCGGTCGGTTTCTTTGTGGCATGCAAATGGTTTTTAGGTCCGTTTTGGCTCAATTTCTTCTTGTGTGGTGTGGTAGGCTTAGCGACAGCCTTGATTTTCGTCTATCTCACGCAATACTACACAGAGTATGCATATCGCCCAGTGCGTTCGATTGCCAAAGCTTCACTGACAGGACCAGCCACGAATGTCATTGGTGGAATTGCCGTTGGAATGGAAAGTGCCGCATTGCCTGTGCTCACGATTTCTGCCGCAATTATCTCGGCATATTTTCTCGGACAGGGTTCAGGACTCAAAGATGCAGGCTTGTTTGGCACAGCGGTCGCCACGCTTGGTATGCTGGGCACAGCGGCTTACATCTTGGCAATGGATAACTTCGGACCAATTACCGACAACGCAGGCGGCATTGTGGAAATGTCGGAACAGCCTGAATCGGTGCGCGAAAAGACCGATAAGCTCGATGCCATGGGCAATACTACCAAAGCCCTGACAAAAGGCTATGCGGTGGGCTCGGCGGGATTAGCGGCATTTCTGCTGTTCAGTGCGTATCTGGATGAACTGCGCAACTACGGCTCGCCATTGGAGTCAGTTGACCTATCGAAGCCAGAAGTGTTTATTGGCGGACTGTTGGGTGCAATGTTAGTTTTCCTGTTTAGTTCATTTGCGATTCGGGCTGTTGGGTCAGCGGCGCAGTCGGTCATTGGCGAGGTGCGTCGGCAATTTGCTTCACTCAAACGCTTAGCCAACGGCGAAATTGAATTTACTCAAGATTTTAAGCCTGATTATGGGGCGTGCGTCGATATTGTAACGAAGGCGGCACTGCGTGAAATGGTCTTGCCCGGAGCGCTGGTGGTGCTGATGCCGATTGTCGTCGGAGTGCTGTTTAAGTTAATTCACACAGCCAATGGCGGCGAAGGGGCGAAAGGTTCAGAAGTCGTGGCAGGACTCTTGATGGTCGGCACCATTGCTGGAATTTTGATGGCGCTTTTCCTCAACAACACGGGCGGCGCATGGGATAACGCCAAAAAGTTCGTAGAATCAGGCAATTTCAAAGATGAAAAAGGCGTGGTGCATCGCAAAAAGTCAGATGCACACAAAGCCGCTGTCGTGGGCGATACCGTCGGCGACCCATTCAAGGACACGGCAGGACCTTCGCTCCACGTGCTTATTAAACTGCTTTCTACTATTACACTCGTGATGGCGCCGCTGTTTATTTAAACGATTTGCATCATACACTACACAGATGTAATGGGTGTAATTCCCGTAAGAAGTTCACTAAAATTTTCAGGGGATAAATCTTCAAACTCTCTTTGCAAGACTTTCAAGTATTTCCATTCTGTTGCCGTAAGGTGAGTAACCGTGCGGCACCAATTCAGGGCGGCAGAATCTTTTAGTTTGACATCAACATCTTCTCGCCCCTTCGTCTCTATTATCCAATGAGCCCCGTCTTGGCTCACTGCCACAAAGTCAGGAAAGTAGTGGCGAATGTTCACTGATGCATCGGTATATTGAATAGAAAACCCAAATTGTTCAGGCAATTTCGCAAACGCTTTGATGTCGCTCGACTTATCAAGAAATTGCGCAAAGTCGTACTCATAGTCGTTATCGCATGGCGTGTAGTTAAAAATGGTTTTTTTAGCCTCTAAGACTTTCTTAGATGTTGGGAAGGGCGGCGTTGAAGAAAGCCAGCGCTCCAAAGAAAGCAAAACAGGCTGTTTTTCTTCTACAATCATCGCTTTCAACGCTTTCTCAAACTCTTTCGTTACTACATAACTTGCAACATTACTACTCATGGCTTGAATGACAAGCGGGTCAGATAAATCCACAGTCGTGCCAAACGCCTTCTTCTCAAAAAATTCACGAATTTTTGGCACCAGCGCCGCAAATTGTGAAGGAAGTTTGATATTTTGCGCAATCCTGCGCGCATAGTAACCGATAACTTCTTCCGCAGTTTGTGCTTCGGGTATTTTGTATTCGCGCTCTAAGAGCTTTTCATCAGTTAAGATGTCTCGCCCTTCATATGTGAACGTCTCTATCTCTGAAATATCCTTCCTTTTCAAAGGAAGTGGATTGATATTAAACTGCATCACATCAAGGGCGGCAATTTCTGCGGATAAGGATTTCTTTCTACTTAAGAACGACGAAATTTCAGGAATGTTAATATCAAACTCCTTTTTGCTCTCTACAGGCTGAATCGTAAGAATTCTAAGTTTATCTTTGCCAACTTGAAAGGTTTCAAGCGTTATTTCCTCTAATTTTTCAAGGTCTTCTACAAACTTCATGAAAGCCTTATTGCCAATTATATCCACCCGCTCCGTGTAGTAAGGTTGATTTCGAAACATGAGACGCAAGCCCCTGCCAATTGTCTGTTCAGGCAAGATATTCGCTTTGGCAGTATAAGGACGCAAGCCAACAACTACCGTTACGCTCTGAACATCCCAACCTTCTCGCAACATCAAAACGGAAACAATTGCATTGACAGGGCTATTTTCGTGGTCAACTTCACGGGCAACCTTGCGCGCCAGCTCCAAATCTTTTTTAGAGACTTCGCCACTTTTGTCAGTGTGAATTACTAAGGTTTTTTCGCCACTGAATTCTTCGGGATATTTTGTGCGTAGCCAATCGCCAACGTCATCAGCCTCGCGCGTGTCGTTCATCATAATAAAAAGAATTGGCTTTTTATTCAGCGGCGAAAGTTGCGCCTTATACTCTTTCCAACGCTCTACCGCAGCAATTAAATATGCCTCATAACGCACACTTGCGATATTACTTCTGGCTTCTTGAACTTGTGCAATCCCTTTCACTGGGCGCTTGACCACCCCATCCAGAATCGCTTGCTTGAGCGGATAATCGAAAATAGTCCAAGCAAATAAACTGCCTTTGGTATAACGCGGCGTTGCTGAAAAATCTAATTGCGCTGCCACCGCACGCTTCTTGTGTAACCTACGAATAAATTTATTCCACTCGCTCTCTTCATCATGCGTGTGATGCGCCTCATCGTTAATAACCATGACCAACCCTTCTCGTTTTGCAATCCGCTCTTCAAAATCGCTCACTTCTACTGTTTGCGAAGAAGGTTTATTGCCCAGCATTGCCGTCATAATATCGACCTCTTCTTTGTCCGCAGTTGAATCTCTCTCGTAAAATTGTTGAATGTTGGTTAAGTAGAGTGCTCCGTGTGTGTAGGCTCTTTCGGTATCGCCACGCATGTAGTAATCCATATCCCAAAGCCATGCCAGATGCTTCGGAATAAAAGGATATTTCCTGAACAATATGCCGCTTTCAAAATCACCTTTGAGACGGTCGAAGACGATAACATTCGGGGCGATAATTAAGAAAGTATTCGCATAGTCTTGCCCACCGCGCAAATAATTAGCAAACTGCCAAACAATGCTCATTGCCATCACGAAGGTTTTGCCGCTACCCGTTGCCATTTTGATACAATAGCGTGCGAAGTCGTCGTAAGGCGGCATGCGTAACGCTTGGCTTTTGAAGGCATATTTTTCTAAAAGGGCTTTGCGGGTTCTCACTTTTTCAACTTCATAAATGTAAATTAGGGTTTCTATGGCGTCGCGCTGTGCATTGTGAAAACGGAACCGCTCTCTATTGGGCAAGATGTGGTCGGTGCAAAACCAAAAGTTTAAGAGCTCTTGCGTGGTCTCCGTCGTGCCCTTGTAGCCATCGGCGCGCCATGCCCTGACCGCTTCACGAATTTGAGGCACACATACTGCCGTCCTTAATTGCTCCTCAATGTTGAAAAAATCCTGCTGTGCAGAAGATTTTTTTCTCGTCTTAGGCATAAACTCGTCAATGATTGATTTTTGATGATTAACCAATTACCACCTGCAAAGCCTTTGTTGTATCGTTGCCCAAAATGTCTATTACCTTCACTAACACAGTATATTTCCCTGCCGCTTCATATTCATGGCTTGCCGAAAGCTCTATCTTCGGATTTTTCTTCGTCCGATAACTCTGCCACTCGTTGTGAAACGTGTCGCCCCGATAGTTCCAATCCACGCTCCAATAATCAATCCACTGACTCCAATGCGTAATCCCGCGCTGAACCTCCGGCGGCACATCGTCAGGCGGAATCGTGAAATTCTTTAAATTCAGCACCAGCGTCATAGCCTTGACCGCCGTCTCAACCTCCAACGCCGCTAACTCATAAAACTTAATATCGCCCTGCTCGACCGCCTTCTTCTCCAACACCTCACGCGGAATTTTCTTAAACTTCACATCAACTTTGTTCCTTTCCGCATATTCACGCGCAATTTCATTTAACTCAAAAGCAAACTCCCAACCTAAAACATCAATCCCGTTGATGGTCAGTGCCCGCTCTTTGCCTACTAATTTCAAAAACTCTATGACCATCTGCCGCACATCTTCTACCGCTACTGGCGCCTCCACACCTCCAACATGCACCGCCCGCCCCGACTTCACCCCATGTATCCACGTGTAACCTGCTAACTCCGTCGCATGATACAACTCCAAAATAAACTTCCGATACGCCCGCTCCTGCTCTAACCGACTCTCCGGTCGCTCAAACTCCGCCTGAACCCACGCCTGCCGCTCATACTTGCCCAAATTCTGCACCACAAACGGCTTGACATTCGGAATCCCTAAAAGCCGCTTGCGCGTCGTGTGAATCGCAAACCGACCTAAATCGCACGCAATCCAACGCCGACCAAGCTTCTCCGCCACCGCCGCCGTCGTCCCGCTCCCACAAAAACAATCCA
>Ga0308416_1000424_pt1 | contig 14900 bp, 14 predicted proteins | sample HotsprSampleOS60_FD_203468 | JGI IMG/M metagenome (GOLD analysis project Ga0308416, IMG submission 203468) | Hot spring phototrophic mat microbial communities from Octopus Spring, Yellowstone National Park, Wyoming, United States - 20090730_OS60 ... | reverse complement strand
CCAGCACCAGCGTCGAAAGCCCCTGAGCGTCCAAGCGTCGTGCGGCGACCAGCCCCGCCACGCCCGCGCCCACCACGATTACATCCACATCGAGCGTCATCGCGGTCTAATTGTTCGCTGCCCTAGCATGCTCTTCCTACCCACACGGCTTGCCTGCACCATGCGACAGGAGTTTGCGCCTCGAGTTCGTATTTTGGGGGTATGCGACTGGCGTTGGCGTTTGGACTGTTGGGGATGATGGCGGCGGCGCACGCGCAGGGGCTGACAGCGCAGGAGCGGCGCGAAGGGTTCCGCCCTTTGTTCAACGGGCGCGACCTGCGCGGCTGGAAGGTGTACGCAGGCGCGAACTGGCGCGTGCAAAACGGCGAACTGATTGGTCCCACCGACAGCGCAGGCTGGATTGGCACCACCACAGAGTACGAGAACTTCATCCTGCGCGGTGAATACTGGATCGATAAGGGCGCCACTGCCGAAGGCAACAGCGGCGTCTTCTTCCGCGCCCAGCGCACACCCACCCCGTGGAACGACGGCTACGAGATGCAAATCAGCCTACAGGACGCCCGCAACCCCACAGGCAGTATCTACAACCGTGTGCCCACCAATCTGGAGCGGATGCGCGAAATCACGGCGGAACAACGCTGGAACACTTTTGAAATCCGCGCCTGCGGCTCGCACATCCAAATCACTATCAACGGCGAGAGGGTACAGGACTGCGACCTCCACGGATTCAGGCGCGGCGTCATCGGGCTGCAGCAGCACCATCCTGGCGTCACGGTCAAGTTCCGCAACCTGCGTATCAAGCGGCTTCAATCGTGCGACGAGGGCTGGCGTCCCCTATTCAACGACAAAGACCTGACGGGTTGGTTCGCGACGGGCATCGCCCGCTGGAGCGTCAAGGACGGCGCGATTGTCGGCGAGGCGGGCATGGGGCATCTCTTCACGGAGCAAACCTTCACCGACTTCGAACTGCGCGCGATGATTCGCATCCGCCCGTTCAAAGAGGACAGCCCGCTGCGCCCCAATAACGGCATCTACTTCCGCGCGCAGCCGAATCCTGAGAACCCGAACAACTGGCCCGTCGGCTACGAGGCGCAGGTGTTTAACCACGCGGGTCGCGACTACATCACAGGCTCGCTCTACAACCGCGTGATGGCGAGCCGCCTGCTCACGCGCGACGGCGACTGGTTCTCGATGCGCATTCGCGCGAAGGGCGACCACATCCAGATTTTCGTGAACGGGCAGAAGGTGGTGGACACGCGCAACCGCGACTTTCGATCAGGGCGGATTGCTATTCAGTGCCACGACCCGTTCACGATTATCGAGACGCGCGATATTTACTGGCGTCCGTTGTGAGGCGATGCGCCCGCGCATGCGCAATATTCCGCGTCCTGTGGTAGCGTTGGGCGCGGTGAGTTTGCTGAACGACGCCAGCAGCGAGATGGCGTACCCGCTGTTGCCGTTGTTTTTGCGCAGCTTGGGTGCGCCGCCCGCGTTTATCGGGCTGGTGGAGGGGCTGGCGGAGACGACGGCGAGCCTGCTGAAACTTTTTTCGGGCTGGCTGGCGGATCGGCTGGGGCAACATCGGCGGTTGGCGTTCTGGGGCTATGGGATTGCTACACTCACGCGCCCGCTGCTGGCGTTCGCGAGCGCGCCGTGGCATGTGCTGGCGTTGCGCTTTACGGACCGAGTGGGCAAGGGCGTGCGCACAGCGCCGCGCGACGCGCTGATTGCCGCGGCGACGCCGCCCAATCAGCGCGGGCTGGCGTTCGGCTTCCACCGCGCGATGGACAATCTCGGCGCAGCCGTTGGACCCGCGCTGGCGACGCTCATTCTGTTGTTCGCGCCCGAAAACTATCGGCTGGTGTTCCTGCTGGCGGCGGTTCCTGCGTTGGCGTCGTTGGCGGTGTTCGCGTGGGGCGCGCCGCGCTTGGAACTGCCCCGTGCGGAGTCGGCGCGTCATCCGCTGGCAGGCGCACGCGAGCTGATTCGCGGACGGTTCGGCGGCTATTTGGTGTGCGTGCTGCTGTTCACGCTGGGCAACTCCAGTGATGCGTTTTTGCTAATGCGGGTGCAGGATGTGGGCGCGCCCGCCGCGATGATTCCACTGCTGTGGATGGGACTGAACCTGCTGCGCAGCGCGGGCGGCGTCTACGGGGGCTGGCTGGCAGATAGGTACGGCAGGTTGCGTGTAATGCGCGGGGGCTGGCTGTGCTACGCGCTGGTGTATGCGGGGTTCGGCTTTGCAACGGCAGTGTGGCAGGTTGTCGCGCTGTTTGGGCTGTATGCGGTGTTCTACGCGCTGACGGAAGGCGCGGAGCGCGCGCTGGTCGCTGACTTTGCGCCCCCTGACCAGCGCGGGCAAGCGTATGGGCTGTTCCACTTCGTTGTTGGCATCGCCGCGCTACCCGCCAGCGTGCTGTTCGGCTGGCTATGGCAGCGGTACGGCGTGCAGGTGGCGTTCCTGACGGGGGCGGTGCTGGCGTGCGCCGCCGCGCTGGGACTTAGCGCACTGTCAGCGTCGCCGAACGCGCCCCGCCGTCCGTAGCGACCGTTATCTGTACGCTAGCGACGCCCCTCCCAGAATAGGTGTAAGCCGTGAACTGCGCGGAGCGTGCGCCTGCGGGCACATAGACCTGACTGGGCGTCCACACGCGGTTTGGGTTGCTGTTGCTCACGCGCAGCCACAAGCCGCCTGGCGGCGCGCTGGCGTTGAGGAACACACTCGCCGTTGCACTCCGTCCGCTGGGCACGGCGGAAGGCGAGAGCGTCAACGCAACGGGCGCAGGCGGGTTGATGGTCAACTCCGTGCTGCCGTGCGAGCCGTTGAGCGTCGCCGTGAGCGTCGCGCGCACGCGCTGGGCGACAGGACTGGTCGTGACGCGCACACTCGCGCTGGAGTGCCCTGCGGGCACAAGCACGCTGGCAGGCAGCGACGCATGCGAGGAGCCGCTGCTGAGCGACACCTGCACGCCACCTGCAGGCGCGGGCGCAGTCAGGCGCACGGTCAGCGTCGCCGCCTGCCCGCCCGCGACCGCTGTGGGCGAAACCGAGACCGCCTGCACGCGGAACGCCGAGACGACCTGCAGCGTCGCCGTGCGCGAGACGCCGCCCGACGAAGCAGTAATCACGACACTGCCCACGCCGTTCGCTGCCGTGCCGATATTAAATGTGCCTGTGGTCTGCCCCTGTGGGACTGTAATCTGCGCGGGACACCACGCTAATTGAGGATTACTGCTGCGCAGTTCCACGACCGCGCCGCTCGCGCCCGCCGCCCGCGACAGCACGACCGTGCCGCGCACGGTTCCGCCCGCCGTCACCGAAGTTGGGCTTAGGGTCAGTTGGCTGACAGTAGGCGTGTTCTCCATCTGCAGCGCGGCTTGCAGCGCGCGCAGCAAGTTCAATCGCCCCTTGCCCTCGCCGATACCCCCAGACCAGAACGGTTGCACAGGGTCAGCGTTGTTTTCCAGCGCAAGGCGGAGTTGTTGATTCGTCAGGCTGGGCGCGCACGACCATATCAGCGCCGCCGCGCCTGCCACATGCGGGCACGCCATCGAAGTGCCGCTCCATGCCTCATAGCGGTTGCCAGGCACAGTGGAGAGGACGCTGCTGCCTGGCGCGGCAATGTCTACCCACGCGCCGTACTGCGAGAAGTCGGTCAGTCGGTCGTTCGGGTCCGACGCAGCGACCGCCAGCGCGTTCTCGTAATAGGCGGGGTAGAAAGGCGCGGGGATCCCGTTGTTGCCCGCCGCCGCCACCACTAAACAGCCGCGATTCCAAGCGTAGTTCACCGCGTCGGCGAGTTGCTGCGTGCCTGCGTTGCTCCCCAGACTGAGGCTTAGCACATGCGCGCCGTTGTCCGCCGCCCAAGTGATGCCGCGCGCCACATCGCTTATCGTGCCAAAGCCTTGATCGTTCAGCACCTTGAGAGGCATAATCTGCACGGGCGCGACGCCTGCGACGCCCGCAATCCCAACGCCGTTATTAGTGTGCGCAGCGGCGATTCCTGCACAGTGCGTGCCGTGCCCGTGATGGTCGTGTGTATTCGCATTGTTCAGTTGCGTGTTATAACCGTACACCGACCCATCGTTGTATCGGCGCATCCGCTGGGATAGGTCAGGATGGTTTGCGTCGATGCCCGTGTCGATAATGGCTATGTAGACCGTGCGCTGCGGCGATGCTATTGCCCACGCCTGAGACGCTTGAATCCGCGCCAGCCCCCACTGCTGCGCCAACATTGGGTCGTTGCACGCGAACACGAGGTAGTTGCGCTCCACATAGCGCACGCCAGGCAGCGCCCGCAGTAGCGTGCGCACGCTGTCAGAATCCATCGCCCGATTGAGACGCAGCACGCTTGCGCCCAACGGCGCGACCTTCTCACGCACTTGCCCCACCCACAGCATCACTTCGGACGCCAGTGCAGTAGGCGCGTGCGGCTCCAGCCCCACCACCAACTCATCGGCGACATAGTAGGCGTCGCGTTCCGCATCATAGGCGACTGGCATCAGGCGCGCAGGCTGCGCCAGCGTAGACGCCCACACAATAGCCCCCATTAGTCCCAGCCAAACCCGCATCGAACGCCTCCAGCGGGTTATTCCATACGGGGCGCACGAAACTGCCACGCCTGATTGCGGGGATGCGCGACGCCACCACCGCCTGCGGGTATCGTAGGCGCCTATGCAATAAGTGTCAAGCCCCCACCCCAACCCCCTGATAGGGGTACATCGCTTGGGTTCACTGCGTGCAGGGTGTTCGCGTTTTTTCGCCCTCACCACCAGCCCCTCTCCCACAGGATGGGCGAGGGGAGCCGCGCGCGAATCCATTTGGAGTGCTGAAGCGTCAGCTTTAGTCGCGCGAACAGAGTTCACAATTGCCCCCCTCCGTAAGGTTCCCCCCCGCTTCGCGAGGGGAACCAAGCCAATCGGTTCCCCCTGCATGCAGGGGGAACCTCAAGGAGGGTCATCAACCTCGCTGTTTTCGTAAATTTTGCCTACGCGATTGGTATAAGTCCACGCACGAAGGCAAATGGTCTCTTACTCTCTACCTCCTGCTGCCTGCAGCCACACAGCCCCTGCCCCATCCAAGCTCACGGCGATATGCCCCAGGCGCCAGAGTTCCAGCATCGCCAAAAACGAGACGAGCAAGTCCAGCACATCGAGCGCTTCTTCGGCGAGGGCGTCGAACGGCAGGGGCTGCGCCGCGCTAAGCAAACGCTCGCGAATCTCGATCATCCGCGCGTGCAGCGAGAAGTAGCGTCGGTGCGGGATGGCGTCGGGGAGGGTCATGCGCTGTTCCAGCAGGCGTTTGAAGGCGAGCCAGAGCTGGTCGGGCAGCTCCGCGCCGAATTCGGGCGGCAGTTCGTAGTCGCGGGGGTCAATCGCGCCGCCGCGAAAAAAGAGCTGCATCCGCTCGCCCTCGCGCTGGCGCAGATGCTCCGCCGCGCGCAGGTAGGCGTCGGGCAGGCGCGTCGGGGCGAGCCATTCGTCCGCTGCGTCGTCAGGTTCGGGTTCAGGGTCAGGCGCGAGCAGTCGTTGCGCCTTGCGTTCCGCCAGGTACGCCAGTGTCGCCAGCGCGTCTGCCGCCTCGTCTATGTCGCCTACCTCGCGCCAGTAATCGTAGCACGCCTGCGCCACAGGCGCAAGGTCTACCTCCGTCAGGTCGAGCTTGTGCTTGCGAATCAGGTGCGCCAGCCAGCCCAGCGAGCCGAAGCCCAACGGCAACTGCAGCGGCACGCGCGGGGGCGACCACTCAGGCGAGCCGATGTGGAACCGACGCATCGAGGCGCGATTATACCTTCGGACAGGTACAATTGCCGATACCCTATGAATTGGCAAGCAATTGTGGAGTGGGCGCAACAACCGCAAGTGACCGTCGGGCTACTGGTCGCCGTGGCGGCGCTGGCGGTATGGAACCTTGTGCAGGCGTGGCGCTGGGGCGCGTTCATGCGCCGCTGGAAGCAACTGATGCAGCACTCGGAGGGCGGCTCGCTGGAGCATACGCTCTACGAGACCCTGCGCCGCGTGTCGCTGATGGAAGAGACGCTCAAAGCGCATGGGAACCATCTGGAGCAGTTGCAGAGTCAAACGAATCGCTGTTTGCAGCGGGTCGGGCTGGTACGCTACGACGCCTTCCCCGACATCGGCGGGCAGCAGAGCTTCGCGCTGGCAGTGCTGAACGAGCATGGCGACGGCGTCGTGATCAGCGGCATCCACAGCCGCCACGAGATGCGCGTCTACGCCAAGCCGATAAAAAGCCGCGCCTCCAGCATCGGGCTGTCCGACGAGGAGCAACGCGCGCTGCGCGAGGCGAGCCTATCCAAGTAGCGCGGGCGAACAGGCGGAGGGCATGAGCATCTACGACTACAGCAGCGACGAGGTGCTGATTGAACGCTTCAAGGAAGGCGACGAGTTCGCGTTCGACCTTTTGGTGCGCCGCTACGAGCAGAAGGTGTACCAACTCGCCTACCGCCTGACGAACGACCCCGACGACGCTGCCGATGTCGCCGCCGAAGCGTTCCTGCGGATGTATAACTCGCTCAAACGCTTTCGCGGCGACGCGCAGCTCTCCACATGGCTGTATCGCGTGGTGAGCAATGTGTTTTTCGATTTTCGCAAGCGCGAGGCGCGCCACAAGCACCTGCCGCTGGAGATGCCCACCGAAGACGACGACGAACCCTACGAACTGCCGATTGAGGACGAGCGCGTCGACATCATGGGGCACGCCCTGCAAGAGGAGCAGAAGCGCGTGCTGATGGAGGCGATTCAGCAACTGCCCGAATACCAGCGCGTGATGGTCGTGCTGTTCCATATCGAGGAGCGTCCCTACGAGGAGATTGCGCAGATTATGGGGCTGCCACTGGGCACGATTAAGTCGCGCCTGAACCGCGCCCGCAACGCCCTGCGCCAGTTGTTGGAGCCGTATCGGGAACTTTTTGGCGTGGAGGCGAGTCCTACTCTCGGAGTGCCACAGGAGGCGAGCGATGCGCTGTGAACAGATGAAGAGCCTGCTGAATGAGTATTGTGAGGGGTCTTTGAGCGAAGCGTTGCGCGAGCGCGTCGAGGCGCACTTGCGCGGGTGCGCGGCGTGCCAGCGCGAGGTACAGTTTGTGCAAGCCATTTGGCGCGGGCTGCGTGCGATGCCCGAAGTGATTCCGCCCGCTGACCTGCACGCGCGGATTATGACCCATGTGCGTGCGAACACGCGCGCGCGTGAGGCGCAGGGGCGCGTCGCGCTCTGGCGCTGGGCAGGCGCGGCGGCGGTCGCCGCGGGGCTATTTGTGATGGGCTTTTTCGCCGCGCAGTCGGACGGCGTGCAAGCCGCGTTCGGGTTCAGCGCGACATCTAAGCCGCCCGTGCAGACGCCGCAGCCCGTGCAGGCGGGCGTCTTTCTGGAGTACCGCACCACCGCCGACGGTGTGCGCGTGCCCGTGCTGGAGGCGCGCATGAACCGCGAGGCAACCGCTGAACTGCGCTACGCACCCGAAGGTGACGCGAAGACCGAGCCAATCGTGGTCTGGAGCGGACGCCTGCAGCCTGGCAAGACCGTCGAAATCCCCTTGCAGACGCTGCTGCACACTTCGGGCGAGCGCGTGCTGACCCTGCGCTGGACACTGGAGGGTCAATCGCGCGTGCTGTATGTGCCCGCGGGCTACCCGCAAGCGAAACTGGCGAGCCTGCGCCTGCAAGCGAAACTCGGCGACGCGCTACGCCAACTCGCCAGCGCGTACCAGACGCCCATTGAGTGGGCGCCCAACGGCGAAGAGCCGCTGGTCGTGCTGGATGTGCAGGACGCCACGCTCGAGGACGCGCTGCAGAAGCTACTCATCGGCTCGAACTACGCGGTCAAGCGGCACGGCGACTTCTGGCGCGTCGTGAGCCGATGACGCCGAGGCGATAGCAGGAATCACACCTCCTGTACCGAACAACCAGTCGGTACAGGAGGTGAATGTTTATGCGGCTATTAGCAACGACGCTGAGTCTGGTTCTGCTGCTTGCAAGTTGGGCGCAAGGGCTGCAAGCGGGCGCAGCAGCCAACAAGATTACCCCGACCAAGCAGGTGTTTCTGGCGGGCTATTCGCCGAACCGCCCGAACACAGGCGGCGTCCACGACGATATTTGGGCGCGCGCCCTCGTGGTGCAGGTGGGCAACGAGCGAATCGCCATCGTCGTGTGCGACCTGCTGGGGCTGCTGCGCGACGATGTGCAACGCATCCGCCAGCAGGTCAAATCCGTGCCCCCCAACCGCGTGATGGTGCTGTGTACGCATGTGCATTCCGCGCCCGACACCATCGGGCTGTGGGGACCGACCCCCACACAGTCGGGACGCGACAACGAGTATGTGAACTTCGTCATCGAGACCGTTGCGAAGACCGTCGACGAGGCAGCGAGTAAACTCCAACCCGCGCTTGTGGGCTTCGCGAAGACCACCATCGAAGGCGTCGCCAAAAACTACCGCATCGAGCAGATTCTGGACACCGAAGCGGCGGTGATGCAGTTCCGCAGCAAGGCGGACGGCAAGGTCATCGCCACGCTGACCAACTTCGCCTGCCATCCCGAGGTGCTGAACAACGACCAGCTGACCAGCGACTTCTGCCACTGGTACTACCAGACGGTGGAGCGCGCGGTGGGCGGGGTGGCGATTTTCGCGAACGGCGCGCTGGGCGGGATGATTTCACCCGCGCCTGGCGACCCGAACGCGCCCGAGGGACGCGACTGGGCACGCGCCGAGCGATTCGGCACGACCATCGCCAACCGCGCGCTGGAAGCTATTGCTAAAGTAGCCTTCACCGATGCCGTCACGCTGCAACATATCGAGATGACCTACACCGTGCCGCTGGAAAACGAGCGGTTCAAACTCGCGCTGGCAGCGGGTGTCATCCCCGCGGGTCCCTCGTTAGCGGACGGCAAGGTAACCACCGAGTCGCACTTTATTCGCTTGGGCGACGCCGTGATGTTCACCATGCCAGGCGAGGTGCAGCCGAATATCGGCATCTTCCTGAAACGGCGATTTGCGATGTTCGGCGACCCCGTGTTCCTGTTTGGGCTGGCAAACGATGAGCTGGGCTACATCCTTGCCCCGCCAGACTACTATCTGGACATCTATAGCTACGAGCGCAGCATGTCGGTCGGTTCGGAGATTGGGCACGAGATGGTGCAGGCGGCGCGTCAGATGATGGCGCGGTTGACCCCCCGCACGACGACTCCTGTCGCCGCCGCGCCCGCCGAGAAGTCGCCCGTCGAGCAGGAGCTGGAGAAGTACCTGCAGCGGTTCCGCCCTGACCGCGCGGGCAACTTCAAGGCGACCTACCGCCTCGTGCTGGAGGGCGCGGGCGAGTTTTATCTGCGCATTGCAGACGGCAAGGCGACCATAAGCCGCGAGGGCAGTCCATCCGAGGCAGCCGTGACGATCAAAGCGCCTGCGCAGATCTTCGTCGCGATTATTACAGGCAAGCGCGACCCGCTGGACGCCTATAACACAGGCGAATTGCAAGTAGAAGGCGACATCGGGATTGCGCAGTACCTGCTGTTCGTGTTTGAGTGAGAGCTGTCGGAGACCCCTTCCTTAAGGTTCCCCCTGCGAGCAGGGGGAACCAAACCTGGCGCATACGGGGTCGCACGCAGGGATACCCAGCGTGCCACAGGGATCCCACATGGCCTGACAGCCTGGATCTACCCTTTCACGGCACTGCCAGTAAGGCGCGAAGAATTTGTTCATTCCGATAGGCATCGCCCAACGGTCGGTGTATTGATTGTTGCACGGCGGCGGGTTAATTACAGGGTCTTCTGGCACAGGTACATCCGCCATAAAGCGCATCCCCGCTCGTGAGATAGACGCCGAAGGGCACTCAAAAACGCCCTTGTTCTTGACATAGGGGTAGATTTGACGGCTCCAGAGGGAGTTGGCGATAGCCGCGCGTCCCCAGCAGCCGCCGCTCGCCAGCTCTGGGAAGTACTCATCGTAGTCGTTTGAGTACATCGTAATCGCTGTACCAAGCTGCCGCATGTTGCTGAGGCACTGGGTCTTGCGGGCGCTCTCACGCGCCCGCGCGAACACGGGGAACAAAATCGCCGCTAAGATGGCGATAATTGCAATCACAACCAACAACTCAATCAGTGTAAATCCACTCCTTCGCATCATGATCAGTACCTCCGATGTTGTATGTACGACCGACTTTTGTCAATCCCTGCTATGAGGTAGGGGTTTTCTGCGGAATTCAGGCGTCCAAGAGCGCCGCCACACCTGGCAGAGTCTTGCCCTCCAGGAACTCCAGCGACGCGCCGCCGCCTGTGGAGACGTGGGTCATCTTGTCGGCGACGCCGAGTTGTTCAGCCGCCGCCGCCGTGTCGCCCCCGCCCAAGATAGAAACCGCGCCCGATTCGGCAAGCGCGCGCAGCACTGTGCGCGTGCCCTGCTCGAACGGCGGGGTCTCGAACGCGCCCAGCGGCCCGTTCCACACGACGGTGCGCGCCGTGCGCACGATTTCGCTAAATGCACGCGCCGTCGCCGCGCCGATGTCCAGCCCCATCTGGTCAGGGGGAATCTGGCTTACGGGCACGGTCTGGGTGGGCGCGTTCGGCTCCAGCGCAGGCGCGACGACCACATCGGTCGGCAGCACGATTTTCTCACTTGCCTGCTGCAGCATCTGCGCAGCGAACTTGAGGCTGTTGGCGTCCAGCAGCGAGTTGCCAATTTCGTAGCCCTGCGCCTTCAGAAAAGTGAACGCCATCCCGCCGCCAATCAGCAGTTTGTCCACCTTCGGCAGCAGGTTCTGAATCACGCCGATTTTGTCGTGTACCTTCGCGCCGCCCAGAATCGCGACGAAGGGGCGTTCGGGGTTGGCGAGCGCTTGCCCCAAGTAGCGCAGCTCCTTCTCCATCAGCAAGCCTGCGACGGCGGGCAGGTAGTGCGCGACGCCTTCGGTAGAAGCGTGCGCGCGGTGCGCCGAGCCGAAAGCGTCGTTCACATAGACCTCGCCCAGCCGCGCCAGCGCACGCGCAAACTCAGGGTCGTTCGCCTCCTCTTGCGGGTAGAAGCGCACATTCTCCAGCAGCGCAACCGAGTTTGGCGGCAGGCTCGCAACGCCCGCCTCCACCGCCGCGCCGATGCAATCCTCAAAGAAATGCACGGGGCGACCGAGCAGTTGCTCCAGTCGCGCCGCCACAGGGCGCAGGCTATACTTCGGGTCGCGCTGCCCCTTCGGACGCCCAAAGTGCGACATCAGTATCACTGTCGCGCCGCGCTCCAGTAGGTACTGAATCGTGGGCAGCGATTCGCGAATGCGTCGGTCGTCGGTAATCTGCCCATCTTGCATCGGCACATTGAAGTCGACGCGCACAAGCACACGCTTGCCCTGAACCTCGATATCGCGCACCGTTTTTTTCTGCATAGCTATTTCTCCTTCTGTGCAGCGTACATGCCGCGAATGTAGAGGATTTGCCCTGCGTGATAGACATCGTGTTCGGCGAGCATGAGAAAGAGGTCGCCTGTGGGCATGCGTCCGCCGCCCCAGTAGGGGCGTTCCACTTCGAGGTCGTCGTCAGTCAGCGGCGCGAGCGCGTCGAGGGTCGTCTCGTAGCCCTCTTGGGCGATTTGGAGCGCGGCGGCGAGATTGCCGCCCATCGCACGGAAACGCAGCTCCATCGCCCGCCAATCGACGCTCCCCTCGCCGAACGCGGTGGAGATTTGCACCAGCTTGTCCGCGCCGAGGTGGAAGATGATTTTCAGGATACTGCCGTCCGCCCAGCGGTAGCCCTTGTAGCCTGTTGGAGGAACCCAGCGGGCTTCCTCCTCGGTCAAGCCGCGCACGGCAGCCTTGAAGCTGTGCCATGGGCTGCCCTCGTAGCTGCGCGCCAGCAGGTCTCGGATGAAGTTCACACGCGCCTTCATCGCCCACTCCGCCTATATTCTACCCAGTGGCTGCCCTTGCCACAAGCAGGGTACGGGCATCGCCCAGAGCCGCTCGCCGAAGGGGAGCAGGGTCGCTCCCGTATACAGCACCACGCCGCCTACCCAGCGCACGCCCAGCAATTCGGCAACGACGCGCAGATACCGAAAATCGTCCGCATTTACCGTCGCCGACGCCTTCACTTCAACGCCCAGCAGTCTGCCCTGTGCATCCTCCACCAGAAAGTCTACCTCGCGCCCCTTGCTACTGCGCAGGTGATACAGGCGGTACGGCTCTGGCGCGTAGCTGATTTGCTTAAGGAGTTCCATGCCGACGAAGTTTTCCAGCAGGCGTCCGCGGAGCTGGGGGTCGCTGTGAAGGCGCGTCTCGTCCAGGTTGAGCAGCGCGGCGGCGAGCCCCGTGTCGTTCATCAGCACCTTCGGCGTTTTGAGGAGTTGCTGGTGGGCGTGCGCATGCCATGCGGGGACGCGCACAAGCACCATCAGCCGCTCCAGCAGTTTGAGGTAGCGCTGGAGCGTCGTATGCGGCGTTCCCATCTCGCGCGAGAGGTTCGCCACATTCAGAAGCTGGGCGGAGAGCGCCGCGAGCAACTGGAGCAGGAGCGCCATGTCTGCCGCGCGCTCGATGTCGGCAAGCATCGCAAGGTCGCGTGTGAGCAGGGTATCGGCGAGCGCACGGAACCACAACTGTCGCTCGGCAGGGTTCGTTCGCGAGACCGCTTCGGGGTAGCCGCCGCGCACGACCCGATACCATACATCTTCTGCGGCAATACTCGCGATTTGCCAGCGCGCTTCGAACGCGCGCGCCAGCCAATCTTCGCGCACGCCCTCAATCTCGCCCTGCGAGAACGGGTGCAGGGTCAGCACAGCCATCCGCCCGACGAGCGCGTCGGCGGCGTGCGCCAACGCCTGCGGGCTGGCGGAGCCTGTGAGCAGGAACATCCCCGCGCGGCGATTCGCATCAATGCGCGCCTTGAGCGGCAACAGCACCTGGGGCGCACGCTGCACCTCGTCAATCACCGCGCGTTCGGGCAGCGCGTCCACGAAGCCCTGCGGGTCGCGCTCCGCCGCATGGAGGATAGTCAGGTCATCGAAGCTAAAGTAAGCGGTCATGACGCCCGCCTCCACCAGTTGCTGCGCCAGCGTCGTTTTGCCCACTTGCCGCGCACCCTGCAAAAACACGGCGGGCATGACTCGAAGTGCCTGTTCGAGAGGCTCGCGTATCCAGCGTGGTCTCATCGCGGGCATATTTTACCCATTCAGTGGGCAGAATCTGCCCATTCAGTGGTGAATTTCTGCCAGTGCGCCGAACCGTGTGCGAGAGGTATACTGAAGTTGTGGAGACCGCGCCTGAGTTGCGCTATTTTGATGCCTCGCCCAAGGCGCGCGCGGCGATTACGGAGCAGCTCCGCGCTGCGCTTGCGGAGCGTCCCGAAATTCGGCTGGCGTACCTGCTGGGATCGTTCGCGGAGGCGCGCCCGTTCCGCGATATCGATATCGCCGTGTATCTGGAGCCAGAATTCCTGCAGAAGGTAGACCCGCTGCACTACTGCTTCCAGTTGGCGGACGTGCTGGAGCGGGTGGTCGGCTACCCTGTGGATGTGCATCGGCTCAACGACGCGCCGTGCGGGTTCCGCTTTAGCGCGACCTGCGGGCGGGTGCTGCTGAGCCGTGACGAGGCGTTCCGTCTGGAGTGGACAGAGCGCACTTGGCACGAGTACGCCGAGTTCGAGCCGTATCGGCGTATGTATCTGCAAGTGTGGCTGCACCCGTTCCGAGAGAAATATGAGCAACACACAAAGACTACTGACGCGAATCGGCGCACTGCGCGATAACCTTCGGCGCGTGCAAGGGGTCTTGCAACAGGCGGACGACGCGACGCTGCTTGGCGACCCTGTACGATTGGCTGCGCTCAAGTGGTACTTGCTGCTTGCGCTGGAGGACGCCTTTGCGCTGTGCAATCAGGCGGTTTCGATTCTGGGAGGCGAGCCGCCGACTGCCTACGCCGAGTGCTTCGAGCGGTTAGCCGCGCGCGGTATCCTTGACGCCGACCTGTCCTCCCGCCTGCAGGCGATGGCGCGATTTCGCAACCTGTTGCTTCATCGCTACTGGGAGGTAGATGACCAGCGCGTGTTGGCGATTGCTCGCAACGAGTTGGGCGATTTGGAGCGGTTTGTGAGCGCGTTGAGCGTCCACTTCAACCTTGGGGCGTGAAAGGCGTTGCGCCCGCCTCCAGAATCTGGCGGTTGCCTGGCAGGTGGTCTAACCGTTGGGTCATCACATAGACCGTGCGCCCGTGCTGCAGCAGTTCGCGACAGAGTTGCACGATGTAGCCGTCAGGGCGTGCCTCTATCACAATCACCGCGCCTGCGAGGTAGCCTATCAGCGCGTCGCGGTACTTGCCACTAACGGCGAGCCAACCGTCGCGCGGGCGGAACGGGCTGATTGCCAGCGCGTGGGCGGGGTCGAACTCCGCCTGCCAGATGCGCGCCTGCTTGAGCGGCTCCTTGCGCAAATCGTCGCCGAACGCGCTCAGCAGTCCTCTGTCCAGCGCCAGCACATAGGGCGCGTCGTTGCGCACGGCGCACAGCAGCGCACGCTGATAGGCGGGCTGCGTCGCGCTCACAAGCAGGGTTAGCCCCTGCGCCATGAGGCTTTCCGCAAGCTGCTCCAGCTCTTGCAACCCCTCCGCCGAGATGGCGTGCGACCCCAGCAGGGCGACGGTTAGCCCGTCCAGCAGCGCGTGGTTGCCGTATAGGAACAGCACGGCGGGCGGTTCGGGCATCGCCTCCAGCGCGGCGGGGTAGGCGGCGTCCTGGAAGCTGAGCCAGCGCACACCACAGCGGGTCAGGTGCGCATCCAGCCGTGCGGTCTCCTCAAGGCGGGCGGCGTGATCCTCGCGCAACGCCCGGATGGCGCGTGGGGGCAGGCGGTACTCTTCGCGCAGCGTCTCGTCGGGCAGGCGCAGGATCTCGGCAGGCGTCTCGCGGCGCACCTGC
>Ga0308416_1000418_pt1 | contig 15022 bp, 17 predicted proteins | sample HotsprSampleOS60_FD_203468 | JGI IMG/M metagenome (GOLD analysis project Ga0308416, IMG submission 203468) | Hot spring phototrophic mat microbial communities from Octopus Spring, Yellowstone National Park, Wyoming, United States - 20090730_OS60 ... | reverse complement strand
GAGAAACCCGCACCCACCCTTGGTCGCCGCAGCCCGAAAACAGCACCGCAGCGACCAGCATGCATAGGACAACACTCATGCGCTTGACGCGCATTCCAATCACCTCCGATTCGAGCGTACCCGACGCGCGACACCCAGCGGTAGGGACTTAAGTCCCAATTGGGGGGCGCACTGCTTGTACGCCCCTCTCCCACTGCGTGGGAGAGGGGCTGGGGTGAGGGACAAAAAGCCGCAATCTGACTACGCAAAACGCGCTCGCAGGTTGCGCGCCGCCTGCACCATATGCTGCAGCGCGGGAATCACCTCGTCCCACTTGCGCGTCTTCAGCCCACAGTCTGGGTTCACCCAGAACTGCTCTTCAGGGAACACGCGAATCGCGCGGGTCATCACCGCCTCGATGGACTCCACGCTCGGCACGGCGGGCGTATGCACATCGAACACGCCCGGTCCGATTTGGCGTGGGTAGTTGTAATGCTCGAACGCGCTGATGACCTCGCCTTTCGCGCGCGCCGCCTCAATAGTAATCACATCGGCATCCATCCAGTCGATATACTGCAGCACGGTGTTGAAGTCCGAGTAGCACATGTGGGTGTGGATTTGCGTTTCGGGCTTGGCGCGTGCGGCGAGCTTGAACGCTTGAGCTGCCCAGCGGAAGTAGGCGTCCCAGTCGGCGCGTTTGAGGGGCGCTTTCTCGCGGTAAGCGGGTTCGTCGATTTGCACAATCGGGATGCCCGCCTGCTCCAAGTCGCGCACCTCGTCTTGCAGCGCCAGCGCAATCTGGTAGGCGACCTGCTCGACGGAGATGTCCTCGCGCACATAGCTCCACGCGATAATCGTCACGGGACCTGTGAGCATGCCCTTGACGGGCTTTTGGGTCAGCGACTGGGCGTAGGCGGTCTCCTTGACGGTCATCGGCGCGGTGCGGGCGACATCGCCGTAGATAATCGGCGGACGGTAGACGCGCGTGCCATACGACAGCAGCCAGCCATGCTGCGTAAAAGCAATCCCGTCCATCTTTTCGGCGAAGAACTCCACCATGTCGGTGCGCTCGAATTCGCCATGCACCAGCACATCGAGCCCGATTTGCTCTTGGAAGGCAATCACCTCGCGGATTTGGCTCTGGATATAAGCGTCGTACTCTTGGGCGGTGAGTTTGCCTGTGCGGTAGGCTTGGCGCATTTGGCGCACTTCGGGCGTCTGCGGGAAGCTGCCGATGGTGGTGGTCGGGAAAAGGGGCAGTTTCAGTCGTTCGCGCTGGAGGCGGTCGCGTTCGGGATAGGGCGCAGCGCGTTCGAAGGCGTCGGGCGTGAGGCTCGCGACGCGCTGCTGCACGGTGGGGCTATGCCAGTGGTCGGTAGAGTGCTGGGAGGCGTTCCATGCGCGGGCGGCGTCCGTCTCCCCGTCGGTCAGCAGCGTTTTCAGCAGGCGCAGCTCCTGCAGTCGCTCTTTGGCGAAGGCGACACGCTCCTTGAGGGCGGGATCTAACGCGCTTTCGGGTTCAGTCGTCACGGGCAGGTGCATCAGCGGCGCGGCGTTCGCCAGCCACACCGTTGCGCCCGTGCGCGCGGCAAGCATACGCACCCGCTCAGCAACCGCGCGCAGGTCGGTCTTCCACACATTCCGCCCGTCCACCACGCCTGCAATCAGAATCTTGTCGCTGGGGTAGCCGTGCTGGGCAAGGGTCTCCAGATTACGCTTCCCATGCACCAAGTCCAGCCCGATGCCCGCAATCGGCAGGTCGTACAGTTGGGGCAGGAAGTCCACGCTGTCGTAGTAGGTCATCAGCAAGATGGGCGCGTACTGCCCCAGCGTCTGGTACGCGGCGCGGATGGCTTGCACATCAGCATCGGGCACATCCAGCGCGAAGGCAGGCTCATCGAGATGCACATATGCCGCGCCTGCCTGCCGCAGGCTCTCCAGAATCTCGGCGTAGATGGGGGTCAGCCGCTCCAACAGCGCGGGTAGCTGCTCTGGCGCATAGCCGCGACTGAGGCGCAGAAAGGTGTAGGGTCCAATTAGGTACGGGTAGCCTGTGCCGTGTCGCTGGAACGCCTCCAACGGCTTGTTCCAGTGCAGGCGGAAGGTGGTCTGCGCATCGATGTGCGCCACGAGGTAGTGGTAGTTCGTGTTGAACCACTTGGTCATCGGCAGGGCGTCTGCGCCGCGCGCTAAGGTAAAATAGGCGTTCAGGTCGTGGGGGTCGATCGGGTAGACGCCCAGCATAACGGCGGTGTCCAGCATATGGTCGTAGAGGGTCATCTCGCTGATGGGGTGAGCATCCACGAACGGCGCATAGGTTGCGAGTCGTTGCTGTTCCAGCGCGTTCAGTCCGTCGCGCAGCTCCGCTTCGCTCACCTTGCCTTGCCAGTAGCCTTCGATGAGTCGCTTGAACTCGCGGCTCTCGCCCAAGCGGGGATAGCCATAAGCGTAGGTCTGCATACTTACCTCCTTACTGTTTCTGTTTTTCGCTCCAGGAAAGCACCACGCGGGTTTGGTTTTTCTCGCGTGAGGCGGCGACGCCTGCCGTGATATTATCGGATTGTCCGAGGATAAGGATTTCCTCGCCTGCGGCGGTCTTCTGGTTCATCGTGCTGACATTTAGGTTGCGTTTTTTGAATTCGGCCTCGTAGAAGTCGGCGACGGCTTGCAGGCTGGCGTCGCCCAGCAGCTCGACCTGCATCCCCTTGAAGTCGCCTGTTTGAGTGCGCAGGGTCTTACTGACGCGCATACCCGTGTAGATGGGCAGGGGGAAGCCTTCGGGCGCGGCGTCGGTCGTCGCCGATTCGGTCGGCTTGGGCTGTGCGGGAGCGGGTTCCGCTTGCGGGGCGGGGAGAGCAGGCTCCACAGGTTGCAACGCGCTGCCGCTTTCTGGGGGCGGATTAGCCTCTTGCTGTTGGGAAGCGCACCCTGAAAACACATACAAACCTATACTCGCGACGACTATCATCGCCGCGCTCCACAATCGTCGCACTCTGTGCATGGGTCTCCTCACGCGCCATAGGATACCTGAAGCAAGCAGGGATGCGAGGTTTTGTCGAGGGTATGCCTAAAAGCCATTTCCCCAGACGGCAAATCGGTGTATAATAAGAGCTATGAGATGGCTTCTTTTCCTCTTGGTGTGCTTGACGATAGGGCAGGCTGTTGCGCAGCATGCGTTGCGCATGCGGTTTGAAACCCCGACATGGGAATACGCGCCGGGTCAAGTTATCGTGATGTTTCGGGAGGGCGTCGCGCCGCTGCAGCGGGCGTGGTTGCGGCAGACGGCAGGCGCGCAACTTGTCCAGCGCGGTAGGTACGCTGACTACGAGTTGTGGCAGTTCAGTCCTTACGCGGATATGCGCCAAGTGGCAGCACAGCTGATGCGTTCAGGCTGGTTTGTCGCCGCCGAGCCGAACTGGCGCATTGAACTTGCGGATGAATGGATTCCGAACGACCCCCTCTACCCGCAGCAGCCCGCGCTGCCTGTGGTTGGCGCGCCGCAGGCGTGGGCGCTCTGGCGCGGCGACGACCGATTCGTTATGGCGATTCTTGATACAGGCGCGCGGTTAGACCACCAAGACCTGCAGCCACGCCTACTGCCTGGCTACGACTTCGGCAACGACGACACCGACCCCGACGACCCGTTTGGGCACGGAACCTTCGTGACAGGGATTGCGGGCGCGGCTACCAACAACGCGCGCGGGGTCGCCGCCGTCGCGCCTAATGGTACGATTCTGCCTGTGAAGGTCTTCACCGACGCTGGCACTGGCTACCTAAACGACCTCATCGACGGGGTGAGCTACGCCGTCGTGCAGGGTGCGCATGTAATCAATCTGAGTTTAGGCTCTAACAATCCCCTTAATGCGCTCCAAACTGCCCTCAATAACGCTTGGAACGCAGGCGTGGTGATTGTCGCGGCGGCAGGAAATAATAACAACACAAATCCGTTCTATCCTGCTTATTACCCCGTCTGCATTGCGGTGGCGGCATGCAATCTGGACGGCACGAAGTCGGCTCGCTCCACCTACGGCTCGTGGGTCGATGTTGCCGCGCCAAGCGGGGATGTCTACTCGACCACGCGCGACGGCGATAATACCTATGGGCGCAACCTTGGCGGGTTCACCTCCTACGCCGCGCCGTTTGTGACGGCGCAGGCGGCGCTGCTCTACGCGCTGGTCGCCGACGGACCGACTGACCGCTCGCGGAGGCGCGCGCAAGCCGTACGCGAACTCATCGAGACAACGGCGACCCCTGTACCAGGCAACTATGTCGCATACGGGATGATTAATTTGCAAGCGTCAGTGCAGAAGGCACTCACAGTGCCTGTACGCGGGCTTGTGCAGATTCAGGGCTACACGGGCAGCTACGACGGGCGCATGGTGGAGGTCATGCTGCGTCCGCGCGGCGGTGGCAGTTCTCTTGCGACTGCCACAGGCACGCTAAGCAGCGCGGGCGAGTTCGAGGTGAGCTTTTTCAACTACCTCGGCTACTACGACCTCGCGGTGCGAGCGCAAGGCACGCTGCTGAAGCGTGTGCCGAATGCGCGGATGCGCTACCCCGGCGTGTCGGGGCTGTACCTAACGCTTATCCCTGGCGATGTGGACGGCGATAATGTGATTGACAACGCAGACCTGTTGCAGGTGCTGTTTGCGTTTGGCACGAACAACTCGTTGGTAGACTTGAATGGGGACGGCGTTGTAGACAGTGCCGACCTGCTGTTAGTGCTGTTCAACTTCGGACAGCAGGGCGAATGAGTCGCATGAGTCTGGGGCGCGCGGGCGAGGCGCAGGCGGCGCGGTTCCTGGAGGCGCAGGGCTATGTGCTGCTCGCGCGCAACTGGCGCGTGCGCGAGGGTGAGTTGGACATCGTCGCGCAAGAGGGCGACACGCTCGCCTTCGTGGAGGTCAAAACGCGCCGCTCGAACGCTTACGGCTTAGGCGAGGAGAGCATCGACGCCCGCAAGCAGCAGCGGCTCGCGCTCCTCGCCGAGCGGTTCCTCGCCGCGCACCCCGCGCTTAACTTCCGTCAGTGCCGCTTCGATGTCGTCGTGATTGACTACACGCAGCACCCTGCGCAGATACGGCTCTACCGAAATGCGTTTGACCTTAACTGTTCAGGCGACGCGGGATAGGTCTCTGATTAGCGGTCGTTGCTCAGCTGCTGCGCACAGGCTTCGTGAATCCAGCCGTAGCGCGAGTGGCGGGTAATCCGCTCGCCGGGACTAATCGCTTGACGGCAGTATCTGCAAGTACCGTGATAGCGGGCGACGAGTGTGTAATCGGCTACTGCGCGCTGCTGGCGGCCGCGACAGCCCGCATGCACCCACACCTCCCAGAGCGGATGGCGCGTAATCGGACTACCAATCCGAATCGGCTCGCCACAGCCGACACATCGTCCTTCGTACCGTGCAGAAATGATTTCGCCAGCCTCGTGTGGTTCACTTTCGAGATGCTCTTGCACCAACGCTACGGGGTCAAAATCGTCGTCGGGCTGGGGGCGGTGGAGTATCTCACAGATGAGCGCGGCAAGGCGCGCCCGCTGTTCTCGCGCGGCAGCCGCCACTTCTTCGTGCTGCGCTTGCTGCGCCTGCTGGTTCTGCAGCCAGCGGCGATTGTACGGAATCGGTTTTGCCATCGTTTACTTCCCTCGCGGCGTCGGTATCGGTTTGCTTTTGGGGGCGCGTTTAGGCATCAGGTAGCCCATCAGTCCATACAGCCCCTGTCCTAACAGGCTGTCTGGGTGCGCTGCGCAGAGCAGGCAGTTCGGGTTGCGCTCGGCGCGTGCAGGAAATGCATGTTGCCCCAGCAGGTCGTAATACACATACGGCTGCACAGGCGCGCAGTGCGTGGCGAGCTTCACCAGTTCCCACACCAGAAGGTTCGCCACGACGCCGTTGAGGAACACTACCTGCGGGTTGGGGATTGCCTCACCTTGAATGTAGCCGCCGCGGATGGAGAGTTCGCGTTGGTGGGGCGTGAGTTGCTCCTCGACGCTTTGGCGGATGCCGCGCCCGACGCAGGCGAGGCACGCGGTGGCGCCTGGGACGATTACCTGCACCTGTCCGCCGCCTTGCAGAAGGCGTCCATCCTCACTGCGTATGCCGACGCCTGCGTCGAGGTACGGAATGAGGGCGCACATTGCGACGGTGTTGAGGTACTGGCGCACGACCGCGCTGTCCACTGCGCCGACAATGATGTCGCACCCCAGCAGCTGTGCCAGCGCCTCGCGTGCGCGGGCGTCCAACGGCAGCGGGACAACCGTGCGCCGTTCGGGTGGGCGGGCGCGATTGAGCCGCTGGGCAAGCACATGCACCTTACGCCAGCGGCGCACTGCCTGCGCATAACCCGCGCCGACCACGCGGTTCAGGTTGCTCAGCTCCAGTCGGTCGGGGTCAATAAGCAGCAGGTGTCCGACGCCGAGCAGCGCGAGCGCGTGCGCAATCTGCGAGCCAAGCCCGCCTGCACCGACCACCGCCACACGCAGACGGCTCAGCACGGCTTGCCCCTCTGCGCCAAACGCACGCACCTGACGGTCGTACACCGCCTGCTCCGCGCTTGCCCAATCCAGAGGCTGGCAGTCCGTGCCGTACAGCGTGCGTGGGGGCAGCTCCAAGACCTGCAGGCGCACCATCGGCGCAACAGCTTGACGCGCGTAGTCCCAGAATCGCCCCTCGAAGCTCATGTCGTAGCCGAACACGAGGCTCCCGTGCCGAAAGGGAGGCGACATCGACTGCGTGGTCTGGAATTTCTGCAGGTCGCTGCGGTTGTCGATTGCCGAAAAGCGCGGGCGCGTCGACCACGGGTGTGTGTGCGCCTCCAGCAGCGCGTACCCCTCGCGGGCGCAGCGCACCAACAGTTCATGGACGAATTCGGGGCGCGTCTCCACGAGGCTGTGCGTGCGCTGCCCATACGCCTCGTCGGGCACAGGCACCACCTCACGCGCCAGAAACACCACGCGCGACCCGCTCTCCAGCGTGCGACAGAGCAGGAAGCACTTCGTCTCCCGCGTCAGGTCGGCAAGCAAAGCAGCGCGTAGCTGCTCCCAGACGGCTTGGGGCAAGCGCACTTCTCCCGTCATCGGTGACAGTTTCGGTTTCACCTCCAGCGTTCGAACGCTTCCCTAATCAGTTCGCACACGCTCAGCAGCGAGTGCCCCTGCAGTGGGTCAGCGGCAGGATGCCATTCGTGGATGTGGAGGCAGCAGCCTGTCCAGCCGCGCACCTGCGGCGGGGCGTCCTCAAACAGCGCTTCGTTCGGGTCAAAAGTGATGTCGTCGTAGAACACATGGTCGGGTTCGTCGCCGTTTTCCAGCATCAGTTCCGCGTCTACATAGAACCAGTCAGGCGGGGTCTGCGGGTAGTTCTTGGGCAACAGGATAAGCACATCCGTTCGATCGTAGTTGTAGCCTTCGGGCAGCGGGAAGTCCTTGATGATGACCCAGCTTCCCTCCTCGTCGTCGTACTCTGCGCGATGCGTGCTGGAGTAGCGCAACGCCGCCAGCGCGACCTCCGTCATGAGGCGTTGCATCCGTTGGTTCATCGCCTACTGTGCGCCGTCTTCCCAGCGCGGCAGCCGCTCGATGGCGGGCACGCGCTCCAGAATCTCGTCGGGCGTCGGCAACGGCTGGTCGAGAACCATCGGGTCGTTCTCCGTTTGCGGGAGAACAGGCTTGAGGGTAATCTCGAACTCCGTGTCGTTCACCCGTACTTTTTCCTTGACAGCGGTATTGGTCATAGTATACCCCCTAAGAGTGTGGATACCTAATATTATACTCCATGCGCCCTGCAAAAGTTTCAAGGGTTTGGGAGCGGAGTCGGCGATTTTTCTGCAAATTAGCGGGCTATTTTCGTAGGCGCACCCGCTCGATGGCGCCGTCTTCGTAGACGATAATCAGCGCCAGTTGCCCGTTGTGCTGGGCGGGGAAGGCGGCGACGATGGGCGCGCCCGTCTCCAACGGTACAAAGCGCCACTGCCCCTCGCGAAACTGAGCGATTCCTCCGCCGCTGGGGTTGCTTAGCACATATTCCTCACTGCCATCCGAGTCGTAGTCCCCGAACCAGACAACGCGCCCGTTTACAGCGAGAACCTTCCACTGCTTCGGGTCAGCAGCGGCGTCCCCATCGGGGATGCCCGCCAGCACAGTCCCTGCCCGAACGGAGTAGCGCGCCTCGGGGAGAGTAATCCCAAGGGTTTCCGAGTCGGACACGGGCATCTGATATCCTTCGCCGTGCAAGTGGGTAGTGCTTGCGGCGAGCGTTCGCCTGCCGCGCATCAGCCATTCTGCGTCTGAAAGCCTGTTTAGGTCCGTGCGATGCTCGCCTGATTGCTCTGTGAGTGTGCCGTTGGTGTAGCGCCAGACCGTCCAGCGGGTGCGGTTGCCTGACGCAGCAGCGTTGGCGACCAACTCCGCGCGCCCGTCGCTGTCAACATCCGTCGCCTCTAATGCAAGGTAGTATTTCTTCGGGAAGCCTTGCGTGAGAATCGGGTGTAACTTGCCGTCTTTGAGATGGTACACTGTTATCTCGAAGTGCGTGAGTGCGCGGGTTCCGCTCTGGCGCGCGTAGATAATCTCTTGTGGGGCGACGCCGTCTAACTCGGCGACCAGCCACTGCTCGCCCGCTGTGAAGGGGTGGGGAAACGAAACCTGCTTCCCTGTGGAGAAGCGTATCACGCGGTTCTCCACATCTACTTGCTCAGGAACGCCGTCCCCGTCGCAATCAGGAAGAGGCACAAAGGGGCGAGGATACTGGTAAAAAAAATTCAACGGGTGTGCTGATGGTGAAGTGCCCTGACGGGCGTGGGCGTTTCGTCGAGACCTTGTCGTGCAGCCGCTCGACAGCAAGGCGTGGGTCGGGCACAGGAGAGGCGAGCGGTCGCCAGCGTCCTTCGGGGGTCAGGCGGAACGCCGCTGGGCGCGGCGCAAGGTAAACCAGCAGCGTCTCGGACACGCCGTCGGCGTCGGCGTCGAATATCGTGGCGTCAGGAAATCGCTGTAGACGCGCGTCGCTGATGGCTGCCGTCGTGAACGAGCCTCCTTGCCTGCGCAGGCGCATAAGTCGCTGGCTGGCTGCGTCCCAGCCAAGCAGCTCGCGTTGCAGAAGCGATCTCTTCGGGCGTGTGTCCTCAAAGGTTGCAGGGAAGGGCATGTGTAGGCGTTCATAGAACACGGCGATGGGCAGCCTCTCGAACTTGCCGTTCAGGTCAGTCCAGAGGGCGGCATCTCCCTGCTTCGTGCTTAGCCGCTCGCGGATGCCTATGACCTCGTGGTTGCCGTCGTCGTCCAAGTCCACAGGGAACGCAGCGATAACCCCTCGTGCGCCAGGAGCAGGGGGGAACTGCCCCAGCGATTCGCGCTCGATGTGCAGCGGCGTGTACCCCTTGCGCGGCGCGCGCCCCAGCACCAATACGAGCGCAATCGCCACTGCGAAGACCCCCACGAATGCCCAAATCACTCGCTGATAGCGCATGCAACTCACCCATTTTTCAGTTCGAGTCTTCTGGGAATGTTCCTGCCTCTTCAGGTATAATCCTTCTGGAGGCGACAGACGATGCAAAACGGCAACAGCTCTCTCCGAACGATTCGTCTCAAGGTGCGTCGGCAGGACAGCCCGAACCAGAAGCCGTACTGGCAAGAGTTCACCCTGCCCTACCGACCCAATATGAATGTTATCTCCTGTTTGATGGAAATTCAGCGCAACCCCGTAGATAGTAGCGGGCGCGCGGTTTCGCCGCCTGCGTGGGAAGCAGCGTGCTTGGAGCAGGTGTGCGGCACTTGCACGATGGTCGTCAACGGGCGGGTGCAACAATCCTGCGCCGCGCTGATTGATCAGGTGGGCGTGCACAAGGGGGATACTCTCGAGGTGACTTTGGAGCCGATGAGCAAGTTCCCCGTTGTGCGCGACTTGATTGTCGATCGCTCGCGGATGTTCGAGGCGCTGAAAAAGGTACAGGCGTGGGTACCGATGGACGGCTACCACGACTTGGGTCCTGGTCCGCGCGTGGATGATGCGACGCGAGAGTTGCGCTATGCGTTCGCGCGCTGCATGACCTGTGGCTGCTGTATGGAGGCGTGCCCACAGTATGGCGACCACTCGGCGTTTATCGGTCCCGCACCGATTGCGCAGGCGCGCTTGTTCAACCTGCACTACGCGGGGGCAACCTTAGCCAACGAGCGGTTGGAAGTGCTGTCGGGACCCGAAGGCGTCACGGGCTGCGGCAACGCGCAAAACTGTGTCAAGGTGTGCCCGAAGGGCATCCCGCTTACCCGTGCAATCGCTGAAATTAACCGCGACACCACCATTTACCGCATCAAGAAGTGGCTGGGTATCATCCCCGATAAATTGGTCGGCGAGGGCGCAGAGTGATGCGGATTCTGGTCACCAACGATGATGGTGTGTACGCCGAGGGGATTCGGGTGCTGGCGCAACGGCTGAAGCCCCTCGGCGAAGTGTTTATTGTCGCGCCTGACCGACCCCGCAGCGCAACGGGGCACTCGATTACCCTCCACAAGCCGCTGCGTCTGCATCGGGTTCACTTGCCTGACGGCTCCATCGCTTACGCCACGAACGGCACACCGACGGACTGTGTGACGCTGGGTATCCACGCGGTGCTGCACCATCAGGTGGATCTCGTGGCGTCGGGCATCAACGCAGGACCGAATCTGGGGTGGGATCTGACCTATTCGGGCACAATTGCCGCCGCGATTGAGGGCGCGATTCACGGCATCAACGCCTTCGCCGTGTCGCTGGCGGCGGAGGAGGTGCTGCCACTTGCCCGCGCCGAGTCGACGAACGAGCCGTTCCAAAGCGAACTGCCCCCGATGCACTACGAGACCGCTGCGCTCGCGGCGCTGAATATCGCCCGCTTGTTGCAGGAACACCCCCTGCCCCCGCACACCTTCCTGAATGTGAATGTACCGAACTTGCCCCCGCACGCCGTTCGCGGCTACCAAATCACCGCGCTGGGCAAGCGACAATACGCAGACCGCATCGAGTCACGCGTAGACCCTGCAGGACGCCCCTACTATTGGCTCAGCGGCAGTTTGGTGGAGGAGCGCGACCAACCTGGCACGGATGTGTACGCCGTTGCGCATGGATATGTATCTATCACCCCCATACACTTGGATTTCACGGCATACAACCTGCTCGAGCCGATGCAGGAATGGCTGGGCAAGTTGCGCTTAATCACTGACGGCGCGTAGCACTAACTGTGGGGCGGCAGGTAGGCGCGCGCCTGCTCGGTAAACGCCCGCAGATCCGATGTATCCAAGGCAGCGTCATGGAGCAGTTCCAGCGTATCTGGGGCTGATATCTGCTCAACGAGCGCGCGTGCGCTCTCCGCGGCTTCGCCGAAACGGCGTGTTAGCACGCGCATAATCGCCCGCCGAAGCGACTCAATACGCCCCTGCTGGATACCCTGCTGGATACCCTGTTGGATACCCTGTTGGATACCCTGTTGGATACCCTGCTGAATGCCTTGTTCAATCCCTTGCAGCAAGCCGCGCTCGATCGCTTGTCGCTCGATGCGGGACACGAAGGTCGTCCGCCGCTCGCGCTTATACTGCTCGATGAACTCCTCAAGCTGTTTCTCAAAGGTCTCTGGCAGCATTAGCACCCACTCCATTAGGCGCAGGATTTGCGCCTTGTCGTCTTCATTATACCCGTGTTCCCACAGGAGACGCGCCAGTTGTTTTCGTGCTTCAAAACGCGCGTCCACATCCTGCTCCGTCTCCATCGCGCGACGGAACGCCAAGAGCATTAGCGCAGCGGCGTTTCGCTCCTTCGCTTGCTCTTCCAACTGCGCTACATCCATCTTGAGCAGTTTCACCGTGTGGTATCGGAACTCCAGTCGTGTACCTGGCAATTCACGCACATAGTCGCTCGGCTCCCAGTGGGGGTTCTTGTCTGCCAAAATCACGATGCATATAATGTCCGTGTTCAGTTCGAGCCAACCGCGTGCAAAGTAGGTAAAGACGCGCTTGCCCAACTCCGCGACGAACTGAGACTGGGCTTCGATAAGAATATGAATGCAGTAGGTCGCGCCGTTGGTGAGCCATACACGCACCAGGCGATCCACATGCAACCGACCCGTTTCGCTACGGGGTGAAATACGGCGCAGTTCGGTGTCGAGGAACTGCGGCTCCTTGTTCCAGTCAATCATCGCATAGAGTTCGGGCAAGAGGAGTTGGATTAAGTCGCGGAAGAAGACCGTGATGAACTCCTTCCATGGGCTGTCGTAGTCCATCCGCTCCGTTGTTCGGCGTCCTCTCATGGGCGTCGCGATTCGGGGAAACCGCGCTAAATCCTACTGGTTCCCCCACATGGCATCGACTTGTGCTTGCAGGAACGCCAGCGACCTGCGGAAGCCTTCGTTGCCGTGCGGTTGCCCGTCCTCGATGCTGAGGTAGCCTGTGTAGCCGTGCCCTTTGAGGATCGCCAGTAGCGGCGGGAACGGGACTGCGCCTTCGCCCAGTATGCTGTGCTGATACTCGCCAGGCAAGCGGTCGCCTGCATGCACATGGTGAACTTTATGTACCACGCGCTGCAGCAGCGACACAGGGTCTGCGCCTGTCATCAGCGGGTTGGCGAAGTCGAAGTTCACGCGCACCGGCGTCGGCTCAATAAGTTCGAATACCTGCAGGAACCGCTCGGTCTGGAACGAGAAATCCTCGCGCGTCCAGAGGCGGTCTTTGTAGTGGTTTTCGTAGCAGGGGTAGACGCCGCACGGGACAGCGTACTCGGCGAGGGCAACCATGCACTCGGCAGCGTAGTGGGCGGCGTCGTTGGGGTCTACGCCGTCGTGAACCATCCCTGCGGTAGTGCGCACGGCGTCCGCGCCAAGTTCCGCCGCCCAGTCCACCCGCTGACGCATTGCCTCCAGCTCTCGCTTGCGGACGGCAGGGTCAGGATTGGTGAAGTCGGGCGCGCAGGTGATTTGACTCACGCGCAGTCCAAGCGCACGCAACTCCGCCTTGAGCGGGGGCAGGATTGCCTCGTTGAGGAAGGCTTGATAAATCTCCACCGCTTGTACGCCGAACGCAGGCGCTTGGCGCAGCCAATCCCACAGGGTCATCTGCCCCTGCAGAATCGGATGGATGTAGCGCACGGGCATCCAAGCAATTGTGGGCTTAGCCATCCTTGAGTAAGCGACTGATGCGGTCGGCGTCGCGCAGCGACGGGTCGTCTACGAAGGTTAGTTTCGGGATGCGCTTGAGGTGGAGCCGCTTACCCAGCAGCCCTTTGATATAACCCGCGGAGTGTTGTAGACGCTCCAGTGTTTGGGCGCGGCGTCGCTCGTCGCCCAACACGCTTACATAGACCGTCGCCTGCGATAGGTCGCGGGCAATCTTCACGCCCGTTATCGTTGCTAAGCCTAAATCTTGTCCAGCCAAGTCTTTCAACAGCACCTGACTAATCTCCGCAGTCAGGAGCGACTCTAATCGTTCCATGCGTCCGCCCATCGGTGTCCTCCTTCTGTAGGCGGGTGTCCGTTGCGTCTGCTTCCTTGCGGACGCAGTCCTCGCCATGCGTTTACAGTAGCTCTAAATGGCTCTCCACTAATATAATACGCCCTTCGGTCTCCAAGCGTTGCAGCACGGAGTCCAGCACGCGGTTGACGAAATCGGTCTGATTGCCGACGCACGCCATCGCCAGGCACGCCCGCTGGTGGAGGTCGTGGTGGTCGACTTCGGCGACTGACAGATTGAAGTCGTTGCGCAGGCGCGTAATCAGGCTCTGCACGACCTGTCGCTTCTCCTTCAGCGAGCGACAACCGCCAATATGTAGTTCGACGGTCAAGACGCCGATCCGTGCCGCCATCGAGTAAAGTATACCTGCGCAGGGGGCGAAAACGGGTATCCTCATGCGCGATGTTCTGGCGCGCGGCGGTCTTGGTGTTCTTGGTCGATCAGGTGGTCAAGTGGTGGGCGACCCACAGTCTGATGCTGGATCAGTCCGTGCCTGTGCTGCCTCCCTACTTTTATTTGACGCTGACGCACAACACGGGGATTGCCTTTGGGCTGTTGGAGGGGCGCGGCTGGCTGACCATTCCGCTGACGCTCTGCGTTGCGGGGGGACTGGTGTGGTATCACTATCGGCACAAGCCCGCGCGCAGCGTGCAGCTCTTGACAGGGTTGCTTTTGGGCGGCGCACTGGGCAATTTTGTAGACCGCATACGGCTGGGGTATGTAGTGGATATGTTTGATTTCGTGTTCTGGCCCGTGTTCAATGTGGCGGATATGGCGATTACCTGCTCGCTGCTGGGGCTGATGGCGCTGCAGTTTGTGGGGGCGCGTTCATCCGAGACGCCGACGACCGCAGGCATCTCTGAGGAGCCGCCGCGATGATGCCCGAACTGGTCAAAATCGGCGCGGTTACGCTTTATACCTACGGCTTCATGTGGGTGGTGGGCATCTGGCTGGCGGTTTGGTGGGGGCTGCGCCGCGCGCCGCGCTACGGCGTCTCGCCCGACGACGCGCTGGACATCGCCTTCTGGAGTGTAATCGTCGGAATTGTGGGCGGGCGCGCAGCGTTCGTGGTTACCAATTGGTCGCAGTACGCGCCTGACCCGCTGAGCATCTTCCGCGTGTGGGAGGGCGGGATGTCCTACTTCGGGGGCTTTGGGTTGGCGATTGCAACGGCGATTTACATCATCCGCGCACGGCGCATTCCAGTCTGGCAGCTGGGCGACTTGGCAGCGCCGTCGCTCGCGCTGGGGTACGGGATTGCCCGAATCGGCTGCTTCGCGGCAGGCTGCTGCTATGGCGCGCCGACTGACCTTCCGTGGGGCGTGCAATTCCCTGGACACACGCACGCGGTTCACCCGACACAACTCTACGCGACGGCGATGAACTTGCTCATCTTCGCGGGACTGTCATGGTGGGAGCTGCGCAGGCGGTTTTCAGGGCAACTGTTCGCATTGTTTCTCATCCTGCATGGGCTGTACCGCTTCGTCAACGAGTTTTTCCGTGCGGGGGCGACCTCCGCGCTTATGCTCGGCGCATTTACCTACGGGCATCTGGTCGCCGCGTCGGTGATGGCGATAGG
>Ga0308416_1000402_pt1 | contig 15244 bp, 10 predicted proteins | sample HotsprSampleOS60_FD_203468 | JGI IMG/M metagenome (GOLD analysis project Ga0308416, IMG submission 203468) | Hot spring phototrophic mat microbial communities from Octopus Spring, Yellowstone National Park, Wyoming, United States - 20090730_OS60 ... | reverse complement strand
TCTCAGAACGCCTCATCTCCCCCTTCTCCCCTTATGGGAGAAGGGAGTCGGGGTGATGAGAGAGCAAAGACGCATCAGAACGCACCTCACTACACCCGTTCTTCTTCCAGCGATGCTGTCACGGTCGGGCGCGGCACGCGCAGGCGCATCCACCCCAGCCCGGCGATGCCGAATCAACAACAGAACAACGAACAATGTCTCGTACCCGGCGATTTCGGCGAGCCATCTGGAGAGCAGCGGTCCAGCAGCGGCAACCGGCGCCATTACGATATTCGACACGCCGATGTAGGCGGGTCGTTGAGCGGAAGGAGCAAAACTGAAGACCAGCGTAAACCCGGAGAGGATGTACCCTGCCTGCGAAAAGCCGACCAGCACAAAAATGACGAGGAACCAGACCGGCATTGGCACAACCAGCGCTATCAGGATCGCCGCCAACCCTACAGCAGTTGCAAGTTCCAGCACCTGTTTGTGTCCCCAGCGATCCGCCATCCCGCCGAGGATAGGATCACTGATCGCCTGTGCTGCCAGCAGCGCCGCTGTGAATCCGCCCACCGCCCCTCCAGACAGGTTGAAGCGTTCGAGCGCCAGTGCAGTGATGAAGTTGTGTCCGATAAGCGCGAGAGCGATGCTTACCTGCCCGATCAGGTAGTTCCGAAAAGGAACATTGCGATCTAGCAGCGGACGCACGCCACGCAGGAATGCCGTCAACGGCTGCGCTGGCTGCGGCGGCAGGGCTGGTTCGACGGTTGCTGCCAGAAAGATAAACGACACGACCATCGAAGCAAAACAGATCAGCGACAGGATACCGACACTCTGCGGAAACGGAAATGCCGTCAACACCCACGCGGCGACTGCCGCGCCGCCAATGCCGAGCAATCCGCCGAGACCGCTCTGCAACCCAAAGAAGATCCCCCAGCGTTTGCCCGGAATGACCCGCGCAATGAAATCCTGCCAAGGAATGGATGCGAAACCGGCGGCAATCGCATGCATGGCGTAGCAGCCAAAAAAGATCGCCAGCAGGCCGGCGCCCGGCAGATCGCTCCAGAAGAGCAGCACCAGCCCAAGGATCAGAAACGGCAGGCGCTCGAACGATGTCGCCGTTAACAGGATCGGCTTGCGCCACGGTATCGCTGCGATCAGCGGCACAATGAACAGACCAGGCAGAAACCATTATAGTTGATCGCCGGGATCAACCCTTGCAACCAGCGATCAGGCGAAAGACGCTCGACAAAGAGCGGCAGCACGGTGAAACGCGACACATGCTCAATCCCAGGTAGAATGTGCCGCTATCGAGAACGTTGAGCCAGAAGTTGCGCGCAGCGTGGCGTCTGACAGCCGCTTCAGCCTGAGAGGTCATCGTTGCGATCGAGTCGGTCATACCTGCCTTCTTTGTGTCTGCGGAGTGTCAGAGTGGCAACAGGACGCGCTGGTCGATCGGTCGGAGATCGCTGTACTATCCCGCTTCGGACAATTGCCGTATCTATACGCGCAGAGCCGGTTATCGTTTCGTCCCTGCATCAACGCCAACAGCACACATCATCATAGCACATCCGGCGTATGCCAGTGCGGGTCTTTGATGTCCTGCCGGAGTGAAATCCGTAATAATAATGCAGTCGGCACGTTCAGAGCGGAGTGTATGCGAACAAGAAGAATGGCTATGACAACCAGGATCGCACCGCAGACAGAACGGATGATGACCGGCGAAGAATTTGCAGCGCTGAATGATACGGGACCATGTGAACTGGTTGCCGGGAGCATTGTGCCGATGACGCCAACGAGTGATGAACATGGCGGGTACGAAGCGAATATCACCAGCATCCTGCTCTCATTCGTGCGCGCGCACGGTCTTGGAAAAGTGCGCTCAGGCAAGGTCGGCGTCTACACACGTCGGGATCCAGATACCATTCGCGCCGTTGATGTGCTCTTCATCTCGCAGGATCAGTATGACCGTAGGGGAGAAACCGCGTTTCTGGACGTTCCTCCCGATCTCATTGTCGAGATCCTCTCATCCGGCAACGCCTGGTCTGAGACCATACAAAAGCTGCGTGAGTACTTTTCGATAGGGGTGCGTCTGGTGTGGCTTGTCAATCCGTCCTCACAGAGCGTGTTTGCATATCGCTCGCTTACCGATGTCCGCGAGTTTACCATCGACGATGATCTGCCGGGGGATGATGTTCTACCGGGCTTCAGCGTGGCGGTCAGAGATATCTTTGCCGATTGAGCGGGACATCCCGTGCGACGGTCATTTCCACGTTGGGACTATGTTGTTGCACTCCGTGCTCGCCGGGCGCCTCTGATATGTCCCGCACCGGTATCACCTTCCGTGTTCTGCTGCCGGATGTACCACACCCTCACGACGCTCACGCTCGGCGCTCATCTGCGCGATCTGCCCGCGTGGCGCAAGCAGCGTCACCAGCAATCCCAGCACGGACGCAATGAACCCTACAACGAACACGCCGCGGATACCGGCGCTCAAAGCGTCACGCAGCGTCGCCTGTACTACGGGGGCGCTTCCCGGCGAATCGATCAGGTTGTTGAGCGAGGTAGAGGCGTCAAGACCGGCAGCAACCAGATTCGTGACCACGGTAGCGCTGAGGATTACTCCCATAATGCCGATGCCAAACGCGCCTCCGATGCTGCGACTGAACTGAAGAGTCGAGGTGGCTGTACCCAGTTTGCTGCGTTCAACTGTGCTCTGAACTGCGATTAGAAACGCTGGGATCGAAAAGCCCATGCCGAAACCCATTAACCCCAGACTTATCAACAGCAGCAGACGATTGGTTTGCGTATCGAGGAACATGAGCGGAAACGCGCCGATAACCAGCGCCGCCATGCCCGCAAGCGCAATGGTATGGTATCCTGCCCAGAGTAACAGCCGCGTGCCGAGAATGCTCGAAAAGACCCATGCCAGCAGCATCGGCATCAGCGCCGCTCCTGCCTCGGTTGCGCTCGTGCCCAGCACTCCCTGCACGTATAGGGGCACGAATGTCGCACCGCCAAACACGGCGCAGCCAGCAAGGATGCCGTGACCACAGGCAACCAGGAACATCCGGTCACGGAACAACCCAATCGGCAACACTGGATCGCTCGCGCGGCGCTCAACCCAGACCAGTGCCCCAAACAGCGCCAGCGCTCCTGCCAGCGTCGGCAGCGCCCATGATGCGCCCAGATCGGTCAGACTCATAAGCAACGTAACTGCTCCGGCAGTCAGCAGCAATGCTCCGGCGTAGTCGATTGAACGTGGTGGCACATTGTGGGCACGCGGGCGATCAATCCAGGCGAACCAGACAATCGCCGTCGCTGCCAGACCGGGAATGATGTTGATCCAGAAAATCCACCGCCATGACGCCTGATCGACGATAAAACCGCCCAGCAGCGGTCCTGCGATCGACGATATGCCCCATACTCCCGAAAACAACCCTTGCAACCGGGCGCGTTGCTCCAGTGAGAACAGGTCACCAATGATGATGAATACCAGCGGCAACAACCCGCCAGCGCCAATCCCCTGGATGGTGCGGAAGGCGATTAGTTGCGGCATTGTTGCCGCCAGACCGCAGAGCGCCGATCCGGTCAGAAAGATCGCCATAGCTGCGACGAATACCGGCCGTCGTCCGAAAAGATCGGAGAGTTTGCCGTACAGCGGAACGGTCGTCGTCGAAGCGAGCATAAAGGCAGTGAATACCCAGCTGTAACTTTCGAGACCTCCCAGCTGGCTGACAATTGTTGGCATGCCAGTGCTGACAACCGTCGATTCCATCGATGCGAGAAACAGACTGAGCATTAGCCCGGCAGTAATCAGAATTGTGCGCTGTGTTGACACCCGTGATCTCCGGATAAAATGGCGAAACTCTTGCTATTGTACCATGGGAACTGCTACGGTCCTCGTATGTATGCAGTACATCAACACGATGTGATCGCAGAGGCAAGCCGGTTGTGTCATTCCCGAGATAACACACGCGCCTGGGATCGAGGGCGTCCTGCTTTCATCGTGTGAAGGCACAGTGCCCTCGCCTCCAGTGGCGCCGTTTCTCATCCCAGACCCACATCTCGTCGCGTCTACGAGGGCACGATGCCCTTGCTGCCGGGGAACACTTCCCAGGTTAGCGGGTGTTGGGATTTCATATATAATCGACACGGAGCATCAGACAAAAGACGACAGCGATCAAACCATGGGCTGGACGCAACGCCAGATCAACACATTCTTGTTTATCCTCATCCTGACAGGCGCCCTGGTGGCGCTTGTCAGCGTGCTGACCCGCGACGCGCATCCAATAACACGCATCGGGTACGCTGTTGGCGCTCTCTGTGCTGGAGGGTTGTTGATTGCATACAGACAGGGGTGGGGAGTATGCGCGCCACGCTCCGGCGATTACGATTATGCTGGCAGTTGCGTTCTTTGCCAGCGAACCATATGTTTCGCAACAGTCTGTTACACGCAGTTCCAATGGTGGTGGCTCTGTTGCTCACCGGGTCTCGCTGGCTGTTGTTGAATGCGACTCTCTTTCTCGTAATCATGCTTGTCCGGGGCGGGTGGAGTGGCATCTATACCTCGATCCCTAACCTGGTTGCGTACTGGGCGCTTGCAGGTGGTATGATCTTGAGTCGTCTGGCAGTCGACAATGCGCAACGCCTGGAGGAAGCGCGTCGTATCGCTGAAGAGGAGCGGATGCGTACGGCAGAGGCGTTAGCACTGGCGCAACAGCGCGCCAATGAACTGGAACAGCGTAGTGCCGAACAGGGGCGGTTGCTCCAGCTCGTATCGGATCTGGAAACGCCTGCAATTGCGATTGCCGATGACGTTCTTCTTGCACCGATCGTGGGCAATCTTGATGCTCGCCGCGCATAGGCGCTAAACAAGCGCCTGTTGGAGACGGTTGCGCATCGACGGACACGCCTCGTCATCCTCCGATATCGCTGGTGTGACGCATGTTGATACCTCGGTCGCGCAAAGCATGGTCCAGGTTGCACAGGGGTTGCGGTTGATTGGGTGCCGGGTCGCCATCAGCGGAATTACGCCAGCAGTCGCTGCCACGCTTGCATCCCTGAACACGACGCTTCCTGACATTATCACCTGTCGCTCGCCACAGGATGCGTTGCTGCTGCATCCGTGAACAATGGTATAATCCGTGTAAGTCTCATTGTGATGGAATGCTTCTATGCGGATTGCCATTTTCACAGAGACCTTTCTGCCCAAGATCGATGGCGTGGTCTCGGTTCTATGCCTGGCGCTCCAGCATCTGCGTGATAAGGGTCACGAGGTCCTTTTGTTTGGTCCGCCCGACATGCCCGATACCTACGCCGGTCATCGTCTGGTACGCACTGGCGGACCACGCTTCTGGCTCTACCCGGAACTGCGGATCAACCTGCCGAGTGGCAAAATCGTTCGTGAACTGCGCGCATTTCAGCCCCACGTCGTTCATGTCGTCAATCCGGCGTTTCTCGGACCTACCGGTATTGCGCTAGCGAAATGGTTTGACCTTCCGCTCGTCGCTTCGGCGCATATGGATATTACCAGTTACACGACCCATTATGTAGGTGCGTGGGGCGTTCCTATCGCCTGGTGGCTCTTCCGCACCGGACACAATTTTGCTGATCTGAACCTGGTTCCTTCCAGTGCAATGCTCCACAAGGTGCGCGAGCGCGGGTATCGCCGTGTACGCTGGTGGCATCGCGGCGTTGATACGGAGCGATTCCACCCCGACTTTCGCTGCGCTGCGATGCGTGAGCGACTCAGCGGCGGTCATCCCGACGATTTCCTGGCAGTGTATGTCGGGCGGATCACGCGTGAGAAAAATGTCCACCTGCTGCGCGATGCGGTCTGCGGTCTGGAAGGGGTGCGCCTGGCGCTCGTCGGCGGCGGACCTGAACTGGAACAGATGCAGGCATACTTCGCCGGTACAGGAACAGTCTTTACTGGTTATCTGCGTGGCGATGATGTCGCAAGGGCATATGCGTCGGCGGATGTGCTGGTCTTTCCTTCGACCAGCGAAACATTCGGTATGGCGCCGCTTGAAGCAATGGCGTGCGGATTGCCAGTGATCGGCTCGCTGACCGGCGGGCTGGTCGATACGCTGCGTGATGGGGTCAATGCACTGGTCTACAATCCGGACGACCCATCGCAGATACGGGAACGAGTGCGACTACTCCGCGATTCACCCGCCCTGCTGGCGCGGTTGCGTCAGGGCGCTCTCGAACATGCGCGCAGCCGTTGCTGGCAGGCGACAATGGATCAACTGATCGGGTACTACGAATTGGGAATCCGCTATCATCGCCAGTCGAAAGTACGGCGTCGGTTACGGTTGATTCGTGCACCGGTATGACCGAGGCAGAACAGATCACGATTGTCCGGGTGCGCGGGCGTTTGCGTGACATTACGTTGCCGCCACGTTGCCCTGCCTGTGGTGGGGCAGCCGGTGTCATGCTGCGTGTCGAGCGCGCCTTCGCCCGCGAGCATCGTCGTCGGGGGATCACAACTGATATGCCGCGCGGCGTAACGACTTTCCACGTCGCTTCAATCAACGTGCCGTTTTGCACTGCCTGCGCTGCTCGCCATATGGCGGAAAGGGCGACTGCCGAACCTGTTCCTTCTCCGTTGCGCACAACCGCCGCGATGTATGGCGTCGTTGCTGGGGTTGCGCTAGTTGCTGCGCTGTTCTTCGCGGTCTTCATCTGGAACGCAAGCACGGGCGGATGGCGTCCAACGCTGACCTTTGCTGCTTCGATTGCAGCTGGTTGCGCTATATTTGCTGGCTGGTTCGCAGTTCAGGCAATCAATGCGCTACGCGCTAGCGCCACGCTTCCGCCAACGTCAATTACCGCCGCCTTCGATTTCAGCGACCGGCTCGCGCGCCGCTTCGAACCAGAGTGGCGCGAGTATCGCCTGCGACACGCCGGCTATGCCCGTATGTTCATTCAGGCGAATGCAGCGCGTCTGTGGGACGAGACCGGTCCACTGGCGATGCGCGCTGCCCGGTTGCGCCGTATTGCCGACTCCCTGCGTGTCGCCGCAGCAGCTGCACTGATTGTCATTTTTGTGCTGCTGGCGCTTCAGGCTGGCACTCCCTGACTGTTGATCCTCGCAGTCTGTCTCTTTTCTGGCGCCTGTCAAGAAGGGGGCGTATAATATCGCACACTATGAACACAAAAGCACACGTCCTAACCATCACGCTTCCCGATTGGCTGCAACAACGTCTGGCGACGCCCGTGTATCTCCATGACGACGAATCGCGTATGCGCCTGGTTATCGACATGGCGCGCGAGAATATCACGTGCGGTACGGGCGGTCCATTCGCCGCTGCCGTCTTTCGTGCCAGTGACGGTATGCTGATAGCCGCAGGGGTCAACAGTGTCACGCGGTTGAATAACGCGATACTGCATGCCGAGGTTATGGCACTGATGTTTGCACAGGCGAGGATGGGGTCCTACTCGCTGCGTGGCACTGGTGCACCGTATGAACTGGTCACATCGTGTGAACCATGCGCTATGTGCCTGGGCGCTACGCTCTGGAGCGGCGTGCGGCGCCTGGTCTGCGGCGCGACCCGTGATGATGCCGAGCGGATCGGGTTTGATGAGGGTCCAGTGTTTGCCGAGTCGTATGCTTACCTGGAGCGGCGCGGCATCGCTGTTGTTCGCCAGGTGCTCCGCGCTGAGGCGGCTGACGTGCTCGACCAGTATCTGCGCAGTGGCGGGATCGTGTACAACGGTTGAGTACACTAAATCAATCTCTGCTGATTTGCGCCACAACCAGCGTCATATCATCGTGCTGTGCAACATTTCCCATGAATGCTTGCACCTCGGCGATAATGCGGTCGATCAATGCATGCGGCGGAAGCGCGGCGCATGTTGACAGGATCGCATCGAGCCGCTCAAAGCCGAACAACTCGCCAGACGCATTGTGCGCCTCGACCAGACCGTCGGTAAAGAATAGCACTGTGTCGCCTGGTGCGAGATCGACTGCCAGCGTCTCATATCCCATATCGGGTTGAATGCCGAGGGGTAATGTCGGTCCTGGCGGATAGAGATACTCAATGCCGCCATCAGCACGTACCAATACTGGCGTCAATTGCCCAGCATTCGCCACCGCCATGCGTCCGGAAGGATCAATGGTGGCATAACAGAGAGCAACAAATGTGCCGCGTGGCACATCATGCGCCATGCTGCGGTTAGTTTCACGCAAGACCAGCGCTGGCTCTTCGTGGTCGATTGCTTCGGCGCGCCCGACCGAACGCGCCATCGCCATCAATAAAGCGCCCGCTACACTCTTGCCCGACGCATCACCGATCATGACAGCGACTGCCTTGCGCTCGCCGAGGGCAAAGCAGTCGAAGAAATCTCCGCCCACTTCGCGCGCTGGGAGGCAGCGCGCTGCTAGCGCGATCCCCTGCCGACGCGGGAGTTCACGCGGGAACAGGTTCGCCTGGATGCGACGCGCAATCTCCAATTCCTGCTCGCGGCGCGCAATCGATTCGGCGTACAGACGCGCATTCTCAATGGCTATGGCTGCATTGTCGGCGAAAACCTGCGCAACTTCGACATCGCGCTTCGTGAAGCGCGCTCGTTCGTTTGCGTCGATATTCAGCACGCCAAGCACATCGCCTCTGGCAACGAGCGGAACGCCAATCCACGAGCGAATTTCGCTGATATGCGGTTCAGGAGCCCAGATCGACGAGGTGCTGACATCATCGATCAGCAGCGGTTGTTTGTGTTTCACCACCCAGACCGCCGCGCCAGGTTCGTCTAACGGACGGTTCATTGCATCCAGCCGTGTTGCGATCGTTTCCGGCGCGACGGCGGCAGCGCGCAGGATCCGCCCCTCGCGCAGCATGATCGAAGCGCTGTCATACGGAATGACCTTCTTCAATTCACGCAGAATGACCTTCAACACCTCGCCTGAACTGAACGCAGCGCTCAGCACGCGCGCCACTTCACGCAAGGTATCGGCGGTGCGTCGCGCTTCCTGTTCCGCTGCAAACAGCATCACATTCTGCACGTGCAGCGCCACCTGGCGCGCCACTGCTGCCAGAAACTGCTCGTCGCGCGCGTCGAAAGCGGCTGGTGAGTACGCCTGCACCATCAGCACGCCAATTGGTTGCCCCTCACGCCCGATGAGCGGCATGCCCAGCCACGATAATGCCGTGCGCTCCGCGCCAATGACATGCACGCTCAATTCCGGGAAACGCCCGATTTCCTCGATCAGGTTATCGAAGCGCAGTGCACGTCGGTGACGCAAAACCCACGCAGTCAACGAATCGGGCGGCGGGGGCTGACGCTGCCAGAAGGTGTGTTCTTCACCCTCATCGATAGACAGACCATCACTGATGATGTCGTGTTCGGCGTCATACACGACCACCGAGAAAACATCAGCGCGCATGAAGCGCGCCAGCGCGCGCGCAATATGGCGTAGCAGAGTGCGCAGTTCCAGTGTCGTGCTGGCGGCATGGCTGATGTCGCTCAGCGCCGATAGTTCCGCAACCTGACGTTCCCGTTCGGCAAACAACCGGGCATTCTCAATCGCAATTGCAATCTGATGACCGACAGCGCGCACAAACTCGATTTCCTGATCCTGGATGACGCGCTGGTGATCATCAACCAGCAGCAGGGTTCCCAACACCCGATCGCCAATCTGCAACGGCACGGCGATCAATGCGCGATAGTTCAGACCGATGCGTTCCCAATGGCTGCTATGCGCTAGATCGTCGATAATGAGCGGACGACGCTCTTCGATGACGCTGTGCATCAGGCTGCCAGCAACCGGCAGGCGCGCCAGGCGTTCCGAGTACTCCCGTGGGAAACCCTGAGCAGCAGCCAGGATCAGTTCGGTGCAGTCCGCGCTCAGCAATCGCACTGCTCCGCCACGCATACTGAGGTGTTCCGTGAGCAGCGCCAACGCACGATTAAGCAACTCATCGAGTGGTCGCTGGAGTGCCAGTTCTTCTGCGAGTGCCGTCAGTGTCTCCAGTTCGCGCGTCCGGGCAGCAATGCGTCCGGTTAACGCATCGCTTAGCGCACGCTGCTGTTCGACGAGCGCTGCATTTTCCAGCGCTACTGCCAGCAGATTGCCGATGCGCTGCAGCAGATCAAGGCTGTCTTGATCGTAGATGCCCGGGCGGTAACTCTGAACAGAGATAACGCCAACCGTTTCGTAGCCGAGGATCAGCGGCGTTCCCATCCAGGAACGTGATCGCTTTTGCGGATTGCCGAACTGCTCTGGCTCAACACCCAGCGAGCTGCGCTCCTGCTCCAAATCCTGGACCAGTAACGGCTTGCGCTCCCGCACCATCAGACCTGTGAGCGGTCCATACGGCGTGTTCTCCAGATACTCGATGCTCTCTTCATCGACGAGCAGCGCTGCCCGAAATGTCTCGCGGTTGGAGGGATCGCAAACAGCAAAATATGCGGCATCGTAATGAAACACCGGCAAAAGTTCACGATGGATGGCTTCAAAAATTGCACGTGCGTTGACTCGTCCCAGGCATGCGATGCTGACATTCCGGATGATGTCAAGCGCGCGGAGGTTACGTTCCCGGTCGATGCGCAGTGCTGCAAGTTCCTGTTGCAGTTCAGCAAGCGGATCTTTCACGGGTTGAATCACGACACTGGTTCCTGATACGCTCAGCAGGCGCAGTCATGGATTGCGGGTTGCTCCTGTCTCGGTATGCAGGCTTGCAACTGTATCTCCAGAGTTTAACGCTTATAGCAGATTTGCGCAAACACCACAAACATTGTCAGGACAGACAGTCCATGTTACGATAAGTGCAAACCGTGTCATATATGAAGTACGTGCCTGCCATGAGGCTGAAAGCACTGATCGAACCGGGCGATCCTGAACGCATCGCTGGCGGTTTTGAGTTCACTGAAGGTCCGGTCTGGTATCCAGATGGTTTTCTGATCTTTTCAGATATTCCTGCTAACCGTCAGTACCGCTGGCATCCTGTCCACGGCGTATCCGTCTGGCGTGAACCGAGCGGTCATTCGAACGGTCTCACCCTCGATCGCGAAGGACGCATCATCGCATGTGAGCACGGCGGTCGGCGCGTTTCGCGCGCTGAGCCAGGTGCCGAACCGGTGACGCTGGCGGATATGTATGGCGGGAAGCGCCTCAACAGCCCGAATGATGTCGTGGTCAAATCGGACGGCACGATCTATTTTACCGATCCACCCTACGGTATTGCACCTGAAGAGCGCGAGCAGCCGTGCAACGGCGTTTACCGCATTTTGCCCGACGGAACGGTCGAACTGCTGGTCGATGATTTTGATCGCCCCAATGGGCTGGCATTCTCGCCCGATGAAACGATTCTGTACATCGATGACTCTTCGCGGCGCCACGTGCGTGCGTTCGATGTTCTGCCCGACGGCCGGCTGGCAAACTCGCGTATCTTCGCCGACATGGATCACCCACAACCTGGATCACCGGATGGAATGAAAGTCGATGTCGAGGGGAACCTGTACGTTACCGGTGCAACTGGGGTGTGGGTCTTCGAGCCGGATGGGAGGTGGCTGGGTGTGATCGCCATGCCGGAGCGACCGGCGAACTGTGCCTGGGGTGATGCGGATCGCCAGACTCTCTACATCACGGCGCGCACTTCGCTCTACCGCATTCGCACGCGGGTTCCTGGTCTGCCGGTGATTCGTGAACAGATGTAGAGTGTAACTCGGAAATGTGCTCTAGAAGTGCGTTCGATGGGGCTAAACCCGACGCTATAAACGATGAACAACGCCCTCACGTGCCTTTCCTCTCACCTACCTGGCCAGCTCGCCTTCTCTCTGCCAGGATGGGGGTTCGCTCACCCATTTTGCCTTATGCACCAATACTGCTATCAAGCTAAACGCTTCACTCCTTGCGTTACTCCTGAAACGATCATCGCCCTGGCAAATGCCAGGGCGATGATCTCCAACTTCGTGCTCAGGCTCCTGCGCTGCGTAGCAACGTGCTGGTACCTGGTAAGGCGGACTGGCGCGTGTGTACGAGATAGGCTGCGATGTTAACTGGATTATCCTGCTGCGACGTCGGGTGCGTGATCTCGGGAGCCTGAGCGTCCTATCGTAGCCGGTTGGGTTAATTGCAAGCATTGACGACCGACCACGTCTCTAGTTTACTCGACGTATATCGCAATCGCAATGACGCAAAGGTATCCTTCTGACATGAACAGAGGTACTATGCCCGACACTGCCCATAGTACTACTTCGTTAGAAGGAATGCAACGGGAGGCACAAGAATATGGGGTTGCTGAAGCCTGGCTTTAGCAACCCAGCGGGGAACAGGTGGACATGCTAATGGGGGTTAGTTATCACCATCGAGCAGATCCCAGCGCTCTGGTGAGCGCCAGAGCGCCGAAAGCAGCAAATCGCGGACGGAGTGGAATTCTTTGGGCAGGCGATCGTAAATCTTCAGGAACAACTCTTCATGCAGCAGGATTTCATGTGACCACTGATCGCGATCAACCGCCATCAGTTCAGTAAACTTCTCTTCGCTGAAACCCTCCAGCCCACGCCAGTCGATATCATCGTAGCGCGGCATCCAGCCGATTGGGCTTTCGATGCCGACTGCCCGACCATTAGCGCGCTCGACAATCCATTTGAGGACGCGCATGTTCTCGCTGAAGCCGGGCCAGAGATAGTTCCCTTCGGCATCCTTGCGGAACCAGTTGACGCTGAAGATACGCGGCGGGTTAGGAATGGTGCGACCGAACTGCAACCAGTGATTAAAGTAGTCCCCCATGTGATAGCCGCAGAACGGGAGCATTGCCATCGGGTCGCGACGCACTTCACCGATCTTACCGACAGCGGCAGCAGTCGTCTCCGAACCCATGGTGGCGCCCATATAGACGCCAAATGTCCAGTTGAACGACTGATAGACAAGCGGCACGACAGTGCTGCGGCGACCGCCGAAAATAAATGCACGGATGGGAACGCCATTCGGATTATCCCAATCAGGGTCTATCGCTGGGTTCTGCGAAGCTGGAGCGGTGAAGCGCGCATTCGGATGCGCTGCTCGTCGACCTGACTCGGGCGTCCAGTAGTGCCCTCGCCAATCGATCGCCTCTGGCGGCGGATCTTTCGTCATTCCTTCCCACCAGACGCCGCCATCGGGCGTCAGCGCAACATTGGTGAAGATGGTGTTACGCGACAGCGTGATCATTGCATTCGGGTTTGTCGCGTATGAAGTGCCAGGAGCGACTCCGAAATAGCCAGTCTCTGGATTAATTGCATACAGGCGACCGTCAGGTCCGGGCTTGATCCAGGCGATGTCATCACCGACGGTTGTCACTTCCCATCCCTCTTCCTGAAAGGGTTTAGGTGGGATGAGCATGGCAAAGTTGGTCTTACCGCAGGCACTGGGAAACGCAGCTGCGACGTAAGTTTTGCGTCCTTTCGGATCCTTGACCCCCAGGATGAGCATGTGCTCCGCGAGCCATCCTTCGTCACGAGCGATAACTGATGCAATGCGCAATGCTAGACACTTCTTGCCTAGCAAAGCGTTGCCGCCATACCCGCTGCCATACGACCAGATCATGCGCTCTTCCGGGAAGTGGACGATATACTTGACCGTCGGATTGCAGGGCCAGGGCACATCCTTCTGTCCGGGTGCAAGCGGTGCGCCGACTGAGTGCAGGCAGGGAATAAAATCATTATTACCCAACGCATCGATGACTTTCTTCCCGATCCGCGTCATGATCCACATATTCACGACAACGTACGCCGAGTCGGTGATCTGGACACCAATCAGAGCGAGCGGCGAGCCAATTGGACCCATGCAGAAGGGGACGACGTACATGGTGCGCCCGCGCATTGAACCATTAAAAAGCGGGATCAGTGTCTCTTTCATTTCTTTGGGGGACATCCAGTGGTTGGTCGGTCCCGCATCGCTGCGGCTGACGCTACAGATGAAGGTGCGATCTTCGACACGCGCTACATCGCTTGGATCAGAACGCGCCAGGTAGCATCCGGGCCACTTCTCCTGGTTCAATCGAATAAACGTCCCCGCCCGAACAAGTTGCTCACATAGCGCATCGTACTCCGCTTTTGAGCCGTCGCACCAGTAGATGCGATCCGGTTTGCACAGATCAGCCATCTCCTGAACCCAGCGTATCAGCTTCTCGTTTGTTACATACGCTGGGACCTCTATCACTGACGTCTCCATGGTTAGATCTCCCCTCCCGACGTCTTGTGACATATATCACGATTCCCTCCATTATGCCTTAATTGTCTAATAACAGTAACATTTGAGTAACAAATGGGCCGAAAAGGAACGATAGCACGCTTATTCGCGCGTCAGGCGACGGTACACGGTACGGTGCGGTTGATCAGCTGCTTTGCCGAGGCGACGTCGACGGTCCTCCTCGTATTCGCTATATGTGCCGGGAAACCAGACAACGCTCGATTCATTCTCGAACGCCAGAATATGGGTCGCAACCCGATCAAGGAACCAGCGATCATGGGAAATGATGAGCGCGCTTCCAGCGAAATTAATAAGCGCGTCTTCCAGCGCTCGCAGGGTGTGGACATCGAGATCGTTTGTTGGCTCGTCGAGTAATAGCACATTCGCGCCTGAACGAAGCACTTTCGCCAGGTGCACCCGGTTGCGTTCGCCGCCGGAAAGGGTTCCCACCTTCTTCTGCTGGTCAGCGCCGGTGAAGTTGAAGCGCGCCACATACGAACGCGAGTTAACCTGTCGGTTGCCAAGCATGATTACCTCATCGCCACCGGAGATCTCTTCCCACACCGTGCGATCCGGATTCAGCGAGTCGCGACTCTGATCGACATACCCTAGCTTCACCGATGGACCGACAATCAAAGTGCCGCTGTCAGGATGCTCCTGCCCGGTGATCATGCGGAACAGGGTGGTTTTGCCAGCGCCGTTCGGACCGATGATGCCAACGATTGCGCCAGGCGGCACATCAAACGTCAGGTCGTCGTACAGAAGTTTGTCGCCATATGCCTTCGTCACATGCTCGGCGCGAATGACAAGGTCACCAAGGCGTGGACCAGGAGGGATATAGATTTCCAGCTCGCGCTCGGCGCGCTCGGCGCTCTGGTTGAGGAGTTGTTCATAGGCAGCGATACGCGCTTTGCTCTTTGCCTGACGTGCGTGGGGTGAAGCATTGATCCACTCCAGTTCGCGCGCCAGCGTCTTCTGCCGTAGACTCTCGGCTTTCTCGGCAGCTGCGATCTGCTGCTGCTTCTGAACCAGCCATGATGAGTAGTTGCCGCGCCAGGGGATGCCCATGCCGCGGTCCAGTTCCAG
>Ga0308416_1000395_pt1 | contig 15466 bp, 12 predicted proteins | sample HotsprSampleOS60_FD_203468 | JGI IMG/M metagenome (GOLD analysis project Ga0308416, IMG submission 203468) | Hot spring phototrophic mat microbial communities from Octopus Spring, Yellowstone National Park, Wyoming, United States - 20090730_OS60 ... | reverse complement strand
GTGGGCTTTTTTCAACTGAACCTGGCCGACCTTTCTGCGCCACTAGGCGAAAACCGCATTACCGTGCGCATCAACACCCTTGCCACAGACCGCGACGATCGCGATCGCTGGATTCGCGAGAAAGGCCCGCGCCTGAACGATTATCCTCTTGCCACCTTTGTTGCCACCGCCATTGCCGATGCGCCTGCTTCCTACACGGAAGGCGAGGAGGTCAGGTTCAAACTGATCGGTGACCTGACCATCCGGGAAATTACCAAAACGGTCACCTTTGAAGTAACCGCTAGTCTGAGTGGCGACACCCTGCGCGGCGTTGCCCGAACGCGTCTGTTGATGAGCGACTTTGGCATCGAACCGCCCAGCTTTGCCAACACCCTGACCGTCGCCGACGAGTTCGAGCTTGAGATTCAAATCACCGCTCGAGAGCAATAAAATTTAATTAACGTCCCGAAGGTTTTACAAAGCGCGCTTCTGGCGGCAATCCAACCTTCGGGATGTTTTTTGTAACCACCCGCCATGACAAGTTGCGTGGCACACATGCATAGAAAATCATCCACAAAACAACGAATGATGGTCACAACCTACCATCACAAATCGTGTTGATCATTTGCTCAGAAAACCGTCCACGAATTGACCACAAACAAACGCATGGAAGCGCTATTGGTGCATTCGCGAGCTATTCGTGGACGGTCTGCCCTGCCAAAGAGAGCCTAGGATAAGGATTTCCGATGTTTTTCTCTCCTCTCAGGCGAATGGCCGCTATGGCAACGGAATAGCTTCGAGACGGCGCACCATCTCATCCAGCACATCAAACCCGCCTTGCCAGAAAGCCGCTTCGTAGATGTTGAAGCCAGCCTGAGCAAGAATTTTCTCCGGTGCAGCGCTACCGCCAGCAGCCAGGATGCTCTCGTAGCGCGGCTTGAACGATTCGCCCTCTTGCTGATATTGCTTGTAAAGCGACAACACCAGCAACTGTCCAAAAGAGTAGGCATAAACATAGAAGGGATAATGGAAAATGTGCGGTATCGCCACCCACTCCCAGCGAAATTCCTGGTTCACTTCCACAGCATCGCCAAACTGGTCGTTAAGGTTCTGATAATACGCCTGACACAGGTCGTCCACCGCCGCGCCATCTTTTACCATTTGATGCGCCTGACGCTCAAAGAGGGCAAAATAGGCCTGTCTGCCAATGGTGGCGTAGGCGTCATCCAACTGGCGGAAAAGGATGTCTCGGCGCACGGCGTCATCCGTCTCCTGTGCCAGGAGACGGTCGATCAGGAGCATCTCCCCAAAGGTCGAGGCCGTCTCTGCCAGGGGCAGGGAGGAATGGAAGGTGAAGAGGGTGTGATGGGCGGCCATCATCGAGTGCACTGCGTGTCCCAGTTCGTGGGCAAGGGTTGCCACGTCTTCTGCTTTGCCCTGATAATTGACCAACACCCACGGGGTGAGATCGTTCACCGCCGTCAGACAGAAAGCACCATCCCGTTTGCCCTTGCGCACCTCGCTATCCAGGTGTTGCTGATCGAAGACTCGCCGGGCCTGGTCGGCAATGCGGGGAGAGAAGCGCTGAAACGACTCCAGCACCATTTCAGCGGCTTGCTCGAAGGGATAGGTTTTATCGGCCTGGGCTACCGGGGCGTAGATGTCGTAGCGGCGCAGGCGATCCATGCCGATCCAACGCGCTTTCAAGCGGAAAAAGCGCTGAAAGAGCGAGGCGTTTTTCTGACACACTTCCAGCAGGGTATCGACCACGCCATCAGGCAAATCATTTGCCAAATTGCGGGCCGCAATGGGTGTGCGAAAACGGCGCAGCCCCACCTGTTCATTCGCCCAATCGCGTACGATGGTCTGATACATTAAACCCAGGATCGGGCCATCGCTGCCGAAAACGCGATACATCTCCTGATAGGCGCGAGCGCGCACTTCCGCATCAGGATGGCGGGCATAGACCATCAGTTGCCCACGGGTCAGTTCCTTCTTTTCGCCATCCACTTCAAGGGTAAAGACATAACGGTTGGTGATGGCATCATAGAGGTTGCGCAAAGCCTGCACACCGGTGACGTCCTTGATGTTGACGATCTTCTCCTCGGCTTCGCTGAGGGTGTGCGGTTTAAACTTACGCATCATCTCCAGCCAGTAGCGGTAATCGCCAGCGGCATCCATCAATCGCGCCGCGTTTTCCTCATCGAGGTCTTTCCACCACAGGCTGAAGAAGAGGGTGCGGTTTTGAATGGTGGCGGCGAGCTGCTCCACCTGCGCCAGAAAGGTTTGGGCGTTCTGATCCTGTGTATCGGCGCTAAACCACAATTCGGCGAAGGCGTGCACTTTGGAGAGCAAATGGTTGATCTGCTCCAGTTGACTCACCAAGTTAAGGAAGGTAGTGCTGTCAATGCCTGCTTTGAGTTGGCTGCGGTGACCTTCGAACTGTTTGGTATCTTCTTCTAGTTTGGCAAAGGCAGCCCGCATTTCCGGGCTGTCGTGAGCAGGGAATAAATCTGCTAAACTCCAGGCAGAAAGCTGATAAGCCATCGAGGTCGTTTCCTTTCATTATCGAGGTCTAAGCGAGTTGAATGGCAAGAGAGAAATCTCTGTACCCTCTGCCGAGCGGATGCTGTTATTTTAACCGCTTTGGTCAGGTTAAGGTAGGGAAGTTCGAGCAGAAAAGCGTCGGTCAAAAGGCTCGCTTGCGCGGCAACTTCAAGCGTTGAACGGAGATGAACACCAGATATCCCACCAGCATTAAAGCGGTGAACATCAGGGTAAAGCCGTAAAAGCTCAAATTCTGAAACGGGTTGAGGGCGCGCCACAGGGTCTCTTTGAGAATCTCCTTGGGTGAGGTGAGCAAATCCCAACTGTTCCAGCGCGAAAAGCGCCCCAAATAGAGTCCCAAGCCTGCCAGACCCAAAGCGCTTAAGGCAAAGAACCAGCCCAAAATCACCCCGACATAGCCTTCGACGACCAGGTGCATCATGCGCAGGGAGACCAGGGCAAGGAAAAAGCCGCTCCAGGCAAAGGCGGCAATCAATCCAATGTCATACCACAATGGGATGCCAGGTCGTTGGGTAAGATGGAAAAAGTCGGTCAGCAAATACGGCGCATTGGGAAAGAAGGCTAACCATAAGGCAGCCGGTAGCCAGACCAGCCACCACCGCCCAGGGCGTTGTCTTTCCAGGGCAATTGCCCATAAACTGAACAGGTACGGCAGCCACGCCAGAAAAAGATTCCAAACCAGATTGAAATAGACCACCCAATTGCGCGCCAGCACCACCCGGCTGGCATACAAACTGACTGCCAGCAGAGAAGACAGCGCCAGCGGGTAAAACAGGTGGTCGGCGAGAAAGCGATGTGTTCTGGACAGGATATTCACCATCGTTCTACTCCTGCACCCGATTATATCGGATACAATAGCTATATGCCAAAAACCCGTCTGGATGTTTTGCTGGTCGAACGCGGCCTGGTTGCCAGTCGCGCCGCTGCCCAAAAGCTGGTTCTCGCCGGCAAGGTACGGGTAAATGGCCAGGTCGCCCTGAAACACGCCTGGGAAGTCGACTCCACTGCTGCCATTGAAATCGAACAAGGTCTGCGCTATGTCTCACGCGGCGGTGAAAAGCTGGCCGCGGCCTTAGACCGGTTCGCCATCCAGGTAGAAGGCAAGGTATGCACCGATGTCGGAGCGTCAACGGGTGGCTTTACCGACTGCCTGTTGCAGCATGGCGCTCAACGGGTGTATGCCATCGATGTCGGCAAAGGGATTTTGGCGTGGAAATTACGCAACGATCCCCGCGTGGTGGTGCTGGAAGACACCAACGTTCGCCATCTGGAGCAGTTACCCGAAGCTGTCCAATTGGTCACCATTGATGTTTCGTTCATTTCCCTGAAAATCGTCTTGCCGGTGGTAAAAAAATGGTTGAAGCAAGGCGCAGAGCGCGCCGAGGTGATTGCCCTGATTAAACCCCAATTCGAAGCCGGACGCCGGGAAGCAGCCCGTGGAGCAGGGGTGATTCGCTCCCCAGAAATTCATCAGCGGGTGATCGCTGAAATCCAGACCTGCGCCCAGGCGTTGGGCTTTCAGGTTCAGGGATGGATGGAGTCCCCGCTTTTGGGCCCCAAAGGTAATCGGGAGTTCTTGATCTATTTGAGCATTTCACCAGGAGAGGTTGTGGAGTGCTGAAGCCGTGCTTCCGCGGTTTCTTCGCCTCCAAAAAAGAGTTTCGTGTTTATTCGCGTTCATTTGCGGTTTAATTTTGCCCAGGCGTGGCTTGCGCACACCATAGGAGATCACATCAGCCGTTTTTTGCATCCTGTTGTATAATCTCTCTGTAAGTGGTGCAGAATTGAGCTGACACGCAGACGAATTTCGCCTCTCCGTTCATTCCATGGCTTTTCTGGAGGGCTGAGAACATGGATGTTTTCTTCGACAGCGGAATAACTTTCTTGCAGAGCCTGCAAAGCCTGGGGCAATGGCTGGTTCTCCCCATGCAAGCCATCACCTTCCTGGGCAGCGAGGAATTCTTTCTTCTTGTCCTGCCGGCGATCTACTGGTGTCTCGATGCGACGTTGGGTTTTCGGGTCGCTTTAATCTTATTGATCAGCAGTTCACTGAATGGCGCCTTGAAGCTCGCTTTCCATGCCCCGCGCCCCTATTGGGTTAGTCCGCAGGTAAAAGCTTTTGCTGCCGAGACTTCTTTCGGTGCGCCTTCCGGACATGCGCAAGTTGCCACCGGCGTCTGGGGAATGATCGCGGCAACCGTCCGCCGCCTTTGGGTCTGGCTGGTGTGCTTGAGTCTGATCTTTCTCATCGGTTTCTCGCGCTTATATTTAGGCGTTCACTTTCCCCATGATGTGATCTTCGGCTGGTTATTTGGCGTCATCACCCTGGGGTTCATCCTTCTGCTCTGGAAGCCCATCGCCGCTCTCATCGCCGAGCAAACGCTCGGGAATCGTTTTCTAATCGCTCTAGGAGCCTCTTTTGTCTTCATCTTGATCGAATTAGTGCCTTACCTCTGGCTGCGAATCAATTTTGAAGTTCCCCAGGGCTGGATAGCCCTGGCAATTTCCGCCACAGCGGGTGAACGTATCCCCGCGCCGGTCACGATAGAAGGCGCCTGGAGCAATGCCGGGGTGTTCTTCGGCTTGATGTGCGGATTTATCTGGTTGAATCAGCGCGGCGGGATCAACGTAGACGGCAAATTCTGGGAAAAAGCCGTTCGCTATCTGGTTGGGCTGGTCGGAGTTCTGCTCCTCTGGCGGGGGCTGAGTGTAGTCTTTGGTTTGCTCACCTTCAATGAATTGCTCACCTTTCTGCTGCGTTACCTGCGCTATGCCCTAACCGGGTTATGGATCTCGGCCGGAGCGCCATTGCTATTCATCCGGTTAAAGTGGATGAGAACTTCTTAGACGACAACCTTTGGGCTTTGCGCAAGCGGGGCTTGCGCGCTCTATAGCGTGATCAGTCTTTCGTCCGCAGGCTTTTGTCACCTTCGATCAGGCGCAAGAACTTTTCGGTCAAGCGAGGGTCAAACTGGGTGCCGGCTAACGAGCGAATAATTGCCAACGCTTCGTCCAGGGAGTAAGCATTGCGATAGGGGCGATCGGAGGTCAGGGCGTCGAAGACATCTACTAGGGCAAACATGCGCGCCGCCAAAGGGATATTCTCGCCACTGATCCCCAACGGATACCCGGAACCATTCCACCATTCATGGTGAAGATAGGGAATATCCAGCGAATCTTTCAGGTAGGCAATATCCTTCAACAATTCATAGGCAATCAAGGGATGACGGCGCATGACCGTCCACTCTTGTTCATCCAGCGGTCCTGGCTTATTGATAATCGAGCTGGGAATGACCATCTTCCCAATATCATGCAGCAAAGCCCCATAGCGCAGGGGCTGTAGTTCGTCTTCTCTGAAACCCAGTTGACGGGCAAAGCGTAACATCAATTCAACCACGCGATGGCTGTGACCAGCCGTCTCCTGTTCGTGCAATTCCAGGGCGCGCGCCCAGCCCTGTATGGTAGCCTCATACGCTACCGCCAGATTGACATTTGCCTCGGCTAACTTGGCTTCGGTCTGGCGTTGACGTTCCTGTTGGCGCAAGGCACGAATGCCAAACGAAATATCATCGGACAGCTCACGCAGCAGGTCGATCTCTTCAGGATAGAAGGGTTCTTCGGCGCGGCTATAGACAAATAATGAGCCGAAAATTTCTTCATCCAGAGAAAGCGGAAAGACCAGATAAGCTTGCAGCCGCTCAGCAATCTTTTCGATGTCGTTCTTATTCTCTGCATTTGTTTGCGGCCATCCCTGCCATTGGTGAAGATGGCTTTCCAGGTCTTGATCCTGCAAGCCTTTTTCCAGAGTCTGTTCGCTTAATTTTTGAATCACCTCGCTCAATTCCCCGTGAATGGCAATCGAACGCAAACCTTTGCTTTGCGCATCAACCACGCCAATCCAGGCAAGAGGATAGCCGCCAGTGTTAGCCAGGATGTTGCACATCTCCTGGAGAAGCTGGTTTTCATCCTTTGCCCGCACCAGCGCCTGATTGCATTCGCTTAAAGTCCGCAGCAGGCGGTTGATGCGCCGCAATTCGGCTTCGCTTCTTTGCAGAGCTTCCTCTTTTTCCTTGCGTTCGCTCAAGTCGCGAGCGACCAGCATCACGTGCTCATCACTCACCGGTGAGATACCAGCCGAAAACCAGACTCTTTTTCCGCTCAGCGGGAGCTCGTATTCAATCCAACAAGGCTTATTTTCCTGCAGAGCGCGCTGAATCGCCTGGCGGTGCAGGGTAGCCGTTTCGGGATCGAGAAAATCCTCTAATTTCTTTCCCAGCATTTGCTGTGGTTCCGCAACCAGCAACTGCGGCGGAGAAGAGGGAATATCGACATAGCGACCTTGGCGGTCAAACACAATCACCGCATCTGGCATGGCAGCGAAAAGGGCTCGCAATTCCGCTGTGCGACGTTGCACCTGTCGCTGTAAGGTCGCGCTCCACAAACCCAGCAGGAGAATCACCCCCACAACCGTCCCGCTACCAACGATTAAATTCCGTTGCAAAATCGGGCTAAGCGGCGGCTTGCCATACCAACGACTATACACACCACGAATCTCCGAAGGTGTGATCAGTTGAAAGCCATCTTCAATGGTGGCGAGCAGGGCAGTATTCCCTTTTTGCACAGCGCGATGAAATTGACCCACATAGAAAGGTGGCGAGACACGGAAATCATTATAAAGGTCGTACTTGAGCAAAAAATACTCGGCCGGCGGCTTATCCATCATAAAGATCACAACCTCTCGCTGTTGGGCAGCCTGAATGATGGCTTCATAACTGGGATACTCGATTAGTTGGTCAATGCCATTCTGGCGAAGGTAATTGATGGCGTTATCGCCGCTTTTCACCGCAACGGTGAATCCTTGCAGGTCTTTCACATCCCTGATGCCGCTAATGTTGCTGCGGAAATACACCGGCACTTCGATATCTGCGTAAGGTTCAGTGAAGTCATAAAGCTTTGCCCGCTCTTCGTTGTAAAAAATCGTATCGATGACATCATAGTCTCCCGCTTCCATCCGCTTCAGCGCTTCCCCCCAGTCCAATCCATCGATTTGCACTGTTATCCCGGTCTTCCTCTGCCACAACCCCCATTCATCGACCAGAATCCCTTGTAAATTGCCGTTGGCATCCAGAAACGCAAAGGGCGGGTAGTTATTATCCATAACAACTCGAATCGAGCGAATGCTGTGTCCGTCAAAGATTTGCCTGGGATAGCAAGCGTTGATCAGCAAGAGGCAGGCAGCAAACACAGCCCCAATCAGCGCTCGAGTCAAGCACTTTTTAAAATCAAAACTAAAGGGACAACCATTGTTTGCTCTCATGGGGTGCTGCTAATTTAAAGCAATTAGAGATGTTCTCTCAAATTTATTATATCCCTATCTCACTTCCTGTAGCTTTGTTTTACCTTACAGTTTCGTCAACCCCTCAACGGAACCTGTTTTCTGCCAATTCGCTCCTAGAGTTATCCCCAAAGAGACTATAGCGTTTTTCCCTACTTCTCTATGTTTAATTCTTTCGTCGTAGTAGGGCATGTGGATATGTGGAAAACGGCCGACGAAGCAGTGAAAAGGAGTATATCTCAGGCGAGAACCCACAGACACTCCCAGATATACGGCTAGGCGAGCGGAGAGTTATCCCCAGCCCGGATGTGGACAGGGCAGGAGAAAAACAACCGTTTATCCACAGGTTATTCACAGGGGAAAGATGTAGGCTTGGGTTCAGCTTCTGCCCCAGATATAGGCATAGAGAAAAGCCAAAATGGGGTGCTTTTCCCCACTTTTCAACCGTTATCCACAGAACAAGGTAAAGTTATCCACAGGTTATCCATTCGGCCGCTCACCAGACGCGGATCGAGGCTACCAGGGCGTCCAGCAAAGACAGGCTGGGGATGAAAGAATCGTCGGCTTCCAAAGAAAGTTGCTCGGCGACTTGGAAGTAATAGGTCGGTGGGTCAGAAATCTCCCAACCTGCTTCGTCAGGAGTGTCCGGCAGGGAAGGATGCGCGATTGGCAACACTGCTGCCACATACCAGCTTTGGTCGCTGGTGATGCCTTGATAGGTGTAAATTAATGCCTGGTTATAGACCGGTGAGACATCCTGGGCGAACTGAGTCAGATAACGCAGTCCGGAGCCGTTTTTGAAGTCCAGGTAGCTCAGCTTAGCAACGATCAAGGGTGCAGCATTCCAGAGCGGTAGGAAAGGAAGCTCATCGGCCGCTGCTGGACGCTCGCGCAGATACAGGAGCAGCTCATCTGCCATTGCATCGGCTGCGCTATCCATCGCGCGATAGGCTGGGAGCGGATAGACGTATATCCGCGGAGCATGGAAGGTATCGCTGAGCACATACCCTTGAAGGGTGAATTGGGTGTATTCGGGATAGACCGAACCCGGCATTGACTGGGTGGCATTGCCAGGCGCAGCGGGAACGAGTTCGGGTAGGACGCCTTCAGCAAGCTGTAAGTCGAGGAAAAAACGGATACCGTTGAAATCAATGTTGGGGGTTGGCTCAGCGGTTGGAACAGGCGGGATGGGGGTTTCGGTTCCCTGCGGAGAGGGGAGGGGAGGCTCAGCCTCCTGCAGAGGCACTTCCTCCGTCCGGATCGGGGTTTCGGAGGGAACGATTGCGGTTACTGCACCTTTTGAGGCCGCTTGCTGACGCAGGTACCACAACGTTCCGCCGGCGCCAAGCAGCAGAGTCAGGGCGCAGAAACCAATCAGGAGGATGACAACAATCAAGATCAACAGGTTTCGGTTTTGCATCTGACGCTCCTCATGTTCAGGGTATAAACCAGACAAAGGTTTGTACGATTTGCGCGAAGACCTGTTTTTCCAAATCCCTATCGAAGGGTGGTGGAGGGGTGGGAAAATTGTCTGGATTGCTGGAATGGAGGACAAAGTCTAAGGTAACACAGACGGCTTCATTGTGAACGGCATAAGCTGTCCAGTCATACCGCGAGCCGGCTGCTCCCTCGCTGAAAGAGACGGTCTCGAACGTCAGCGGGTCAACCACCAGCGTTTCCAGTTGCAAAGCTTCGGGTGGCAGGCTTTCCATTAGCGGACTGAGGCACCGTCCCAGATATTCCTGAGCGTTGATTTCCAGATACTTTTCCACCAGGTTGGTGCCGCTTGCAAAGGGCAAATTCAGGCGGGCTGTGTTGGGCATATTGAGCGCAAAACTGCTGCCTGGTGGATAGCGCAATTCAAAGCCATAGTTGTAGTTGCGATAGGTATTCCACGGGTCGGTAGGGGATGACGGCAGGGGGTGGAGGTTGGGGTTGCAGATGGTGCGAGCGGAGAAGCGGTCTGGGTCGGCGTGGCTGTTGGGGTGACGCTGGGGGAGGGCGTCTCGGTGGGCGGCAAAGGGGTGACGGTCGGAGTCGGCTGGAAACCGAATTCGGCGCGACAGGCCAGCAGCACAACGGTTAACAGCGTGAGTGAAAATCGAACCTTTGGTTGCATGACTCCTCCTTCGGGATGGTTGGCTTCGCCAACCCAGGCGATGAGCGTTCCTTTTCTCTGCCCGGGCAGAGAATGCCCTGCAGAAAAGCCTAATCAGGCGCGATGGTGGTGCCGGGGTGTAAGACGGTATCCTTCGGGATGACTACGATGCCATCCTCGATAACCCAGTTTTCCTTCTCTTCCCGGTAACCGCGCGGGAAGGGTTTGATGGTTACCCGCTCCCCAATACGGGCGTTTTTATCCACAATGGCGCCTTCGATGTGCGAATAATCCCCAATGCCTAGAGGAATGCCGGCGTTGATTGTGGAGACTTCCTTCTCGTAATAATCTGCGCCCATCACCACCGTGTTGCGAATGGTGACCGCGTTGCCGATCATGCTGCGCAAGCCGATAATGGCGTTATCGATCACTGCCTGGTGGATGATACACCCTTCGGAGATCAAGGCATTGTGTAGGGTGGCGCCATCGATGATTGTGCCAGGCAAATTGCGGGCGCGGGTGTAGATTGGGCGCTCCGGGTCGTGAAAGTTAAAGGGCGGGTTGGGGCTGGCAAGCGAGAGGTTGGTGTCATAAAAGGAGCGAATCGTTCCAATATCTTCCCAATAGCCATCGAAGTCAAAGCCGTAAACGGCATAGCTTTCCAGCGAGTTGGGGATGATCTGCGAGCCAAAGTCGGTGTAGGTGGTGTTTTCCAGGACTTCTTCCAGTACGGCGGTGTTGAAGAGGTAAATGCCCATCGAGCCAATATAAGGCCGCTGGGGGTCTTCGCGGCTGACAAAGCGTTGCAGAACTTCGGGATCGCGCGGTTTTTCGACAAAGGCAATGATGCGGCCATCTTTGTTGCGTTGCAATAACCCGAAGCGGTGGGCATCTGCGGCCGCAACCGGCTGCACCCCCACCGTGATCTGGGCATTCTTGTCGAGGTGATACTGGAACATCTCGCCGTAATCCATGCGGTAGAGGTGGTCGCCGGCCAGAATCAGCGTGTAATCGGCGCGCGCCGAGCGGATTTCAACCAGTTGTTTGCGCACTGCGTCGGCCGTGCCCTGATACCAATCGGTGCTGCGCAGGGTTTGCTCGGCGGCTAGAATCTGCACCCAGCCTTCGTGAAAATCATCGAAGGTGTAGGTCTGCGTGATATGGCGATGCAGGGAAACCGAGTTGAACTGGGTGAGAACGGCAATGTGCTGAATGCCGGAGTTGATACAATTCGAGATCGGCACGTCGATCAAGCGGTATTTGCCGGCAATGGGAACGGCCGGTTTGGAGCGTTGTTTGGTGAGGGGGTAGAGTCGCTTCCCAACTCCACCGCCTAAGATCACTGCCAGAACATTACGCATCGAAACCATGACAACCTCCCTTCACGGAAAAAAGAAGCCCTCCAAAAAACGGGGGAGGGCAAACCTATCTGGTTTGAACAGGTGCCGAAGGTGGGAGTCGAACCCACACTCCCGAGGGAACGCGATTTTGAGTCGCGCGCGTCTGCCAGTTCCGCCACTTCGGCTCTTCGCATAAATAAGTATAACGAAAGTTTGAGCAGAGGTCAAGGAGAAAACGGAAGAGAATCGCTGACGATCAATTCAGGTTATTCCCAACAAACGCAATTGCGCCCATGGGCTTTGGCGCGATAAAGCGCTGTATCTGCACGCTTGATCAGGCTGGGCAGGTCGTCGTTCTGAAGAGCGAAGGTTCCACCGATTGAAATGGAAATCCGATCCTCACCAAACTCCATTTTCTCCACTGCGCTGCGCAGCCGCTCGCCCAGTTGTGTCCCTTGCTGTTTTGTCAGGTTGCCTGTCAACACCAGAAACTCTTCACCGCCCCAACGGGCGACAAAGTCGTTGGCCCGCAGGTTGTTCTTCAGAGTGTGCGCCACACGGCTGAGCACCATATCGCCCACATCGTGTCCGTAAGTGTCGTTGTAACACTTGAAGTCGTCCAGGTCGATCAACAGGACGGTAAACAATGCCTGGGAGGCAAGGCGTCTTTCAATCAGCTCAGAAATCATGCGCCGATTGGGCAACTGGGTGAGTTGATCGACGTTGGCTTGCCATTCCCAAAACGCAGCCTTGCGTTCGGCGCTGATCAAATCGTCTTTGACTTTGGCGAGGATAAAAGTCAGGATAGCGATGACAAGCGAGCGGGTTGCTGTGCGGATTAAGTCCGTTTGCAAATCTGGATAGGCGGGGTAAAATCTGAATGTCCCAAGCAGAAAGAAAACTGAAATATAGGCGAAAGAAGCCTGTAGGGCAAGCCGATGAGGTAAAATCAGATAAGCAAGAATGATCACAATCGACATTCCGCCCGCAAGCATTTCAACCCCTTCCGAAGAGGATGCGGGATTTCCAATGAATATGGAGTAAGAGAATTTGGCAACAAGAAATAACGCAATCGAGAGTAACACGATTCGTTCAATCCATACCAGCGGAATCCGCCGCCACAGCAATGCTCCGCTCCACAGCAGTACTTCTGCGATTAAGTAAGGGTAGGCTTTGTCAATAAAGGGGTCAGCTTGACCATAAGCCCTCCAGACAAAGTACACGGAGGGGAGGGACACAAACGAAGCAATGAGGTATAACCGTCGTTTGCGGTTCTGAATCTCTTCGTCAATGTTGGGCGGCGGAGGTAAAGAGGGGTGGAAATAATGACGTCTGTCCATCGAAGCGTATGAATGAGTTGTTCTGATTATAAACGACGTGGCATTAAAATACCCTAAAGTAGGCATTGAAAAGCCCAAAAATTTTTCAAGCAGAAAGGATCAGGTCATGCATCTAAAAGCCCAACTTTTGAATGAAGAAGAACAAGACCGCGTTCACCAGCAGAGCCTGCGCATCCTGTCCGAAGTGGGTGTGCGCTTTCACGGGGCAAAAGCCCTGCCGCTTTTGAAGGCCAACGGCGCCAGGGTGGACGAGCAAAACGGTCTCGCTTACCTGCCGGCCGAGATGGTGGAACATGCCCTGCAGACCACACCAAAAACTTTCATGTTAGGGGCGCGCAATCCGGTCTATAACTTTCCCTTGCCTGCTCCGTTTACACGCTATGCAATGGATGGCACCGGCTCGTTCATGGTGGATTTCTATACCGGCGAGCGCCGCTATGGGATGGCTCAGGATATTGCTGCGGCAATGCGTGTCTTTCAGGCTGCTGATCTGGGTGTGCTTGCCTGGCCACCGGTCTGCGCTTCGGATGCTCCAGCCCACTCTCGGCCGCTGCATGAATTTTTTACCATGATCCAATACACCTCGAAACATGCCCAACACGAATTGCATACCGTTCAGCAGGTGCCCTATCTGGTGGAGGGGTTGGAAGTCGTGGCGGGTAGCGCGGCAAACTTGCGGGAGAAAAACTGGTTCTCCCTGATCTACTGTCCGGTCGCGCCCCTGATGCACGATGGGGCAATGCTGGATGCCTATCTGGAGTTGGGGGATGCCCGCTTGCCGATCATGATTATGCCGATGCCGGTCAATGGCACCACCGGGCCAGCCAGCTTGTTTTCCAACCTTGCCCTGGCAAATGCTGAAACCCTCTCGGCAATCGTTGTTTTTCAGTTAGCCCATCCCGGCCGGCCGCTGATCTACAGCAGCGCAACAGGCACCATTGACTTCCGCAGCGGCGCCTATCTGGCCGGAACCGCTGAGATGGGCTTACAATCGGCTGCTCTGGTGCAAATGGGCCGCTTTTACGGCTTGCCAGCCACCTCGGCCGGGATCGTCTCGGATGCCAAAGAGATCGGCGCCGAAGCGGTGATCGAAAAAATCCTCACCACCTTGCCTAGTTTGCTGGTTGGTTCGGATATCATTGTCGGATACGGGGAGGTGGAAAGCGATCAGACCCTTTATCTGGAACAGATTCTGGTCGATAACGAGATCGCCCATCTTTTGGAACGGCTGGTACAGGGTGTGGATACCTCCCCAGAAAGGGATTACTTCGCCGAGATCGCCAAAATCGGCCCAGGCGGACATTTCTTGAAGACCAAGGGCACTCACGCTGCCAGCCGCAGCCCGGAGTTTTACAAACCCAACTATCTCTACCGTGCCTCCTATGAAAGCTGGTTGGAGCTGGGCAAACCTACCCTGTATAGCGAGGCGCGCAAGAAGGTGGAAGAGATTTTGGCTGCACCGTTGGTCGATCCTTTGCCCGATGAGATATCGGGAAAACTGCAAGACATCTTGCGCCGCGCCGATCGAGAAATCCAATGACCGCCGAGCGATTGCCAATCCGCTACCGATCCCCCTTTGAAGGATGCTGACCATGCCCGAAATGATGCGTTTAGGGATTATTGGCTTGCCTCAATGTGGAAAGACCACCCTTTTTAACGCCCTCACTGGCGAAAATCGCCCGGTTCACCTTGGCGGCGGGAGACTGGACACGCAACTGGCGGTGGTGGACGTGCCGGACGAGCGTCTTGACCGCCTGGCGAAGTGTTTTCAGCCCCAGAAAGTAACCCCAGCCAGGGTCGCCTTTGCCGACCTCGGTGGGTTGGAGAGCGGTGCAGCGCACAAAGGATTGCCGGGCGCGTTGCTCAATCAGCTCAGTTCGATGGATGGTTTTGTTCACGTGTTGCGTTGCTTTGAAGACGAGCGCGTGCCACACACGCTGGGGTCGGTCGATCCCGGCCGCGATTGGAAGCAACTGGAAGCCGAGTTCATGCTCTATGATTTACTGATCATAGAGCGTCGCCTGGAACGACTGAACGAAGAACTGCACAAGGGGGGCAGCCGGGCGCGCAGTGAAATCGAGCGCGAACAGAGCTTGCTGGCGGAAATGCGCAAATCCCTGGAAGCCGAGCAACCCTTGCGCCGTTTGAGCTTGAACGCTGAGCAGCGGCGGCTGATCAGCAGCTTTGCTTTTCTCTCTTTGAAACCGATGTTGCTGGTGCTCAATTTAGGAGAAGGACAACCTGCCCCACCCTGGCAAGCCGAAAATCCTGCCGAAGCGGTGATTGCCCTGCAGGGCAAACTGGAGATGGAACTCAGGCAGATGCCCCCTGCAGAAGCGCAAATCTTTCAGGAGATGTATGGCATCGCCGAGTTAAGCCTGCCGCGCCTCATCCGTCAAGCCTATGCTCTGTTGGGCTTGCAGACCTTTTTCACCGTCGGGGAGGATGAAGTGCGCGCCTGGCAGGTGTGGCGAGGAGCAACTGCCCAGGAAGCAGCCGGCGTGATCCACACCGACTTGATGCGCGGATTCATCCGCGCTGAAGTCATCGGTTACGCCGAGCTACTCGAAGCTGGCGGATGGAATGAAGCGCGCGCTAGGGGTTGGATTCGCCTGGAAGGAAAAGATTACCTTTTGCAGGAAGGCGAGATCATGCACGTGCGTGCCGCAACGTAGGGGAAGATGCCCTCACCCCCAGCCCTTCCTCCCAAGGCGGGCGAGGGGAGAACCCTCACCCCCAACCCCTCTCCCAGGGCGGGAGAGGGAAGACCCTCACCCCCGGCCCCTCTCCCAGGGCGGGAGAGGGG
>Ga0308416_1000389_pt1 | contig 15557 bp, 15 predicted proteins | sample HotsprSampleOS60_FD_203468 | JGI IMG/M metagenome (GOLD analysis project Ga0308416, IMG submission 203468) | Hot spring phototrophic mat microbial communities from Octopus Spring, Yellowstone National Park, Wyoming, United States - 20090730_OS60 ... | reverse complement strand
GGGTAACCCACGAAGAAGCGCGCGCGTATGTCGCGCTGCTGGATGCCCGGTGCGAGCGCTCACCCGATGTCGTGTCAGTTTGCAGCTGGTGCAAGAAAGTCTATGTGCCGGGCGAGGGGTGGTTTGAGGTCGAGGATGCGATCGAGCGTCTTCATCTGCCCGATAATGCCCCGCCGCCGCAAGTGGCAAATATGGTATGTTACGAGTGCTATCGGGGGGTTGTTGATCGGTTGTCTGGCTGACGATCCGGCGATACGAATTGTCTGAAACCGCTCTGCGCTTTATAATATCCGATGTCCTGGTTATCAGACAACCCGAGGTGTATGGCGTGGCTGATACCCGAAGCCTCATTACTGGCATCGCACTTGATGTTGGCGCGGCTCTTGCGGCACGCAACGCCCTGCCACTGCTGGTGCCGCTTGCCCGGCCCGCAGTCAAACAGAGCGTTAAGGCAGCGTTGATCGGGTACGAGCGCGGACGCGAAATGGCGGCGCTGCTTGCTGAGACCCTCAGCGACATCGTTGCCGAAGTTCAGGTCGAGATGCACGCACAGAACGCAGCAGGCGCCGATGGGCGCGTCGAATCCTGAGTTGAAGGCATCGTATGCTTCCTGCTGGCTACATTGCGCATCGTATCGGTGACCGTGTGCGTGTGCGCATCCCGGAGCGCAAGGGTGATGCTGCGTACTTCATGCGCGTTGAACGTGACCTGACCGCGTGTGAACGGGTGATATACGTCGAAGCCAACCCGCTGACAGCAAGTATTTTGCTGCGCTACGCCGGCGCGAACGATGACCTGCGGCGCGATGCGATCAATCTGGGCTTGTTCGCCATTGAAGAGATGCCGCCATCGGTCAATCCGGTGCTGACGGCGACATCCGATCGGATCGATCAACTGGATCGCTTCCTGCAGCGATCATCGAATGGCTCGTTCGACCTGCTCGAAGTAGCATTCGTCGGGTTGATCGGCGCCAGCATCGTCCAGGTACTGCGTGGTCAGGCGTTAGGTCCGGCAAGCACGCTTCTGGCGCATGCGCTTGCTATTCTTGCCCTGTATCGTTCGCGCCGCATTGGACGTTAACCCTTCCACACATCGAGGTGTGTGGAAGGGAAATCATCATATCCGCATGACGACAGACCTTTCGGTAAAGTCTTCCGCTCTGCCTGTCTGGGATGTCGCCGACCTCCAGCCTGTTCTCGAAACAGCGTTTGGGAGCGGCGGCACCTTTCGCGATCTGCTGGTTGCGTTGAGCAGCAAGGGCCCATGTCTTATTTCTGGCGCTGCGCTGCGCGAGGCGCTCGATGCCTGCCAGATCCGTCAGGCGCTCGATGAGTTCCTGCCCTACCCGCAGGTGGTTGAGTCGCTCGATGAGGTGTATGTCACCCGCAGCGGCGACCGACCAGAAATTGCCCTGCACTTCGCTCAACCACACGCGCTTCCCCAAAGTACGCCCTTTGGCACGGTGACCATCCATATTGGGCGGACGCTGACATTGACCGTCGATGAGCGCGGCGACGCGACGCTGAAACCCGGTGATATGCGGGTACGCTGGCTGGGTGTGACCGAAAATCTGCTGGTGCGCCTGCGTCGCATTGAAGGTCCTCAGGGCGCGCAGGATGTGGTGCAGGTCTCCGCAGGCAATATCCTGAGCCAGACGACACCGCTCTCCGTGCTGACTCTGCGCGCCGCACCGATCCGTGAGGTCGTTGCACCGGTGGTGGCGCCTGCTCCTCCACCGACAGCAGTGGTCATCACAGTGGTCCACTGCCTGCCAGGGCGTGTACGTTTGCGCATTGCCGGTCTGTATCGCAACCCGGCGCAGAAAGAGCGTATTGAGCGGCGCATCGTGCGTCAACCCGGAATTCGCGCGGTCTCGGCGAATGTCCTGACCGGAACCGTTCTCATCCAGTGCGACCCAATGATCGGTGTCGAAGAAGTGCAGGCGCGGGTGGTTCGGATTCTCGCCGGTGTTGACGAACCGGGTCAGGCGCAGGTACAGCGTCCCTGGCATACCATGTCGGTTGCAGAAGTCGCACAGATCCTCGACACCTCGCCGGGTCAGGGATTGGATCCGGCGGTTGCCCGACGACGCTTGAACGAAGCAGGAGCAAACGTACTTCCCGAGATTCGCCGCCGATCAACGTTTGGTATGCTGATCGCGCAGTTCAGCAGTCTGCCGGTGGCATTGCTCGGAGTTTCAGCCATTCTGTCGATTGCAACCGGCGGCATTGCCGATGGTGTGGTTATTCTCAGCGTCGTGCTGATCAACGCTGGAATAGGTTTTTTTACCGAAAATTGGGCTGAGAAAACCATTGCCGGTCTCAGCCGTGGCGCAAAACCGGTTGCGCGCGTGGTGCGCGCAGGCGCTGAATATAACCTGCCAGGCGAAGAACTCGTCCCTGGCGATGTCATCGTTCTGCAACGCGGCATGCCGGCGCCTGCCGATGCGCGCCTGATCGAAACCGATGATCTGACCGTCGATGAGTCGGCGCTCACCGGTGAAAGCGTCCCGGTCGCCAAACGCGCTGATGTGATCCTTGCACCCGATACCCCGCTCGGCAGTCGCATCAACATGGTCTACCGCGGCGCAATTGTCACCGGCGGCAGCGCGCGCGATCGTCGTCGCCACCGGTGCAGCAACCGAAGTAGGGCATATCCAGCGGATGCTCGCCGAGACGGAACAACCCGAAACGCCGCTCCAGCGACAACTCCGCGTGCTTGGCAGTCAACTGGCGCTTCTGTCGCTCGCGATCTGTGGCGGTGTGTTCGTCATTGGCCTGCTGCGCGGGCATGGCTTCCTGGTTATGCTCAAAACTGCGGTGTCCCTGGCGGTTGCCGCCATTCCTGAAGGGTTGCCCACCGTCGCCACAACAACGCTGGCACTTGGTCTGCGTCGCCTGGAGCGCCAGAACATTCTGGTTCGTCGCCTGGTCGCGGTTGAGACGCTTGGCGCGGTGCAAGATGTGTGCCTGGACAAGACCGGAACGATCACCCTGAATCAGATGACGCTGGTCACGGTATTCGCCGGAATGACCCGCTTCCGTCACGAAGCGGCAACGTTCCAGCAGGAGGATGATGAAACCAGCGGTGCGAGCGCAGGTGAACTGATCTATCTTTTGCAACTCACTGCGCTCTGCAGCGACGTGCGTATTGAGATGAACAAAGGTGCACCCCAACTGTGGGGAACGCCGACCGAAATCGCGCTGGTACGCGCAGCGCTCGATGCCGGCATCGATGTCATCGCACTGCGGCAGCAATATCCGATCCTGCGTGTACAGTTGCGAAGCACCCAGCGCAACTACATGGTCACCTGGCACGCCACCGGCGGTAATGAACTGATGGCGATCAAGGGAGCGCCGGATCAGGTGCTGGCAATGTGCAGCCATCACCTGTGCCAGGGGATTGTTCAACCGCTCGGCGACCGTGATCGGACGCGCATTGTAACCGAAAATGAGCGGATGGCCGGTCAGGCGCTGCGAGTGCTTGGCGTTGCCTATACATATGGCAACGATCTGCCAGACGAACGGCGCGATCTGATCTGGGTCGGTCTGGCAGGCATCGCCGACCCGCCGCGACCCGGAATGCGCGAATTGATGGCACGTTTTCGCGCTGCCGGTCTGCACCCGATTATGGTCACCGGCGACCAGAGCGCCACTGCTCATGCAATTGCCCGCCAGATCGGGCTGCGCCGCGATGGGCATCTGGAAGGGATTGACGCCGCCCAACTCGAACACGTGCCACCCGATGTGTTGCGGTCACTGGCGCAACGCATTGACATCTTTTCGCGCGTCAGTCCGGCGCACAAACTGTGCATCGTGCAGGCGCTTCAGCGCGCCGGACGTGTCGTTGCCATGACCGGCGACGGCATTAATGACGGTCCTGCGCTGCGCGCCGCCGACATCGGCATCGCCATGGGGCGCGATGGCAGTCAACTGGCGCAGGAAGTCGCCGATATTGTCGTCCGTGACGACAACCTGCAAACGATTATCATCGCGGTCGAGCAGGGGCGCGCCATCTACGACGATATCAAGAAGGCGGTGCATTTCATCCTGGCGAGCAATACCAGCGAGATCGCTGTAACGCTGCTGGCGACTGCCATTGGCGCAGGCGAACCGCTGAACCCGATCCAGTTGCTCTGGATCAATCTGGTTACCGATATCTTCCCCGAACTGGCGCTCAGTGTCGAACTGCCGGAAGTGGACGTTATGTCACGTCCACCCCGTGATCCGCAGGCGCCGATGTTTTCACGCACCGACCTGCAACGCATCGGAGTTGAAGGTGCACTGCTGACCGCTGCCACACTGACCGCTTATGGGATTGGGTTGACCCGTTATGGCGTTGGACCACGTGCCAGCACACTGGCCTTCATGACGATCACGGTCGCGCAATTACTCCATGCACTCAGCTGTCGTTCAGAACGCCACAGTATATTCGAGCCAGGTGCATGCCCGCCCAATCGATATATGCCACTGGCTGTCGGCGGTGGTATCGGTCTGCAGGTGATAGCGACGATTCTTCCAGGATTGCGTGGCATTCTGGGTGTAACGCCGCTCGGATTGCTCGACTGGGCAATCGTTGCCGGCGCTTCTGTCACACCCTTGCTGATTAACGAAATCGCAAAAGGTCTCATGCAGACGCAAGACAGGAGGGAGATGCGAGAGGGAGAGGAAATGAGATAGCTTCTGGCGCGCGTCTTCACCCACGCGAGGCGCACCCGGAAGAGAGATACAAGAGGAGAGGTGAGATGGCGTCGCACTACATTTTCACGTCCGAGTCGGTCAGTGCGGGGCATCCGGACAAACTATGCGACCAGATCAGTGACGCACTCGTCGGGCACTACCTGCGTCAGGACCCATTCGCATCAGTTGTCGCCGAGTGCGCCGTTTCGACCGGCATCCTGTTTGTGTCGGTCAAGGTCGCCGCTGACGCAGTGGTTGATATTCCCAACACAGCACGCGAAATCATCCTCGATGTCGGCTACGACCATGGATCGTTCAACGGACGCACCTGCACGGTTATGACCAGTCTGAGTGAAATGAACGGTCTCCGTCCACGTTTCGACGAAATCGTGCTCGATGAAGAGGGTCTTTCCCACCTGACGGCGCAGGAGAATGTCACCCTGTTCGGCTACGCCTGCACGCATACGCCGGATCTGGCGCCGCTGCCGCTCTGGTGCGCTCACCGTCTGATGCGTCAGTATGACGGTGTGCGTCGAAAAACACTTCGTTATCTGGCGCCCGACGCGAAGTGTCAGGTCGGCATCGCCTTCGTCGGTCGCATGCCGCATCGCATCGATAGTATCACTCTGCTTGCCAGTCAGCAGGACTCACGGGTATCGCTGGCAACACTACACACCGACCTGATCGAACAGGTCATCCGACCCGCGTTTGCCGATCAACCATTCGCGCCGGACGAGCGCACCAGAATTCAGATCAATCCTGAAGGTGCGGTATTCGAGGGGGGACCCGCACTGCACGCCGGGTTGACCGGACGCAAGAATGGCGTCGATACGTATGGCGGCTTTTCACGACAGAGTAGCGCAGCGCTGAGCGGAAAAGACCCGACCCGCATCGACCGGATTGGTGCATATGCGGCACGTCATGCCGCAAAGAATATCGTTGCCGCCGGTCTCGCAGAGCAGTGCGAAGTACAACTGAGTTACTCAATTGGTATCGCCGAACCGGTCAGCGTGCGTGTTGAAACATACGGCACCGGTCGCCTTGATGACGATACGCTGACCGATAGGGTTGCCAGGCATTTCGACTTTCGCCCTGGAGGGATTATCCGTCGTTTGCGCCTGCGACAACTGGCAACGATGTGTCACGGCGATCTCTACCGCCGACTGGCAGTGTATGGTCATGTCGGTCGCTCAGACCTCGATCTGCCGTGGGAAGCGACTGACGAAGCAGAGGCGTTGCGGTCGTGGATATCGTGAGTCGATGGGTGTTCTGCTTTCGGGGATGGGGGATGCTATTTCTGAGAACAGGTGAGACTACGCGCTGATATGGGGATTGAGCATTTATAGCAGTTCTCAAAGAGGTTGAACCGCCTCGGACGACCGCGGCACGTGCGGGCTAAAGCCCTCCCTGAGCACATGGAAGCCCCTGCGGGGCTGGCGTTTCGGTTACCCTTGCCATATTTCGGGGAGACTGGGGTTGATCCAGCCCGCAGGGCTTGCCCGACCTCAGCCAGGGCTTCAGCCCGCCAGAGACGAAGATGGAACGCTCTAGAAATCCAGTCAAGGGTTCAACGTATCTGAGAACAACTATAATCCGGTATGCGCCTCGTGCCGTCGGGCTGAAGCCCTCGGCTATGCAAGGCGAAGCCCGCCTGCGCGGGCTAGAGCGGAATAATTACTCAAAGACCATATTTCCCTGGCGATGAGATCCAGGCTATAGGTTCTGCTGCGTCCGCCGGAGCGCTTCCTCAAGTTCCCGCACCCGCGCTTCGGCAGCCGCGCGCGCACGTTGTTCAGCGGTTGCGCGTGTTTCCGCTTCCATTGCGCGGGCTTCCGCCTCGCGCCGCGCCTGCTCCTCCGCAACCGCGCGGGCTTCCGCCTCGCGCCGCGCCTGCTCCTCCGCAACCGCGCGGGCTTCCGCCTCGCGCCGCGCCTGCTCCTCCGCGACTGCGCGGGCTTCCGCCTCGCGCCGTGCCTGCTCCTCCTCCTGCAACGCACGCACCAGCGCCAGGTGATCCCCTAACGGACGACCGGACTCATCATAGCAGATGATTTCTCCGTCGCGCACCCCCAACCAGACGCGCACCGGCGCCAGCCACAATCGCCCCTGATCGTCTGGCGCCAGCACCCGATACCCTTCTGGCGTCAGCGTATACCCGATCAACCGCACCCCAGGCTGTCCACGCCGCTCGACCGCATCAACGATAACATAGAGCGGAACTCCTGCCATTTCGTAGTGATCGACCTTCGTCATCACGTCGTGCCCACGCGTCTCTGGGGACGTAATTTCGACAATCAGCGCCGGTCGCACCCCCTCTTCGGCGACGCGAAAGGTGCTCCAGTTCTTGCGCTCACGCACCCCAAAAATAACCATCAGATCGGGACCATGCGGCCTGAGATCGGGCACATCCCATTCGATCCGCACATCGTCCAGCACGACCGCCGACGGGTCATCGGCGACCTGGCGCTCGAACACCTCACGCAGGTAATGCCAGCGTCGCTGATGGATACTGCTGTGGGTCACCTGATCCCCCTCTTCCGGGTGCAGCACGTCTTCATACGTTAACGGAACCTGATCCCACTCAATGGTTCCATCCGGCAGTTCCCGACGGATAAACCGCCAGCCGTAGAAGGGTTCAGTATCCGTCGGCCTGACGGCATTCGCCTGATCGGTCAACGTCGCGCTCATAGGTTCCACCTCTGCCTGCGTGTCCGGATCGTCACCGACATTGTAGCACAGGCGTCTCACTCAGGCTATGCCCACCACGCACCTTCCAGGCGACGAACATACAAACAGGCGGGTGAAACATAGCCTTCGCCCGCCTGATCACATCAGCGTATGGCAGCATATTCCGAACGCGCCTGCCTGACACCTTCCCCTTTCACGTCATCCCTGACGGAACAGACGCATCACGCAGTTTCTTCTCTGTCCCGGCTTTCCAGCACATGCACCAGCGCCTCGAACAGGTCACTTTCGGTAATGATGCCGACCACCATACGATTCTCGTCCACCACCGGCAACCCGCCGATCTTATTCTCAATCATCAGCATCGCCGCCTCACGCAGGCTTGTTTCCGGCGTCACCGTAATCGGATCCTCCGACATCACCTCGTACACCTTGATCCGCCGCAGGGCATCGGCAATATCGAACGGATCCATCCCCGCGACCCGCAGCAGATCCGCCCCGCGAATATCGCCCTGCGTGATGATGCCGCGCAGTTCGCCGGTATCGATAACCACCGGCAATCGGCGAACGTTATGTTCGCGCATCAGCGCCAGCGCCTCGCTCACCGGCGCCGCCAGGTTGACTGTGACTGCCGGAGCGCGCATCCAGAAGCGGATCTCCTCCTCGGCAGGCACTGAAGCGCGTCGCCCGGAAGATGAAGATGTCTTCGCCATTGAAGTTCTCCTTTCTGGATCATTGCCATGCGCGATGACCGTCTGAACGCACGGTCCAGGCAGCACAGCAACCGATGCATGATTCGAACGCTTAACAAAATTGTAGCCCGCCATACATCGTGTGTGGCGTAACAGGTTATCACCTGCGGTAACAGATTCGCCACCCAACACCCCACCCGGATACGTCGAATACCAGCACGCATGTAAACGCATACTCTCCATACGTAATGGTTTCTTTTCTTTTTGCCGCAATGCAGCATGGTACAGTACGTCCAGACATCATAGACCTGCCGCGCGTTGGAGGAATCACATGAAAGATCAACGAGTGGCTGACTGGATGAGCACTCCCGCGATTGTCATCGCCCCAACCGCCACGCTCGCCGAAGCGCAACGCCTGATGGAGCAGCGGCGCATCCGGCGATTGCCGATCGTCGAAAACGGCAAACTGGCGGGTATTATCACGCGCGGCGACCTGCGCAGCGCCCAACCTGCCGACACGACGCTCAGTTATTATGAATGGCGCGCCCTGCTGGATCGGGTGACCGTCGCCGAGTGTATGACCCGTCATGTCATTACCATCACACCGGACGCATCGACCCTTGATGCTGCCAGGTTGATGTTGAAGCACAAAATCGGCGGATTGCCCGTTGTCGATGACGAGGGACGGGTTGTTGGCATCATCACCGAGAGCGATCTTTTCCGCTTGCAGATCGCGCTGGCAACCGGCAGTGAGTTACAAGACGCCGCTCGACCAACGCTGGTATGCCATCATTGCGGCGCCGTCCTGCGCGGGCGCTCGCTCGAAAATATCGGTCGTGACGATCAGTGCTGGCGTTGTCACTACCACCTGCACCGCTGCGACAACTGCCGCTACTTCAACGGAATCGGCTGCATGCTGGATCGACCGGAGCGCCACACGCCGATCCCCGGACGTGATTGCAAGCAGTTCGTCTATCTGGTCGCACAGGATCAGAGTGTCGGACGATAATGGAAACGCGATAGCCGGTTATGAAACCTCCCGTGATCGAGCCAGTCTACGGAGCGCCGCTGATAGGATGCGATGATCGCTACGAAGATCGCGCAATGGCAGGTCGAAGACTCGCATCGACGCTGAAGCGGTTCCGTGGTGCGCATGCAATCGTGCTGGCCATTCCGCCAGGAGGAGTGGCGGTTGGGGGGGAACTGGCGCGATCGCTCCGTCTTGGGGTGGATGTCATTGTCACCCGCGAGTTTCGGGTGCGCGCCCATCCTGCGATTGCCGCCGGTGCGATCAGCGAGTCGGGCGGGTTGTGTCTGAACGGCGCCATCCTGCGTCTACCCGGCGTGACGCCGACCATCGTCTGGGATGTTATCAGAGCAGAGCAGTCAAACCTCCCTGACCTGATCCAGCTCTATCGCCAGGGACGTCCCCTACCGCTCGACATCCGGCGACCAATTATCCTGGTTGATGATGGTTTGAACAGCGGGCTGGCGCAATTAGCCGCGCTTCAGGCATTGCGACGCTACCATCCGGTTGCGTGCATCCTCGCAACACCACGCGCCGATCCATCCATTCTCAGCATTGTCAGGCCCTGGGTCGATGATGTCGTCACGCTCGATCTGCATCCCTCCGGCGCGGCGCAAGCCGTCGATGGATGGCAAACGCCGCTGAGCGACGATGACGCCGCTGTGCTCCTGCAACGATACCAGATCCACACGTCTTTTCAGGGGGTCAATGCCTGAACTTTGCCCCCGGGCTGTACAGCAACATCGGCAATGACGCTCCGCGCAACACTTTATCCGCGACGCTGCCGAGCAGCACCAGTGAAACCCCGCCGCGTCCGTGGGTGGCCATCGCAATCATGTCACTCCCATGCGCCCGCGCATAAGCGAGAATGCTCGAAGCCGGCTCTCCCACCGTCACCACGGCTTCAACCTGCAACCCCTGCGCACGCAATTCCTCCGCCTGCCGATCCAGATACATTTGCGCTCTGTCTTTGAGCGGCTGAAGCATTGTCGAGTCGGCCGTTTCCTCATCACGCGGCGAAATACCCAGAGCCGCAGGATCGACAACACGCAGCAACGTATACTCGAAGTCCATGATGCGCCCGATACGGACGACGTGCTCAATGATCGCCTCTGACAGCGGCGATCCATCGAGCGGAATCAGCACCCGCCGCAGGGGACGCTCGATCTTCGCGTTGGGTGTTGGCTGATGGGGGCGCACGAGCATCACCGGCGCCGGTGAACGTCGCACAATGACATCGGCAACGCTCCCAAGCCAGAGACGCGACAGCGCCCCCCGACCATGGGTTGTCAGAACGATCAGGTCGCACCGGATTGAGCGGGCGTAATCCAGCAGCGTATCGGCGACGGGTCCGGTAAGGATCGACGTGATCGGCGCGCGCACCGCTTGATTCTCGATCTGCTGCGCCAGACGTTCGAGATAAACCGTTCGACTTGCTGCCGTGGCGCGATCCGTCCCATTGCTCAGACCGCCACGCCCGGACAGTACGTGGGCAAGATAGAGTTGCGCGCCCGATCGTCGCGCGACGGAGAGCGCCAGTGGCAGCGCATGCTCACTGAACGCCGAACCGTCGAGCGGCACAAGGATCGATCGGCACATGCGCGCCTCCTCACTCAATGATACCGCATGTGCTGTAATGGTATCAGCATCTAGTGAACAATCAAGACCGGACAGTGCGCCCGCTGCGCAACGGTGCTGCTCACGCTGCCCAGGAGCAGACCGACGAGCGGGCTGTGCCCGCGTGATCCCATCACGATAAGATCGAAGTTCTCCTCCTCCGCGACGCGCAGGATCGCCTGCGCGGGCGGTCCTTCCAGCAACTGCACATCAACCTCCGCCTGATCGCCTACCTGGGTGCGCGCAGCCTCGATCAGCGACTGACCGATCAGCATGCGCGTTTCGAGCAGGCGTTCGTATTCGGGTGTCCCAAGAAGATCGGAAACGTGCGGGAATGCATGGAGCAGACACAGTTTTGCGTTGTAATGCTTTGCAATATCGACTGCTACGTCGATTGCCCGCGACGACAAGGGTGAGCCGTCAACAGCGACAAGAATGTTGCGGAACATTGCGATCACCTCTCCATTGAGTGCGATCAGGGCTGATACGTACATCTTCACTATACGCGATCTTAACGGATGGGTGCAGGAAAGATGCCAGTACAATGCGTAAAGGTATCGCAACATCGTATCACCGCGTTGTGAGGACGCCACGTGGGGTAAATATTCCATTCCAATGAGCCGTATGTGATATGCTATGCTGCATACAGGTGCGCCTCAAGGAGGAGGAAGACAATGCATACCATAGTTGTACCACTCGATGGTTCCGAACTGGCTGCTCAGGTGATGCCACATGTACGCACACTGGCGCCGCTTCTGGACGCGCACGTTCATCTGTTGCGCGTCGTTCCGGCGACTCCCCCTGGCGACAGCGAGTCGTGGGCGCAGGTGCTGATCTCGGTATATGGCGCTCCGGAGAGCGAAGCGGCGCGACGCGATCATCACAACGATGTGATGGAGGAACTGCACCAGCAGGCGCAGGCGTATCTTGATACACAGGCGCAGATGCTGCGCAGCGCCGGGATTGAGGTCACGAGCGAAGTACGTACCGGTTCACCGGCGGAAACGATCGTCGAAGTTGCAGCCGCGCACATGCCCGGTGCGCTGATTGCAATGGCAACCCACGGGTACAGCGGTTTGCGCCGCTGGACGCTCGGCAGTGTCGCCGATAAAGTTATTCACGCCACCGATGCGCCGGTGCTCCTGGTGCGCGGTCAGGCGCACCAGGTTGTGCAACCGCCGCACCGCATTCTCACACCGCTCGACGGCTCCGGCTTGTCGCGGCAGGCGCTGCCGCTTGCGAGCGAAATAGCGCGCGCAGCGCGTGCCGAACTTATCCTGCTTCGCGCTGTTGTGCCCATGATCGAGGCGTACATCGGCGCGCCGGTGCTGGGGCGTCCACTCGTCGAGAACAGCGAAACCCTGAACGCCCTTTATGAGTACGCTCTGGATGAGTTGAAAGCCGAAGCCGCATCCCTGCGCGCCGAGGCGCCGCGCGTTCTCACCCGCGCCATTATCGGCTACCCTGCCGAAGTCATTATTGATGAGGCGCGTGAGATGGATGTTGACCTGATTGTGATGGCAACACACGGATACAGCGGGCTGCGCCGCTGGGCGCTCGGCAGTGTGGCGGATAAAGTGCTGCACGCAACGACCACGCCGCTCATTCTGGTGCGTGCGAGCGAGTAGGTGTCAGATATAGTGCAGTTTCTTCGCTGCTTCGGTCAGTTGATCACGAAACGCAGGATGGGCGATATTGATCAGCGCGCGCGCACGTTGCGCCAGGGTGCGCCCGTACAGGTCCGCCACACCATACTCGGTCACTACAAAGTGCACATCGTAGCGCGTGGTGACGACGCCAGCGCCGACCTCGAGCGTCGGCACGATGCGCGAAATCGCGCCATCACGCGCCGTCGATGAAATGGCGATGATCGGGATGCCCCCCTCCGAGCGTGACGCGCCCCGAATAAAGTCGAGCTGCCCGCCAACCCCGCTGTACAGGCGCGTCCCGATGCTGTCAGCGCAGACCTGACCGGTCAGATCGACCTGCAACGCCGAATTCACGGCAACCATATTCTTGTGCTGCGCAATGACGAATGGATCGTTCACGTAGTCCGTCGGGTGCATTTCCACCATTGCGTTGTTGTGTGCCCAATCGAAACAGCGTTGACTGCCGAGGATGAAGCCGGCGACGACCTTTCCCTGGTGAATGGTTTTCAGTTCACCATCGATGACTCCAGATTCGACCAGGTCGATCACTCCGTCGGAGAACAGTTCGGTGTGAATGCCCAGGTGCCGTTTGCCGCGCAGGTTCGATAGCACGGCGTCTGGAATAGCGCCGATGCCAAGTTGCAGCGTTGCGCCATCCGGGATCAGTTCCGCAATATGGCGCCCAATCGCCTGCGCAACGCCGTTCGTCTCACCCTGCGGCAGTTCCAGCAGTGGGCGGTCGGTTTCGACCATCGCCGTCAGACGCGAGACGTGAATGAAACTGTCGCCAAGGGTGCGCGGCATACGGGCATTGACTTCTGCAATCACGATCCGCGCCGTTCGCGCCGCCGGCAGGGTGCATCCCACCTCCACTCCCAGCGAGCAAAAACCGTGGCGATCGGGCGGCGATACCTGGATCATGGCGACATCGAGCGGCAGAATGCCTTTCCGAAACAACTTCGGAATCTCGCTCAGGAATATCGGCGTAAAATCGGCGCGCCCTTCGTGCACAGCGCGCCGGGTGTTGTGCCCGATGAAGAGCGCATTATGGCGAAATGACGCCGCAAGATCTGGCGCCGTCGTCGGGTCCTCCCCCGCTGTCAGCATGTGAATGATCTCGACATTGCGCAACTCGGAAGCGCGCGCAACGAGCGCCTGGAGCAGCGGCAGGGGAACGCCGCATCCCCCGCCAATGTAGACGCGATGGTTCGATTCTATCAACTCCACCGCCTCTTCGGCGGTCATTTCACGTGTTCCTGTCGTCAGCGTGCGTGGCATAACACAATCTCCGCATTCTGGTTGCATACCCGGCAAAGAACAACCCTCCCGCTCATGATAGATGGGAGAGTTACGCCTCGTGGCGTTGACAATATCTCATAGAACGTCGCAATTGCCAGAACGCCAGGAATGCCTGCGCACGTCACGCACTGATCGCCGTCTGCTGGCGCCCCCTCGAAATTGTACCCGGTCAATAAACACAACAAACCTTTCAGCGCTGGCAACGCTCGACAAACTACGGATTTTACGAATGCTCAAGCGCCTGCTCGATGCGCGTGGTGTACGGCTGCCCGTGGTAAAGACCGATACCGCGCGCGATTGAACGCTCCTGCTCTGCCGCCTGTTCCAGCCCCTGCGCTGCAATGCGCAGCACGAAGGGCAGCAACGCATTATTCAGAGCGTGTGATGCGGTGCGCGCCACGGCGCTCGGAATGTTCGGCACGGCATAGTGCACAACGCCCGATGCCAGATAGGTGGGGTTGCTATGCGTGGTTGGGCGACTGGTCTCGATACATCCACCTTCATCAATCGCCACATCGATAATGACGCTACGTGGCTTCATCGTCGCCACCATCGCGGCGCTTACCAGTTTTGGCGCACGACCATACGGCGTCTTCACGGCTCCAACAACCACATCGGCAAAAGGCAACACGTGCGCCAGTGCACTCTCGGTCGCCAGCCGGGTCGTAACGTGCCCGCGACAGATCTGCTCGACCGCGCGCAGCCGTTCCATATCCTGGTCGAGCACTGTCGTCTGCACACCCCACGAACTGAAACCGTATGCAGCATTACCGCCAACCCGACCGGCGCCCAGAATGACCACCTCCGCTGATGGCACGCCGGGAATCGGCGCCAGCAGCGTGCCGCGCCCGCCGCTCGGCGTTTCCAGTAGATGCGCTGCCAGTTGCGGCATCAGTCGCCCGCATATCTCACTCATCGGCAGGAGTACTGGCGCAATGCCATCGTCGCGCCGGATCGCCTCGTAACTCAGCGTTGAAGCGCCAGCCGCCGCCAGACTGTCGATAATCCGGCGCGGCATGACCGATAGATGCAGGAAACCGCACACGATCTGCCCGGAACGCACCATCGGCAGGGCATGATCAGGCACGCCATCAACGGTCAACAACAGATCGCCGCGCGCATAGATCTCTTCGGGACCGTAGGCGATATGCGCTCCAACTGCACTGTACGATGCGTCGGTGAACCCCGCGCTATCGCCAGCGCCGCTTTCGACAAACACAGTGTGCCCGGCGACGATCAGCGAGTGAACGCCAGCCGGCGTCAGCGCGACCCGGTGTTCGTCGGGTGCGTGGGACCGTGGAATAGCAATATCCATGATGTTCTCTCCAACCGCTCCTTCACCCGGATTTCACCACCGTGTGGGTGAGCATACCATGTGGTAGTATACTACCGCAGAGAAAGGTGAATTACGCGTCGTAACGATTTGCCAACTGGAGACAATCATGAGCGCACCACGAATGGTCAAATGCGTCAAACTCGGGCGTGAACTGCCGGGTTTGCCCCGCCCTCCCTACCCTGGGGAGCTGGGGAAGCGCATTTACGAAAATGTATCGCAACAGGCGTGGAATATGTGGATGGATCAGGCACTGTTGATTATCAACCACTACGGACTGAGCATGGTCGATCCCCGTGCAACTGAGTTGATGATGCAGCAGGCGGAAATCTTCTTCTTTGGCGAAGGCGAAGCGAAACCCGAAGGCTGGACGCCTGAACCGACAAATGAGGAGTAAGGGCGCGGCATGCGCTGCTCGACCCCTTCGCTTTGGCATCCCAAACCGTAATAGCGTGATGTCTCCGCTGCGACGCCTTTACAGGCAGGCAGCACCTGTGTCAGCATTTCTGAAGTGAACCATGAACATCGTCTTTCTCTCGCCGCATTTTCCGCCAAACTGGCGTCTGTTCTGCGTTC
>Ga0308416_1000376_pt1 | contig 16154 bp, 20 predicted proteins | sample HotsprSampleOS60_FD_203468 | JGI IMG/M metagenome (GOLD analysis project Ga0308416, IMG submission 203468) | Hot spring phototrophic mat microbial communities from Octopus Spring, Yellowstone National Park, Wyoming, United States - 20090730_OS60 ... | reverse complement strand
CACGGGGCCAGGATCGTCCAGGTGGAGGGGAACTTTGACGACGCTTTGCGCCTGACGCGGGAGCTCACGGAGCGCTTCCCCGTGGCCCTGGTGAACTCGGTGAACCCCCACCGCCTCGAGGGCCAGAAGACCCTGGCCTTTGAGGTGGTGGACGAGCTGGGGGACGCGCCCCACTACCACGCCCTTCCCGTGGGCAACGCCGGCAACATCACCGCCCACTGGATGGGCTACAAGGCCTATTTCGCCGCCGGGCGGGCCTCGAGGCTCCCCAGGATGCTGGGCTTCCAGGCGGCGGGGGCCGCGCCCCTCGTCCTGGGGCGCCCCGTGGAGAAGCCCGAGACCATCGCCACCGCTATCCGCATCGGCAACCCGGCCAGCTGGGAGGGGGCCATCCGGGCCAAGGAGGAGTCGGGGGGGCTCATTGAGGCCGTCACCGACGAGGAGATTCTGGAGGCCTACCGCTATCTGGCCCGGGAGGAGGGGATCTTTGTGGAGCCCGCCAGCGCCGCCAGCCTGGCGGGGGTGTGGCGGCTTCTTCGGGAGGGCCGCCTGGAGGAGGGGACGAGGGTGGTCCTCACCCTCACCGGCCACGGCCTCAAGGACCCCGCCACCGCCGAGAAGGTGGCCCAGCTTCCCCCTCCGGTGCCCGCTACCCTCGAGGCGGTGGCCCAGGCCTCGGGCCTCCTGTGATAAGCTTGGGCCATGTCCGAGGCCAAGGATACCCACAAGAAGCGCAAAGAGCCTTTCCCGGGGGCTTACTACCTGGCTGGGGCCATCACCATCGGCCTCATGCTCCTCTTCCTGGCCCTGGGGGCGAGCCTGCCCCCGGGGGTGGCGGGGTTTCTGGTGACCTTCGTCCTGGGCCTCACCGTGAACCCCAAGTACGTGCCCTTTTTCTTGGTGGCCGGCATTTTCTCCGCGGCCATGGGCTTTCTCGGCCGGGAGCCCCAGGTGGCCTGGGGAGGGGTGGCCCTGGTCCTCTCCCAGCTTCTGGTGGCCCGTTTCGTGAAGGGCTGATGGACCCGAACCGTCTGTCCCAAGCCCTTTCCCTCTTGGGCGTGGCCCTTTACGCCCACTTCCTCTGGTTCCGCCCCAGCCAGGAGGGGATCGCCCTGGCCCTGGGCCTGGCCCTGGGGGGGGCCTCCTTGGCTTATGGGGAGAGGCCTTTTCCCGTCCCCTTCTTCCTCGTGCTTTTCGCCCTCCTTCTCGCCTTGCAACTCTACTTCGGCTACCCCCTCTTCTTCCTCCTGGGGGGCCTCCTCGGGGTGGGGCTTCCCTACCTGGCCTACCGTTTGCGGAAGCCCGCCAAGTAAAGGAGGGCTCCCAAGAGCATCCCCTCCCCCAGGGCGGGGAGGTAGAAGGCGAACTCGCGCAGGTCCAGGCGCAGGTAGAGGAGGAGGGGCCAGGGGGTAAGGGTCCAGGCCAGGACGGGGTGGCTGTACCCCACCGCCAAGAAGAACCCTGCTCCCAGGCCCTTCAGGTAGGCCAGCCAGCCCGAGCCCCACTCATTCTGGTAGATGAACCAGAGGAGGTTGAGCCATACCCCCAGGGCGAAGAGGGGAAGGCGCTTTTCCATGCGGAAGGCCAGGGCGAGGAGGAGGAGAAAGCCCAAGGCTTCAAGCACGGACCGCCCCCTGGGCCTCCAGATAGGCCACCAGCACCTCCAGGGCCTTCTCCACCGCCTCGTCCAGGTCCTCCCCCGGGATGATGGGGATGCCCTCTTCCTGGGCCCAGCGGAGGAGGTGCTCCTGGATGAGGCGGATCTCGGGGAAGTGGGCCACGTACTTGTCCTGCGGCCGGGCGTGGCCCGTTTCCCGGTCCCGAAGGAGGAAGCGGTCCCGGTGGAGCTTTTCGTCCTGGAGGACCACCAGCATGGGCACGGTGAGCACCCTTTCCCGGTAGGGGTGGTCCAGGTAGCGGGGCACCACGTGCACCCCCTCGAGGACGATGGAGGTTCCTTCCAGGGCGCTCCTTTCTTGGATGGCCCTGAGGCCCACGGCCACCCTCATCACCTGGTCCAGAAAGCCCCGCATGACCCGCTCCTCGTGGCTTCCCTCCCGCATGTGGCCCTCAGGTAGAAGGGCCTTCCAGGCCTCAAAGGTGGAGCAGTGCAGGGTGGGGAGGAGGTCCTTGGAAAGGGTGGCGCGGAAGACCTCCCGCACCGCGTCCGAGGGGACGATGTGGGTGATGCCCAGGCGGTAGGCCAGGGCCGAGGCCAGGACGCTCTTCCCCACCCCCGTGACCCCCCCGATGAGGATGTGCACGGGGCGGGCGCTCCGCCTCAGGTGCCTCAGGAAGAGGTAGCGGCGGGCCATCTCCTCCCCCGCTTCCTTGTGGAGGGCCTGGTGCACCCGTTCCCGTAGCTCGGTCCGGCGGACCACACCTTTCCCCTCCTGGCGGAGCTGGGCCTCCAGCTCCCGGGCCAGGCGGTAGGCCTGCTCCGGGGAAAGGCCGATCCCCATGAGGGACTGGGCCAGGATGCCCTTGGAAAAGGGCATCTGGGGTTCCCCGCTCTCCTCCTCCACGAAGAGCTCTCCCGCGAAGGCCCGGCGCTGGAGGTAGCGGCGCTTGGCGGCCTTGCCCTTGGCCCGGCCCAGCTCCTGGGCCACCACCTCCTCGAGGCGGTGGGCGGGGAGCTGCTTGATGCCCTCTTCCCGGAGGCGGCGCTCCACCTTTTTGGCCAGCTCGTGGGCCTCCTTCAGGGAAATTCCCACCTCTTCCAAACTCCTGGCCAAAAGCCCCTTGGAGAAGGGCCGCTTTCGCTTGCCCTCCACCACCAGGATCTCCTCAAAGGGAAGGGTCTGCCGGGAGAGCTTTTCCGCCACCTCTGGTCCCAGGGCCTGGGCCACCTCCGCCAAGAGGACCCGGCGCAGGGTGCGGGGGGTGGCTTCGGTCAGGCCCTCTCCCTTGAGGCGCTCCTCCACGGTGTGGGCCACCGCCTGGGCGGCCTCGAGGGGCACCCCCAGGGGCAGGAGGGCTTCCACCAGGAGCCCCTTGGAGAAGGGCCAATGGCCCCGCCGGAGGCGGACGAAGACCTCGCTCATTGCCTGGCATCATAGCACTTTTCCCTGCAAAAGGTTTCCTTGACAGCCTTTATGGGCGCGTGCTACCATACCTTACGGCTTGGCGCCGTAGCCAAGGGGTAAGGCAGAGGTCTGCAAAACCTCCATTCGCCGGTTCGAATCCGGCCGGCGCCTCCAAGAACGCGGGCGCGTAGCTCAGGTGGCCAGAGCACTACCTTGACACGGTAGGGGTCGGTGGTTCAAGTCCACTCGCGCCCACCAAAGGGCCCCGGGGATTCCCGGGGCCTCGCCCTTGTATACTCAGGCCATGAGCGCGTCGCATGAGCGCCAACTCTACGAGGCCTGGGTGGAGCTTCTAGGCTGGATGCGGGAATACGCCGAGGAGAAGGGCGTGCGCTTTGAGAAAGAGGCCGACTTCCCCGACTTCATCTACCGCATGGAGCGGCCCTACGACGTCCCCACCACCATCATGACCGCTTCTCTTTCCGATGATCTGGGGGAGCCTTTCCTCCTGGCCGACGTCTCCCCCCGGCACGCCAGGCTCAAGCGCATTGGCCTCCGCCTGCCCCGGGCCCACGTCCACCTCCACGCCCACTACGAACCGGGCAAGGGCTTGGTCACGGGGAAGATCCCCCTCACCAAGGAGCGCTTCTTCGCCCTGGCTGATCGGGCGCGGGAGGCCTTGGCCTTCGCTTAGACCTTGCTGACCGTGCCCTGGCCCAGGGCCACGAGGTAGCTTTCCCCGTCCTCCTCGGAGATGACCTCTCCTTGGACCACGGCGAGGCGCTTCCCGGCGTGGATCACCTGGGCCCTGGCTTTAAGCCTTTGCCCCCTGGTGGGGCGGAGGAAGTTGACCTTGAACTCCACGGTGAGGACCTCCGCTCCCAGGACCGTTCCCCCGGCGAAGGTGAGGGCGTTGTCTAGAAGGGCGGCGATCACGCCTCCGTGGACCATGCCGAGGTGCTGGTAGAACTCGGGGCGCACCTCTAAGGCGAAGACCACCGCTTTGGGCTGGACCTCGAGGAGCTCGGCTCCGAGGTACCGGGTGAAGGGCTGGGCCTGGGCCACCTGCTTCGCGAGGGCTTGGATCTCCATGTCCCCTCCTTTTAGACTCTGTCAAAGTTTAGTCCGCGGCCGCCGGGGGGTCAAGGGCCTCCCACAAGGCCAGAAGGATCCGGTGGAGAAGAGGAAGGGTCCTGGGGGTGGGCTTTAGATGCGCCCCTTCCACCGCAAGAAGCCCCTCCGCCACAAGCTCTTCTGCCTTTTCCTGGAGGAGAGGAAGGAGGGTTAGTCCGGTCCTTGCCTCCACCTCGCCCACGTCCACCCCCTCCTTGAGCCTTAGCCCCAGCATCAGGGCCTCCTTGGCGTGCTCCAGGGGGGGGATGGCCTCCTCCCTTGGGGCCTCCCCTGTAAGCCAGCGGGGGAGGGGGGGGTTGGTCCGCCGGAGGGCGTAGGCGGGGCCCCTTCCCGGGTACTGGCCGGTGGCGGCGGGCCCTAAGGCCAGCCAGAACCCGGCCCGCCAGTAGACCAGGTTGTGCCGGGCCTCCTCCCCCTCCTTGGCGAAGTTGGAGACCTCGTAGCGCAGAAGGCCCACCTCTCCCAAGACCTCCTCCGCCCGCTCCATGGCCCAGGCCTCCCGCTCGGGGTCCTCCCTTAGCCCTAGGAGGGCGAAGGGGGTGCCCTTCTCCACCTGGAGGGTGTAGGCGGAGACGTGGCCCACGCCCAGATGGGCCGCTTCCTTCAGGTCCTTTTCCACGTCCTGCATGGGAAGGCCCAGGATGAGGTCTATGGACACCCTAAAGCCCTCCTCCAGGGCCATCGCCACCGCCCTTAGGGCCCCCTCCCGCCCGTGGGCCCGGCCCAGGAACTTGAGGACGGGCTCCTGGAAGCTCTGGACCCCCAGGGAGAGGCGGTTCACCCCCAGGTCCTTGAGGAGGGCGAGCCTCGTGGGGGAGAGGGTGCCGGGGTTGGCCTCGAGGGTCACCTCCGCCCCCTCTTTGAGGCGCCAGGGGAGGCTTCCGAAGAGGGCTACAAGTTCCCGGTCCCTTAGATAGCTGGGCGTGCCCCCGCCCAGGTAGAGGGTGTCCAGGGGCTCGGGGTAGGCCTGGTGGAGGGCTTTTGCCTCCTCCTTCAGGCGCTTCAGGTAGGCCTCCACCCCCACCCCTCCCCGCCTCACCACGTGGAAGTCGCAGTAGGGGCAGAGGGTGGGGCAGAAGGGGACGTGGACGTAAAGGCTAGGCATCCTTTTCTACCCAGGCCAAGACTCTGCGAGCCAGCTCTGCGGTTCATAAAGGGTGCCCGGGGGGTCCTCTTCCGCGTGGGCCGGGTCGCTTCGGGCTGGCCGGAGCCAGGCCTCGGGGTCCTCTGGATCAAGCGGCATGGCGTACCTTGCCTTCCCGTAAGGCTTCGGGGTAAATGGTCATCCAGGTCCCTTGGTATCGTTCCAGGTCTGAGGGGTGAGCCACTACCAAATCCACGGCAAACCCCTTCTTTTCGCTCTCCGGGCGGGCATCCCCCCGGGCCCGGTTGCCGAAGAGGATCTTGACCGGGGCGAGCTCCGGGTGCTCCACCCCCTCAGTCTACGAAAAGGAGGCGGAAGTCGTTGAGGTTGGTCCCCGTGGGGCCGGTCCTGAGGAGAGTCCCCGCCTCCTGGAAGAAGGCCAGGCTGTCGTTGGCCTCGAGGTAGGGCCCAGGGTCCAGGCCCTTCTGCCAAACCTCGGGCGTGAGGAGGGCGCCAGCGGCCCCGCTATTCCCATCCAGGCCGTCGGAGTCTGCGGCCAGGGCATAGAGGGGCGCCTTCAGGTGGGCGTAGAGGGCCAGAAGGAACTCCAGGTTCCGCCCGCCCTTTCCCTTTCCCCGCACGCGCACCTGGGCCTCGCCCCCGGAGAGGAGGAAGAGGGGCTTTCTGAAGGGCAGGCCGTGGGCGCGGATGGTCTCCACCAGCTCGGCGTGGAAGCGGGCCAGCTCCCGGGCCTCCCCGCCGAAGCGGTCGGAGAGGATGGCCGCCCTGTGGCCCTTTTCCCGGAGGAACTCCTGGGCCGCCTTCAGGAGGTCCAGGTTCCGCCCCACCATCCGCCAGGAAAGCCGCCTTAGGGCGGGGTCGCCGGGCTTCAGGGTTTCCGGCACCTCCTCCCTTTTCCCCCGGAGGAGCGCTTCCCGGGCCTCGGTGAAGCCGAGGCCGTAACGGTCCAGGACCTCGAGGGCCTCACCAAAGGTGCTGGGGTCGGGGTGGAAGGGCCCCGAGGCGATGACGCTGGGGTCGTCCCCGGGCACGTCGGAGAGGAGGAGGGCGTGGACCCGGGCCCTGGTGGCGAGGAGGGCCCTGCCCCCCTTGATGCGGGAGAGGTGCTTGCGCACCGCATTCACCTCCCCGATGCTGGCTCCGCTTTTCAGGAGGGCCTCGGTGAGGGCCTTTTTCCCCGCCAGGGAGACCCCGAAGGGGGCGCACCAGAGGGCGCTCCCGCCCCCGGAGAGGAGGGCCAGGACCCGGGCTTTGGGGGAAAGCCTCTGTAAGAGGGAAAGGACCTCCTCCGCCGCCCGCACGCTTTCCCCATCGGGCACGGGGTGGGAAGCGAAGCGGGCCTTCAGGCCCAGGGGGTCTTGGCCCTGGGGCAGGGTGAGGTGGTAGGGGACCTCCCCGTAGCGGTCCAGGGCCGCCTTCAGCATGGGGGCCGCTGCCTTGCCCACCGCCAGGATGAGGTCTGGCCGCCAGGGGGGGAGGGCCTTCTGGACCAGGCGGTAGGGGTCCGTGGCCCTCAGGGCGTGAAAGAAGGCTTCCTTCAGGAGGGCTTCCACGCCAGGTCCGTCCGGTCAAAGTCCTCGCCCTTGTAGAGGAGGGGCTCCCCCTCCACCTTGGCCAGGGCGTAGCTCAGGCAGTCCCCGAAGTTGAGGCCGGCGGGGTGCCTCCCCCGCCCATAGCGGCGGTAAGCGGAGATGGCTTCCCGGGCGTGCGCTTCGCTGAAGGGGATGACCTCGGCCTGGAGTTCGCTTAGGAGGGCAAGAAGAAGGTATACCCGTTCAAAACCCAGCCGGGCGCCCAGAACGATCCCCGCTTCGGCCAGGGTGGGCGCGGCCACCTTGCGGGGATGGGCGCGCCGGATCTCTTCCAGCAGGTCCTCGTACCCCTCTTCCCGAAAGAGGATGGCCAGGAGGGCGGAGGTGTCCAGTACCATCAGTACCCCTCCCTGCCGTAGCCGAGGATGGCTTCCTCCTCTTCCTTGGAGATGCCCTTTCCCAAAAGCTCCGGGGGTATCTGGGGCCAGGCCTCCTCTTCCAGGAAGCGGAGCACCCGGTCAAAGCCCCGCTTCCCCTTCAGCAGCTTGAGGCGCATCTCCAGGGCCTTCCGGATGGCCTCGGTTTTGGTCTCCCCCGCCAGGCGGGCCACCTCCTCCGCCAGACGCTCCACCTCCTGGTTGCGGATGGTAAGGGCCATGGATTAAGCATATGCAGAAGAAAGTATGCATGTCAAGCAAGGGCAGGGGGAGGCATAGCGCCCGCACGGGCGGTTTTGTGTGGGGGTGCTCCCTGGGCCCCTAGGCCCGGGGCTCCTTCCCCTCGTAGAGGAGGGCCAGAAGCTCGGCGGTGTGGAGGACGGGGAGGTCCAGGTGGGCCTGGATCTGGGTGAGGCAGCCGATGTTGCCGGTTGCCACCAGGTCGGCCCCGGTGGCCTTGAGGTTTTCCGCTTTCCGCCTCCCCAAGGCCTCGGCGATCCCCGGCTGGAAGAGGTTGTAGGTGCCGGCGCTCCCGCAGCAGAGCTCCCACTCCTTGGGCTCCAGGACCTCCACCCCCGCCGCTCGGAGGAGGTTCCTCGGGGCTTCCCGCACCCCTTGGGCGTGGGCCAGGTGGCAGGCGTCGTGGTAGGCCACCCTGAGGGGTTTTGGAGGGGGCGGGGGGGGAAGAAAGCCCAGCTCGTCCAGGATGAGGGAGAGGTCCTTCACCTTGGCGGCGAGGCCTTTGGCCTCCTCCTCCTCGGGCTGGCCCAGGAAGAGGAGGGGGTACTCCTTCATCCCCGAGCCGCACCCGGCGGCGTTGGTGACCACGTGGTCCACCTCCCGGAAGGCCTCGAGGTTTTTCCTGGCCAGGGCCCTGGCCCCCTCCTCGTCCCCGGCGTGGAGGTTTAGGGCCCCGCAGCAGGCCTGCTCCTTTAGGACCAGGACCTCCACCCCGTTTTCCTGGAGGACCTTTATGGTGGCCTGGTTGATGGAGGGCCTCAGGACCCTCTGGGCGCATCCCAGGAGGAGGCCCACCCGGGCCCGCCGCTCCCCTTTGGCGGGGTAGACCTCCTGGTAAGGCTCCTCCTTCTCCAGGCGGTCGGGGAGGAGGGCGATGGGGGCCTTCAGGGGTTTGGGCAGGGGGAGGGGTTTTAGGAGGGGCTTGAGGCGAACCCCAAGCTCCAAAAGGGGCCGGAAGCGGCCCGGGTGGGGAAGGGTGCCGAGGAGGGCCAGGCGGTAGGCCCTCTCCAGGGGATAGCGGTGCCGCCTTTCCTCGCTCCAAAGCCGGAAGGTGGCGATGAGCTCCCCGTAGGGCACCCCGCTGGGGCAGGCGGTGACGCAGGCCTGGCAGGCCAGGCAGCGGTCCAAAAAGGGGAGGGCCTCCTCCAGGGGAAGGCTTCCCTCCAGGACCTCCTTCATGAGGAAGATCCGCCCCCTGGGGGAGTCCATCTCCTCCTGGAGGACCACATAGGTGGGGCAGGTGGGGAGGCAGAAGCCGCAGTGCACGCAGGCCTCTATGGCGTGGGCCATGACCTGGCCCTTGGGACCCAACTCGTCCACGGGGATCTTGTGCTGCATAGCCTTACCTTAGGGGAAACCGGCCCATGGGGTCTAGGGCCTCCTTGACCGAGCGGAAGAAGGCATCGTGGGGTTTGGGGAAGAGGGGCTCCTCCGCTCCCATCAGGACCAGGTGGGGGATGCCCGCCTCCTTCAGGGCCTCTCGCCCTTCCTCTTCCAGGCCCACATAGAGAACCTCCCCCCCGTCCAGGTAGCGCCTTGGGCCCAGGGGGAGGCGTTCCAGGAGGGGAATCCGGGAAAGCCCCGCGGGCACCTTGGCGAGGATGGGGCTTCCCTCCAGGAAGGCCAGGTCCCGCACCCCCTGCCAGTGCCCTTCGTCCTCCTCCAGGACCTCCCCGCCCCCCAGGAGGCCCCTTAGCTTTTCCAGGCGCTCCTTCACGCTTTCGGGAAAGCCTCCCAGGCGGGCCTCGAGGGTGGCCGGGGGCAGGAGGTCCAGGGCCAGGAGGTCCAGGGGCAGAAGCCGCAACCGCTCCAGGGTGGCCAGGGCTTCCTCCAAGCCCCCTAGGGCTACCCGCAGGGTCTTGGTGGCCCTGGGACGGGGGAAGACCTTGAAGGAAAGCTCCACCACCACCCCAAAGGCCCCCAAGGAGCCCACCATGAGGCGGTGGAAGGGGAAGCCGGCGGCGTTCTTCACCACCTTGCCCCCGCCCCGGACCAGCCTCCCTTCCCCGTCCACGAACCGCACCCCCAGGATGAAGTCCCTGACCCCGCCATAGCGGTGGCGCATGGGCCCGGAAAGCCCGGCGGCCACGGTGCCCCCCAGGGTGGCCCCCTTCCCCAAAAGGGGCGGGTCAAAGGGGAGGTACTGGCCGTGGGCCCTTAGGGTTTCCTCTATCTCCTGGATGGGGGTACCGGCCCAGGCGGTGAAGACGAACTCCTCGGGCTCGTACTCCAGGATTCCCCTAAGGCCGGAGAGGTCCAAAAGGGCCTCGCCCTCCTTGGGGCTGGAGAGGGCGGGCTTGGTGCCGGCCCCCCTGGGCCTCAAGCGGGGGTGGGTTAGGACGGCCTCCTGGACCTCTTGGGGGGTGGTGGGCCTAAGCATGGACCTCCTCCGGCAGGACCTTGCCCCGGTTGGCCAGGCCCTTGGGGTCCAGGGCGGCCTTGACCCGCTCCATGGCCAGGAGGTCCTCCGGGGCGAACATCTCCGGCATGTAGGCCTTCTTCTCCACGCCGATACCGTGCTCCCCCGTGAGCGACCCCCCCAGGCGGACGCAAAGCCTTAAGATCTCCCCGGCCAGTTCCTCGGCCCGCTCCAGCTCCCCGGGCCGCTTGCCGTCGTAGAGGACCAGGGGGTGGAGGTTGCCGTCCCCGGCGTGGAAGACGTTGGCCACCCTGAGGCCGTAGACCTGGGAAAGCCTCTGGATCTCCCTTAGGGCCTCCCCCAGGCGGCTTCTCGGCACCACCCCGTCCTGGACGATGTAGTCGGGGGAGAGGCGGCCCACGGCGCTGAAGGCGGCCTTGCGCCCCTTCCAGATGGCCTGCCTCTCCGCCTCGCTCCTGGCCACCCGCACCTCGTAGGCCCCGCTTTCCTGGATGACCCCGTGGAGCACCCTGGCCTCCTCCGCCACCTCCTCCTTGGGGCCTTCCAGCTCCACGATGAGGAGGGCCTCGGCCTGGGGGTAGCCCGCTTTGACCGCCTTCTCGGCGGCCTCAATGCTCAGGCGGTCCATGATCTCCATGGCCCCGGGCAAAAGCCCGGCCCGGATGACCAGGCTCACCGCTTCCCCTGCCCTCTCCAGGCTGTCGTAGGCGGCGAGGAGGGTGTGGTAGGCCTCGGGCCTGGGGAGAAGCCTGAGGGTGATCTCCAGGGCCACTCCCAAAAGCCCCTCGGTGCCCACGAAGAAGCCATGGAGGTCCGGGCCCACGCCTTCCAGCCCCTCCCCGCCCAGGCGCACCACCTCTCCTGTGGGGGTCACCACCTCCAGGCCCAGGACGTGGTTGGCCGTCATCCCGTACTTCAAGCAGTGGGCCCCCCCGGAGTTGAAGGCCACGTTGCCCCCGAGTGTGGAGACGGGCTGGCTGGAGGGGTCCGGGGCGTAGAGGAGGCCAAAGGGGGCCGCCTGGCGGGAAACCTCCAGGTTCACCACCCCGGGCTCCACCACGGCGATGCGGGCCTTGGGGTCCAGCCTGAGGATCCGGTTCATGCGGTTCAGGGCCAGGACGATGCCCCCTTCCACGGGGAGGGAGCCGCCGCTTAGGCTGGTGCCGCTTCCCCGGGCCACGAAGGGGACACCGTGGCGGTGGCAGAGCCGCACCACCTCCACCACCTCCTCCTTCCTCTCGGGCAGGACCACGGCCAGGGGGCGCTTGCGGTAGGCGGTGAGGGCGTCGGACTCGTAAGGGGCGAGCTCCGCCTCCTTGGTGAGGACCCTGTCTCCAAGAAGGCCCTTCAGCTCATGCAAAAAGCCCACGGGCTTACCTCCTCCTTCCAGTCTAGCCCATAATGGGGGCATGCTCTGCCCCGCAAACGGGAAGGAGGGGCTTCTTGTACCCCTCAAGACGGTAAAGAACTTCCTCACCGGCAAGGCCCTGGCCCGCCTGGACCCGGAAAGCCCTCACCACCTCTGCCAAGACCCCAGCTGCCCCGTGGTCTACTACGGCCGGGAAGGCGCCTACACCCTCGAGGAGGTGCGCTTTCCCGTCTACGACAAGGGGGCCTCCTGGGTCTGCTACTGCTTTGACTGGACCCTTGAGGCCATCCGGGAGGCCCTGGCCAAGGGGGAGGACCCCGTGGCCCAGGTGGAGGCGGGGGTGCGGGCCAAGCGGTGCGCCTGCGAATGGCGCAACCCCCGGGGGAAGTGTTGCCTGGCTATCCTGAGGGCGGAGGTGGAAGGGCTTGTCCGCCCTTGAGGAAGCCTTCCGGGAGCGCCTTCTTCGCCTGGCACCCCAAGACCCCCTGGTCCTGGCGATCTCCGGCGGCGGGGACTCCGTGGCCCTGGCCCACCTGGTGAGGTGGGCGGAAAGGAGGGCGGTGGTGGCCCACCTGGACCACGCCCTGCGCCCGGGTAGCGGCGAAGACCTCCTCTTCGTGCGCGACCTGGCCCAGAGGCTTGGCTTTCCCTTTTACGGGGAGCGGGTGGAGGTGGGGCGGATCGCCAGGGAGAGGGGGGAGAACCTCGAGGCCCTGGCCCGGGAGGTGCGCTACGCCTTCCTCCACCGGGTGGCCAAGGAGGTGGGGGCCAAGGCCATCCTCACCGCCCACACCCTGGACGACCAGGCGGAGACGGTCTTGCTTAAGCTCCTCCAGGGCACGGCCCGGGGCCTGGGCATCCGGGAGAAGGAGGGGCTGGTGGTCCGCCCCCTCCTCCCCTTTGCCCGGGAGGAGCTAAGGGCCTACCTCCTAGGCCTGGGGGAGGCCTGGCGGGAGGACCCCACGAACCAGGACCTTTCCCTGGACCGCAACTACCTGAGGCTTTCGGTCTTGCCCCTGATCCTGGAGCGCTTTCCCCGGGCCAAAGAAGCCCTCGCCCGCTTCGCCAGGGCCCAGGAAGAAGAGGAGGCTTTCCTGGAGGAGATGGCGGCGGCCCGCCTCCTCCCCGACCCCCGCTTCTTCGTGCCCGCCTACCGGGCCCTCCCCCTCTTAAGGGCCCCAGAGGCGGTGCGCAGGAGGGCCCTGAGGCGGATTCTGGAGGGCCTGGACCTCCGCCCCGAGGCCCGGCTCATCGCCCTCCTGGAGGAGGCCCTAAGGGGGAAGGCGGGGACGCTTCCCGGGGGGTATGTGGCGAGACGGCACCTGGGGACGCTTTTCCTCATTCCCCCTAATCCCAAGCTTCCCCTTCCTAAGGGTTTCCGCAGGCCCCTTCCCGGGGACTATCTGGAAAGGCCCTTTGGCAGGAAGCGCTTGGTGGAGTTTTTGGCGGAGAAGGGGGTGCCCAGGGAGCTCAGGCCCCTCTGGCCCGTGAAGGGGGAGGAAGGCCGGGTGGAGGCGGTCTTGGGCCTCTTTCCCCCTTCGGAAGAGGAGGGCCTCATGGGGCTCGCCTTGGAGGAGGCCAGGAAGGCCTATGCGGAGGGGGAGGTGCCCGTGGGGGCGGTCTTGGTCCTGGAAGGGGAGGTCCATGGGGAGCGCAACCGGGTGGAGGCCACCAAAGACCCCACGGCCCACGCGGAGGTGCTCCTCTTGCGAAGGTTGGGGAAAAGGGCCCGGGGAGGGCGGCTTTTCGTGACCCTGGAGCCCTGCCGCATGTGCCACCACGCCCTTATGGAGGCGGGGGTGGAGGTGGTCTACGGGGTGGAGAACCTGAAGGAGGGGGCCCTCACCCGCTACGGCCAGGGGGGAGGGCTTCGGGGTGGCCTTCGGGAAGGGGAGTGTGCTAAGCTTTTAAGGGACTTCTTCGCCCGGCTCAGGGAGGGGTGCCGGAGCGGTTGAACGGGCCGGTCTCGAAAACCGGTAGGCTCCCCAAGGGGCCTCGCGGGTTCGAATCCCGCCCCCTCCGCCAAAGGCGGCCCTGGGGTCGCCTTTCCTTTTCTGCGGGGTGGGTAAAGGGCTAAGCGCCCGCGCTTTGGTTTCGCAACATGGGGTGCCCAAGTCGGGGGTTTGGAAGGGTTTTTCTGGGGCCCCCACCGCGGCGAAAGCCGCGGTGGGGTACTTAGACTGGACTCGGTGCGCGGGCTGGCCTTAGTCTTGGGCTTCTTTTTCACCGGGCTGGGCTTTTTGGGAAGCCTTCTCCCGGTTCTGCCCTCCACGCCCTTTTTCCTCCTGGCCGCTTACTTCTTCTCCCGGTCCAACCCCCGCCTCGAGGCCTGGCTCCTGGGCCTCCCTAAGGTGGGCCCCCTCATCCGGGACTACCGGGAGGGTTGGGGCATGTCCCGGGGGACCAAGGCCTGGGCCACCCTCTTCATCCTCCTGGGGGCCGCCCTAAGCCTCCTCCGCCTCTCCCACCCCTGGGTTCAGGCCCTCCTGGTGGGTCTGGTGGCCTATGCCCTCTACTTCATCTGGAAAAGGGTCCCCACCCAAGGGGCCTAGAGCACCTGGTACCCCCACCTCCCCCCGAGGACCCCAAGCCCTTTAAGCAGGGCCTCCACCCCCTCCCGGTCCTGGGGAAGGCCCTTTAGGAGGAGGTAGAGGAGGCTTGCCAGTTCCCCGATGAGGGCGTGGCCGAAGCGCCTCCTTTCCTCCTCCCAGAGGGCCTCCATGCGCAGGTGGGCCATGCGCCAGGGCACAGGGAGGAAGTGCCCCTTGGGCGGGGTCGCCTCGGGGGCGCAAAGCCTGGGGTCCCCCTCTGTGAGGAGGCCCCGGCAGGCGAGGGGCCTCTGGGGGTAGACCCCGCAAAGCCCCTCTTCCAGAAGGGGGCAGGGGGTGCGGCTTTGGAAGAAGCGGCTTGGGAAGTGGGGGTCGTCCTTACCCTCCTGGAGGAGGGCCAGGCGCCTCGGGCCCTCTTCCAGGAGGCGCGCCTTCTGAAGGGGGGTGAGGTGGGGGAAGAGGGCCAGGCCCTCGAGGCGGGAGAGGGTGACGAGGCCGAAGCAACAGGCGAAGCACCCCGCCCGGCAGGAGGGGACAACGCCCTTCCTCTCCAGGTAGTCCGCCAGGTCCTTTTCCAGGGCGCGCCAGGCCTCTTCTGGGGTCATCGCCGCAAGCGGTATAGGCCCTTCCTGGGGTCAAAGGGGCAGGTCCGGAAGGCCACGTGGGGGCAGAAGCGCCGGTGGCGGCCCACCTCCTCCGCCAGGGGCCGGGGAAGCCCGCAGACGGGGCACGGGGCCTCGCCCTTGGCCCTTTGGAAGAGGCGGAGGAGCGCCCTCACCCCAACCAGGGTAGCATGGGAGGATGAGCGCGCCCTTTCTGGAACCCTTGGTGCCGGGGGTGCCCCCGGCGGTCTCGGCCTGGATAAGGGGCCTGGAGGAGGTCCGCTTCCACCTGGAGCGGTGGGCCTTTGGCCTTTCCGAGGAGGCCTTCTGGTGGCGGCCCAAGGAGGGGGCGAACCCCATCGGCGGCCTGGTGCGCCACATCACGGGAAGCTCCCTGCGCCTGGGCTCCTACGCCCTTGGCCTTCCTGTGCCGGAGTGGGCCAAAAGGGGCCGGGAGTGGGAGCTACAGGGGGAGAAGGAGCCCAAGGAGGCGGTGGTGGCCCGGTTTGGCGAGGCCTGGGACGCCCTTCTTCAAGCCTTCCAAGGGGTGAAGGAGGCGGACCTTTCGGCTTTGGTGCGGGTGGGAAACCAGGGGGTGGAGGCTCCCCGGGCCCACGTCCTCCACCACCTGGTGGAGCACGCCCAGCACCACGCCGGCCAGGTCATCTACGCCAGCAAACTCCTGTAGGATAGGGGCATGGAACGCCTAGGCCTGCGCAGCGCGCCCAGGGTGACCCTACAGGCCCTAAAGGAGGCCTTGAAGGGGGTTCGCTTCCCCGAGGCCAAGGTCTACCTCATCACCGACTGGCAGGACCGAAGGGATAAGGCCCGCTACGCCCTCCTCATCCACGGGGGCAAGAAGGACCTTTTGGTCCCCGACGCCTTCGGCCCCGCCTTCCCCGGGGGGGAGGAGGCCTTGGCGGAGCTCATGGCCCTCCTCCTGGAGCGGGGGGCCAAGCGCTTTTACGAGGCCGTGGTCTCCCCGGGGGAGATGAGTACCCTCGTAAGCCTCCCCCCCGAGGAGCTCATCGCTCGGGTCAACGCCATCGCCAACCCCACGGACCCCCACATCTACCTTAAAAAGGCCGCCTAGGCGTAAAGGGCCTTGAGCCTGGCCGCCTCCTCGGCCAGGAGGGGAAGCCGGGCCAGGTCCACGCCGGTCCGGAGGCCCCGCCTCTCCAGGTAGGGCAGGACCACCTCCGTGGGGAGGTTGCCCACGAGCTCGTCCCCGGCGAAGGGGCACCCCCCCACCCCGGCCAGGGCTCCCTCCAGCCAGGCGATCCCGGCCTCCAAGACCGCCTCCACCTTCTCCAGGACCCCCTGGGGCCTGGCGTGGAGGTGGGCCCCCAGGCCCTCGGGGCCGAAGCGGGCTACCGCCGCCTGCAGCACCTCCCTGATGGTTGCGGCCTCGGCCACCCCGTAGGTGTCGGCCAGGGCGATCTCCTCCACCCCCAGCTCCCGCAGGCGGGCCACGGCCTCCAGGACCTCCTCCACGCTCCAGGGGTCGCCGTAGGGGTTGCCGAAGGCCATGGAGAGGTAGACCACCAGGCCGAGCCTCCCTCGGGTCTCCTCCACCATGGCCTTTACCAGGGGCCAGGACTCCTCCAGGGAGCGGTTGGTGTTTTTGCGCTGGAAGGTCTCCGATAGGGAAAAGGGGTAGCCCACGTGGGTCAGGTTGGGGGCCTTTAGGGCCCGCTCCAGGCCCCGCTCGTTGGCCACGATGGCCAGGTAGGTGCGCCCCTCGGGGGGCGGGAGGGATTTTAGCACCTCCTCGGCGTCC
>Ga0308416_1000368_pt1 | contig 16356 bp, 15 predicted proteins | sample HotsprSampleOS60_FD_203468 | JGI IMG/M metagenome (GOLD analysis project Ga0308416, IMG submission 203468) | Hot spring phototrophic mat microbial communities from Octopus Spring, Yellowstone National Park, Wyoming, United States - 20090730_OS60 ... | reverse complement strand
CGAGGTCGGGCTGGGTGAGCACGACGACCTCGCGCACCCACTTGACCCACATAAAGCCGCGCCGGCCCGGCGCGACCAAGCGCAGCGGCGCGCCGTGCCAATGGTCGAGCGGCTCATCGCCGACGTGTGTGGCCAGCAGCGCCGCGCGTGCCTCAGCGATCGGCAGGCTCCAGCGGTAGCCGGTGACCGAGACGAAACTCACAAAACGCGCCGAGGGCAAGACGCCAACCTGATCCAATAGCGCGCCGACCGAGATGCCGCGCCAGGTCTGGGTCGAGTACCAGCCACCCGTGCAATCAAGCGTGGCGCGCAGGCTGGTCTGGGGCAGCCGCGCCAGCTCGGCATCGCTGAGCGACAACACGCGCGCGGTTGCGCCGCGCACGGTTAATCGCCAGCGGGATGTGTCTATTGGCGTGGGCCGGTCAAACAGCCAGTTGGTGATCGGGAAGGCGTTGCCGGAGTCGCTCCCTGCGTGGCGCGAGCCGGTGAAGCGCCGCTGCGCGCCCGGCAACCCGAGGGCGCGATTGAGCGCTTCCTTAGCCGGCAGCAAGGCCGCGCCGAAGCCGAGCATGCCCAGCCAGCGCAGCGCGTCGCGCCGGCCAGAGAAATCGTGACGCGCCGGACGCTTGAAGCGCAGCAGCACGTGCGCGCCCAACAGCCCGCCCAGCGCCAGGCCGGCGACGATGTGGATGTGCATGCCGTTCGGGTAGCCGGTCGGCCATTGGGCGTGCGTCCAAAACGCGCCGCTGCCGATCGCAGCGAGCGCAGCGATGGTCGTCAACGCCGAGATGGGCGTCTTCGCGTCCCAGGCCTTGAGGCGGACCAGCCGCAGGCGGACGCGGCGCAGCTTCCAGGCCAGCGGCACGAGCAAGGCAAAGCCGGCGACGGCATGCGCGGTGAGGATCGCGCGGCTGTGCTGGTCGGTCACGAGCCAAGCCCCGAAGCCGGTGAGCGCGGCGATTGCCGCCAGCCCGTAAAGCGTCCAGTCCACCACGCGCGGGCGCATAGGCTAATCATAACTGTCTATGAGGGTGCATTCACAGCCAGGGATAAGACCTTGGGTGAGTAAGGCGGTGCCGTCGCCCACCCTCAGAGATTCGTCTTCTCTGGTCGCATCGCTTGGTGAAGGGTCGGCCCTGGAGTTGAACATGCCCCCTGGGTGGGTGCGTTCACGCGGAGGGGCAATGATGAGGCAGGTGTTGAGGGAGCGCCCGGCGTGACGAGCAAGTGGCCCACGCCCCTACCGGTGATGCATCCCATCCTCGCGGGAGTGCGGTAGAATATAGGGTGTGGAGAGATGCCGGAGTGGTTGAACGGGGCGGTCTCGAAAACCGTTGTGGCCCGTATGGGTCACCGTGAGTTCGAATCTCACTCTCTCCGCTCATGCGACGCCAGGCCGTGATCATGCGCCTGGCGTTTTGCTTTACCATGTCCGCCCGCTGCGCAGATTGCCTGAACGAGGCCATCGAACGGTGCGAGGTCACCGGTGTGCCGCTATGCGCAGCGCACCTGTGGTATTCTGAGGATGGCCGGCGGATCAGCGAGCGCGTCGCCCGCCAGCTCATGGCTCAAGGTAAGGTGGTCTATTCGCCCGACGTATACCTGAACAAGCTCGGGCGAGCGGCCACGCTGCCTCGCCTGCCTGCGCCGGAGCCGCCGCGGATCACCCAACAGCGCAACAGCAGCGACGTGATCGCGCTGCTGGCCGGCGTGAGCGGGATTCTCTCCATCGTCACCTGTTTCGGCATCGGCCTCGCTATCTGCATTCCCCCGCTTCCCCTGCTGCCCTTGGTGCTTGGCGGGATCGGGCTGGCCGGCGCGCGCTATGCCACGCGACCGGAGCAGGCCCGTGTGCTCTCCTGGCTGGGCATCATCGGCGGCGCGGGATTTGTCGTGATCGCCATGCTGGGCGTGACCGCTGGCCTGGCCTTTGGCGTGAACACGCTGTTGACTCCCGTGCTCCTGCCGGCCACGCCCGCCCCTGTGCCAACGCCAACCCCGATACCAGGCCCTTAACCATGCCGAGCGGAGTATCCGAAATCTCCTGCTCCCCTGCAGCGCGTCGCCTTAACCCAAACGCGATGTCGCCTCCACTACGCCGGTGCAAACGCGTTCTTCGGGCGCGTTTGTGATAGAGAGGTCACTCGGGCAAGCGCACAAGACGATAAACCTTGAAGTGGCCTTTGTTGGCGGAGCGGTATCTTTGTCAACCATGTTTCGACGTCTCCTAGTGGTATGTGCGGTGCGCCTCTCCTGTGTTGCACAACTCGCCTTATTTTAGCTTACGGATGTGCTCTTGCCCAGCATTCAGCATGCCCATTGCTCATCCCTCGCACACAGAAGAGCTGCGAAGGCAGCACGCGCTTGGAGCGCCGGAATCTCTACCGGCATATCTCTCCGAAAGACGCGCTCGCAGGGGCAAAACGCCTTTACCCACGGAATTTCACCCAACGCCCCTTGGGCACGTTTGCAGCAGAGGACAGATCCAGGTGAGCTCGCGCAGAGACGCGCTCTCATCGTCCAGCAGCCTTCATTTGCATCGCTCCTAGTAGATATACACCGCCTTCCTCATGAATCTAAGATACACTGGTCATCGTCCGTTCAGGAGGTGTGAGCAATGACCGAACAGAGAGCAACAAGCGATGGTCGCTCGGCGATGTGGGCGATCATCGGCGTCCTCGTCGGCGCCTTCTTGCCGATCTTCTTGTGCGTGTGCCTGATCGCAACCACGGTGGTTGGCCTGGGCGCGTCGCTGGGCAGCGCAGGGCCCAGCCCTGAGATTGTCGCCGGCGCTGGGCCGATCAGGGCGCGCCATCTTTCCGGCCCGCTCACCGGCCCAGCCGTGGCCGTCATCAGCGTCAACGGCCCGATCGTCAGCGGCGAGGTGTCCGACTTCGACTTGGTCGGCATACCAGCCGTGGCTGCCTCAGCCGAGATCGCGCGCCTGGTCAAGGCCGCAGCGGAGAACAGCGATGTGAAGGCGATCTTGTTAAAAGTGGATTCCCCCGGCGGCAGCGTGATCGGCAGCGACGAGATTTACCAGGCGCTCAAGAAAGCCAGCAAGCCAGTCGTGGTGCAGATGGGCGCCATCGCAACCTCTGGTGGATATTACGTCAGCATGGCCGCCGATCACATCGTCGCTCACCCCGATACGCTCACCGGCAGCATCGGCGTGATCAGCGAATTCACCAACATCGAAGGGCTATACGAGAAGCTCGGTCTAAAGAGCACCATCATCAAGTCCGGCGAGTTTAAGGACTTCGGCAACCCCACCTCGCCGTTCACCGAGGAAGACCGCGCCCTCTGGCAAGCGGTGATTGACGAAGTGTATGAGCACTTCGTCACGCTCGTGGCCAACGGCCGCAAGATGACGGTCGAAGAGGTGAAGAAGCTGGCCGATGGCCGGATTTACACCGGCCGGCAGGCGCTCAAGCTCAAACTGGTTGACCAACTGGGCTACTTTGAGGACGCGGTGGATAAGGCGGCTGCCTTGGGCGGGATCAGCGGCGAGCCGCGGGTGATCGAGTATCGCCGCGAGACGCCTTTTGCACAGCTCTTCGGCCTGTCGGTCGCGCGAGCCATCCTGGTTGCTTTGGGCCTGCCGGTAGATGCTCGGCCCGCTGTCCTGGAATATCGCTAGCGGCGGTCGCCTACTGCACGGTGGCTTTCACGATTGGCCCGCCCACGCTGAAGGTCACGCGCACTGTTTGGAGCGGCGCTTCATCGCCCAACACTTCCATCAGCGCGATCAACGATGTGCCCTTGGGGATGCCGCGCGGCAGCCACATCGTCGGCGCCGGCCGGCGTTCCATCGCGCCCACCAGCGAGACATGGCGCAACACCTCGCCGGCCTCGCTCAGGATGCTCACGTCAATCGAGGGGAACTCGGTAAAAGGCGTCAATCCCATTTCCACCGTCACGCGCGTGCCATCCGGCCAGGGCATCACCCGATAGTCTGTGATGCGCGCGTCGCTCGGCGGGCGCTTGCCGAGCGGGGCCACGTCGTAAAACTGGACATCGTCTGACATGAAGGTTATTATCTACAGGCGATGATAAAAATTGCTGAGTTCCTCCCTCCCCAGCCATCCCCCCTGTGGAAGCTGGTCAAACAGGCCGGCGTGAACTACGTCGTCGGTGGCTTGCCCTTGCCCAGCGATTGCGGCCCAGGTGAAACGCCCTATGACTTAATGCCCCTGCTGCGCATGAAGCAGCGCTACGAAGATGCCGGTTTTAAGCTGGCCGTGATCGAAGCGCGCCCGCCGATGGATAAGCTGATACGCGGCCTGCCCGGCGGCGATCAAGAGCTGGAGTGGTGCGTCAAGCTGGTGGAGAACATGGGCAAGCTGGAGATCCCGGTCTGGTGTTATGCCTGGATGGCGGTGATCAGTTGGACGCGCACCAGGGTTGATGTCCCCTCGCGTGGCGGATCGCTGGTGACTGCATTCGACCTGGCGGAGTTCGAGCAGCGCCCGCCGCTGCCCGAAGTCCGCGAGGAAGACCTCTGGCGCAACTTAGAAGCGTTTCTCAAGGTCATGGTGCCGGTGGCCGAGCGAGCCGGCGTCAAGCTCAGCGCCCATCCTGACGACCCCCCGCTCTCCCCGCTGCATGGCGTCGGGCGCATCCTCATCAGCGTGGAGAACTTTCAGCGCGTCCTGGACTTAGTGCCCAGCGACTACAACACCCTCACCCTCTGCCAGGGCAACTTCACGCTGATGACCGACGACTTGCCGGCAGTGATCCGTCACTTCGGTCGCCAGGGAAAGATCAGCTTCGTCCACTTCCGCGACGTGCGCGGCGATGCGCGGCGCTTTGAAGAGACCTGGCACGACGATGGGAAGACCGACATGCTGGCCTGTATGGAGGCCTATCGGGACATCGGCTTCGAGGGCGTATTGCGCCCCGATCACGTGCCCACCGTAGAAGGCGATAGCAACGATGACCCCGGCTACTCGTCGTACGGGCGGCTATACGCCATTGGCTACATTCGCGGCCTGCGCGAGGCCGTCTATCGGCGCAAGGGGGAAGATTAGCTTGCCTGCTTTCGCCCAGTGCATCACAATATCTCCACGATGAAGATCGTCGTCACAGGCGCGAAGGGCAGGATCGGCGCCGTCCTGGTGGACTACGCGCGCAGCCAGGGCGCACAGGTGCTCGGCGTGGATAGCGTCGGTCGCGGGAGCTGGCGGGAACAGTACATTGCCGCCGACCTCACCGATACCGGCAGTTGCTACGACGTGCTCCGCGGCGCAGACGCAGTGATCAACCTCGCTGCGATCGCCGACAGCGGCATGTTCCCCAACGCCCATACCTTTCAAACCAACATGGCCATCACCTACAACGTCTTTTTGGCGGCAGCGCACCTGGGCGTGCCGCGCGTGGTATGGGCTTCGTCTATTCAGGTGAACCACACCGTGCCGGCGCATCGCCCGGTGCGCTATCAGTACTTCCCGCTGGACGAGGCGCACCCGGTTGACCCGCAGAGCGAATACGCGCTCTCTAAGTACCTCGGCGAGCAGATTGCTGAGTATTTCGCGCGCGATTACGGATTGACGACCGTGAGCCTGCGCTTCACCGACGTGGTCACCGTCGAGCGTTGGCCGAGCCTGCCACAGGCCATCCCGCCGGATCTGCGCTACCCAATACCGCACTATGTGCATATTCACGATTGCGCGCGGGCTTGCTATCTGGCTGCGACGGCGCCGTTGCCCGCCGGCTCGCATACGCTGGCCTTCATCGCCGCCCGCGATACCCATGTGGACATGCCCTCCCGTGAGCTGATCGCGCGCTATTACCCAGATGCCGAGTTGCGCGCCGACATTCAGGGCTATCAGGCGCTGATCAGCGGCCGGCGCGCGGAAGAAGCGTTTGGCTTCGTCCCGCAGTACAGTTGTCGCTCGTAGCGATGGATTTGCAGATCATCGGCCAGCGCGCGCGCAGAGCCAGCCGGCAGCTAGCGCGAGCAGACACAGCGCGCAAGGACGCAGCGCTCATCGCGCTTGCGGACGCCCTGCTGGTTTGCCAGGACGAGATTTTGCGCGCCAACGCCGAGGATGTCGCGCAGGCCAAGGCGCGCGGCGCCGAGGCACATTTCATTGATCGCTTGACGCTGACCCCACAGCGCCTGCAGGCCATGGCGCACGACGTGCGCGCCGTGGCCGGTCTGCCCGACCCGGTGGGCGAGGTCTTCGACCAAACCGTGTTGCCCAACGGCCTGCGCCTGCACAAGCGCCGCGTGCCGATCGGCGTGTTAGGGGTCATCTACGAGGCCCGGCCGAACGTCACCACCGATGTTGCGGCGCTGGCCTTGAAGAGCGGCAATGCGGTCATCCTGCGCGGCGGCAGCGATAACCTGAACAGCAACAGAGCGCTCGTGCAGGTGATCCATCAAGCCCTGTGCCGCGCTGAGCTGCCGGCGGACGCCGTGCAACTTATCGAGGACACCGATCGCGCGCGCGTGCTGGAGCTGCTTAAGCTGAGCGATTACGTGGACCTGATCATCCCGCGCGGCGGGGCTGCCTTGCATCGGCTCTGCCGTGAGCACAGCACCATCCCAGTCATCACCGGCGGCATGGGGATCAACCACATTTACGTGGACGCGACGGCGGATCAGGACAAAGCCCTGGACGTGGTGTACAACGCCAAGGTGAGCAAGCCGACGGTTTGCAACGCGCTGGGCACGCTGTTGGTGCATGCCGAGATCGCGCCGGCGTTTCTGCCCAGGTTGGCCGCGCGGCTGGTCGAGCGGGCCGTCGAGCTGCGCTGCGACCCCCGCGCGCTGGCGATCCTCCAGTCGGCGGGCTATCCGCTGCTGCGCCTCGCAGACGAGGCGACCGACTGGGACACGGAATGGCTCACCCTGATCCTGGGCGTCAAGATAGTAGATTCGCTCGATGAAGCGATCGCGTTCATCCAAGCGCATACGCTGGAGCACAGCGATGGCATCTGCGCCCGAGACCCCCAGGTCATCGCGCGCTTTGTCCGTGAAATTGATTCCTCGGCGGTGTTCGTCAATGCCAGCACGCGCTTCAACGATGGCGGCCAATTCGGCCTGGGGGCGGAGGTGGCGATCAGCACGCAGCGCATCCACGCGCGCGGGCCAATGGGGTTGCGCGAGCTGACCAGTTACAAGTGGGTCTGTGAGGGCGACGGCCACGTCCGCTGGTGACTATCATTGGCCCGTATGTCATCGGAGACGATCGAACAGTCGTTTGGCGTCATCCCTTTCTATCGCAAGGGCCAACGGGTTTACTTCCTGCTCGTCCAACACAACAGCGGGCACTGGTCTTTCCCGAAGGGACATCCAGAGGCCGGCGAAACCGAGGTGGACACGGCGCGCCGCGAGCTGTGCGAGGAGACCGGCATTTGCGATGTAGCGCTGCGCGCGGAGCCAGCCCTTGAAGAGGAATACACAAAGCCCGCCTGGGAGGACGCGCAACGGATTGCGACCAAGCGCGTGCGCTACTTCCTCGGCGAAGTGCGCAACCCGCAGGTGCGCCTTCAGCGCGCTGAGATACAAGATTACTGCTGGGCGCCCTACGAGGAAGCGCGCGAGATCCTCACATACGAGAGCAGCCGGCGCTTGCTCGAGCGCGCTGCCCAAGCGCTCGGCTTAATCAAACAAGCGCACGACGACCTCCGCGCCGGCGGGTAGATGATCCACGCCGATCGGCGCGCAAGCCATGCCGTCCGCCCGCACCAGGCCGAAGATCAGGTTTGATTTGGTGCTGATGGGGTATGCCTCATGAATCAGCGCCAGGTCGGCGCTGTGCCAGTCGTCCAGGCGCAATTTCACCGGGAACCAGTGCTCCAGATCGCGCGGCGACCGCACGTCCCCGGCCAGCCTGGCGCGGACGAGGCGGGCTTGGGGCGGGGTGTGCGCGCCTTGAATGAGCCACAACGCCGGAGCTAAGAACAGCGTGCCGGTGATCAGCGTGCTGATCGGGTTGCCCGGCAGGCCGAACACCGGCTTCCCATCGCAGACGGCGAACAGGGTTGGCTTACCGGGACGGAACAGGATGCCGTGCGCGAGGACGCCCGGTTGACCCAGCCCGCTGATCACTTCGGGCACGAAGTCGCGCTCGCCCACCGAGCTGCCGGCGGTGAAGACGATCACATCGGCCTCGCGCATGGCGCGCTGGGCTGCCTCTTCAAAGGCCTCGCGCCGATCGGGCAAAATGCCGAAGTCCAACGGCACGCCGCCGTTCCGCGCTACCAACGCAGCCAGCATCGGTTGGTTGATGTTGCGCACCTGGCCTGGTTTGGTGGGGCGCTCCGCCGGCACCAACTCATCGCCGCTGGCGATCAACGCGACGCGCGGCTTGCGCCGGACGCTGATCTGCGTGATGCCGAGCGCGAGCAAGCCGCCGATCTCCTGCTCGCGCAGGCGCGCCCCGGCGCGGACGACGACTTCGCCGGCTTTGACATCCTCACCCTCTTGGATCGCGTTCTCCCCCGGCGCGAGCTGCTTTGTGATTGTGATTCGGTTGGCGCTGTCGCCCGGCAGCGCATCCTCCGCCATGACAACCGCATCCGCCCCTGGGGGCAGGTTGCCGCCCGTGGGCACAGCCATCGCTTCGCCCGGTCCGAGCGCATTAGCCGCCAGTTCGCCCATGCGCACCTCGCCGACCACGCGCAGCGTGCCGGGCGTGTCAGCCGCGCGCACGGCGTAGCCATCTACCGTGCTGCGGCGAAACTCCGGCATGGGGATTGGTGCGCGCACATCCTCGGCGAGCACGCGGTCTCGCCCTTGCGCGGTCGGGATCGCCTCGCCGGGGAGCACCACGTGGCGCAGCGCGCTGCGCAAGCGCGCCATCGCCTCTGCAGGGGGGACAAGCTCAAGTTTGCGCATGCCTCTCAGAAAGCGAAAAGCCCCGGAGCGCTCATTGCCTCTGCGCGACCGATTCACACAACGGTGCTGCGTTGTTGACGCAGCTCCCTCTGCCGGCGCATGAACATCAGCACGGTGAACGCCTCGCTGATGTCATCCAGGTTCACCAAGCCCAGGTAGCGCGTGCCATCGAAGACGGCTGCCAACTGCGCGCCGTTGGCTATCAGCAGGTCGCGGACTTCATCCAACGACCGATGCGCCTCGACGCGCAGGAAGTCGCGCTGCATAATCTCGGTCACGTAGCGGTCAATAGGATCTTCGGCCAGGGCGCGCAGCACGTCGTTGCGGGTGACGACGCCGATGATCGTGTTGCCCTGCATCACGGCGAAGTCCGGTTGGTAGCTGGTCAGGATGTAGTCCACCACCTTGCTCACCCGATCGCCGATCTCTAGGCTCAGCGCGTGTTTGTTATACGCATCGCCGACCTTTAGGCTGGTGAGGACGTTCTTGGACTCGGCGACAACGCGCTCCTGGCCGGCGCTGAAGAAGATAAACAGCGCAATCAGCGTGAGCAGAAGCTGGCCGTTAACGATGCCCAGGATGCCGAGGAGCACTGCTGCTATCTGCCCCACCGTGGTGGCGATGCGTGTCGCGCGCGTCTGACCTAGCCCCATCGCCAGCACTGCCCGCAGGATGCGTCCGCCATCCAGCGGGAAGGCCGGGACGAGGTTGAACAGCGTGAGTGTGATGTTCAGGAACAGTAACCACAGCAGCATGGTGGCGAGCGACGGGTCTCGCAGCACCGCCAACACCGCCGGCGCGTCGAGGAAGTTCACGCCGAGGCCGCCTGTGACGAAGAAGAGAATGGTTGCGATCACCACGTTGACCAGCGGCCCCGCCGCTGCGATCACCAGCTCGTGCCAGGGTTTATCAGGGTTGCGAGAGATGAACGCCACACCACCCAGCGGATAGAGCACGATCTCGCGCACGGGGATGTCGAACACCTGCGCAGCGATGCTGTGCCCAAGCTCGTGGAGCGTGACGCAGGTGAACAGCAAGATCATCAATACAACGCCGAACAGCGCTCCCTCCAGCGGGTTATCCGGCACATTGCCAGCCCACTGCAGCGCGCCGAAGATCAAGATCAGGAAGAACGTGATGTGTACCTTGATGTCTATGCCGCGCACGCGCGCGATGCGAAACGACCAACTCATGGCGAAACCTCCAAGTTTAGAAAGCTTACCCAGACCAGTTACTCCGGCGTGCGTTCACCAGTATCGGCAAGCCGCTGACCGGCGATTGTCATCTACAGCGGGTGGGCGAAGGCGCCGCCTTCGCCCACCTCAATGTACCCCTACACTTTAGGCGTGCTCTATTAGAAACAACGCATCAGAAAGCTAGTACAGCCGCTCCAGAATCGCCTCGACCACTGCTTGGGTGGTGGCCTGCCCGCCGAGATCCGGCGTGCGGGCGCCGCCCTCAACCGCAGCGTAGGTCGCCTGCTCGATGCGCTCAGCGAGTGCAGAGAGTTGCCAGTGATGGCGCAGCAGCAAGGCGGCGCTCAAGATGGCGCCACACGGATTGGCGATGCCCTTGCCGGCGATGTCCGGTGCGCTGCCGTGCACCGGCTCGGCGATCGCGACATCCTCTCCCAAGTTCAGTGAGGGCGCCATGCCCATCCCGCCGCCCCACACGCTGGCTATATCGCTCAAGATGTCACCGAAGAGGTTCGTCGTCACGATGACGTCGAATTGATCAGGGCGGGCGGCCAGCATCATCGCCGCTGTGTCCACCAGCATCTCGCTGATTGCCACCTGGGGGTAGCTCGCGCCCACCTCGCGCACGGCATCTCGAAACAGGCCATCGGTGATCGGCAGGATGTTGGCTTTGTGCACGATGGTCACGCTCCGGCGCGGGCGCTGGTTGGCCAGCGTGAAGGCCACGCGGGCGATGCGCTCCGACGCAGCGCGGGTGATCACCCGCTCGGCGATCGCCTCCTCGCCCTGCATGCGCTCCCGACCGGCGTATAAGTCTTGGGTGTTCTCGCGCACGATCACAAGGTCAACGTGCGCGGCGCGCGGGTCGCTGCCGGGCAGCCCGCGGGTCGGGCGCAGGTTAGCGTATAGGCCGAAGCGCTGGCGCAGTTGCACGATCGGGCTGCGGTAGCCCTCGACGCGCCTGGTGGGCGAGGACACCGCCCCAAACAAGGCGGCGCCGCATTCGGCGACGGCCTCCATGGTGTGCTGGGGTAATGGGTTGCCGGTCCGCTGAAAGCACGCCCAGCCGGCCTCTGCCTCAACCACCTCTAGATTGGGCAGGACGCGCTGTAGCACTTGGAGCGCACAAGGAATGACCTCTTGACCTACGCCATCGCCGGGGATGACGCACAGACGATAAGCCATAGCCTCGGATTATGCACAACGGAAAAACTGTGGGGCGCATTCACAGCTAGGGGCAGAGCCCTGGGTGGGCGACGGCACTGCCGTCGCCCACCCTCTATAGATTCGCCTTCGCTGGCAGCATAGCTTGGTAGAAGATTGCCCCTATTGGTGAATGCACCCAAACTGTGCACGCGTTCAGAAGCAGACGTTTGGGTTGGGCGACGACAATCCCATCGCTAGACTTGTCTTTGTCAGCAGCAGGGCCTGTTGCAAAGGGTTATGCATGCTGGCGAGCGCGCCCTGCACAATTGTTAAAGCCAAGTTAGGTTACACTTGCTTGACCAAAGCTGAGGACATAGCGATATGGAAGGCATGACCGTCCGAGATGCTATGCACCGTGGCGTGGTCACTTGCGATTCATCAACCAGCGTGCGCGATGCGGTGCGGCTGATGAACGAGAAGCGCCTGCGCTCGCTGGTCGTGGTGGATTTCGATTGCGCGCTGGCCGGCATCATTACTGAGATGGACATTGTGGCCGCGCGCTTGGTCCATGAGGGCAGCAAGCCCTGGGACCAGCTCACCGTCGGCGAGATCATGACCAACCGAGTGTTAACGGTTACCCCCGATACGTCCTTAAAAGAAGCTGCGAAGATCCTGGTGAGCCATCGCATCCACCGCCTGGTGGTCGCCGAGTCGGATGACATGTGCACCCCCATCGGCATCCTCTCGCTGGGTGACATCATGCGCTACCTGGAGCGCGTAGAGTCGGCGGGAGAGCGCAAAGAACAATAACCGAAAGGGGCGACCGCTTGCGCGCTGCTCACCGGCTGAAGTAGGGGGTGGGCGACGGCACTGCCGTCGCCCACCCAGCGTTCTACCGAATGCACACTCCCCGCCTGGCCTCGTCACCCCAGAGGAGGAATACTCAACTTATCACTCTCCGGACAGTTCACTCCTCGCGCGGCACGGTGAAGTAAAAGGTCGTTCCCTTGCCTACGGTGCTCTCGGCCCAGATCCGCCCGCCGTGCGCTTCCACGATGTGCTTGGCGATCGCCAAGCCCAGCCCGCTGCCCCCCTGGCCGCGCGCGCGATCTACTTTGTAGAAGCGCTCAAAAATGCGCGGCAGCTCCTCGCGCGGGATGCCCACCCCCGTGTCGCGCACGCCGACGACCCACACATCCTCCGGCGTCAGGTCCACCTCCGCCAGCGCGACGCGCAGCTTGGCGAGCTGAGCGACCGCCTCTTGTTCGGAGAGCACGAACACCGTCGCGCCACCCGCGGGCGTGAACTTGATCGCGTTGTGCAGGAGGTTGGAGAGCACGCGCTGAATCTGGGCCGGGTCGAACAGGCCGTATAAGTGCTCCGGGATCTCGTTGACCAAGCGCAAGCCGGCGCTCTCCGCCTGCGGCAACAGCCGATGGATCACCGTGTTCGCCACCTGATAGAGCGACGCGCGCACCATCCGCATCGGCACCTGCCCTGCCTCGATCTGCGCCAGTTCAGAAAGCTCCTGGACCAGTTGGGTGAGCGAGGTCACCTGGGCATCCATATGGGCGATCAGGCGCTGGGGGTTCGGCGGGATAGCAGCCGCCTCCAGGCGCAGCGATTCCAGCAATAGGCCAATCGTCGCCAGCGGCGTGCGCAGCTCGTGCGAGATGTTGGCCACGAAGTCGCGCCGCGCGCGCCCCAGGCGCTGAAGCTCGCTAATGTCGCGCAGCACCAGGACTGCACCGCCGTTGTAGCGAACCGCCCGCGCCCGAAATAGGCGCTGGTCAATGTAGAAATCGCGCGGCAACTCGCAGCGCGCGTTCAGCGCATCGCCGGCCAGGCTATCCAGCTCGTGCGAGCGGATGGCCTCGATCAGCGTCTGGCCAGCTTTGCACAGGCCCAGCCGCTTGGCGATTTCATTGCCGGCCATGATGCGCCGCTGTCCATCTATCACCAGCAGCGGGTCAAAGATCGCCTCGCTCAGCGCGTCCTTCAGTGCGCAGCACTCGGTGGCCTCGCGCGCCAGCGCATCGCACTGCTGACGGAGCTGCCGGTGCTGGTCGCTCAGCGCATCCAGCTCATTCGTCAGCCGGCGGACGCGCATCAATAACAGCATCACGGCGGCAAACGAGACGCCGATCACGCCGAACATGAAGGCTGTGTCCATCCTGACTTACGCTGGCGAGGAAGTGGCACTGCGCCCGACCCGGAGATAAAACAGCGCGCCAAGCGTCGCAAGCAACGCGACCCCCGCCGCCAGCAGCGCCCAAGCCGGCAGCGGGCGGGCGACCGGCAAACGCATCAGCTCCTCCTTCGCGCGCGAGACGAACTCCGGCCGCGGCGCCACCGGCGTCATCGCTTGGCCCAGCGCTTGTTCTAGCCAAGCAACATCTTCGGCGCTGAGAACAGCCCTTGAACCAGCCATCAGTCTAATTCTGCCATAATCTGGCGCAGTTGCAATAAAGTACGGTGATACAGCGACTTGATTGCCCCCTCGCTCCGGTTCATGATCTGACCGATCTCCGCATTTTGCAATTGTTCCACAAACTTCAACACGAGCAGATGTTGGCGCTCAGGCGGCAGTTTGCGCACCGCCCGCAGCAGCCGCGCCCGCTCCCGCTCGCGGTCTATCCGCTGTTCGTGGTCGTCCTCGTTGGCTGCGCTGCCCAGCGCATCCACCTCCTCCAGCGGCACCGATGGCCGCCGGCTGTTGTCGCGATGGAAGTTTGCCACCACGTTGTGCGCGATGCGATACAGCCAGGCGGTGAAGGGCAACCCACGGTCGTCGTAATTGTGAATGTGGCGCAGCGCGCGGGCGAAGACGCGCGCGGTCAGGTCCTCGGCATCCTCGACGTTGCCTACTCGATAGAACACATAGCGATAGATTGCCGCCACGTGTCGCTCGTAGAGCACGCCGAAGGCTTGGCGCTCGCGCCTAGCCCGCCGGACCAGTTCCTGGTCGCTGAGCGCCTCCAGCGGTTCGGCAGGAGACGTCGGCTGGCGCGCTTCCTCAACAACAAGGACGCGGTCGTGGGCGTTCACGAGTGGCTCAGAAAATTATAATGTTCGCTGCCCATGCTCATCTCGGTGGTCATTCCCAACTGGAATGGCGCCCACCATCTCCCGACCTGCCTTGGCGCGCTGCGCCGGCAGACCCTCCCCCCGCTCGAAGTGATCCTGGTGGACAATGCCTCCACCGATGATTCCCGCCGGCTGGTGCGCGCGCACTTCCCGGAGGTCAGGTTGCTGGCGCTGCCGGAGAACCGCCGCTTCGCCGGCGCGTGCAACGCCGGCATCCGCGCCGCCAGCCAAGCCGCCGAGGCGATCGCCCTCTTGAATAACGACACCGAGGCCGACCCGCGCTGGCTAGAGAACGCGGCGCGCTGCCTGCGGGAACATCCCGACGCCGGCGCTGTGGCCAGCAAGGTGCGCCTGTTCGACCGACGCGAATACTTGCACAGCGCCGGCGACTTCTACTCGGTGCGCGGCGTGCCGGGCAACCGCGGGGTCTGGCAGCGCGACGATGGCCGCTTCGACGCAGAGTACGTCTTCGGCGCGTGCGGCGCGGCGGCGATCTACCGGCGCACGATGCTTGAGGCGATCGGCCTGCTGGACGAGCGCTTCGAGTTCTCCTGTGAGGACGTGGATCTGGCCTGGCGGGCGCAACTGGCCGGCTATCGCTGCGCGCTGGCCCACGACGCGATCGTGTATCACAAAGTCAGCGCCACCGGCGGCGGCGTGCTGAACAGCTTCTACGATGGGCGCAACTTCATCTGGCTGCTGGCCAAGGACGTGCCGGCTGAGGTGTGGCGCGCGCACTGGCCCGCCATCCTGCGCGAGCAATGGCGGATCGCATGGGACGCGCTGCGGGCTTGGCGCGGGCAGGCTGCCCGCAACCGCCTGAAGGGCCAGCTCGCCGGCCTGCTCGGCCTGCCGCGCATGTTGCGCGCCCGCCGCGAGGTCCAGCGCCGGCGGACGATCTCATCGGAGGCGCTGCGCGCCCTGCTCGACCCCTAACGCTGCGCGCAGGCAGCCAGCACAGTCTCCAAAAAGCGTTGGCTGGCCGCATACACCCCGTCCGGATGGCGGTGCAGGTCGCCGCCGATCAGCAACACGGTGTCCACGCCATAGAGCGCCACCATGTCGGCCACCCGCCCGATGCTCATCCCGCCGGCCGGCGCGGGGAAGATCGGCTTAAGATGTCCCAGCGGCCGCCTGGCCGCCTCGGCGATCGCCAGACAATCTTCGCGGCTGAAGGAGAAGCGCCCGCCGAAGTTCGGGAAGATCGTCACATCCGCGCCGGCCAGCCGGCCCAGCAACCCAAAGACCACCCCATGCGCCATGCCCGTGTATGGATACGTCACAAAGCTGCCCAGCAGGGCCGGGTGAAACAGGATCGGCAAGCCCAACTGCGGGTCATCGGCCAGCGCTTGCATCCGGTCGTAGCCGACGATCCCCGGCGCGACCAAAAAGGCGCCCGCGCCGGCCTGTTTGGCCAGATAGGCGCGCTCCCATAAGGCCCTGCCCGGCGCGGTCACGTTCGGGGCATATACGCTGCGCCGACCGGTGCGCTGGTTGGCCTCCTGCACCGCCTCGGCACAGCGCTTCACTCGCTCCGCATAAGGCGCGAAGACCTGATCGGCCAAACCGTGGTCGTCCTTGATCAGGTCAATGCCGCCGCGCGCGAAGTCGCCGGTCATCTGCGCCAGGGCTGCCGCCGACAAGCCCATCGGCTTGATCGCTGTGCACAGCAGCGGCCGCCCTGTCACCCCCAGCAATTCGCGCAGGCCGGCGACGCCGAAGCGCGGGCCGGCGTAGGCCGCCAGCAGGCTGTCCGGCAGCGCCAGGTCGGCCACCTGGATATCCGGCTTCATGCTGGTATTGCCGAAGACCACGTTCAAGAGCTGGGTGATCTCCAGGCCGGCGGTCTCAATCGCGTAGCTGATTTGGACGTGGAACAGCTGCTCGGCGCGCTGCTCCACCGACTCGATCCGCCCGAAGACGTGGGCGCGAATATCGTCGTCCGGGACCAGGTCGGCGGGGAATTCAACGGTTTGCTCGATGCAGATCTCCTCGGCCTTGCGCATGACCTCGTCGCGCGCGCCGGCGATCTGGTAGGTAACGCGAAAGCGCGCTCCGCTGAGCGCGAGCTTCGTAGGT
>Ga0308416_1000367_pt1 | contig 16373 bp, 16 predicted proteins | sample HotsprSampleOS60_FD_203468 | JGI IMG/M metagenome (GOLD analysis project Ga0308416, IMG submission 203468) | Hot spring phototrophic mat microbial communities from Octopus Spring, Yellowstone National Park, Wyoming, United States - 20090730_OS60 ... | reverse complement strand
AGCCGCTCGGGCCGGAGAACGCCGCGCGCGTCGCGCAACTGGCGCGCTGGGGGAAGGGCTGGGTTGCCGAAATAGCCTTCTCGCCCGACGGGCGGCTGCTGGCGGTGGCTTCTTCGATCGGCGTGTACCTCTACGCCGCCGCCGACCTGCGCGAGGTGCGCTTCTTGCCGACAGATTCACCTGTGCTCAGCGTCGCCTTCTCGCCCGACGGGCGGCTGCTGGCCTCGGGGTCTTGGGATAATACCATCCGGCTGTGGGACGCCGCCAGCGGGGCGCTGCTGCGGACGCTCGAGGGGCACACACAGCCTGTGTGGAGCGTCGCCTTCTCGCCCGACGGCCGCACGCTGGCCTCGGAGTCCTGGGACAACACCATCCGGCTGTGGGACGCCGCCAGCGGGGCGCTGCTGCGGACACTCGAGGGGTCTAGCGTCGCCTTCTCGCCCGACGGCCGTCTCCTGGCCTCGGGGTCCGAGGACAACACCATCCGGCTGTGGGACGCCGCCGGCGGGGCGCTGCTGCGGACGCTCGAGGGGCATACAAACGCTGTGCTCAGCGTCGCCTTCTCGCCCGACGGGCGGCTGCTGGCCTCGGCGTCCCGGGACAACACCATCCGGCTGTGGGACGCCGCCAGCGGCCAGCTTCTCCGCGCGCTCGAGGGGCATACAGATGATGTGAACAGCGTCGCCTTCTCGCCCGACGGCCGTCTCCTGGCCTCGGCGTCCCGGGACCGCACCATCCGGCTGTGGGACGCCGCCAGCGGGGCGCTGCGGCGGACGCTCGCGGGGCATACATTCTGGGTGAGCAGCGTCGCCTTCTCGCCCGACGGCCGCGCGCTGGCCTCGGGATCATGGGACGGCACGGTGCGCCTGTGGGGGGTGCGATGAGCTTCAACGTCAACGACCAACTCACCATCAACGGCGTCACCTACCGCGTCGCCGAGCACCCCGCCGCCCCTGGCTCTCTTAACCAGCATCGTCTGCTGCTTGCACATCCCAGTTTGGCTGGGTGCATTCACAGCTAGGGGCAGAAGTCTGGGTGGGCGGCAGCAGTGCCGTCGCCCACCCTAATAATTCGCCTTCGTCGAGCAGCATAGCCTGTGGAGTGTCGCCCCCGTTGGTGAATGCACCCGTTTGGCTGCTTCGTCGGCTGCGGCCTTAGAGTGCTCAACTTTAGAGTGATTTGACAGGTGTCTAAACTGCTGAGTAACGCTATGTGCTCTGCGATCTCGGCGCCTCTGCGGTGCGTTCTTTTTGCGTTCACTTTCGAGTGGCGCACGCTCGCTCAGGGGTCGCTCCGCTTTGCATGACAGCCTGAGCAGGCTTTCATTCCTAATTGGAACACTCCCGCCGCCTAACACACCGCGCCTGTGTGGTAAAAAGAAAATAATGATGTATTTCCAGCGCGCCCCTCGCACCTACCTCGCCCCGCCGACGGCGGAACTGGGACTCCAGCCGCCGCAGGGCAAACCCGCTTTCCCAGTCTCCTCGCTGATGGCGGTACTTGCACAGCCGCTTATCTCCGCATTGCTCAGCTTGATAGTGACCATTTATGCTGTAGCCAAAAATCCTGATTACCTGATTCTCTCCCTGCCGATGATGGTCGGCTCCGGCTTATGGGGCATCATCAACTACTTCAACGAGCGCAAAAAGTACCGCCAGAGCATCGCCCAGCGTGACCAGACCTACCGCGCCTACCTGGCCGACCGCCGTCACGAGGCCGAGTCGCTGGCGAACGAGCAGCGCCGCGCCCTGCTCGACCCTCACCCCGCGCCAGACGAGTGCCTGCGCCGAGCCGGCGTTGACTCCGGTCACCCCTCTGCTCGGCTGTGGGAGCGCTCTTCTGGTCTGGAGCGACCGCGCGATCCTGATTTCCTCCATCTACGACTGGGACTGGGCAGCTTGCCGGCCACCTTTCATCTGAAGCCACCCTCGTTTCAACTACCGGTCGGCGAAGCCGACGAGCTGTATGACATGGCCGTGCGCCTGGTGGATGAGTTTCGCCAGGTGGACGGCGTGCCCATCGTCCTGCCGCTTGCTCAGGTCGGCACCGCCGGCCTGAGCGGCGCGCCTGCCGTCGTCCACGAGGTTGTCCGCGGCTTGCTGATACAAATGGCGACGCATCACGCCCCGAATGAGGTCAAGCTGGTCGCTGTGTTGTCACCGCACCAGGTGGACGAATGGGCATGGGTGCGCTGGCTGCCGCATGTCTGGGACGAGGAACGCCGGCATCGTTACATCGCTGCCTCGCCCGACGAAGCGCGCGCGCTGCTAGCAGACTTAACAGCCGTCCTTCAGAAACGCGCGCTGAACCGTCCGGAAGGCGACGCGCCGCCTATTTATCCGCAAAACTTTGTCTTTCTGTTCGCCGATCCCAGCTTATTCAGCGGTCAGGGGAGTGGGGCGGTCGGCCCGTTGATCAGCCTGCTGCTCAGCCAGGGCACGAACATCGGCGCCTTCGGCCTCTTCCTGGCCGATCGGCCCGAGGCCTTGCCGAGCGGCTGTCGCGCGCTGGTGAACTGTCGCAGCATGGGCGAAGCGTTGCTGCGCCTGGTCGGCCCGCCCACACAAGACTTCGCCCTGCGGCCCGATCACGTCAGCCATGACCAGGCAGAAACCTTTGCCCGCGCGCTTGCGCCGATCCGCTTGAAAGCTGCGGCGACCGCCGGCGGCTTGCCTTCCAACGTCCCGCTCACCGGTCTGCTTGGCGTTCCGCGCCTGGAGCAATTGCCGACCCGCGACCTCTGGGAGAGGCGAGACGCGCATCGGTCTCTGGAAGTGCCGCTGGGGATAGACGCCAGCGGTAGCGTGGTGATGCTCAACTTTCAAGACGCCGCCACCGGCGGCGATGGTTCGCATGCCATGGTCGGCGGCACCACCGGCACCGGCAAGACGCGCTTCCTGCAAACCCTGATTGCGCTGTTGGCGGCACATCATCATCCCCACGACGTGAACTTCGTCCTGATTGATTACAAAGGCCGCGACTTGCTTCAAGGGCTAGAGGCGTTGCCGCATGTGGTTGGCACGCTGGGCAACATGGAGAAAGCCGAGGCGCAGGCCGTGCTGGTGGAGCGCCTGTTTATCTGTTTGGAGGCCGAGCTGCGCCGGCGTCGCAACCTGCTCAGCGGTCGCAACATCAATCAATACTACGCTGACCACCTCCAGGGCCGCGCGACCGAGCCGCTGCCCCATCTCTTCGTCGTCATTGACGAATTCGCCGAGATGATCCGCAACAGCCCCGACAAGTCGGCCATGACCAAGCGGTTGCTCAGCATTGGCGCGACCGGCCGCAGCCTGGGCGTTCACCTTATCCTGGCCACGCAAGACCCCTCCGGCGTGGTGACCGACGAGCTGCGCAACAACATCAACATCCGCGTATGTCTGCGGATGGGGTCGCGCCAGGCCAGCATGGACATCTTGCGCCAGCCCGATGCGTTTGAGAACATCAGCAGCAGCCAGGTCGGGCGCGCGTATCTGCAGGTGGGGAACAACGATCGGTTTGTGCCCTTTCAGGTGGCTTGGGGCGGCGACCGCTACCAGCCCGAGAATGGGACCGGCCACCTGCAGATTTATCGGGTCAGCCTCAACGGCAAGCGCGAACCGCTGCGCCGCTTCATTGCGCTGAGCGCCGGCGAACAAACACAGCTCACCGCTCTGGTCGAGCACCTGCGCAGCACAGCAGCGGCGCTGGGGCTGGGGACGCTCAAAAGCCCGCTCTCGCCACCGCTGCCCGCGACGATTTACTTGGAGGAATTGCGCCGCGGTCAGCCTGGCTGGAACGGCCGAGGTTGGGATCCCCTCCCGCCTGACCGCTGGCTTGCGCCGCTCATCGGACAGTTGGACGACCCCACCAACCAGGCGCAGCCGCTGTTCCAGCTCCCGCTTGGCCAAGAGGGGCACTTCGTCCTCTTCGGCGAGCCGGGCAGCGGCAAGACCACGTTTGTGCAAACGCTGGTGACGTCGCTGGCGCTCGACCACAGCCCGGCCGAGGTGCACATCTACCTGGCCGACTTCAGCGGCCAGCGCCTGAAAGCCCTGGCCGGCTTCCCGCACGTCGGCGATGTCTTTAGCATAGATGAGTTGAGCCGCTTCAAGCGCTTCCTGCGTTATCTGAGCCAGGAGCTGCGCGGCCGCAAAGAGAAACTGGCCGCTGTCAGCGCTGCCAACCTTCGCGAATACTGCGCGGTGAGCAACGAGCGCCTGCCGGCCATTGTCACTGTGGTGGAGAACCACGCCGCCTTTGCCAAGCTATGCCAGGACCGCATGCTTGATCTGGACGACTTATTGACCGACCTGGTGCGCGATGGGGCAGCGTATGGGCTATATTTCGTCTTCACCCTGCCCAGCCCCTCCGACCTTAAAGCGCGGCTGGCCAACAGCCTTTCCGGCGCGGCAACCTACCGCCTGGCCGCGCGAGATTACAGCATGGCCATTGGTCCGACGGGCGGCCTGGAGCCGGCCGGCCTGCCCGGTCGCGGCCTGCTCAAAGGCAACCCGATCCTGGAGTTTCAGACTGCCCTGCCGGCGCGCGGCCAAACCGAGGCCGAGCGAACGCTGGCGCTCCGGTCAGTCATGGAAGCGATGCAGCGCGCCTGGCCGGGGCCGCGCCCGCGCGCCTTTCCGCCGCTGCCGGACAAACTCGGCCTTGCTCAGCTCCTGCCGCCTTCCGACGCCTGGGCCGCGCCGGCCGATGGCTGGCAGGCCGTCTTCGCCGTTGACCTGGAGGACCCCGACCGGCCCTTCAGCGTGGAGCTGACGAACGGCCCTTATTTCCTCATCACCGGCGGCCCGCAATGCGGCAAGACCACGCTCCTCCAGGCGTGGGTCCTCTCCCTGTGCGAGCGATACCGGCCGGAGCAGTTGGTGATATACATCGCGGACTTTCGCTGCACGCTGCGAGCGCTGAGCGACCTGCCGCACTTGCGCGCGCCGCTGATGAGAGACGCCGGCGCTGCGCCGCGTTACATCACCGATGAGAGCCAGCTCTCCGAGGCGCTGGCCGAGATCGAGCGCGTCCTGCGCCAACGCTTGCGCGACGATCTGCGCGCCAAGCCATGGCCGGCTTTGTGGCTGGTGATTGACGACTACGACATCTTCAAGAGCGACGCCGGCCAAGCGAACCAGGACCTGCTCAATGCCAACCTAAAACGCTGGCGCGATCTTGGCTTCTTCCTGACCGTGGCGGGGCCGACCGGCGATATCGAGAGCGACTGGGGTTGGATCAAGCTACTGCGGGATGTGCCGACCGGTTTCCAGATGGGAACGGCCGGCATCAACCAAGTCTTCAAGGTCAATTTGCCGTTCGATAACCCAGCGCGCGTCCTATCGCCAGGCGAGGCGTTTTACATCCGGCGCGGGCAGTTTTGGCGCGTCAAGATCGCCGACCCCAACCACGGGCCGATCTCGGCGGAGGCATGGGTACAGTCGATCAGGCGCAAGGCTGAACAACAACCAGCAAGCTAGCTTGCGCAACCATCAAGGGCAGGCTATAGTAGCGCTCGTATGAGCAGCGTATTAGAGGACGCGGTCTGGCTCAAACCAGAGGAGCTGTTTACGCTGGCCTCTCTGCTGGGCGGGGAGACCTTGATCGGCATCCCTGACCCATTTCCCGGCTGGCTGACCGAGGAGATTCAAGAGGCGATGAGCGCTGCCCAAGACGAGCTGATCCAGAAAGGCTACCTGGGCATGGTGGATGGCCGCTTGCAGATGGATGCCGTCGTCGCTGCCCTGATCGGCACGCTGATCAAGCCGCAAGCAGTTCTCATGCTCATCCTCAGTCAAGCTAACCGCGAGCCTCAACAAACGTGCATATACCATCGCCCACCCTTCTTCGTCCACCTGCACCCCCAGCAGGAAGGCTATGCACTTTGGCCGCTGCTGGCCGGCGAGATCACCCCGCTGCTTCGACAGCACATTAGCTTAGGGGAGGTGGATGCTGCGTCCAGCGAGCCCTTCTCGCTCCTCGAAGCTGACCTCATGGCCGTGCGCGAAGCGTTTCACGACGGCCGGCCGGCGGATGCGCAGCAGATACTGCGGCGTGCCGGGGTGAGCGAAGAAAGCGCGAGCGCCTTTCTCTCCGCTTGGCAAACAGGCCGGCGCAATGGCTCGCTGGTCTGCATGACCCAGCGCAACGGATGGCAGGTCAACGGACTGGGGTTTCTGGAAGGCGAGAACGGCTTATGGCGGATGCGCGTTTATCGATCCGCTGCACAAGATTGGGTGGAATGTCTGCCCTGTTCCGCTGCACAGCTTTGGCAAGAGGTTGATAAGCTTCTGATATACTACTTCTTCGAATAGAACAACCAAAGGGGGAACACGTGGATCGCGTCATTGTGACCATCGAGCGTCGCGAATGGGGCGATGAGCATGATCTCGACCTGCCGGCCGACGCCAAGGTTGCCGATCTCCTGCGCGAGTTGGCCCTGGCCTGGGGAGCAAAAGAGGAATGGGCGATTTACACGTCGCCAGCGCATCGCATGCTATCGCCGCATCTCACCCTCGCCCAAGCTGGCGTGGGTGACGGCGCGCGCTTAATTCTGCTGCCGGCGCACGTGGGCGTGCCGGCGCAATCCTTCACCAACACGTCAAGCCAGACACTGCCGCCGACGTCGTTGCCAGACGCCGCGCCGGTCCGCAGATGGCGACCGCTGGGAGCAATTGCACAGCCGACCACTCCGCCAGACCCATCCCCGCCGGCCAAAGGCGGCTTCATCTGGCGACGTGTGGATGACGAGAACTAAGGGGGTGAGAGACACAAGTGCACTTACACGCGAAACTCCAACCGATATTGACAGGCTCAGACACATTCATCTTCAAGGAAAGGAGGCATTCAGCAATGGCACGCATTAGGATCAGCCCGGAGCAAGTTCGTCAAGTCGCTGCGCAATTCGCACAATCGGCCTCGCAAAGCGAGGAGATGATCAACCGGCTCGCCAACGCGATCAACGCGATGCAGCCGGAATGGGAAGGGATGACCTCCCAGCGCTTCTACAGCGATTTTCAACAGTGGCGCGGCCAGATGCAGCAGTTCACTGAGCTGCTCAGAGGCATCAATCAGCAACTCAACCAGATTGCCGATCGCTTTGCTGCTGCCGATCAGCAAGGGTAAGCGCAAGCGCAGGGAAGGCCCTGGCGCGGGGCTTTCCCTGCGTCAGCGCGCAACGGCTCGAAGGGCGCTGGCTTGCCGTGCGCATCCTCGTCGTTCCAGAGTTGCTGCGCGCACAAGCAGCACAGTTGCGACAGGCGGTGCTTGTGCTCGAGGCATGCCACCAACAGGTGCAGCGCGCCTGGGCCAGCTTGGACTGGGAAGTGCGCGCCGCCGGCCAGATAGAGGAATCGCTGACCTGGGCGCAGCGACAGGCCATCGCGCTCGGCGAAGAAGCTGAGCGGCTGGCACGCTTTTTGCAGGCGCGCGCCGACGACTTTGAACAAGCCGACGCCACAGGCAGCGCCCAGCTTGCCCAGGTTGTCGCCGCCCTGAGCGCGCCGGCGACCACGCGGCTGAGCCAGCACGCGCCGCCCTTGGCCAGGCTGGCGCGCCTGATGCGCATGGGGGCGTTGCTGGCAAACGCGTCGGCGCCGCCGCCGGCCCAGCCAGCGCGATTGATGAGCGATCTGCGCGCACCCGTCGAGTTCAGCGCCCCCGAAAGCAGCTTGCCTACATGGCGCGACCGGGCGCGCGCTGCTCTGGCCGCCTGGCAAACCGAGACCGCAGCGACGTGAACCGCAGGAAGAGGAGATCAACCATGCGCATCATCGTCCAACCAGAGCAACTGAGACAAAATGCCCAGCATCTGCGCATGAGTAGCGAGTTCTGGCACGGCCAGGCTAGACAACTGCGCGCTGCGCTGGCCGGGCTTGACTGGGAAACGCGACGCAGCGCCGCAGTTGAATCACAAGTCCAACAGGCCGCCGCCCTGGCTGATCGCCTGGCCATCCAGGCCGAAGAGAAAGCCAGCTTTTTGGAGGCCGCCGCGACTCGCTTTGAACACGCCGATGCCGTAGGTGCGCAGGGCATCGCTCAGGCATCCAGCCAGATCACAATTGCGCCCTCAACCCCGCGGCTGCTTTCAGGGATATTGTTCATGCTCCCGCGGTTGTCTATTGGCATGGTTTTCGCGCGCCTGCTGCCGCTCCCCGGCATCGTCGGAGTCTTTGGAACGTTGCCGAGCCTGGCCGAGCGAATCTGGGACTGGCTCAACGGCCGCCCGCAGCGCCACGCGCCTGTTGCGAAGGACTCGCCTTCCATCCCCAAAGGAAAGCTGGCTCAGGTCATCCTCACCGGCTTGGAAAGAGCGCGCCGCGAGCAGCCGCCTGGCCATGTTATCCAGAGCATCGAGGTTGCGTCGCCGCAGCGCGGAGGCGTCCGTGGTCCTATTCAGCTCGTGGACGTTGATCCCGCCGAATATAGGCACAGCTGCGCGCTGTATGCACAAGCCCGCCGGCCCGACCTTGGGCCAACCGGTGGACAAGGCGGAGCAGCTGATTACATAGAGAAATTCCGCCACAAGGTCTTCCAACTCCCTCGCAACGCCGCCGACCTTCGCCAGCACCTCGACGTGGGATATGCCGTTGTGTGGAATCGAGGTCATCCGACCCTATCCGGGACGCCTGGCGCGCAGCACGGACACGTCGCCATCATAGAACAAGTTGAGCCCGATGCAATCGTCGTCAGCCACACCAACTGGGGCAATAGCTACAGGATGAAAATAACCCGCGAGCAATTGATCAACTGGAGACTCTATTTCATCCCTTGAGCCATGCGTATCGTGGTCATTCCCGACTTGCTAGAAGATCGCGCACAGCAGATGGCCCAGTCTGCCGCGCAGCTATACGATATAGATGGGCGGCTGAGCCGTGCTTTGGGCGCGCTAGACTGGGAGGCGCGCCAGAAAGCTAATGTGGAAGGTCTGGTCAACGCAGCGCGAGGTCGGGCGCGAGACTTGGCCGGCGAGGCCGAGCGCCTGGCGCGCTTCCTCACCGACCGCGCCTCTGCCTTCCGTCAGGCAGACGCACAGGGGGTTCAGTCGCTAGAAGCCGCGATTCAAAAATACCACAGCGCGCTCCATTCCCTCCCGACAGATGGCAGGGGTAAACAGCTTCCCGATCGGCGCACCCTGCGCCAACACGCCGGGCTTGGCACCTTGCTCGGCGGTGCTAACTTGCTGGTTACGCTCGGCCCCCCTCTCTATCTGCTGTCCAAGATCAAAGTTGACAACGGACTTGCGATTGTGCGCGGCCTACGATGGCTCAAAGAGATGGCAGGCTTATCCACTCACCTGACGCGGCTGTACCCTCAGAATTTCATCGCCCATTGGCTGCGGATGGAGGGGCGGCTATCGTTCGGGCTTCTTGCAAATGCCCTGACCGCGCTTGACCTGGTGACAGCTGCTTTCCACGCCCATCAGGACTATGGCCGGCACGGCCGAGCGGCGGTCGTCAGCAGCACGCTGGTGGACGCCGCTGTCAGCATTGGCCTTAAAAAGGTGGGGGCGCTCAGCGGCGGTGCGATAGGCGGCACTCTCTTCGGCCCCTTCGGGGCACTCGCCGGCTATGCCGTCGGCGGCTACGCAGGCATCATCGTCGCAGGCTGGCTGCGCGCCACGCCATACCAACAGTCGGCCCGAAACTTTGTCCAGCAGAGCATTGAAGCAGTGAGCAGAGCAGTTGACGAGGCCGTGCTCAAGAGAATCTTCCGGAAATGATTCAACCCACCGGCGTATGCATGAACCGCTCGTGCTCAGCCTAGAGGAGTTCGGTTGCGGATTGCTCTTCCTCGACGAGGGCGCCGCGCTCCTGGCATGGTTGAAAGCCCATGCGCTCCCCGACGACGAGACAACGCTACAGGCGCGTTTCTCCGCGGCCGCTCGCACCTTGATCGTGCGCGGATTGGCGCGAGTGGAAGATGGAAAGATTGTCCTTGATGAATTGCTGGGGCGCATGCTGCGCGTCGCCATTCATCCCCGCTACAGCCTGAGCCTGGTGGCGATGAGCGAGCAGGAGGTGCAATCCTGCGCCTATCACGTCGGCGACGAGCACACTGTGGTGTGCCAAGCCTGGAAAGCCGAAGGGGGATACGCGCTGGCGCAAGTGCCCTTCTCTCATCAGCACCTCGGCGCGCGAGCCGCAGAATTCTTTCAAATCAAAACAGCGCCGGCGACCGACGAAACATGGGCGGTCTCGCTTGAGCAATTCCAGGACCTTCCGGCAGCGACCGACCTGCCGGAGGCCGTCCGCCAGTGGCTGCGCGAGGACTACGCCCATGAGCGCATGCGCGGCAGCCTGAGTCGCGTAGAGCGCGTTGGGGATAGCTTGGTCTCCGACTACGCTTGTCTGATCTTGCGCGGCCCCGAGCGCAACTGGCTATTCCGGCTGATGCCCCAAGAGGGACGTGTGCGCCTTCGACTTGCCTCCTCAGAGGCATTAGCAGAGGAGTTGGCATTGCTCATCGAGAGGAGATATTGTTAGTGTGCCCTTCCGCCCCAATGCCCACGACGAGCTGACCATCGCCGGCGTCACCTACTGCGTCGCCGAGCACCCTGCCGCGCCGAGCTTCCCCTATGGCCAGGCGGGGAGAGTGGTGTGTACCCCATTTGGTGGAGACCGAGAAAAGGAGTACTATGAGCAGCAAGATGAACGGAAGCAGAAGGCGATACACGTGAGTTCAAGGAAGAAGCAGTGCGACTCAGCGAGCGCAGAGACACCGCCAAGTGGCCAAAGACTTGGGCTTGTCCGAGAAGATCGCTGGCGAAGCGAGATGCGCGCAAGTCAACAACGTCCTTGCCCCGGGTCATGGTCGAGCGCGCGACGACGCGGCTGAGAGGGGAGAATCAGCAGCGCGTGCGAGATTTTAAACGGCATTCTTGGCGCCAAGTGAAGTATGAGTTCGTGGAGATGAATCGCAAGGCCTTCCCCGTCGCAGCAATCTGCCGAGTGCTCGGCATTCTGCCTGGTGTGGCCGAGGCCACATGAGCGCACGCGTGCGGTCGAATAAGGGGTCGAGATACGTGCGATTCACAGACAGTACAAGCAGCGTTCCCGAATGAGCTGATGCAGCTAGGTTGGCGGGTAAGCCACAAACGGGTGGCCCGATTGATGCGCGAAAATGGCTTGCGTTCGCGGCGAGCAAGGCAACGCAGGATAAGGACAAACAGCAATCACAGCTTGCCAGTTGCGCAGAACCGCGAGTTCACCGCAAGGACACTAGTGGGTCGGTGACATCACGTTTGTGCCCACTGGCGAAGGATGGATGTATCTGGCCGTGGTGATGGATTTGACGAGTCGTGGGATAGGAGATGCACTAGCCGCGAACTGGTGATGGCAGCGTTCGATGACGTACGCGCAATCCAGAAGCGGATCTGGTCTTCCATTCAGACCGAGAATGCTAGCAGCGATTTTGTCAGTAAGGCAGTGCAGAGTATGAGCAGACCTGGAGATGTCTATGACAACGCAGCTACTCTTCGCCAGCTACAAGCTAGAGTGCGTGCCGAACAAGGGGTTCACCACTCGCCAACAAGCATGGCAGGAGACGTTCGAATACATCGATGCCTTTTACAACCGGCAGCTCCCACACGCCGCGCTGGGCTATCTCACCCCTGCAAACACGCTGCTGGTGTATCTTAACCACTTCTCCACTAGATGGGGTACGGTCCACGTTGTCCTCTCCGTGAGCAGTTGGGCGAGGAACGGGCGCACGTCATCCACCACGCCCAGCAGCAGCCGTTCACAGGAGTATGCTATAGTCTTCTAGACGCTTTGTTGTAATGCTCAGCGCTGCGGCGCTCCAGGTAGCCATGCGCGCCCGCCAGATGAGCGACGATGTGCGCTTCGAAGCTGCGCTCGGAGATGTCCAGAGTCACCGCTTCACTCCCCCACGGCGCTTGATCCCCAGGCCGCCGAGAAACAAATCGGGCACGTCAACCCGACCATCCGGCCGCCGGCGACACACGCCCAGGTCAATTAAGAAGTCCAGCAGTTCAGCCGGCGTCTGGCAGGGCGGGCAATGCTCCGCTCGTTCGCACCAGCTCGGCCAGTCCCTGGCGAGCAGGGCTTCCCATTCCTGGCGGGTCATCGGCACTTCGCGTCCCGCAAGCCGCTCGGCCAGCTCCGCCAGCCAGGGCATCTCACGGCTCTTGAGCGTCCGCAGGTGCTCATCGGAGACCTGATCAAGCGCGCGGCGCAGCGAGGTCGGATGAAGGATTTGGGGGCCGCTGGCCCGCGCCGCGTCCAGCTCCTGCGCCGCCGCATATCCCCATAGGCTGACCAGGTTGCGCGGCGTGATCTGCCCGCGCCCATCGCGCAGATGATCCAGCACCCAAAAGAAGGTGCGGCCCTTCTTGATGTTCCCCCCCATGAACGGCCCGGTGATCCGCTCGATCAGCGGACGAGCCGCGTCCAGGTTGGGCAGGTAAGGAATCCAGCCCAGGTGATCATCATGCTCAAAGCGCAGGCCAGCAGCCTGACAGTAAGCCAGCCAGTCTTCGCTGGTGTTGGCCATGCGTTTGATGAGCATGGCATACAGGTTGCGATCGCTCCAGGTCAGCTCCAGGCGATTGGCCGCCAGTTTGGCGAAGTCGGCGGCGAAGACGCGCGCGTTGGCGAACAGGTCGGTGCGCAGGAAGATCTTGGGTTGAAGGCGCTGCCAGCGGCGCATGTACTCGGTCCAAAAGGTCAACAGGCCACGGATGAGGTCCACCATCAGCGCCCAGTCCGTCCCGCCCAGGGTGTCCAGCTCGTCGTAGCTGACGAAGAGCCAGCGCCTTTCCGTTCGCAAGCGGTCATCCAGCATATCCAGCGCCTTGATCACCGCGCTCCGCTGGTGCTCAAGCGCATCCATGATGCGGTCAATTTCGGCGCCCGACGGCGCGAGGATCGCTTCAAGATCGGGCGCGTTCAGCTCATCGCGCAACAGGCGAGCGAGATAGGCCAGCCAAAGCTCGGCGAGCGCCTGAGCGCGCCCGCGCTCATCAGGAAAGCGCGCCGCAAAGCGCCGCAGCGCGCCAACGTCCGGAAAGTCACTGGTGCGTGGATAGCCGGCCAGCCACTTCGCCTGCTGGTCGGCGAAGCGATGGAGGAACAGGCTGCGCCCAAGCAGCCTTTGAATTGTTGGGCTGCGTAACAATTGATTGACCGCGGCCTTGAAGAGCATGCTCTTGCCGGCCCCGTGGTAGCCGACGATCAAATAGACGTCTGGATCGACGACGCGCAAATGCTCGCTGATGGGATGAAAGGCGCGCGCAAATTGCTGGTCGCCCTCAAGCGAGGCGCGCCCCATCTCGCGGAGTTCGGCCAGCAATTGCTGGCGTTGCGCGTCGGTCAGCGCCGCCATCGGCGCGCTACCTGGCGAATCGGTCGGCGATCCGTTCACCGAGCCGGCGGTAGTCCTCTGCTGAAAGGCCATAGGCAACCAAGTCCTCTAGACGCCTGAAGAAAGCGATCCGCTCGCTATAGTACAGCACGACGGGCCTGTGCGGCGCATCCCTATCTTCCATGTCGCGGCGATACCAGAAAGCGTCCGCATCCTCTTCCGAGTCGGACAGGTAGTAGTCTGCCTCAAAAGCGGCCTCGGCCTGCCGCAGGAACTCGGTTTCAGCCAGGCGGGCGATCTCCGGATTGGCCGGGGCCATGCCGAAGACCAGCAGACATTCGTCCTGCGGCTGCCCATGCTGGACGCGGTCTGCGCCCAGCCGGCGCACTGCCAGGCGCAGCCCGCGCCAGTGCGCGTCGGATGCCCCGCCAAACAGCACGGTCAAATGCGCCAGCCCGCCGAGGACGAAGCCGGCCGCCTCCGACAGGCCAGCGCGCGCATCGAGCAAAATCCAGTCCGGAGCCAGCGCATCACGTATGTGTAGCAACAAGGTCTCCAGCGGGTGCTTGCCTTCGCTCGGCGGGGTGAAGTCCAGCCGCGCCAACTTGGGCAGATACAGCGCATCCAGCGCGCCGGCCGGGAAGACGAAGATTCCTCCCGCGCCGACCAGGCTCGGCCGGCTTACCCGGATGTAATAATCGCGCAGGTCCAGCGCCTCCCCCAGCAAGGGTTGCTCCAACCAGTAATCCACCACGCCGGCTTGGACCGTCTCAACACCGCCCAGCAACGTGCTGACGCCCGGCGCGGCCAGGTCGAGATCAACCACAACCACCCGCTCACCAGCGTGGGCGCGCTGCGCGGCGAAGATCGCCAGCGCCGTGCTGCGGCCCACCCCGCCCTTGAAGGCGTAAAAAGAGACGATCGGCGGCCCGCTCGCGGCGAGCCTCGGATCGGCCGACCAGGGCGGACCGGGCAGCGGGCGCAGCCAGACGCTCAGGCTGCGATGGCGCTCGTTGATGCGAATGTTCGCCTGCTCAGCGCAGGGCACGCCCTCGTCCCATAGTTCCTCCAGCAGCTCGCGCTCAGCATCCGGCGTCTTGGCGGTGACTAGCCACAGCCCTCCCCAGAACGGGCCGCTCGCAACCTGCAGCGTTCGCTCCAGCTCGGCCCGCTGTTCCGGTGATGGGTCAGCCGGCATCCACAGCGCGACCCGAATGCGGGCGAAGATGTCCGGGGATAGCAGGGCACGCGCGACCTTTGAACGATCAGCCAGGTCGCGTAGCATATCCAGCGCCGCCTGGCGCGCCTGGTCGAAGTGCCGGATGGTCGAGTCGCTCATCGGATGACGCCGTCCTTTCGCATGGCGGCGATGGTCGCCTGATAGACGCGCTTGCTTTCGTTGAACCAGCCTTGTGCCTGCGGCTGCGTCAGGTCGCCCGGCGCGCGGTAGCGCATGGTCTCCTTCCAGCCGTGCGGCGGGGTGGCGTAGGCCAGGCGCGGCAGCGGATTGGGGATGTAGCGCGCGGTCTGCGGGCTGCCGGCCACTGTCAGCGCTGCGGCCTGCTGGCTGAGCGCGCTCAGGTCGTGCCCACGAACTGGTCTGTTCCCGATCAACAGCAGCGTCTTGAGCGCGCACTCGATGACGTAGCCGGCGTGGTAGCCCGCCCCGTCGTAGCGCCCGGCGTTCAGCAGCGCCCGCGCGTCGTCCAGGTGTTTGCGCGCTGCTTCCGGATAGTCATCCCCGTTGGGCTGGCACAGGTTAGACATGGCGCTGCGCTGCGATGGCTACGCCGACGGACAGGACGCCGCCGCGGGCACTCGCACATCTATTTTACCCGTCACCGCCGCCGAGATCAGCGCAGTTCGGTAGCGCTGGAGCAGGTCAATGCTGGCTTCCACCTCGCCCTTCAGCCGGTCAATCTGCGCCGTCTCGCGGTCGAGATAGTCTACGATTTGCTCAGTTGAAAACATCGCATAATTGGGAGTCATGAGAGGTAGAAAGGCCAAGGCAGTGAAACTGCGTGAGAGTCGGCATGTCAAGGTCGCACGGATTATCTACGCTCAGACGCAGGCGGTATTCCCAAAATACAGCCACCGCTTCAGCCCAAAGAAGTTCACCTTGCCGCAGTTGGCGGCGTGTGTGCTGCTGTGTTTCTACTTCAAGATGAGCTACCGCGACTTCGAGGAGCTGCTGCTGATGAGCAAGGAGCTGCGGGACGCGCTGGAGCTGACGCGTGTGCCGGACTACAGCACGCTCAATCGGATGTATCACCGCTTCCGAGCAAGCCATCTGGACAAGATGAATGAGGCGCTGCTGAGCACGCTGAAGCAGGCAGGGCTGGTTGAAGAAGAGGTCATCGCGGTGGACGCGACTGGGTTTCGCCCGACGAACGCCAGTGCCTACTTTCAAACGCGACGTGGCAAGCCATTTAGACGCTGGCTGAAAGGGGTATATGCTGTGGGAGCCAGCAGTCAAATGATTCTGGCAACCGTGCATGGCGTTGGGCCGAGTAACGACGCGCTGCATCTGTCGACGCTCAAGCGTCGTGCAAGTCGCTACGGCAGACGCGATGAGCGGGGTCAGCCAGCCTGGGTGACGCTGGCTGACAGCGGCTTTGACAGCGCCAAGATTGGCCCGCGCGACATCATCCCGCCGATTCGGCGAGGTGGTGATCTGAAGGCCGCCCAGCGCAGCAGAGTTGGTATCGCAAGCTCGTTTAGATGGCCTGTTTGGTCAGCGTTGGAAGGACGAGACTGTTCACTCTGTCATCAAACGCAAATTCGGTGACGCTGTGCGTTCAGTCAAGCGTGCCTGTCAGAACTGCGAGAGCCGGGTGATCTACAACGCGCATCGCTAACTACATCTCCATCCAGTCAGGTTTTCAACTGAGCATCAAGTGCTTTTATCCACCACGAGATTGTTTCCAAAAAATCGTGCCCGACTCCCACCTTCGGCATAATATGTACGGTAAACCGGTGTAGAACCCAGCATCGGTTCAAACGCCCGCATCACCCATGGCTTCACTTCCACCCGCACCGCTTCCTCCTGGTCGTTTAGCTCAATCCGCGTG
>Ga0308416_1000365_pt1 | contig 16411 bp, 17 predicted proteins | sample HotsprSampleOS60_FD_203468 | JGI IMG/M metagenome (GOLD analysis project Ga0308416, IMG submission 203468) | Hot spring phototrophic mat microbial communities from Octopus Spring, Yellowstone National Park, Wyoming, United States - 20090730_OS60 ... | reverse complement strand
TAATGTGATAAATGACTGGGCGTTGCTACTTAGTTGTTGATCGATTGAAACATCGCCATAATAAGTAGCACCAGTCCATGTAGACGTGGAAGAAACACGGGGTCTTAACAATGTGTTAGAAAATTCCCACCTAACTCTTCGCAAATAAAGTTTTTTCCCGGATGGTACTGAAAACGTATTTAATGCGATTGTGTAAGGAAAGTTTGGAGGAATAGTAATATCGTCTACATACCTTTGCACCACAAACCGGTTTTGGTGGTCGTGATGCAGCGGAAACCAGGGTGTCCAGTCGGTTGCACTGTATCGTGTTCGTACCCACACCTGACCACCTAGGTGCGGCACATATGTTTGAGTAAGCGCAAATGAGTCCGCACGGTCAACGGTAAGAACTCCGTAACGAAACGCTTCTGGGTCATTTATAGGGGTTCCTTCCAAATCTATTACCCGATATATTCCTGGCGTGACAAAATCATTCCAATCACTTTTGTAATTGACGTCTGGCCTTCCCCGATAAATCGTGAAGCCCTGTATTGTAATGTCGCCTGTGGCGTTGTCTCCCGCTTTATTCAGCGGGGTATATCCCAAATACGGCTGAACCTCGTTTTTCATCGTGTTCAGCTTATCCGCCGTAATGATGTCCCCGGTTACCCAATCCGTGAAAAACTGATTTTCCGGCATATCTCCTCCTATCCAGCGTCAGTATAGCCAACGCGGGCATAACCCACGCGCCGTTCAGGTGGCGCGGATGTCTCCGTAGAGGTGTCGGTTAGCGCTATTTCGTCGGTGGTGACCTCGAGGCGTTCGGGAATCTCGCCACCAACGCTTTTTATCTCGGGTCGTAGCAGAATCGCAATTACCTTCTCGAGTTCTTTTGCCATGATTCCTCCTAGCTGAGTGTCAGCGTCCACTCCACCGTTAGCGCCAGCGTGTTGTTTTTTGCCACACTGAGGCCGGTTTTCTGCGCTATATAAACCGAACCGTTGGCGTTGGCGTATAAACGGACTTCATCAAACGTATGCGGCTGCGTGGCGGGTTGCGTGGTGGGTACGTATAGCACCGCCACCACATTTGAGCCACCCGTGATGTAGCGGTCGGTCAAATCGGCCTTGTAATATTCAGTTCCTCCCTGCCATAGGCCGATTTGCGTTAGCCCTGGCGAGTAGGGACGATTTACCCCGTCATTCAAAAACAGGCTTGCCAAATAATCCCGTCCGGTAGGAATAATCGTGTTGGACTCGTCTACCAACACAACATCCCTCGCGCCAGCGTGCTGCACGATTTTCACGCGTCCTCGCAGTTTTATCTCCATATCAGTATGTCACCTTCCCTAATCGCTGCGCGCTGATAGTCCAGACGCGGTAGTAGTCGTTAGCCTGGAAGCCGGTGCTACCATTCAGGTAGCTAGGGGTGCGTAGGCGCACCTCGCGAATCAGAAAATCCCCGCTGATGCCAAGTCGAGGTATATTCACGCGCTGCACTTGGCCTACGGCTAACCCTGGACGCGTTGTGCTATAGGTAAGCCCTATCTCGGGCCAGGCCTGATCGTTCAGCGCGGCCTTGGCGACCTGTATCGCTACGCTACGGTCTTTGATGTCCTCGTTCACCACGATACTTTCCCAGATACCGTATGCGTTGATACTCTCGTTATCTCGCGCATTTATCAGGATAGTGGATTCGTAGCGGTACTGGAATACGATACTCGCGCCGCTGGCGGGGGTTGGCGTGCCGGACGTGGCCTCTACAACGCGATTCTCGTAGTCCACTAACCAGGACACCAGGCCGGGGTCAATTTGGTTCTTCTCGCCAATAGTCTGGGCCACGCCGTCAATACTCATCGTCAGCGACCCTCTGACGATTCTCTGTCCCAGCGTGAGGCCGAAAATACGTGTGATGCCATCACCGGTAACGCGCTGCTGCACGAGGTTGCTCTGCACCGTGGCCCCTTTCACGTAGACCAGGTTGCGTATCTGCGACACGTCGTCAATATACGTCAGATTGCCGTATGGCGCGCTGGCGACGTATGGCGGGTTGCTGTCCTCTATCAAGTCCCATGGCGCGTTGGGGTTGGCGGGTTGCCGGAAATAGACGTTTTTGTAGTAGTCAATCCACCACTCGTAGCCGACTGTTTTCGCCAAATCCTCGATTGCGTCTCCTACAGGCTGATAGTTGACGCGCCAATCGGCTACCAATGGGCCACTCTGCACGTTGGCGAGATTGAAACCCCCTACGATACCCACCAAATCACTGACGATAGCGCCCGCGTTCTGGTTCTGATAGGTGCGGATCGCGAGTCGGCGGTTCAGAAGCGTCTGATAGTCCTGCGCGGTAACCTGAATCTCGATTTCCCCGGTGCGGGAATCCCCCAAAAACGCACGTGGCGCGTTGACGATGATGCCGCCAAACTCGCGCACTCCGGCTATCTCGAGGATTACCTCCTGCGTGGGTTTGGGAATACTCGATAGCTGCGCGTCGGTCAGCCGCATAGAAAACTGCAGGGTATCTACCTGGCTGGATAGCACCGATACCCTCTCGAGGGTTCGCCACAATACCTGATTTGAGCGGTCAACCCCTGCGATGGTCAGCGTCATTCCCACGCTAGACCCCCATCAGCGGCAGGCTGGCGCGGCTGATTTGCCGCAGGTTATCGTACATCCGGCGGCCTACCTGTTCGGCCACCATGCGACCGTCCAGATATATCTGCACGATAATCGGTTGCTGATTGCTATTTCCCGCGCTTAGCGTCAACTCACCCCGGCGGATAGCGTCAGCAAAACTCCCAGGGATAATCATCTCACCCCGGTGCACGACCGCGAGCTGATCAGCCGGTACTGACGGCGTTCCCATATCGAAAGAGTTCAAAACTTGCGATTTCAGCGCCTCCAGCGCGGCAGTTCCGGCTGCGGCGGCCAGCAAAATGGGGCCTTTAGCCGCCAGCGTAGCGCCAAGCGTCAGCGGGGCCATTATCGCGGCTTTAGCGATTTCTGCCGCAGATGCTACGGCAATCTCAATAAGTTTTTGTTGAATGATATTTACAAGCAATTCACCTAACGCTTTGAGTACGTTACCCTTGTGTTTGTCCATTAGCGCGCCAAACGCGGTGACATATCCGGCCCAGGCTTTTAGCGTGCCGGCAACGGTTTCGTTGGTTTGCCGCGAGATTTCTCCCAACGCGCCGGCCATCACGTTGGCCATGTTGGCCCAGCCGGTGGCCCACTGATTTCTGGATAGCTCGGTAATGGCGCTACCTAGCGTGCTGAGTGAGCCAACAATCGTGCTAACGATGTTCTGCACGCGGTTGCGCACACCCGGCAGCGCGCTATCAATTCCCTGCGTCAAACCCTGAATCAAAAACACACCGATGGCGGCCATCTCGGTTGACGGCGATTTGATTCCTAGTTTCTCCTTCCACCACTGGATGAACTGGGAACCCATTTTTGAAACGCGTTCCTTGATGTCTTTCCAGCGTTCCTCGAGGCCTTTCCAGAAGCCTTCAACAATGTTTTTCCCTACCTCGATAATGCCGTCCCACCAGACCTTGAACCCTTTTCGGAAATCATTCCAGCGGTTAGCCAAAAACGCCGCAGCGCCGGTAGCGCCACTCATCGCGGCGTTCCAGCCGTTCTTTAGCGCGTCCCAGATGGTCGCGCCGACTTTTTGCACCTCTGTGGTGAGTTTTCCCCAGGTCGTTTGAATAGAGGTCACTATTCCCGTCCAGAGATTCTGCACCGTTGCCGCGATACCCGCAGCGCCGTTCAGCGCGGCGTTTATCCCCGACCTGAGCGCGTTCCAGATGGCCGCGCCTGCCTCTAAAAAGGGGCCGAATATCCCCTGTTTGGAAAAAAACGCCTTGACGTTGGGGATAACTACCGAATCCCACCACCACACCAGCGCGTCGGCCACTTCTCTGGGGTCTGCGCCCAAAATCAGTTTGAATAATCCGGTGCCGAAATCGGCTAAGCCGGCTGAGAGTTTCTTCCAGTCCAGCGCGGCTAAACCGGATAGCGCTTGCAGCAATCCCGCTAGAATCTGCTGCACACCCTCAAACTGTTTAGATTGCAATAGTTGCGATACAAAGCTGTTCCAGGCCGCTTTTAGTTTGGAGTTGATGTTCTCGTCGGTGACGGCGGCGGCTCTAGCCAGTGCGCCGCTGTAGTTTTTGAGTGCGTCCTGCGCGGCTTCGGAGAACTGGCCTATGGCGCTGGCGGCCAGCGCCATATCTTCACCGACCCGTTTACCAAATAGGAAGTTTAGCGCGTTGATTTCCTCCTCGCTGAGTTTGCCGTCTCGCATGGCGTTTCTCAGTGAGGACATTATCAAATCTCCGATTTTAGCGGCTTCGTTTTGGACGGTCTCGCGGCTCAGCCCCAGCGTTTTGAAGGCCTCGAGGGTAGCCTTGTCGGGGTCTTCCCCACTTTTCCAGGCTTTGCGCACCTCCGCGACTTTCTCGCCAAACGTGCGTAGCGCCAACGCAGCGGCGTTAACATCGCCACCACTCGCGCCGATAGAGGAAAGGAAAGTCAGTAGCTGGTCAAAATCTTTGAAATAGGTGCGTCCGGTCGCGCCTAACTCCGCCACCGCTTCTGCCAGCGACTCGGGACTGATACCCACCGCGTTGGCTACCGATATGATTTTATCGGCAAGTTCGCGAAACGCTTTATTCACGTCAGCGTTGGGGCCAAAATACAGCAGGATGAGTTTACGAAAAGTTGCGCCGGCCTCGTCAATCCTCTGACCGGTCGCGTCACGCCAGTCCAGAAGTAGCTGCGCCAGGCCGTCTTTGTTTCTGGGATTGAATATCCTGAACGCGGTCTCAACACTCCGCACGGCGGCGACAACGTCCTCGAACGGATTGTCGTTTTTCCCTGCGAGTCTGAGGATAGAGTCCCGCAGTTTGGGAATATCCTCGATGCCGCGACCGGTCATGCCTGCAATGCTGGCGGCGGCTTCATCCGCAGACGCGTAGACCCGGTATAACGCCGCGCCGACGATAGCGCCGGCGCTGGCCAATCCCAGCAGGCCCGCACGCGCTACCTGCGCACCCAGCGCGAGCCTGCGGTTTAGCTGCGTACCCGCGTTCTGCGCAAATTTTTCTGTCTCGCGCAGCTGTTCCCGCACCTGCTTCAGCGCAGGCCCGGCCTGGTTTTTGGCCGCGATGACTATGTTGATGACGTTATCAATAGCCATTAGCGCCGCCTCGCCTGTGCGCGTTTGAGTTCGTCATAGAGTTTTTTTGCCTCCTCGTCCTCAGCGCGCCAGGTCGGTATAAACGTCTGCATATCGAACGCCAGGTGCCACGGTTGCCTATCATCCAGCGCCTCGCTACCCCATATCAATACGCTGGGTAGCGTGCGGGTCTCCCGTGCCAGACGAATCAGCGCCGTCCTGAACGGGTTGCTTTTCTCGAGAAACGCCTTGAAATCGAGGGCCGCCAACCTTCGGTTTAGGAGTCAGCGCCATGATGGCCTCTACGAGTTCGTTTTGCAGCTCGGGAGGGATGAGGGAGACGTTCACCTCCCCCTCTCCCAGCAGGATTGCGGGTTTATCCACGTGGCGGTAAATCAAAACGCCACCATCGGGGGTTTTCTCGCCAATCAGGCCGCGTTCCAGCATGAGTCTGGCGGTTTTGAGTCCTCGCACCGCGATTGCGGGGTTTTGCAGGATAGTTTTCGTGGCCTCCTCGCGGGCCTCCTCGGGGGATGAGACCTCTCCCTCCTCGAGTAACATCTGCGTCAAATCCGGCAGTAATCCCTCGGTGATGAATAGTTCGTGTAAATCCACCCGCTGCAGGATGTAAGTCGTGCCGTCAGAGGCAGTATATTCGCGGCTGGCTTCCTGTTTGATGCGCTGGGTTAGACTCATAGTCTTTTAGTAGCCAGCAACGTTGTTGATCAGCACGGCCTGCATAGCGAGCCCGGTGACGAGGTCGTATTCGGCTGAGAGGCTGAACGGCAGCGTGATGCGTCCCTCACCGCCTACGTTGGGGCTGCCATCGAGGTTTTTCATGGCGGGAAACGTCAGCGTCAGCCTGGTATTCGCGCCCTGCGACCACTCGAACGACCAGTAGGTATTGCCGAAAGCGAGAAAATCGTTGTACAGCGTGTTGTTATCGAAATCTGCCGTGCCGCTGACCTCGATGGTGCGCATACCGTTCCAGGCCACGCGGGAGATAATCCCACCGTTGTTGTTGATGGTGCGCACACCCTCGAGGTTGTTGTTGATAGCGATGGAGATGTCCTGTAGCGAACCAAATGCCACATCGTTACGCCGCACCAGCGCGTCCAGCGTAAACGGCGTGTCGGTAGGCAGCGCCACGGTTGGCGCGCCGGGAGAGTCGTAGTTGGCCCCGATCCATTGAGCCTCGAAAGTCAGCATGCCGCCTTTTGCAAACGAAAATGATAACGATTGGCAGACGCAGCCGGAGTAGCGTTCGATGACCCCATCACGACCGACCGTAATCGAGTACGGCGGCAGCGCGGCGCTGTTGGAAAACCGGCCCTGGGTGGGGTTGAACGTGTGGGTATAGGGACCGGTGCCGGCAGTGATAGGCGCACCCAGCGCGGCGCGTAGCAGATGTCCGATCAGGCTGGGGTATACCGGGCCGCTGAAGCTGCCGCCAACGGTAATCAACCCCTTGTAGCGGGGACTCTGGTCTAAAACGCCACGAATCTGGGCCTCTGCGATGGGTTCAATCGAGACCTTCAGACTCTCGCTGGAGAACGGGAAAAACGCGCTGGCTGCGACCGGCGTGTTCCAGGTCGCCTCCTTACCCAAACCCAAAAACGATAACGCGCCAACCCTACTCATGTTTTACCTCCTGGTTCTCGGGGCCTTCGGCGGCCTCGAATAGAACGCCTAGCTGCTGCAACGGGTCACCCGGCAAATCTGCCACGCGATGGACTGAACCCGGCTCGAGGATGCCGTAGCCTATCACGGCACGCGGCTCGGGATGAACCCAGCGCACGTATTCGATGGTTGCGGTTTGCGGGGACTCGGATTTGTCGGATTTTTTCGGCATAATCACCTCATATCAGGTTTTCCACTATCACGGCCTCAAACTCGATGCGACGCGTGCCGACGATAGGTGTACCCAGCGGACTCGGCACCTGACGCACGTTGCGCATGAGGAGTTTTTCGTTCAGCAGGCCGCCAAGGGTGCGGTCGGACGTGATGGCGGCGCGCACAGCCATCACCAGTTTCCACAGCCGTTCGTTGGACGCGTCCAGGTCGGGTTCTTGCAGACTCACGTATACCCCGACCTGCAAACGCAAACCGTTGAGGGGAAAACCAGGCCGTCCTGGTTCATCTATCAGTTCCATGATGTTGACGTGGCACGCAGGCCAATCTTCGCAATACGGGAACTCACGCAGCGTGATGTCGCCAAACCCACCCCACCAGCTACCCAGCGCAGGAGAACCCGGTGCTAGGTCAGGCCAGCCGGCAATCTGGCGAATGAGTTGTTCCTGCACCTCCCACGGACTAGCCATATTTGGCGATCTCCCGGATTATTCGCTTAGCGCGCCTATCGAGTTCGGCCTGTCCAGCGCGGCGGCGTTTGCGTTCCTCAACAATCCTTTTCGACAGCCAGGAGTTTACCATATCGTCCATGCGCTGCACGGCCTGCGGGGTAAGGTACATGGCCTGCCTGGGGCCACCCTGACCGGCCCCGGCATAGCGTGGGTATTCTCGAGTGCTGCCAAACTCTACAAATGCGGAGTCCTTGCCAAAGTGATATTCCTCAACGGTATACGCGGTGCCGGTGGTCAAATCTTTGCGAAACTCTCCCGTGAGTTGCAGAATATCCCGAGGATGCGCGCTGGTGCGTTTGATAACGCTGGCCAGGTAGCGCGCACTGAGTGGTTTCCAGGGTGGATGTCCCGCACCACCGTTGCGACCGCCTGCGTGGGCCTCGAAAATCTCCGGCTGCACGGTAGTGCGGTAGTACTGGACGAGTTGTTTTAGCAGGGGCTCGAGTTGCGATAGCTCCTCTCCGATGGCCTGCAGGAAATCGGCGGTCTGTCTGGCGGGGAAGGAATACTCGGTCGAAATCATCAGTCGAACTCCTTTCCGCTGGCGGGGTTGTGATAGTTGCCAAAATAACCGGCCTTAGGCTGCACGATTCGCGCAGCCGATTTCTGTTTGAGACTCGAGAACAGCGCTTTGGCGCGGTCGGTGGCGGTAATGCCGTAGTCGGCGAGTCTATCCAACGCGGCAATGAACGCGGTGCCATTCTGCAGCGCCTTTAGCTGCGACCTGGCGCTGGCGCGATAATCGGCGGCGGCGCTGCGTTCCTCCTGCGGCTGGAATCCGCGCACGGGGTCGATCAGATACGCAGCCGCCAGCATCATCACTATTGGCCCCAGCGCGGTGTCGGCGGGATCTAGCACACCGGCGGGGGAAATGATATTGCCGTCAGAATCGCGCACATACGCGGGAATGCTATACAGCGCGGCCAGCGCACCTCGCACCTCAGCACCGGCGCTGAGGATATGTTCCCTAGCGCGGCTGCGCTTTAGCGCGTCCCACCTAGCGTAGTCCTGTTCGATGTAAAGCGCGAGCCGCTGCGCGCTGACAATCATCAGCTTCTCCTAGGCCGACCACGGCGGCGCGATTCAAGCTGGGACTCGTTTTCGGGTTCGGCTTCAGATTCGAGGGGTGCGGCCTGGGACTCCTGTTCGGATTCCTCCTCGAGTTCGAGGATGGCCCCTAGCTCCAGCAGAGGCCGCGCCGCTTCCTCATCTAGCAGCACGGTCTGGCCACCCTCGTAGTACTCACCGTTGTGCAGCAGGGTTCGGCTGGGTTCCACTCGATAGCGTTTTTTCATGCTGGCCTCCGATAGGTTGTAGCGGCCCCTAGCTGCTAGGGGCCGCTACCTATCACGCCACGGCGTTCTCGAACAGGAATCCCGCGTCAGGCGCGATGATTTTCTCATCGCTGTTCCACGCCACTTTGGTGAACAGCGACCCCTTCACGCCGCGCTTGTAATCGATCTCCTGGTAGACGTTACGTTCGGTTTCGACAAACGTAACGCCAAAGGTCAGGGTTTTCACGCCGGGGTTTTCCTGCACGTGCAGCAGCGCGGCGTGTTTACCCCAGGCCCGCACCAGGTTAGGCGGCTGGCCGATGTTGGCGGTATTCACGCGGCGGCGGCCTACCAGCACGCGCTCGATGCCGAAATCGCTGAGATATTGCTGCAATTGCTGCACGGTAGCGCCGGCACCGGCTACGCTGGCGTTGCCACCGAGGGGGAATAGCCGCGCCGCCACTTTGGGATGACGACGCATGACGCGCCAGGTATCCGCGCCGAGTACCAGCGTGTTGGGAGGCACGGTCAGGCTATCGGCTGCGTCCTCGATAGCCGCCAGCGGGTCGGAGTTGGTGTAGTCACTCCACTGGCTGGTGCCGGAGAGGGTGATTTTGTTGCCGGTGGGGTAGCTGGCCGCGCTGAACACCTTAGCCGCCACCCGCGCCTCCTGCTGGTTTTCCAGCGCTTCAGAGAGGTTCTCCACCTCATCGGCGGCGGGGTCAAGGGGGTCGTCGGCGTTTTCGATAGCCTCGAGGGGAATCCAGCTACCGAGGCCGTGGTCTACCACGCTGTAGTTATCGGTGGACAGTTTCCACTGCGCCTCGTTGGGCATAGCGTTGGGGGCCAGGGTGTCGTCGAAACGCTGAAACGCAGTGGCCTTATCGAAGATGTAGTACTTGTCCGACCTCTTCTGCACCTTCTTAATCGGCATCACCTGCCGCCAGATGGTCTCCGCGTTGGTGTATTTGATGGCGAGGTCGTTTAGCGCCTGCTGGATGTGAACATCGTTAGGGTTGTACATGTTACCCATGGTTTCCTCCTATTAGCCCTGAATGCGACCGGGTGAGAGTAAAACATCGATTAGGTCGCCGGATACACCTGCCTCGAGGGCTATACCTACTATGTAGGCGTTGACCCCAGCAGCGGGGTTGGCGATAACACCCTGTCCGCTGGCGTTGCTGGTAATGGGATCACCGGCTGCAACAGCGCCACCGAGTTTCACACGCGCTATACCGGACACCTGGATGGTAGCGGCTTGTCCGGCGGGGGTGTCGTATAACGAAACGCCAATAATCGCGGTATTCGAGCCGTTAGCCGTGGCTGCCTTTTTGCCAGTCGTAACCCTTACCAGCAGGTTTTCGGAAAGCCCGCCAGTATCTGCTATCAATGGGATGTTTAGCAGTTGCTGCATAGTTTCTCCTTCCTAGTTCTCGCGCAGGTGCGGATATTTGCGCCGCGCCGCGAGGTAAAGATCTTTTCTGCGGTAGTTCTTTTTGCCGGCCTTCTTCCACTCTTCCTCAACCTCGGCCACGGCCTGCTCGAGGGTGATGCCGCCAGGGTCGGTGGGTTTGCCGGTGCGTTCACCGGCGGGTACTAACCCCACACGCGCCAGTTCCAGCAGGGCCTCGACGGCGGTTTTGCCGGGGGTGAGGTATAGTTGTTTGCCGCCTTTGGCAAGTTTGACGGTGGGTTTGGCCTCATAGTCAGCCTCGAGGAGGGGACGCATCAGCCCAATCACACTCGGGGGGATGCGCGCCTGCTCGAGGGTGTCTATTATGGCCTTTACCTCAGCGTCGTATTTCTCGCGCTTGAGGCGGGCAATCTCCACTTCACGAGCCGCCAGCTCACGCTGCAGCCTGGCGACTCGAGAGGGACGCAGATCGGAGAGGCGGATAGGCTCCAGATCGGGGATATAGGGACGGTTCGTCAACGCGCCGCCTAGTAGCGCGCTACCCACGTTCTGGCCGGTGCGCTGGTCAATGAGGGAATCAACCACCGAAACGGAAAACCACGACCATTCCTTGTTCTTGATACCCTCCAGCGCACGGGGGGTAAACTCTATCAGCGCGTAGACGCGGTTGCCCTCGAGTTTTAGGTCTTTGATGTATCCCGAGGCTTTCTGCATCTCGGGGGGCAAATCCTCGTCCATCGCGTGGCCATAATCGATGGCGATGCAGGGTTTGCCGTCCTCGCAGCGGCCACCCATTACTCCGCGTTCAAGGTTGGCCTTCCACTGGCGGAAGTGTTCCTCGGTGAATACAACGGAGCCGTATTCGGGATGTTCGTACTCGCCAAGGTTGACGATGTTCACCCACACCTCGTTGTTTTTGGCGCTATCCAGCAGCCGTGGCCCGATAGCGGAGATTAGCGCGCGGCGGTGGGCCTGCGCGGGTTGGCGCATTTTAGCGGGGGTTTCTGGTTGCTGTTCCTGTTGCGCCGTCTCGATTTTTTCGGGTTCTCCCAGCGTAGCGTTGCCGTCTGCGTCAACCGTCACCGGAATGCGCCAGAGGGTCTTCACGCCCTGGTCGTCAATGACCAGGATTTTCACGCTTTCCGAATCCTCTCCCAGGTACAGATACGCATAATTGCCCGAGAAGAGTTCCTGCAGAAGATCGCCTATGGCGCTTTGCGCCGCCTGGTACAGGGGGCCGGGGGTAGATACCGGGGCCTCCGTTGCAGCGGCTTCTAGGGGGGTTGTAGCGGCTACAGGTGGCATTGGCTCGGGGTCGGGGCCATCATCTACAGCGCTGACCTTTTTCATCAGCGCTGCAATAGCCGCTATGGTGTCCACGTCCCCCATAGCGTTAGCTGCGTCCAAAGCTCGCTGTAGGTGCTGTAGGACTTCATTCATTCGTTACCTCCTGCTAGGTAAGCCTCCAAACTGCGGATATACTGGATGATACCATCCAGCGCTTTTGCGATGTGGGGCGCGCCAGGCCCGGCAAACGCCAGCAGCGTGGCTACGGGAATCTGGTCTGGCGCAAATGCGACTTTTACGGCGGTTCCGAGGGATAACCCCTGCGGCGGTTTTTTCCGTTCGGCCTCCTGCAAACTCAGCAGCAACACTCTGCTGCATAGTTCTACCCTCTCTTCAACAGGTAGAGAACTCATCAGCCGCTGCATATTCTCCTCGGTTCGTATTTTCTCCAACGTATCTACCATGATTCTCCTCAGAACAAATCAGCTATGCGCCGCTGCCACTCACCGGTCTCGGGGTTGTACTCCTCCAGCCAGCAGCGGCAGTTCCAGCCGCACTGACTCGTGCCGTCGCCAGGGATGGCGGGGAGCTGATCCACGCTATCGTATTCACCGGCCCAGGCCAGGCAGTCGGGGCAGTGGCTGGCCTCGTCATCAAGCCGCCAGCGGATTTTAGTAGCTCTGCCGGCGGCCTCCAGTTCGCGTCGGCGGTCAACCCAGCCGCTAACCAGGGTTGACCAGTACTGACCACCGGCAGCGCGGGTGAGGATACCCATGCGTATGCGGATGAGGCCGTCGAGTTCGTTTGGGTCTACCTCGGCCTGGATGATGTCGGAGTAAAGTTTGTTTTTTAGTGCAGGTAGCACCTCCTCTTTGACGATTTTCTCGGCCTGGGCCATGCGTTCGGCCAAAGCCGCGATAGCCTGAGGGGATAGCGCGTCTCCATAGCCGGCGCTGTGGGCCTCGGGAAGGTTGGCGCGATACGCGTTCAGGATGCGTTTCTCGAGTTCGGCTAGCTGCGCGTCTAACACAGTCGCGGCGTTCTCCGGCGTGGCGTTTCTGAGTGCGCGTGCGGCCTCGACTAGCCACTCGTCATAGACTTCGGCCACGGCCTGCTGAAACTCGGCCGCCATGGTCTCCCAGGTGCGGTTGTAGCGCGGTTTGCGCACGCCGGGGATGTCCTCGAGGCGCACGCGCACGCGGGGACGGCGTGAGAAAGCGCGCCGGGTAATCTCGTCCACGCCATCGGGGGTGTCGGCGGCGGGGGTCTCGCGCACGGTGTCGGGTTCACTCGAGGTTTTCAGCGGAATTTTTAGCTCGTTGGCGATGGCCTCGATGTCGATTCGCGGCGCGGGGCCGGATTCTCGCAACAGCGGGGGAAGAATCGTGGATTTGAATAAATCCTGCAAAAACGCCTTGTTGGATTTGCTGAGTTTGGTCGGTGCGAACACCGCGTCCGGCACGTCCGGGCCAAAGTTATAATCAATCAGCGGCCTGGCCCAGCTTTTCGCGATAGCGTCGAGGAGTTCCTCGAGTAGCGCCTCCTCACTCATCAGGAAGAAGTCGGTCAGCGTCTCGACCATGTTATACGCGCCGCCACCGGTGGCGGTGGTAGCCGCGATTTTCTCCGGCACGAACATGGCCCTTAGCTTTTTCAAATCGAGGTGGTCAATGTAGGAAGTGAACTCGGATTGTTTGTTGGGACCGTTCAGGTATTCCAGATCCCAGCCGCGCTCATAGCGAATAGAACCGTCCGGTTGCTGCACGGCCTGTAGCGGCAGCACGGCGGCGGCTCCTGACCGGCTTTCCTCCGCGAGTTTCGCGGCGGCCTGCTGGTTGGGGTCGGTGATAGGTGAGTTGGGGTCGCCGGGATCAGCAGGTTGCGGGTTCGGCTCGTAGAAGATTTTGCGCTGGGGGATACTCTGGTCTTCAAAGTAGCGATTCGCAAACTGGTAGATGAGTTGCTGCCACCACCACGGCACGTAGGCGCGGCGGGTGCGCGGGTTGCCGTAGCGATTGCCGAACTCGAGGCCGTGCGTGTAAATAAGCGCCTTCTCCTCGGGAATCTCTATAACGCCGTCTGCGCCCGCGATTTGTTTGAACCCCATCGGCTCGCCACGCGGCCCGGTCTCTAGCTGGATACCGGCGGGATGCAGGGGTTTGATGCGTTCGTATACCACAGCACGCGCCGACCACAGCACCGCGCCGTTGGGGTCGGCAATAACGCGGTCGGCGTAGCCGAATAGCTTCTCAGCCGCCACAAAGCCGTACTCGAGCGCGGTCAGCAGATCGCGCATGAGCTGCATACGCACGCGGTCGAACTCGTTTTGCAGGAATTCCCGCACCACGCGGTCAGGATGTAGAAACTCAGGACGCACGGTGAGAATCGGGAGTTTGATAATCTCGAGGGCCGCGCCGATCTGCGGATCCAGCGCCAGCCGGGTGAGGGTCTGAATAGACAGCCGTTCAAGGCCGCCGGTGCGGGGGTCGATTACCTGCGTTGTTGCGCGCCCCGCGCCGGATACCTGCGGGTCCTGGCGGCCCGTGAGTTCCCCCTCGGGTGGTTTGGAGAGTTTCTGCGCGGCGGCCAGTATCATGGCGGCCCGGCGTTCACCGAGGATCAGTTTCATCTCGGCCTGTTCCTGCGGTGTGAGAGGGGGGATAGGGTCGGTCATTTGCGGAAACTCCCGGTGGGGGTGACGGTAGCGCGACCGGTAGTGGTGGGTTGATGCGCGCCGGGTTGAACAGCCGGAGATAGCGCGTGAAACGCATACGCAGCCGCGTCTATCATATCGTCGTGCTGAGACTCGGGAAACGCCAGCAGTTCGTCCCGGAACGCTGCCGGGCAACCAGCGGGGTCTAATCGCACCATGTGCTGTTCAAACCGCGTCAGTAGCGGCAGGAAGCGGGTGAGTTTATCCCGCGCCGGACGTATCCCGCGCACAGGTAGCGCCGTGGTGCGTGCTAACTCCTGCACTATAGCGGCCTGGTACTGCGTCTGTTCAATGGCGATGATATAGGGGTTATGGCGCGCCGCTGCGGCCTTGATTCGGTTTAGTATCTCGTGAAAAGCGGCCCGGAATCGTTCGACCTCTTTGATGTAGACGATGCCGGTTGAGGGGTCGCGGCACATCGCCACGATAGCGGTGTAGTCCGCGCTGTCGCGTTCGCTGATGGCGAGGTCAACGCCTAGCGCGACGCGTAATCCGGGTGGACAGGGTGCCTCGAGAATCATCTCGGGTTTGACCAGGCCGCCGCCGAACGCGACGAACTCTGCCAGATACTCCTGGCGGAACACCAGCTCAGGGAGCTCGCGCCGGCGTTGTTCGATTTCCTCAAGGGGTAGATGAGGATTCATCGCGCTTGGCATTTGAAACGAGGCCCACTCGGGATACGCGGGGTCACCACCGCGTTTGAATAGTTCGTAGAAATAGTTCATGCCGCTGGGGGTGCTGATGAACCACGCCGCGCCGCGATAATCGGTCAGAGTTGGGCTGATGGACTGTTCCCAGATGTTTTTGAGGTTTCGCGCATGCGCGGCCTCGTCAACTACTATACAGTGGTATTTGCGGCCTCGACCGGCGTTGTTGTCCTCGAGTGTCCAGAACTCTATTTTCCCGCCGGTGATGAGTTCAATACGCATTTCGGTTTTGTTTGAACGCCGTATGACGGGGTTCAGCGTGTACTCGAAATCGTTCCAGGCCTCCATTAGCAGCTTGTAGGTGGGTGCGAAAAATCCCACAGAAGCGCCGTCTATTGCGCCACCCTCCGCTAACGCCAGCCACTCGATGGCCAGCAGGGTTTTGCCGAATCTCCGACCGGCTGCGACGACCTTGAACCGCGCCGGGTTCTCAAGAATCATCTGCTGGCCCTGGTGGAGGTTGGGGGGTGGGATTTTGATGTGTAGTTTCATTCTGCATTCCACAATTTTTTGGCTATTTCCAAATCCATGGTTGGGCCTACATATTCAAAGGTGGCGCGCAATCGATTTGCTAATACACCCCGTTCTATAAATGTTCTGTTTCTTGATTTTTTTTTCGTATTCATTCCAGTCATCATTCTACTTTTACAATTAGGTTCTTTTTTCATGTCCCAGTGCGGAGATTTTGCACGTGCTCGAATCATGGCTGGATGGCTGGTAATGCTGATGTAGCGATAGCCCAATGCTCGACAGATTGCGCCAAGAACTTCTGAAAACGCATTGCCAATTCCCACACCCTGAAAATCAGGCAAGCATACTATTCTGTGTTCTCTCCAAAAATTTTTCACAATATGATGAGGAAAAGGACAAATTGCGCCAAATACCGCGGGCGTTTCATCAATAAAACCAACAAAACAACGACTCGCATTATTGAGCTTCTCACTCAAATAGTGATGACCCTTGAAAAACTCCCAAGCGCTTTTATCAACGCGCCTGATCGTGATTTCAATTTTTGGCCTTCCTCGAAGGCACCTCCGTGTCATTTTGTTGATGTGTGGTTCATAAATCCAGTCCGGATCAAGCCAATCGATAACATCGTAATGACATGTAATCGCAACAAACTTTTTGCCAGCGCGACGAATCATTTTTGCTATTGCAGCACTGCCAATTTTCGCCACCCGACGATCCACAACGCTGGTAAACTCGTCAACGACGGCAATATCTTTAATTTCAGCAATGATGCGTGCAAGGTTTACTCGGAATTTTTCTCCGTTTGATAGCACGTGATACGGCTTGAGCCACGATGGTGGAGAGGAAAATCCCACCGACGATAGAATTTCAACGATTTCTTTTGTAGTTAGATTTTTATCAAATCCATCTAGTACACTTTTATCCCTCGGCCATTCTGCGTTTTCCTCTCTCAATCGGTCACCAAATATTTCGCGTGCGACAGTCGTTTTTCCTGCGCCGCTGGGGCCAACAATCAGGCC
>Ga0308416_1000364_pt1 | contig 16417 bp, 15 predicted proteins | sample HotsprSampleOS60_FD_203468 | JGI IMG/M metagenome (GOLD analysis project Ga0308416, IMG submission 203468) | Hot spring phototrophic mat microbial communities from Octopus Spring, Yellowstone National Park, Wyoming, United States - 20090730_OS60 ... | reverse complement strand
ATCGACACGAACTCCCTGTCGCGTTCCATCGCGTCGGTAATTCGCCGCGAAACGCAGAGTTCCTGTACCCGAGCGTGTGCAGCCGTCCTATCAGGTGAATACAATCAACCGCGCCAAAGTGAAGTAGAGCAGCAGCCCCGAAGCGTCTACGACGGTGGTGATAAACGGCGCGGACATCACGGCGGGGTCGATATTGAGTCGTTTGGCGATTAGGGGCAGGCACGCACCTACTGTGGTCGCCAGCGTGATAATCCCGACCTGCGCCAGCCCGACCGTCAGCGCGATTCGGAGCTGGTCTTCCCACGCATAGCCCGCGCGCGTCCACACAAGCGCGTTCAGGATGCCGATGGCGCCCACTAAACCGCCCAGCATCAGCCCTGTGCGCAGCTCGCGCCCCATCACGCGCAGCACCTGCTGCCAGCGCACTTCGCCCAGCGCTATCGCGCGGGTGATGGTGGTGGTCGTTTGCGCCCCGGCGTTTCCGCCCGATCCTATCAGCAGCGGGATGAACCACGCCAGCGCAGTGACCTTCTGAATCGCGTCGTCGTAGGTGCGTAGCACTGCCCCCGAAAAGAGTTGCGCCACAAACAAAAACACGAGCCAGCGCACGCGCTTCTGCACCAGTTGCCACGGGCTTTGCCGAAAGTACGGCTCTTCGGTCGCCTCCACGCCGCCCAGTTTCAGCACATCTTCCGTACTCTCGCTCACCAGAATATCGACCACATCGTCCACCGTCACGATGCCCAGCATGCGCCCCAAATCGTCTACGACGGGCACTGCCAGCAGGTCGTACTTGGAGAGCAGGTTCGCGACCTCTTCCTGGTCGGTTTCAGGCTTGGCAACGATGATGTCAGTCTCCATGATTTGTTCGATGCGCTTGCTGGGATCGCTCACGACCACATCGCGCAGCGAGCAGACGCCAATCAGCCGCTGGCGTGCGTCTACCACATAGAGGTAGTAAATCGTTTCGATTTCGCTGCCGACCTGCCGCAGGTAATCGAGGGTCATTTCGACGGTCCAGTCGGGTCGCACGCGCACATATTGGCGCACCATCAGGCGTCCTGCGGTATTTTCGGGGTACTCCAGCAGTTCGCGCACTTCGCGGGCTTCGGGCGGCGCCATCTGCTCAAGGAGCGCCTCCGCTTTCGCCTCGTCCAGCTCGTCGAGGATTTGCGCGGCGTCGTCGGCAGGGATAAGTTGCAGCAGGCGCGCGGCTTTCTCCAGCGGGATATGCTCGAAAATCTCGTCGACCAGCGACGGCTCCAGATACTCTAAAATCTCGGAGGCGATTGCCTCGTCCATTTGCAGCAGCGCGTGCGCCTGCTCGGCGGGGCTGTCCATCAGCGAGAGGGCTTCCGCCAAGTCTTGGGGCGCATACGCTTCCAGCATCTGCTGCAGCGCGCCGTTCGGCTGCTGCAACGCCGTGCGCAGTTCACTCAGCAACGCTTCCGTGCGGCTCTCCTCGTCTCCCTCATTTCGGGTGCAAGGCGCATGCGCGGCTACGCGCAGTGCAGTAGGTCGTACACCGCAAATGTCCAATCAGGGGCGAACAACGGCGCAAGCGTAGCCCCGGCAGTGTAGACCTGTCGCTCTTGATACGAGTCGCCTGCAGGCGTCCGATAGACCTCCACCTGCCGCTCCGCGAGGTTCACAATCCAGTATTCTGGAACGCCTGCGCGTGCGTACAGGGGCAGCTTAAGCAAGCGGTCGCGCGGCAGGGAGCTGTGGGCAATCTCGATGACCAGCAGCGCCGTGTCGGGATGCCGTACGAGATAGTCGCTCGGACGACCTGGCACAATCGCGAGGTCGGGGATTACCTCGCTTTCGCCCAAACGCAACGGCTTCTCGGCTCGTACATGCCACTCTTGACTACGACGCTCCATCAAGCGGTAGGCAAGCGCAGTGCCCACCGCAGCGTGTTCGGCGCCTTCGGGCGTCATAGGATAGATATCTCCTTCAATCAGCTCGTAGCGGGTCTCGTCATTCAGTATCCCCAGTTCGCCCAGTCGATGGAACATCTCTGGGGTGAAGCGCATGCGCTGCAGGGCGGGTGTGCGCCCTGCAACGCTCTCGATAGCCGTCATTTGCGCCGTAGGGGACAACATCAGCAAGGAGTATACCTTAGCGAGGCATCCACTCGCTTCAGAGGCGCGTTAGGAGGTGATTGGAGGGGAAAAAAGAGAAGTAGAATGCCCCCATAGGGACAGAAAGATGTAGAAGCCAGCGTTCCCTATGGGGGCGTCCACCGAGCGTGTTAGCCACCTGCGCCGAAGTTGAAAAGAACAATCAGCAGGTCAGCGTCGTCGACAACACCGTCGCCATTCAGGTCTCCTAAGCGTAGCGGCATGTTGACGAATGTCGGCTCATTTCGCCTGATCGTAACGCGAGTTTCAAAAGGTAGAGCGCCGCCCACCTGAATCGATAAGATGTAGTTTCCAGGTTCTACCTCTGGGAAGATTTCCAATTGGCCGTTCTCATTGCCAAACGCAAAGCCGTCCCAGATAGGTGTACCTTCAGGCGTGCGGAGCGAAGCAAAGGCGCGCGTCGGTGGTGGCGCGGGGGGACTAGGATCAACGACGATGTAGGTATACCCCAAGCAAAATGCAAGGTCCATCGGCTGATTTTCGCACACATTCCAAGCAGGCGCAAAAATCGTTCCCTGATGGCTGTATGCTTGGCATCCGTGTACTCGACAAGTGCCTGACCACTCGAAGTCCACCATATTCTGGCGGACACTGGCTTGGTCATCTTCTGAAATCTGAATCCAGTACCTGGTGTTTGGACTCAGCGACGGGAGACCAGGCCACAGAGAGACCCAGAACCGAATGACAGGTTGCCCCAAGCAGTCGATTCCCGCAAATTGCCTGAAAGGCTTCAGAGGACATTTCGTGTAGATAGCAGCGTTGGGGTTCAATACTTCGTCCGGAAGACAGTTTCCGTTAGAGTCGGGAAAGATGCGTATAATAAACGGACGCGCCCGTCCAGGGGTCAAAGGATCGAACAGCTGGCTCCAGGCATGGACAGTTCCCCACCACTCTACCCACAGTACCGACGCAGGCGTGCTGGGAGAGGTCCAGTCGTCGAAAGCGATTAGGGGCTTCGGAGAGCTATAACTTCCTGGGGCACACGCTGCCACTGTGGAGATGACGGTCGGCACGCAACGATCCCAAACTTGGCACCCGACAGCGCAATTTGTATTTATCTGACAAGGACAGTACTGCAAACTGTCGATGCCAACATAACCAGGGGTCGTGCTGCCCTGACCGATAATCTCGATGCGGGAGACAGGCGTCTGGAACTGCCACCCCACCCACTGCCAAGTGGTGGTTATAGAAACAGAGTCCGACCCTAAGAAGAGGTTCTGCGCGCCGTAGAATTTGACCAGCATCGAGGTCGGCGGGAGGGGGACCTCCTGGCGGGATTGACACCGCGCGGAAATACCCTCCAACCCGACAAGCGGGCTGAGGTAGGAGCCACTCGATGTCTTGGGAACGCCCCCAAAGGTAATTCGGAGGCGTGTGTGCTGGGGGAGGCGAGGCGAATACGAGCATCACTCCAGTTATTGGCGGCAGCGGTTGGAAAGTCCCTACCGCCGTGTTGAGCGTGCTGTAGGCACCTGCCGCGATGCTATCGAAGTTCTCGCTGTTCGGGCAGGTGAACGGCTGGTTGATGCGTTGAAAGGTCTGGGCAGTTAGGCTTTGTAAAAGCCCACAAACGCACACAAGCATCGCTATGTGTAACCGAGCACGGTTTCGGTTTCCCATGGTTTTCCTCCACAAATTTAATGCAGAGAACCCCACGGATGTACCCGATGATTCTGACACACAGGATAGATTCCCTTTTCTCATCGCTGATTCCTTCATAACAACTATTATACACCACTTTTGAAAAGACTGATTGTTGTACCTCGCGCTGGATTCGCCATTGGCTCGGCGGATACGCTGCGTCGCAAAGCGGACTCGACTTCCACGCACCCTACCATCAGGTACACTATCCGCAGTTTAGCGAGGAGTACCGTATGGCAACCAAACTCTTTCGGGAAGCGATTCGTGAGGCATTAATAGAGGAGTTAGACCGCAACCCCCGCATGTTCCTGATGGGCGAGGACATCGGGCGGTATCAGGGCACTTTCCGCGTGACGGAGGGGCTGTTCCAAAAGTACGGTCCCAAGCGTGTGTGGGATACGCCGATTTCGGAGCCGGGCTTCATCGCCATCGCTATCGGCGCCGCCATCGAAGGTCTCAAGCCTGTCGTGGAGGTGATGACTTGGAGCTTCGCGCTGCTGGCGTTCGACCAGATTGTCAATCACGCGGCGAAGATTCTCTACAAGTCGGGCGGGGCGTGCGCCGTGCCGATGGTGATTCGCGGTCCTGCAGGTCCAGGCAAGCAACTTGCGGCGCAGCACTCACACAGCCTGGAAGCGTGGCTGGCGCACTCGCCAGGGCTGAAGGTTGTGCTGCCCAGCACGCCCGCCGATGCCAAAGGCTTGCTCAAGACCGCCATCCGCGACAACAACCCCGTGATGTTCATCGAGCATCCGCGCCTGTACCTCACCAAAGGCGAAGTGCCCGACGGCGAGTATACGATTCCTTTTGGCGTGGCGGATGTGAAGCGCACAGGACGCGATGTGACCATCATCACCTACTCGCGCGGGGTGCAACTCGCGCTCAACGCCGCGCAGCAACTCGCCGAAGAGGGCATCGAGGTGGAGGTGATTGACCTGCGCACGCTGATCCCGTGCGACTGGGAGACGGTCTTCCGCTCGGTGCGCAAGACACACCGCGCCATCGCGCTGCACGACGACTGGCGCTTCGTCGGCTTCGGCGCGGAAATCGCCGCGCAGATTCAGGAACACGCTTTCGATTACTTGGACGCGCCCGTGCTGCGCGTGGCGGGCGCGGATGTGCCGATGCCCTACAACAAACACCTCGAGGCGCTCGCCGTACCCAACGAGCAGAGCGTTATCGAGGCGGTGCGGCAGATTGTGGCATAAGGAGGCGACTATGCAGACGATTATCATGCCCAAGATGGGCGACGCGATGGAAGAGGGCACGCTGGTGCGCTGGCTCAAGCAAGAGGGTGACGCGGTACAAGAGGGCGAACCCATCGCTGAGATTGCCACTGACAAGGCGACGGTGGAGATTGAAGCGCCGAGTTCGGGCGTGTTGCGCGGGATTCGCGTGGCGGAGAACGCCGTCGTGCCCGTGAACACGCCGCTGGCGTACATCTTGCAGGAGGGCGAGAGCCTGCCCACCGACGGCGACGGCAAAGCAAGCGAGCCTGCGAAGCCTGCCGCCGCTGCGCCGCAGCCTGCGCCCGCGCCGACTGCCGTCGCCGCCGCGCCCCCATCTGCGCCCACCAACGGCGAAGAGCGTGTGTTGGCGTCGCCGCTGGCGCGTAAAATCGCCGCCGAACACGGCATCGACCTGCGCCAAGTGCAAGGCACAGGACCCAAAGGGCGCATCGTGGAGCGCGATGTGTTGGCGTATCTTGAATCACGCAAGGCGACGGTCGCGCCTGCGCCCCCGCCCATGCCTGCGCCTGTCGTCGCCGCCGCGCCCGCTGAAGCGCGCGTCGAAACGCTCACCCGCCTGCGTCAAATCACCGCCCAACGCACCACCGAAGCGCACCAGACCATCCCCCACTTCTACCTCACGATGGAGATCGATATGGAAGAAGCGGTCGCCCTGCGCCAACGGCTGAACCAACTGGACGAGAGCCTGCGCGTCAGCGTCAACGACCTCATCGTCAAGGCGTGCGCCGTCGCCATCGAGCAGCACCCCATCGTGAACGCCAGCTACCAGAACGGGCAACTTGTGCATCCCAACGGCGTTCACATCGGGATTGCGGTTGCGGTCGAGCAGGGGTTGCTGGTTGCGGTGCTGCGCCACTGTGAGGGCAAGTCGCTGCGGCGCATTGCGCAGGAGTCGCAAACGCTGATTCAGAAAGCGCGTGAGGGCAAACTGCTGCCCGACGAGATGACGGGCAACACCTTCACGGTCTCCAATCTCGGCATGTTCGGCATCGAGCAGTTCACGGCGATTATCAACCCGCCCGCGAGCGCGATTCTGGCGGTGGGCGCGACCAAGCGCGCGCCTGTGGTGCAAGAGGACGGCACAATCGTCGCGCGCCAGCGGATGAAGGTCACGCTCTCGTGCGACCACCGCGTGCTGGACGGCGCGGTCGGCGCGCAGTTCCTGCAGACGCTCAAGCAAGTGCTGGAGAACCCGCTGTGGATGCTGTGATGGGGCGTGCGGCGCGCGGGTTTCTGTGGCTTAGCCTGCTGGTCGCGTTGGCGACGGTGATTGGCAGCGGGCTGCTGTTCAGCGGGGTGCAGAACTTGCCCCCGCTGGACTACAACCGCCTCTCGATGCAGTTGGGGATCGCGCTGGTGGTGTTGGGCATTGGCGCGTCGCTGCTGCATATGGCGCACACGCAGGGCTGGCGGGCGACGCTGTGGCTGCTGGGCATCTGTGTCGTGCTGGCAGGCGGAATTGAACTCATCGGCACGCTCACAGGCTTCCCCTTCGGACCCTACACCTACACCGAGCGGCTCGGACCCAAGTTTCTGGGGCATGTGCCGTACCTGATTCCGCCGTCGTGGTTTATGATGCTCTACCCTGCGCTGCATCTGAGTTTCATGTTGGGCGTGTCGCGTCGGTGGGCGCCGTTCAGTGCGGCGGCGCTGCTGACGCTGTGGGATGTGGCGATGGACGCGGCGGTCTCCACCTCCAGGGTCAACCCTGGCGCGGCGGCGTTTGTGTATTGGTTCTGGGATGTAGACGGCGCGTTTTACGGGATGCCGCTGCAGAACTGGCTGGGCTGGTTTGCGACGGGCGCGCTACTGAGCTGGCTGTACCTGCGGATTGTGCCCGCATGGCGCGAGTCGCGCGCGCTGACGCCGCTGGGCATCTGGCTGGTGCAAGGCGGCGCGATGGCAGGGCTGGCGTTCTGGATTCAGCGACCAATTGCCACGGCGCTGTGGTTGGTGGGGGCGTGCATCGTCATCGTCCTGACCCTACGAAGTGTGCGCAGCTACGCGCCTGCGCCACGGTCGTTGTAAGTAGCAGACTCTCCTATTGGCTTCTCCGTCATGCGCACGAGTTCAAGCAGTTTCTCCTTGAGTTTCTGATTTACAGCAGTGTCCTGCACCACAAGGCTCGTGTATTTGTCTAAAAATTCTCTTCGCCTCTCATGGAAGAGGTGGAGGAAATGGTCGAGCATTTCGATACAGTCGAATATCTGGAATTCGGTTCCTACATGCTTGTTATTGACATCTTTCAGGTAAGAGTGTATCTCTTCCGCCACAGGATTAGTGACGACGAACACATATTGTGCCACAGGAACGGAAGATTGCGCGAGCTTCTGAAGGGCAGTGTCTATGTCGCTTCTGCGCAACGAACGCGCCTTTACCTCGTAAACAGTGTAGGGATGTGACTGCGCAGGCAGCACAATTTCAATGTCTCCCAAAGCGCCTGTCCTCATGTCTGCAGCCGTGTGAGGCGACAATTCACGAAGCGTTTTGCCCGTCATTTCGGCGATGACTTCATACACGGCTGCAACGACCAGCACAGGTAAGCGACTACTGCGTGGCTGGCGCAGATGCTCACCGACAATTTCTGTAATCTGCTGTGCGCTCAGTTCTCCCGTGCGCGTTTGGGCGCTGGCAAGCAAACGCTCGATGCTTTCGCGCTGCGCCTCGCGCATCAAGACCAGCTGGCGGATTACTTCGGTCAGGCAGCCTTTAGCAGTCAGGCGTCCCTGCTCCACATCCTGAAGCAGGCTTACGAGGGCGGCGTACACCTCCTTCGGCTTGCCGACAAGTGTTGTGTTTGCTTCAATCGGTTGGTTTTTGGTTCGGAAAGCGGGGGTAAGGAACGCAGTAGTAGAGTTCAGGGGCGATTATACCTTACGATAAACTCAGAAACGAATTCCTCATCGTAAGAGCGTCCCGAATAGCAACCAGCGCCGCCAGTCTCAGTATATGGTTTTCGAATGTCCACGATGGGCTGATGTGTCTTTGCCAACAAGCAAGCGAGCAGAAAGCGGGCTATAGAACGATTAGTTGTACACTGACAAATCTCGTCGACGCGCTTATCCGCTACTCGGGGTCGTTCAAGGTCAGTTGTAGCGTCTTTGTAGCATTGTTCGAGGATGTCGCTCTCTGACTGCGCCCGTTTCTGGAGTGTTCCATAATGCTCACGGATTATACCCTTCCCGAATCGCCGCAAATTTAACCCGCCAGTCAGCCGAGAACCGCAGGATTCTCCCGAAAACCGGAGTATAATAGAGCGGCTGCAACGCAGCACACCTTGTGGAGGTCAACGATGATGGTACGAAAGGCACTGGCTTTCGGGCTTGTCAGCGCGCTGGTCGCGCTCGCGAACGCACAGATTGTAACGAACCTCGAACAGGGCGGCAAACTCTACTGGAAGTTCAACAGCGGACAGTATAACATTACAGGGGCAATCTCCCAAAGTGGCACTGTTAGCGCTTCCGACCCAGTCGAACTCACGCTGCAAGACCTGAACAACGACGGGCGCAAACTGGATGTGTTGCTCGATTTAGAAGAGCTTGGCCTCGACATCGACTATGTCCTGCCGCTCGTTGGCACAGTGGTCTCTCAGGACGCCAACGAAGCCATCATCCGCTGGGCGGCGGATGTGAACCCGAACCGATGCGTGACTGTCAATATCAGCGGCACGCAAGTACAGGTACTCATCACTCGTGTGGTGGGCGCATTGCAGGGGCGCGTGACGCCTATCGCGTGTCAGGACAACCCCTACAACCCGAACTGGCAGAAAGTGACCCTGCGGTTTGACGAGAACGGCGGCAACCCGAACAACTTCCTGCGCGTGGAAGGGTACTTGTTCTGCATTGTAAACCCCAACACATTCGCAACAGCGATTATCGACTCGATGGACTGGGAAGCCTATGGCGGCGGTTTGACGGGCGTGTTCGGCAATCTGAACGGCGACAACGTCGTGGATACCGCGGACCTGCTGCAAGTTCTGTTCAACTTCGGCTCGAGGGATTCGACAGCGGACGCGAATGGCGATGGCATTGTGGACACCGCTGACCTGCTGACTGTGCTGTTCAACTTCGGCGCGTCGTGCTAAGAGGCGGCGTCGCAACGACGCTGTCGGTTAGTGGGTTCCCCTCGCAGAGCGGGGGGAACCCCTAACGATTTAATCCCCATCGGAGCCAGGCACTTAATGCAGCAATTCCCGACTGGTCGCGACGACCTGCACATCGGCGTCGGCAATCTGTTCAGGCGGGTGGGATAACACGATAAAGCGCGCCTGCTTGCCTGGCGCGAGGCTGCCGACGGCATCGTCGCAGGTCGCATACGCCGCGCCGACCGTGAACATCTCCAGCGCGGTCAGTGGGTCTAACGCCTCTTCGGGGTTGAGGCAGGTTCCGTCGCGGCTCGTGCGCGTCACGGCGGCGCGCCAGCCCAGTGTTGGCTCGCCAGGCACGACGGGCTGGTCGGAGCTAAAGCCCTGCGCGACGCCCGCCTGCAGCCAACTGCGAAACGGCATCAGCGACACAGCGCGCTCGCCCAGCCCCTTCAGGTACGCGCTCGTCAGCCACCACAAAAACTCAGGCTGCGGCACAACCACCACGCCCAACGCCTGCATCTCAGCCAATAGGTCGTCCGCCATCAGCATTGCGTGTTCGATGCGGTGGTGGTGGCACGGGCGCGGGTACGCTTCCAGCGCGCGCCGATAGCCCTGCAGCACGAGTTCAATCGCGCAGTCGCCAATCGCATGCACGGCGCACTGCCAGCCCGCGCGGTGGACGGTCAGAATGCGCTCCATCAGTTCGTCGGGTTCGTACATCAGCACGCCTGTGGTGGGCGTATCGGCGTAGGGCTGGCGCAGGGCAGCAGTGCGCGTGGTGAACGCGCCGTCTGCAAAGAGTTTGACCGCGCCCCAGCGTAGGTCGGAGTGCGGGCTGGGTGGATGGGGGCTGACGCCCGTCGCTTCGCCCGCCTGTGCGGGCTGTTCCAGCCAGCCTGCGTGTCGCGCGGCATCGTAGAGGGGCATCAGTGTCATGCGCACAGGCGCGCCTTCGTTCAGTGCCTGCGCGTAGGCGGCGACCTCCGCTTCCAAGTCGTGCCAGCCTGTGGCGGCGTCGCTGGCAGCGAGGATCCCGCGCCGCGCGAGGTCGTCGCAGGCGCGATGTACGGCTTGCACCAACTCTGCTTGTGTGGGCTTGGGGATATGGCGCGCGACGAGGCTCGCCGCGCTCTCCAGCAAGATGCCTGTCGGCTCGCCGCTGGCGTCGCGTAGAATCACACCGTCGGCAGGGTCGGGCGTGTCGCGCGTGATGCCCGCAAGTTGTAGCGCGCGCGAGTTGACCGCTGCGCCGTGCTTGCTCACATGGTTGAGGTAAATCGGGCGGTCGGCGCACACGGCGTCCAAGTCGTAGCGCGTCAGGTGCTTGCCATCAGGCAGCAGGTTCTGGTCATAGGCGCGTCCCAAAATCCACGGTGCGTTGGGATGGGCGTCCATCCACGCGCGGAGTCGCTCCTGAATCGCGGCGACGCTGGTACAGCCGCGCAAGTCCGCCTTGCCCAAGTCGATTCCCAGCGGCAGGATGTGCATATGGCAGTCGTTGAAGGCAGGCACGATGGCTCTGCCGTCCACGGCGACGCGCTTTGCGTCGGGGTAGCGCGCGGCGAGGTCGTCTTTCGCGCCGACCGCCACGATGCGCCCCGCGCGCGCCACCATTGCTTCCGCCTGCGGTTGCTCGTCCCAGAAGGTATAGATTGGCGCGCCATAGATGAGGTGCATAGGCGATGCGTTCGCGCTCGTCCGCAAAATCCCTGCCTATTGGTTCGGCAGAATCGTCACCTTGCGGGCGTAGTCGTTGCCCTCCTCGTCGCGCGTGCGGTGAATCGTCGCGCGGGCAGGCGGCTTGATTTGCTCCACTTTCACGGGCTTGCCCTTGAAGGTGAACTCGGTTTTGTCGTCGTAGCGGATTTCGCGCAGGTCGCCCGCGCGGGTCAGCACCTTGAGAATCTTCTTCTGGCGGTCGATGCTCTGAATCGTGCCCTGCAGCGAGGGCAGGGCACGTTCGCGTCCTATCTGGGCGTCTTTTTCGGTGTTGCTGACCGACAGCAGCATCGTGTCAAGATTCGACAGTAGGCGCGGGGCGAAGTAGAGCGTCTCACCAATCGCGAAATCCTCCAGCGTTGCGGGCTTGCCGTCGCGTTCGAAGCGGGTCTTCGGCGTGAACTTGTAGGCGAAGCGCGTCTTGTCGGGGAACTCGAAGATGAGGTAGTTATTCTCCACGCCGACGAGCGTGCCTTTCACAACGCCGCGGCGCACTTTTTCGAGCCATTTCCAGGTGTCGGGGTCTGCCATCTCGCGCACGACGGGGCGCACCTGCGTGCCGACGCTCACCCGCGCCATCACCTGCTTGCCCTCCAGCTGCCGAAACTGCTCGATGTCGGCGGGCTGTTTGTTTAGCCACAAGCGCGGCTTTTTGTGCAGTGTCGCGTTCATGTCGGGTTTGCCCGTGCGCTTGAGAATAATCGAGCCGCCGTCGGGGTCGAACCTCGCCAGCGTCGCCAGGAAAATCTCCGTTTCCGCCCAGCCTAATACAGTCGCCAAGCACAAGGCTACACACGCGCACATTCGCATGTCAACCACCTCGCGCGCGGGCAATTCGAGGGTCTGCACGGGAATCCTGCCGTATTGGGGTATAATCCCCTTGGATGAGCCGACATGAGAAACCCACCAGCCGACGCGACTTCCTGCGTGAGGGGTTGCGCTCGTTGGTGAACGCAGGCTTTGGAGGTGTATTCGAGAAGCTGGAGCGGGTGGGCGAGCTGGTGGAGCGCGGCGAACCCAAGCCCGCGCCGCTGATGCCGCTACTTAGCTGCGAAAGCCGTGCGCTGCACCCCCTCCTAACGACGGGGCAACTGAGCCTGGAGGGCTGCGCCGCGCTGCTGAACGAGCTGGACATTCAGGGCGTCAGCCTCAGCGACCGCCACATCGGTAGCTTGCATCCGCGCGCGCTGGAACACCTGCGCGAGGGCTTCCATCGACACGGCGTAGCAATCACGGGCGTGATGGTCTCCGAGCCTGTGAACCTGAACGACGAAGCAAGCCTTAGCCGACGACTGGACGAGGTAGTAGACCGCTTGCACGCGGCGGCGATCCTGCAAGCCCCACTGATACGGCTGCATCTGGGCGGCGAGCGCGACGATGAGCTGTTCGAGCGTGCGGCGCAGTTTTTGCAACGCTTGCTCCCCGAAGCGCGGCGACGGCGCATACGCATCACCCTCGAGAACCGCGAGGGCGTTGGGCGACGACCCGACCTGCTGGTGAGCCTCATTCGGGCGACCGACCCGCGCTGGATGGGCGTGTGCTACGACTTTGGGCACGGCGCGCCTGAGCGTATCTACGACGCGGCGCGAATCCTTGCCCCTTACACCTTCCATGTGCATGCCAAGAGCCGCGCCTTCGACCCGCGCGGCGAGGAGACGAGCATCGAGTACGGGCGCGTCTTAAGCATCCTACGCTTCGCCAGCTATGTCGGCGCACTCTCGATTGAGTACCTGGGCGACGACGACCCCATCGAGGGTATTCGCAAGACGCGCGACCTGATTCGGCGCCACTGGCGCGCCTACTGAACATGGAGATTCTGGAGCGCGTGCGCGCGACCATCCACGAACGACAGCTACTCCCCCCCGAAGGCGGAACGGTGATTGTGGGCTATTCGGGCGGGGCGGACTCCACCGCGCTGTTGCATCTGATGACGCGCCTTGCAGGCGCGTTCAACCTGCGTGTGCATGCGGCGCACCTCCATCACGGCATGCGCCCCGAAGCGGACGACGATGTGCGGGTATGCGAGGCGGTGTGTGCAGGGCTAGGTGTCCCGTTGCATGTCGAGCGCGTCGATGTGCCTGCGTTAGCGCAGGCGCAGCGCGTGTCGCTGGAGGAGGCGGGACGCAACGCCCGCTACGCCTTTTTTGACAGACTGGCGCGCGACCTGAATGCCGTCGCCGTCGCGCTGGCGCACACCCGCGACGACCAGATCGAGACCATTCTAATCAACCTGCTGCGCGGCACGGGACCGCGCGGACTGTGCGGCATGCCGTACAAACGCGACCGCATCATCCGCCCGCTGCTGGACTCCACGCGCGCGCAGACGCACCAGTATTGCGCCGCGCAGGGGCTACCGACCGTGTTCGACAGCACGAACTTAGACCCACACCAGTTGCGCCGCCGTGTGCGCATGGAGCTGATTCCGCTGCTGCGCGACCTCTCGCCCGCATTTGACAGGCATCTGCTGCGCCTTGCCGATATTCTGGAAAACGAGGAGGCGTGGTGGGACTACGAGGTGGAACGAGCGCTTTGTTTTACCCCCCTCCTTAAGGTTCCCCCCGCTTCGCGCGGGGAACCGAGCGCGGGGACAAGTTCTTCCGCTGCGCGCGGGGAACCGAGCGCGGGGACAGGTTCTTCCGTTCCGCGCGGGGAACCGAGCGTCTACGGACATGGTTCCCCCTGCTTGCAGGGGGAACCTAAAGGAGGGGGTCCTGAAAACACGAAAGAGATTTCGCGCTCCCACCTCACCCACCTGCACCCTGCGCTGCAGCGGCGCATCCTGCGCGCGTGGCTGCGGGTGCATTTGGGCGCGCTGCGCCTGCCGCCCTACGAGATTCTGGAGGGCATCCGCCGCGCCGCGCTGGAGGGCAAGCGCACCTCGTGGCAACTGAGCGACACGCTGCGCCTGACCACCGACGAGACCGCGCTGACCCTGCACACGAAACCGCCTGACCCCGAACCCTACGAGTACCCCATGCCGTTGGAGACGCCGATTCTCGTCCCGCAGGCGGGCGCGTGGCTGGAGGCGCGCCTACTGAGCGCCCCGCCCCCGTCGCTGGAGGCGACGCCCGACGACGCCTTCATCAACGCTGACGCCGTGCAGGGGCAACTCCTCGTGCGCAACGGACGCAAAGGCGACCGATTCCAGCCGCTAGGCATGCCCGCGCCCAAAAAGCTGAGCGACATCTTCATCGACCGTAAAATCCCCCGCGCCGAGCGATGGAGACTGCCGCTTCTGTGCGACGCGGCAGGAATCTTGTGGGTTCCTGGCTACACGATTGCCGCACGCGCCCGAATCACGCCCGACACACGGCGCGTGCTGCACATCACCCTGCGCCGAAACGATGCCGATACCTAAGCGTCAGACTATGCGATGGAACGGGCGTTGGCGATGGATAACCTGTACGCTGGAGCGGTAGACCGCACGCTCACCGACGAGCAACTCGCCGCCAAAGCGCGTGAGGGCGACACCGCTGCGATGGAGGAACTCTACCTGCGCTATCGGCAGCCTGTGTTCCGAATCGTGTACCGCTCCACGCGCAACGCAGACGAAGCGGAAGACATCGTGCAGGATGTGTTCCTGAAAGCCTTCGAACGCCTGCACACCTTCCGCGAGCAGAGCCGCTTCAGCACCTGGCTAATGCGCATCGCGCTGAACCTGTGTACCGACCGCGCGCGCATGCGCCAACGCCGACAGGAACTGCTGACACGCGAGGCGGAACATAAGTTGGCATGGTGCCATCCCGACGCGCCCGACCCGATGGAAACCGCACAACAGAACGCCTTCCACGAGGCGTTCTACACCGCGCTGAACCAACTGCCTGAACACCATCGGCAGTTGATAATCCTGCGCGATTTGGAAGAGATGGACTACGAAGCGATTGCCCATATCTTGGGCACAAGCGTCGGCGCGGTGAAGTTGCGCGTGATGCGCGCCCGACGCGCCTTCAAAGCCAAATTAGAGCCGCTGTTGCGAGCAATCGGAGAAATAGAATGAAACCGTTATGCCGAGAGCTGGAAAGACATCTTGAGAGCGGAGCGGAGCGTCTGCCCGACGCGCTGGGGGCGCACCTAACGGGGTGCGCGAAGTGCCAGCGCGCCTGGCGACTACACCAGGCGTATCAGAGCGCCCTGCATGCGGCGCGGCGCGAGCCGATGCCTGCCTGCGAGCTGCCTTGGTCGCGCATTCAGGCGCAGCTGGCGGCGCGCGCAGTTAGCCGACGCCCCTTCGCGTGGGTGCGCCCCGCGCTGGCGTGGGGCACAGCCGTCGCCGTCGTGCTGGCGGTAGGCGCGGTGCTGTTTCCGTTCGGAGCGCAGCCGCCGTCGCAGGGCGTGTCGCTTGTGCGTACACCTGCCTATGTGCAGCCCGAATCAGGACCCGCCCATAACGCGCCTGCTGATACAGGCACACTCGTCGCTGCTGAGCGAACTCCGCCATCGATGCGGGTCGTCGCGCAAGCGACGCCGCGCCTGCGCGAGCTTACACGCCCAGAGCCGCCTGCACTCGAATCCCCCAACACAAATGCCCCTGCGCCCCGTCGCCGTGTCACAGATAGAGCGACCTTGCCTTCGTCCGACGGAGCGACACGCATGCCGACTTCACGCCCGAACTTTGAACAATCTGTTGCCGTCGCCAGCCTGCCGCTGACGCCGTTTGGCGTGAGCGACCAAGCAGCAGGCGTGGAATATCTACCGATAAGTTATGGCTCGCCGTCATCCTATCATGAGGGTTCAAGCGATGAGGCTGTTATTGGCTCTTTTTAGCGTCTGTTGGTGGCTGTTAGGCGTTGCGCAGCAGCCGTCGCTGTTGGAGCGCGCGGGTCAGGAGGTGAGTCGCGTGGTCGAGCGCACCCTGCCCGCCATCGTGACCGTCGAGGCGCGATTTGGCGGCAGGCTGGTGCGCAGCAGCGGGTTCGTCATCGATTCGGCGGGCTTGGTGGTGTGCGCGGCGGAGGGCGTGCGAACGCAGCTGCAGGTTTCGCTGTATTTGTCCGAAGGCGAGCCTGTACGCGCCCGCGTGGTCGGCGTGGACAACATCACGGGCATCGCGCTGTTGCGCCCAGAAGTGAGCCTCCGCCTGCCTGCGCTTAGTTGGGGCGATTCGGAGCGGCTCCCGCTCGGCTCGACGCTGATTTTGATAGGCAACCGTAGCGGGCTGGAGGGCAGCGTCACGGTCGGCACGCTGGGCGGTAAAGACCGCGTAGGCGTGCGGCGCGACAATCAGCGCGTGGTGCTGTTGCTGCAGTTCAACGGCACGGTTGGCTCGGGCGAGCAGGGCGCGCCGCTGCTCGATTCGCAGGGGCGCGTCGTCGGCGTGATGGTGGGCGAGTTGGCGTCGGTGGAGGGCGCGCCTGTCTCGCCTGTCGCTGTGGTCGGCTTCGCCGTGCCCTCCGAAATCGCCCAGCGCGTGGTGAACGACCTGCGCACGAAAGGGCGCGCCGAACACGCCTGGCTGGGCATCGACTATCAGGGCTTGCCCAACGGCGTCATCGTGCGGCGCGTCGCGCCGAACAGCCCCGCGCAACAAGCAGGGATTCAAGTCGGCGACCTCGTGGTGCAGTACAACGACAAGCCCA
>Ga0308416_1000360_pt1 | contig 16502 bp, 12 predicted proteins | sample HotsprSampleOS60_FD_203468 | JGI IMG/M metagenome (GOLD analysis project Ga0308416, IMG submission 203468) | Hot spring phototrophic mat microbial communities from Octopus Spring, Yellowstone National Park, Wyoming, United States - 20090730_OS60 ... | reverse complement strand
ACCATGAAGAAAACGCTTGCTGCCACATCACTGTCCTTGCTGTTTTTCGTCAGCCCGATGCCGGTCGCTCTCGCAGATACTTGCAGTTGTGCGTCTGGCGGTTGCTCGGCGGTTATATCGTGTTCGGGCAGCTGTTACGCCAACTGCTCTTCAGGCAACTGCTCCGCAGCTTCTATAACAGGAAGAAAAGGAGCAGCGGAAGAAGTTACATTCCGAGTAACCAACTTCGACAGCGAACAGCTTTCCTCTGAACTCACGCGCATCAGCGGCAGAGAAATCGTATTTACGGCATCCGAACCTGATGACCTCTTCAGCTTTGATTTCAAACGGGCTCCTGTGTGGGAGGTCTTTGAAGAGTTGTCCAAAAGAGGAACAGTGCAAATTGACGGCATAGACTTCCGTGCACTTCAGGGCTTGCGCAGTACACTCCTGGCAGGTGAAAAGATTAGTGTGAAATTCAATATGCCTGCTGACGAGGTGGTAAGCTGGCTGTCCTTCGTAAGCGGTTTGCCGCTTCGCATAAACTCAGGTAACGCTCAAGTGCATGTGACGGTAGCTCTCCAGGAAGCGACCCTCCAGGATATAATTCAGGCTCTTTCCAAAACGGGGATTGAAGTTGCCGCTCAAGGGCGCTAAATCATCTCCTGTCAGAACATTGCAAGGCCAGGTGGTGTCGGATACCTGCCTAGCCTTTTTCTCTGTCCAAACACCTCAGTGCACGGTTCTCCCCGTGCTTCCCTGTGACGAAACTGAGAAAAACACTCGCGGGTGGCAGTTCAGAGAGTAAAAGCTATGACCAGCCCCCCTGGTGACTTGGGGGTGAACCGGAGCCGACTTCGCGCACATCACTGAGTACATTCGTCCCAGGGACGACACAGCGCTGCGCGCCACCGAACCGACCTCCGCTGCCGCCTTCTTGCCCGTGGCTGACGCCAGAATACCTTGACAGGTGTTTTCCGACTCAACCACCATGTCTTGCTTTAATAGAAAACACTATGAAGCAGCAAGGTGGTGAATCGCACGTATGGCAATTGTCGAAGTCGCACCGAATGAATCCATTGACAGCGCGCTGCGGCGCTTCAAGCGGCTTGTGCAGCGAGAAGGGATTATTGCCGACGTCAAGCGGCACCGGTTTTACATCCCACCCGGAGAAAGACGGCGGCTCAAATCTGAGCTTGCTCGCAAACGACAACGCTCCAACATGCGCAAGCGCCGGATGGAGTGAAGCTGACAGCCGTCTGAGTCAAATCGAATCATTCTTTAGCTGCACTTGTCAGTGGCCAGGAATTGCTTGAAACCTTACAAGCTCCCTAGCCAACCAGTTTTTACCCTTGTGTAGGCCCGTGAGTTGGAAACGTACTAGGGTAAACCGAGGAAGGTTACTTGGGAGCTAACTTTTTGCGGATCGGCCCACCCTGGCAAAGCAACCTAGTTACAAGGGAAACCTTCCCAGGCTTTTCCATTGCTTAGGGCTGCCACGCTGTCCTCACATGTGTAACCTGCGCTCAAGCTAACAACCGGTTTTTTCTCTACCGGGCAGCATTGGCAATTTTGGGCAGCGCCTGCAATACGGTGTCACCCACGATCTTCAGGCTGCGTGGGCTGAGCTTGTCTAAGGTATCCCGCGCCGTGTGCCAGTAGGCGTTTTCAGGGCCGCCGGGCCCAAAGTTGACCTCATCCGTACCGTAGGTGAAGTCAATCAGGTCCACGGCCGGAATCCCAGCCTTGAGAAACGGAATGTGGTCATCAGCGATCACATGGGTTGTTCTAGGAAAGTGAGCGCCATAGCCAAGTTCGTGTGCAGTGTCGTGGAGGATGTCTGCCAGCCAAGCTGAGGACTGATACTCCTTGGGGATGGACAAGTCAGCATCTCCCACCATGTCAAGCAAAATCATAGCTTTGACCCGCTTTGCCTGACCGGTTGCCTGAAGACGCTCCACAAAGTACCGGGAGCCGTAAGTGTTGTCATCACCCTGCCACTCGACAATAGCTTCTTCACCATCGAAGAACACAAACTGTATCGTGTGAGGAAAGCCACGTTCTTCTGGCGACATAGTTGCCAATACCCGCGCCAGCTCCAGAACGACGGCCGTACTTGAGCCAGCGTCATTCGCCCCGACGAACACCTGGTCTTCCATGTACTTGGTGTCGTAGTGGCTGGCGATGATGATGACCTCCGAAATTTTGCCGGGTAGTTCTGCTATGACATTCTCCATGCGCAGGGTGGGAAATTTCCTTGATGGAGTCTTAGCGACAAAGGGTTGCGTGGTCACCGTCAAGCCGTAGCTTTTTAGTTCCTCAATGAGCCAGGCACGCAACCGTCCCAGTGCAGCTGAACCCGCCGGGCGGGGGCCGTAAGCCACCTGTTTTTCAATGTGTTTGAAGGCGCGCTCAGCATCAAAGGGTGTTACTGCTTTGCGAGTAGTTGCCGTCCCCGGAGGACGAACGGATTCTGTCGCCGATTCCGCTGACGGTGACACAATGGTGCTGGGCGAGGCCTTACAGGCAGCAAGCAGCGCAACACTGACAAAGATACTTTCAAGCAGCCTTCTTGAAGGGGAATACCGTCGCATGGAATGGCCAGAGCCTCCACAATAAAACATGAACCCAGGCGTTGGGCCTCACTTGGTGTCTGCACTGACTGGTCCGGCAATCACTGTTGTGAGTGCAGATGGATCGAGGTGAGTTTGACTAACCCGCAGCACATCTTCTGCCGTGACGGCGTTGATCAGCTCAGGGTAGCGCTGGGCGTAATCGTCCCCCAACCCGTAAATTTCGGTCTCAATCAAAAACAGCGCTCGTTGGGCATTGGTTTCAAAATTAAAGACAAAGCTGCCCGTAAGATAAGCCTTGGCTGCGGCTAGTTCCTCAGGTGTCACCATGTCCTGCCGCATGCGCTCAATCTCTGTCCGAATGGCGGAGATGGATTTGGCCTGGTGCTCGGGTGAAGTACCGATGTAGGCCACAAAGCGTCCCGGATCAATACCGGCTGTTGCCGTGATATTGGCGTAAGTTGTGTAGGCCAGGCCTAGCTCATCCCGTAAAAGACGCGGAATCCGCGCCGTCATGCCAGGGCTATCCCCCAGAATAACATCCATCACCCGCAAGGCGTGGTAGTCCGGGTGCGTTCGTGGAATCCCCAGATGACCGAGCAGGATGTGAACTTGCTCTTTGTCAGGACGTACGAGTACCTGCTCTTGTGGTTCGCTCTGGCGGTAGACGGGGGGAATGTTCGGAAGCGAGAAATCCGGCGCCGGTTCCCAGTCGGCAAAGGCCTCTACCAATCGGCGCTCCATCTCGGCAATGGACAGGTCACCAACAATAGCCAGCAACAAGTTGTTAGGGACGAAAAACCGGGCATAAGCGGCACGAAGATCGTCGACTGTCAGTTGGGAAACGGTTGCTTCATAGCCGACAATCGGTCGTCCGGCAGGGTGTCCCGGATACACAAGGGCATCAAAAGCATCAGAAGCGACTGTGCGTGCGTCATCAGCTCGGGACTGAAGTTGTGCCAGCCGCCGTGCTCGGCACAGTGCAAAGCGGTCTTCGGGAAACTGGCTGTGACGTAGCAGGTCAGCCGCCAAGACAAGCAGTTCTGGAAAATCATCTCGTAGTGCTGTCAGGCTCAACCCGCTGCGGGCGTATCCGCCAAACGTACTCAGACGCGCCCCGGTAGCTTCAATAGCCAGTGCAATGTCTTGCGCTGTACGCTGGGCTGTTCCCTCATCGAGCATATCGCCAAGGAGGGACGCCAAGCCGGCCTGAGTATCTGACTCGTACCGGGCTCCGTATCCCACGACAGCGTACATTGCGACGACCGGCAACGCTGGCTGCTCAGCCAACAAGGCGCGGCATCCATTAGGCAAAACAACTCGGTGGACGACTTGTTCAAACAGCATGGAAGACTATAAACGTGTTTCTCTACAGTTGTCGTGCTTGATGAACATCTAAGCTTGGGGTTATTCTGCACCCGTGAACAGCCTCAACCAGACGCAAAAGTTGCAGCCCCCTCCGCTTCCGCGTCCGCGGCAAGTGTGGCCGGCGCTTGTCCACATGCGGGGCGACTACTTGGGCAGTTCATTTCGCCTCGAGCGCGCAGTCACCCGCATTGGACGGGGCGCGGATGCTGAACTACGGCTTGAAAATGACGATGAGGCATCACGGCTTCACGCAAAGATAGAGCGCTACGAAACCCCAACCGGTCACTTTCAGTACTGGCTAACCGACCTGTGTAGCACTAACGGCACACAGCTCAACGGGATTCCGTTGGTGCCGGGCCAGCCTGTTCTTCTGCAGGATGGAGACAAGTTCTCCATTGGCCGCCACATCCTCAAGTTTACTTTTCTGGATGATATTGACGAAGAATTCCACCGCCGCATCACAGAATTGATCACCCATGATGACCTGACCGGGTTGCTGAGCCGCAAAAGCTTCATTCTCGAGATGAAACGCGAAATGGCCCGCTCCAATCGCTATGGCCATCCTTTTGGACTACTGATGATGGACATTGACCACTTCAAGCGGGTCAATGATACCTACGGCCACCTTGTCGGAAGCCAGGTCCTGCATGAGGTTGCTGCAGTTATTCGGGAAACGCTCCGGGACTCCGACATTGCCGGACGCTACGGCGGAGAAGAATACATCGCCTTGCTCCCTGAAACCGATCGCAACCGGGCACAGGAAGCTGCCGAGCGAATTCGGCAGGCCATTGAGCGCACCCCTTTCACGGCTTCTCTCAGCAACCCGCACTACAAGCTTCGTCTTACAATCAGCATCGGTGTGGCCAGCTACCCGGAAGATGCCACCGACATCAATACCCTGATTGAACATGCCGACCAAGCTATGTATACCGCCAAACGGCGTGGACGAAACCTGGTCCAAACCACTAGACAGGGTCGGAGTAGCCACCCAACGCCACCCTCTGTGCCGTTACCACCCCCTTTGCCCTGCCGTGAAGCCCACCCTGCAGCAGAGGTAGAACGCTTCACTATCGAACAGCCACAACCGGTTGTTCTAGATGATCAGGAATCAAAACCTGCCGGTTCACTCTCCTGATCCTTGGTTCAGAGGTGGCTCGACAGCCAGCTCGGCTATGAGTCGGTTCGGATCGAAAGGATTGAGCGAAAATATCCGCGTGCCAATCTCGATGACAGGTACTTTAGCAGCACGCCCCAGCCGCTCGATGATGTACGATTTGGCGCCCGGATTGGTCTCAAGCAAAATGTCCTCAAAGGCAATCTTTCGCTGTTTGAGAAACTGCTTGACCAACATGCAGTCCGTGCACCACTTGGTAGAATAAACTTTCAAAGGCCTTTCCATGGAACAACTCGCTATGCTTTAGCCTGCATCATAGGCAATTGCCTGCCTAGATGTCCAACCTTCTTTTCATCCAGGCTTTGGAAGACCTTGACACGCCCTGTAACAGGTAACTAAAGGCTTCTTTACCGTTTATCCACACTAAGCCGGGTTATTGAAAAGGAACCACCGGAGTAGATGTCCGTTCAAGCTTTTGGGAATTTACTTGACGAGTGCGCTGGGTTGCAGGTCCTCTCTGCTAGGTAAAGTCATGACTGCCTACGACGTATATCACCTCAATCTTTCTGCTGCGCCGTTTCGCAACCGACGGCTCTTCTGGCTAGGGCTAGCGGTGGCATTTGGGCTTTTGACCATTTCCACTGCCCTACTGATGCAATACTACGCTCAGTTGCTGAGCAACGAGCACCGCTACGTGGAATTCCAAAAGGCCTCACAAACTGCTCTGGAAGGGGAACAAGCCAGGCTTGCCAAATTGCGAGGGCAAATCACCACTGCCGGGCTTCAGCCAACCCCGGAGCAGGTACGCGCCATGCGAGAGGCACTGTATTTGCTCGAGCGTCGCCAGCTTTCTTGGTCGCGCTTCTTGCTTCAGATAGAACAACAGCTTCCGGCTGATATCCGCATCGTGCAGATTGCTTTTGGGCAGGAAGAGCCCAATCCGGCTGTGACTTCACAGGCAACGGGGAAAGCCCCCCAGGGCAATGACTTGGACACCCCTTTGCCGGTTGCCCAGGACGTGCCGTTTACTCTCACCGTCCGGGCACCAAAACCCGAAGCAGTTACAGCCTTTATTCGGGCCTGTGATGAACGAGGTATCTTCTACTTTGACCCCAACACTCAGGCCACTCCTTCTGATCATCAGGCAAGTAGCAGTAAACAGGAAGTCGAGTTTACCTTACGTGGTCGCTATCGCCTAGGTGATGCGCAGCTGGCTGCGGGGCTGTCTCCTAGAGAGGTCAGGCAATGAACCGGTTCTGGCAACGTTGGATCGGCTGGCGAAGATGGCGCGGCACAGTGGCGCGCCAGAGATACCTGCGCTGGACAGAATGGTTGGGAATCGCCCTCTGGTTTCTGTGTCTGAGCGGTGTGCTTATGGCTTACCAGACGCTTCTGGTACCACTCAACCGACGACTCAACAGTATTGTCCGGGAAACCAGTAACATCCGTCGCCAAACTGAAAACCTACGGCTTGAGCGCCAACGACTTGAGCAGGAAGTAGCCGCGTTTCAAAGCGCTATGGAAAACTGGCAGCGCTTTGAGCGCGAGCTATTGCGGGATGCCCGTCCAGGACAACTGGCTCTGATTGATGAAATCAATGCTCTAGCGCGGAAGTACGAAGTCAAGTTGACGGACACGGTTACGTTTACAATGAGAGGGCAGGAAAAAAACCTGCCGAGCAACCTCCTTTCTGGAGGCAGCCCTTCTTCTGGGAAGGAACGGGCACAACCCCTCCAGAGTTACCCGGCCTTTGATGTCAAATTTGGCTTGACCGGCAGCTATCGTAACCTTCGCCGCTTTATCCAGGCACTAGAGCAAAGCCGCCAGTTTCTTCTGATCCAACTGTTGAGTTTTACACCCGGAAGCAATGAATCTCAGGCAAGTTCCAAATCGCCTGCTTTCAACATAGAACAGACACCGGCTACTTCTGGTGAACTAACGGTGACGCTTTCCCTGACAGCTTATTTCCGAAGTGACTCCAGCATTCCTTTGAGCAAGCCGGTGGATACATCCCCCTGACTTCAACCAACGGCTTCACCCCCAGTAAGGAGCCAGTAGTACAAGCATAACGCTTGTCCTATCCGTCTTGGCAAGGGTAGGAAACGGTGGCTACTTTCATGTTGCCCTTCTAGCAACTCCTCGTAGCAAACCGCAGAAAGGTATTGGGTGCTAGCTTGGCTACCCTGGTGGTTTTTGGAGCAACACCTAAGGCAGGGTGTGATATTGTCAAGGAAAGCAGAACCCGTGTTGCCGGAAGTCTTACTTGAGAGCATCGCCCTGACTTCACAGCTTGGATGTAAACCCTTCCCTGACAAAGGAGTGTCACGGATAGTTCCAAGTATTTTTATTGCGCAGACCTTCCCATGAATCAAACGCAAAAAGCCGTAGCTGTTGGTCTTTTGTTCGTAGGTTCTCTATCCGCCCTTGTGTATGTCTGGCTCGCTCCTAGCAAGACAGATGCAGCCAAGATGGCGCCGCTCCGCCCAGGCTTAATTCGGGCTACAGACTTGGAACGGACAACACCAGGCAGACCACCCTCGCCATCACCGGTTGTTGTCGAGGGGACTTTGGTAAGAATGGCTCGGGCCACACTTGCGCCGGTCACTCCCCCAGCCGTGCCAGACGCCCCGCGAAACATCTTTGAGTACCTCCCACCACCACCGCCGAAGCCTGTTCCGCCGCCGCCGCCACCTCCAATTACCCTTCAGTCGGTTTATCCGCCGAGTGTGTATGCTCGCTCTACGATGACGTATGAACTGATCGTACAGGCCCAGCCTTTGCCGGAAGGCGCGCGTGTTGTCATAGACGGAAATGCACTGGTTGCTGAACGTAAGGCAGACCATCAGTTGCAAGTTCGGCTCACGCCTGACCTGACAGCCCAACCCCGGAATGCTGCCGTGCGCATTGTTGTTCCTGGGCAGGAGGGAAAGTGGTACTCAAACGACCTGACATTGACAATAGAAGCTCCCCCAAACCCAAACGACGAGTATCGTTACATTGGCATGGTCACGGATGCTGGAGGACAAAATCCAAGGGCGGTTCTGGCTACTGCCACCGAGTACCAAACGGTTCGGCCTAACGATCCTATTGGACGGTTTCGCGTCAAAGCCATCACTCGGGAGCAGGTTGTTGTTGAGGACACTCAGCTTCCCGGCGTAAGCCACACCATACCCCTGTCAAGCGGACCGCCTCCGACGGGGAGCGCAACCGCCCCACCCATTGGTGGTGGATACCCACAAATTTCCTCTCCTTCAAGCTACCAAGCTCCACAAAAGTACCAAGTACCTTATGGGGGACAACCACCAGTTGAATATGACGGTACGGGGCAACCTGCTCAAGCACAACTGGGACAACTACAGCCAAGCCTACCTGTCAAACCGATTACCAAGCCTCAGCAAGGTCAGGGAGGAATACCGGTTACCATAGGCAACTCGAATACTGTCAAACCAACGGATGGCAGCGAGCCTGCCGTGCGGCCGTTCAGTCGCCGGCGCCCACCTGCCCAGCAGCCGTAAAACTAGGCATAGCAATGGTTTCAGCCAGTCCAGCTAGAACACTCCACCGTCCTTTCAATCAGTTCAGTCACCCTCGGCATCGCCATCAGGAGAGGGGCTACATGCTGCTGTTTCTCATTTTCGCCCTAGCAGCTATGAGCATTTTGCTGACGATGACTACTGATACCAGCCAAATTGAACGCCAACGCGAGCGAGAGGCGGAATTCATCGTTCGCGGCTGCGCTGTTGCCAAAGCGATTGCCCGCTACAACAATGCTGGACGAATTGCCCCGCTCAACCCTGGCGCCCCACTCCCACTTACGCTGAGTGACTTGACCAAAGAGGTCAACATCAATGGACAGCGTTTGCGCTTGCTGCGACCATCTGCTTTGCGCGATCCATTTACCGGTACTGAATGGCGTGTGGTGCGCATTGGCGATCCGCTTATTAGGCGTTACCTCGAACGGTGGTCATCTTTTACAGGGCAACCGGTACCTGCTAACTATGTGGCGCTGACCGCCAGTGTTCTCCCGCAGGGTGGTTTTGGCGGCGACTTCAATCCCGCAGGTGGCGCCTTTTCTGGACCACTACCGCAAGACGGCGACGGAGATGATGACGATTTTGCAGACCGAAGGCCGATTGTCGGGGTTGCCGGGCGAACGCCTAAGCCCGCTTTCACAACGCTTTTCGGGAAAGATGTTACCTACGATGAGTGGTTGTTTATGTACGGGCCAGTCGCAACCTTTCCCGATGGCAGAGTGCGCATTGGAACACCCTGCGAGCGGCAGATGTTGCCCCTGCCATAAACTTGCACTATTTGACTGGACGTTTTGTACGCAAGGTATGCTACATATAAGAACTGAACCAACTTTCTAGGCTGCGCCCGGCATTTGCGACCCTGTCGCAGTGTCAACAAACCGTTGCAGGCTGCCGCTTGGGTTGACCATGAAAGAGTGTCCGAAGTGCAAACACTGCTTTGAGGATGACCTTGCTACTTGCCCCCACGATGGGGCACCGCTTGTCCAATCCCTACGAGGCAGCCGGCTGCTTGACAATAAGTACCAGCTTGAGAAGTGCCTTGGGCGGGGTGGCATGGGAGCAGTTTATCGCGCCAAACATATCCACCTTGGACGAACGGTGGCAGTTAAGACGCTCCTCCAAGAGTATGCCGCTACAGATGCCACGGCAGTCAATCGGTTTCAACGTGAGGCACGTGCTGCGAGCGCAATTGATCATCCCAATGTCGTGCGCACCCTCGACTTCGGCATTACTCCCGATGGGACGCGCTATATTGTGATGGAATATGTCGAGGGGCGGCCGCTCAACGAAATCATCGCCCGTGAAGCACCGATACCCCCAAAGCGCGTCCTTGAAATCTTCAGGCAGGCAATTGCAGGCATTGCAGCCGCGCATGACCTGAAGTTGGTTCATCGTGATCTCAAGCCAGCCAACATCATGGTCTGTGAGCCGAAGGGTGGAAACAACTTAGAAGATTTGGGGTTGATTTTGACCGATGAGCCAGCACCACCTGCCAAAACCTCGGAAATGACCGTCAAGGTACTCGATTTTGGGCTGGCCAAAATTCTCAACGACGAAATTTTGGGAGATGACCATGCCGACCTGAAGACTGGCATCATGGGGACGCCCTTTTACATGTCTCCCGAACAGTGCTCTTCTAAGCCGGTGGATGCCCGTTCAGACATCTACAGTCTGGGGGTTATCCTCTACCAGATGCTGACCAAAGACGTGCCGTTTCGGGGAGATTCCTTCGCGGCTATCGTTTCCGGTCACTTGACCCAAGCGCCGCCAAGCCTACGGGCCCGTAACCCAGCTGTTTCTCCAGAGCTAGAAGCGGTGGTTTTACGCGCCCTGGCCAAGAACCCCGCTCACCGCCAATCAAGTGTTCGTGAGCTGCTTGCCGAGCTTGAAGCCGCCATTGAGCCCACATCTTCAGCAGCAGGTACTGCCGCCAAGCTGCTGGCTTCTCCACGGCTCCTCATTACCACCTTTCCAGGGAATTGCAATGTGGAAGTGGACGGCGATTTTCGCGGTAAAACAGATACGCAGGGAAGATTTGAGCTACGGCTTCCACCAGGGGAATACCGCCTTCGGTTTACTTCGCCAGGTTGGAACGATCAGGCACGGACAGTTGTCATGGGCAACAGTGACCAAAGCTTGGAAATCCGTCTGACCCACAAAACGACGGTTCTGGCGACGGCTCCGGCAGTGGGCGTGCCCCTGTCGGCCAGTCCGGCTACGGGAAGCTTTGTCCCACCGACCGGCTCACCACCTACCCACACCAGCAAGCTGCGCCCCTCCACCGGGTCGCTGCCGCCACCACTGGCGCCCACTTCTCCTCCGGTCACACCTGGCGCACTTCCGACCTCTGGACTCAACATCGCACTGGATACCCTCCTGACTATCGTGGGTATCCTGGCCGGTCTGACGGCCTTTGCTGCCTTTCCTTCCGATCCGCTCTCGCTCCGCTGGGACAGAACCCTGATGGCCGGAACCTCCTGGTGGACCAGCAGTGCGGGTATGGCATCCGTAATCGTCGTGCCAACCTGTCTGTTGCTGGCCGACTATGTTTATCCCTACCGACCGGTGCCCTTCCTGGTGATGGTCTTCAACATCTTCCGGGCAGTCTACCTGATCGTCGTGGTAGGGGGGACAGTCGTGGCAGCCCTCGGCGCGCTGGCCAATCACTGGGAGATGCCCACGCTGGCCTGGTTCGGCATCCGTGCAGTGGCCATTGCGGCTTTGGCCTTCCTTCACAGCCGCGTTGCCGCCCGGCGACGCGCGGTTATTGTTTAGCCTGTTACTTTCAGTAACAGGCCTCCCGGCTGCACCGTAGCCGGGAGCCGGCTTCGCACCTCAATCTGAAGCGATAACTTGTTATTCCGCTTGTTGTTACCTGCCCCATCGAAAGTGCGCAGGCTGTGGCACGGTGTTTGTCTCACCCTAGAGGCAAAACCTGCCACAGCAGGAGGTCCACGATGGCACACAACAGTCGTTGGTTTGGTCGCCGGGAAAGTCGTCAGGAAAGAGGTTTCTCACTCATTGAACTTCTCGTTGTCGTCTCGGTGCTTGGTATTCTGGCGGCGATTTCCGGCATTTTTATCATTTCCTACCGCAAAGCTGTCGCCGCCGACTCGGCCGGAAGTCAACTGGCCGCAGCGATTCGGGAAACCCGCGCTCTGGCGATGGGGCAGCGCAACACCTATCAGATGATTCTCTTCCGTCGGCCGGGTGAAAACTCGGATGGGTATGTCGTCATCCGCTACGTCAACGACGCCCGCAATGTCACGGCTGATGCCACCACCTACACCACGACGGCGACGGTGGTGAGCCGCAACAGCCTGCCGCCGTACTACCGTTTCCAGCGTTTTACAGAAAGTGGGACGGGTGTGCTGACCCCGCCGGCCACAGTCCTGAATCTGCCTGAGCTGCCGTTCGCCAACAACACCTTTACCTTTCTCACCAGTCTCGGCGTGGACATCGGCATGAGTGGTGAAAGCGCCATTCTGACCTTCAAAAGTGATGGCTCCATCATCAACACGCCACCCACGGCTGATCCGACTTCAAACCTCAAAAATGTCCCATTCAACGGTACCATCTTTCTGAGCTGTGAGCTTGGCTCTCCTAGCACCCGCAGCACCCAGGCCCGCGCCATCACCATTTTTGGACTGACAGGGCGGGTGATGATGTGGAAAAACGTCGGCAGTAACACCCCAGGGCAGGGCATCTGGGTCAACGGCAACCGCCAGGCAACGAGCTGAATCTCCATACGAAAGCGCACTCTTTGAAGAGCCACCTGAAAGCCATGTGTATGACAACCTTGTGGATGTACGGAAAGTCACCTGTGGGACAGCTTCAGCCGCAACCGCGTCCGGGAGTCTCTCTCCACTTGGGTGCCATGCAACCTCCCTGCCGCCTGCAAGGGTGGTCACGCCTGCAACGCCGGTCACCGCGGCGGGCTGTCATCCAGGCCGGTTTTTCACTTGTCGAACTGCTTGTCGTGGCCGGCATCCTGACGATTGCCATGGCCGCCGTGATGGGCACGCTGTCGCTGGCACTTCAGACCAACCGCAGCAATGCCGCCCTGGTCGAGGCCAACAACAACGTCCGGGCGGTGGTCAACTTCATCAAAAACGACCTGGACAACGTCGGCGAACTGCCGTTGACGAGTGTGTTCTCCGCCACCCCGGACCCCAACCCCCGCTTGGGTGCTCCGGCGGTTTATGTGCGCGGAGGCTTTTTGGCAGCACGCGGTTTTCCGGTGGGTTCCGGGTCCCAAGCACCTGACCAGATCGGTAACGTGCCTCCCCTGCTGAATGACGGGACCCTCGATACGAGCTGCGACATCCTGTCACCGATTCAGGCCTGGACGACGGTCAGCCATGGAGCTCTTTCACAGGGAACGTTTGCCTCCCCGGCCCTCGTCGCCAATCAGGGTTACGCTGATACAGAGGGAACTCCAGCCGCAGAGCGGTATCCCAACCTGCGGCTTTATCCCGGTGCCTGTGACCCGACGGAAGTGGCAACGGCCTACGGCAATGGTAGCCACCAGCTCATCACCCTGCAGGTCAATCCAGTGCCGGTCGCTTTGCGTGTGTTGGTTCCCGACCCCGCCAACCCCGGCAACAACATCGTTCAGCAGCAAATCTTCCCGGTTGAAGCCACCTTCTCGGCCTATGCCCAGTTGGACGGAGAAGGTAATCTCGTTCTAGTGCCGGAGCTGACCACGTCTTTGGACCCAGATTATGGTGGCAGTATCCCGGTTGGAACCCCTGTTAACCTCAAACCCGACCGGGTCGCACCCAACGTCGTTAGGAACAGCAACCCTTTTGTCAACCCCAATGATCGCCTGCTGGCGCCACGGCTGCGCCCATACGTGGACACCCTGCTCCTGACGTATCAGTACACGCCGCCCGGTGGCGGTGGCTCACCGCTTCCCACGTCCACCCTCAATAACTCATCGGCTCCCACGACGCTCTGCGTTCTCGGACTGGTGACCGGCATCCAGGACAACAACATCGTTCTGGCCGACAATGATCTGGCCGGTATCAATCCCAGATGGTCCGCCATCATTCAGAGCGGCGTCCCGGTCACGATCACGCGCATGCGGCTGTCGCACTACTTTGTTGGCTGGGATGGGGGTGACAGCGCACCCGTACTGTACTGCCGGCAGGGGGGACTGCTGTCGCCGCTGGCCTTTGACATCGAGAATCTGCGCTTGAACTTCACCCTGGTGGATGAGGGCGCGGTGCGCGCCGACGGCACCCCCATTCAGGGTTTTATGTTCAATACCAACGACATCGGTGGACCGATTCCCCTCCCCAGCGAAGCAGACCCCACCAGGAATCCGGCTCGGACGCCCCTGACAACCAAAACCCAGGTGCGCCTGGTGGAATTGACGGTGTACGGACGAACCGGTGAGCGGGAGCGCGCCCTTATCAGGGCCGATGCAGCCATCCCGGACGCTTTCAACCGGGGCTACTTCCACGTCAGTGAGCGCACCACCATTGGGTTACGCAACCTGGTGCCGCGATAAAACCAACCGCTCTGGAGCAAGCTGCCCCAGAGGGGCTGCAAACCCTGCGCGACACGACAACTAACCCCAACGCCCTTGCGTGAGACCTTTAGTGAGGATGAAATTCGCCATGACCCCACACTTTGCCCGAATCCTGCGTCATAAGCATCGTTATCAGGAACGCGGCGTCGCCCTGGCTATCGCGCTGGTGCTCCTGGGTGTGCTGCTGGTCTTTACATCAGTCTCAGCCACCCTGATGACGACGGAGGCGCGCCAGACGGCCGTCGACTACCAGAAGACCCGGACTCTCTACGCCGCAATTGCCTATCTGGAAACCATCACGGCGAACATCAACCGCATTCTCTCGCGGTCGCCCAACATCACCGCTGATGACCTTGGGCCGACGGGCATCACGAGCAATCTTCCGCCGTTTTTCACCGAGGCCGGACAGCCGCTCTACACCTTCACGGCGGATACACCGTTCGTCCCACCGGGCGCATCGTCAAACACCACAGTGACGGTCAACGACGCCCCATTCAACGGGATGACGGCCCTGCGCCGCCAGTTCGTGCTGGGCGCCTCGGCGCGTGCCACCAACGCCAACGAAGAAGCCCGCCTCATCCGGCAGGTCAACTTCTACCAGATTCCGGCGTTTCAGTTTGCAGCTTTTGGATTTGATTGTCTTCAGGTGTCACCCGGTCCGCAGTTCTATCTGGGTGGACGCACACATGTCAACCGCCACCTTTACCTTGGGTCGAACACGCGGGCGTGGTTTTTTGGTCCGGTGACGGTTGCCGGTGAAGTTGTCTCCCAGATCACGCCAAGCAACAGACCCCGTGCGGACAACTCCCGGGTGCTCGATCCCAACCGCGAGCCAAGGGACTCTTCAGCAACGGACGAGGAAATTTTTGCACGGGAACTGGCCGACAGCGTCACCCTCCCCATTACGCCCAGCCTGCCCCACGGGAAGGGGCCGGGGGGGTACTCGAATAACCCTGAAGTATATCGCGTTGCGCCGGTCAACTGGCTCATTAACGACATCAACCTTGCCGTCGGTACCGGATCAGGTGCCCCGGTTGGCGCCGGGCCGAACAATGGCGGCGTTGGTACCCCCTGGGGCATCACCAACGGTCATTCGCCAGGCAAGCAGCGGATCGTGCCACTGCTCCTGCCGACCCAGACCAACGGCTTCAACGCCATCGAAATCCTCCGGCGGTCCAATCCCAACGAAAACAGGGAAGTGCTCCGCACCTCCCGTTTCTATGAAGGACAGGTTTCGGCGCGCGCCTGTACCATCCGCATCCTGCTGGATGATGACTTGGAGCACTTCCCGCCGGCCGCTCCCGGCGGCGTACGCGCGTATGACTTGGAAGCCCTTTCCAACCCCAACACGGAACTCTTCCAGCAGTTCTGGATCGATGATAACCCCAACGTCGTGCAGTTTGATCCCCTCAGAGGGAGTGATCACCCGGACCAACCCGCCAGCGTACTTCCGGCCGGAAGTGGCGGTGATCCGCACAAGTACAACCAGAATGACACACTGGTAAAGGCCAACGGCCCCCAGCGGCGCGTGCTTCCGCCACAGACAAACCTGGTCAACCAGCAGGCCGATTTTCAGACCAGAGCCGACAACACTGTAGATACCACGCGGCGGAAGCGCACCTACATCAAGATTGAACTGCTGGTCAACAACAACCCTGCCGGAGACCCCAACATCTTCCCTGACCGGTACGACATCACGCCGCATATCCTCAACCTGGGGATTACAGCGGGACCCATCCCGGTGCTGCGCGATCTGCCCGCGGCCAACCTCGCGGCCGGACAGCCCGAACCGGAAACGACGTATGCGGCCGTCTATGCCCTCAACGATGGCGGCAGTGTCTCGCGGCTTCAGAATCAAACCAACTTGCCGCGCAACTTCCTGCCATTTCTCTCGGAAAGCGACCCCGGCACGCCAAGTTTCATTGGGCGTTTTGTGCAGACACTCAGCCAGCAGCCGCCGACGGTGGCGATCAGCAGCCCAGCCGGCCCGGTCAACCAGCGTGTCACCTACTGGTATGAACCCAACAGCATCCTGACGCTTCAGCGGACGATGCTGCCCTTCACACCGCAGACCAACGTCAACATGGCGAATGCCGACCCACCGCAGGTGGATGACCGCGGACGGCCGGTCATCACCACCGAGACGGCCTCCCTGCGGGGGAGGCTGGACAACAACGGCACCCCCTCCCTCACCGGTTATCCGGCGCGTTTCAAGAGCCTGCTTGCCAAGCCGTATTTCCGCTTCACGGACGACTTCGACAACCGCAGCTACATCAAGGGGTCCTATGACATTGGCCCCGATGGCCAACGGGACACGGCCGACGACATGTTCCTGATGCCCAACCCGATGAAGAGCGACATTCCACGGGAAGAAATCTTCAACGGGGAAAACAGCAGCG
>Ga0308416_1000355_pt1 | contig 16618 bp, 19 predicted proteins | sample HotsprSampleOS60_FD_203468 | JGI IMG/M metagenome (GOLD analysis project Ga0308416, IMG submission 203468) | Hot spring phototrophic mat microbial communities from Octopus Spring, Yellowstone National Park, Wyoming, United States - 20090730_OS60 ... | reverse complement strand
TGGGGGACGAGGCCCGGTGGTCCCTGGCCGAGCGGCAGATTGAGGAGGCGGCCCTCGAGGCCGGCCTCCACTACACGGTGGAGGAGGGGGACGCCGCCTTCTACGGCCCCAAGCTGGACTTCGTGGTGAAGGACGCCCTGGGGCGGGAGTGGCAGCTCGGCACCATCCAGGTGGACTACAACCTCCCCGAGCGCTTCGGCCTCACCTACGTGGGCCCCGATGGCGAGGAGCACCGCCCGGTCATGCTCCACCGGGCCCCCTTCGGCTCCTTGGAGCGCTTCATCGGCATCCTCATAGAGCACTTCGCCGGAGACTTTCCCCTTTGGCTTGCCCCGGTGCAGGCAGTGGTGGTGCCGGTATCGGAAAAACAGGAGGACTACGCCCTGGAGGTGGCCCATAGCCTCAAGGAGGCGGGCCTCCGGGCCGAGGCGGACACCCGGCCCGAGAGGATGCAGGCCCGCATCCGGGACGCCGAGCTGAAGAAGGTCCCCTACGTGCTGGTGGTGGGGGAGAAGGAGAAGGCCGAGGGCGCGGTGAGCGTGCGCCGCCGCCACAAGGGCAACCTGGGGGCCATGCCCCTGGCCACCTTCCTGGAAGGCGCCCTCAGGGAGTACCGGGAAAGGCAGCTGGAGCCAGCGTTCGGATGAGGGCCCGGTCCACCATCTTCACACTTTTTGCGGAGTACTTTTACCCAGAGAGGCACGCCCCCCTGAAGGCCATCATCGCCATGATGGCCGCCCTGGGCTTTTCGGAGGCGGCGGTGCGGGCGGCGCTTTCCCGGAGCGCCAAGCGGGGCTGGGTGGTGGCGGAAAGGCGGGGGCGGGTGGCCTGCTACGCCCTCTCGGAACGGGTCTACTGGCAGGTGCGCCAGGTGCGCCGCCGCCTTTACGAGCCCCTGCCCCCTTGGGACGGAACCTTCCTCCTGGTCCTGCCCGAGGGCCCCAAGGCGCGGGGGGAGCGGGAGCGCTTCAAGCGGGAGATGGCCCTTCTGGGCTACGGGAGCCTGCAAAGCGGGCTCTATCTGGGCGCGAGCGCCGACCTCAAGGCCACCCAGGAGCTCCTGGCCTTTTACGGCCTTCCCGCCACCTTTTTCCGGGGAAGGCACCTGGGCTCTAGGGAGGAGGTGCTCCGGGCCTTCGCCCTGGAAGAAGCGGAGTCCAAGTACCGCTCCCTGGGCCTAGCGCCCCCCCACCCCCAGGACCCCCTCGAGGCCTTCCAAGCCCTCACCCGCCTGGTCCACGAGATGCGCAAGATTCTCTTTCTGGACCCCCTCCTGCCCGCGGAACTCCTACCCGAGGGGTTCCCTGGCCTCACAGCCCGCAAGCGGTTCCTGGAGGTGCGGGCGGTCCTTTACCAGAGGGCCTCGCCCTTCCTAAGGGAAATAGGGCTCCCCCTTTCAGCCCTCTCACCCGGGGCCCGGTAAGCTTTAGGGGATGAGACGGTTTCCCTTGCCCCTCCTCATCCTGGCCTCCCTGACCCAGGCCCAGGTGGCCATCCCCTTCTGGCACACCGCCGGCCCCCCAGGGGACAAGGTCTTGGAAGCAGCCATCCAGAGCTTTAACGAGGGCCAGAAGGTCTACCGCCTCGAGGCCCGCTACGTGGGCGACTACCGGGAGGCGGGGGTCAGGCTCCTGGCCGCCTTGCGCGCAGGCGGAGCCCCGGTCCTCTTCCACGGGGAGCTCTCCTTCCTGCCCCGCCTGGCCCAGGAGGGGGTAGCCATCCCCCTGGACGCCTACCTGAAGGACCTGCCCAGGGACCTCTACCCGGAGATGATGCGGGCGATCCAGGTGAAGGGCAAGACCTTTGGCCTCCCCCTGGGGTTTTCCGTGCCCGCCCTTTACTACAACAAAGACGCCTTCCGGGCCAAGGGGCTCAAGGCCCCCAGGACCTGGGCCGAGGTGGAGGAGGCGGCCTCCAGGCTGACAAGCCGCACCGCCAAGGGCATGGTTATCTCCACCGACATCTGGAGCTTCAACGCCATCGTCATGAGCCTGGGGGGGAGCCTGGTCAAGGGCGGGCTTCCCGCCTTCACCTCCAAGGAGGTGGTGGCGGCTTTGGAGATGCTCCACCGCATGGTGCAGAAGGGCCACGCCCAGGCCAGGAACCTGGCCGAGGCCCAGTTCGCCGTGGCCGACTTCCTGCGCACCAAGGCCTTCATGGGCATAGGCCCCACCACCGCCCTGCCCGTGGTCCTGGCCCAGACCGCCCTCCCCTTCGGGGTGGGCATGGCCCCCCTGCCCCGGGAGCCGGGGGGAGGGGTGCCCCTTTCCGGGGCGGTGCTGGTGGTCCTGAAGGGGGCGAGCCCCGAGCAGGCTCAGGGAGCGGTGGCCTTCTTCCGCCACTTCCTGGACCCCAGGCGCCAGGCGGCCTGGGTGCGGACCACCTGGTACCTCCCCCTGCGCAAGGAGGCGGAGAAGGAGCTTTCCGACTTCCTGAAGGACCCGGAAAGGGCCGCCCTTTTCGCCCAGGCGGAGGTGGCCCGCCCCTGGAGCCAGGACCCGGAGCTGGTGGTCTGGTACGGCTTCCTGGAGGAGGCCCTGGAGCGGAGCCTGAAGCTGGGGGTGAAGCCCCGGGTGGCCCTCGAGGAGGCCCAGAAAAAGGCCTTGGCGGTGGAGCGGCGCCCTTGACCCCGGCTTGACCAACCGGGTGGTAGAATCCCCCTCATGAAGAAGCTCTGGCCCCTCCTCCTCATCCTGGCCCCCGCCCTGGCCCAGACCGAGGTGACCTTCTGGCACTCCATGGACGGCCCCGCAGGCCGCCTCCTCGCCGCCTTTGCCCAGGAGTTCAACGCCAGGCAAAACCTCTACCGGGCCTCCCCCCAGTACGTGGGGGACTACCGGGACGCCGAGACCAAGCTGGTGGCCGCCCTGCGCACCGGGGCCGCCCCGGTTCTCTTCCAGGCGGAGATCTCCTTTTTTCCCCGCCTGGTGGGAGAGGGGCGGGCCCTGGCCCTGGACCCCTATCTGAACCTGGAAAGGAGCTTCCTGGAAGACCTCTTTGAGCCCGCCTGGAACTACGGGGTGATGGAGGGGCGACGGTTCGGCCTCCCCCTGAACACCTCCACCCCCGTCCTCTTCTACAACCTGGACACCTTCCGCGCCAAGGGCCTAAAGGCCCCCAGGAACTGGAAGGAGTTTGAGGAGGTAGCCAAGGCCCTCTCCTCCCGCCAGACCAAGGGCTTCATCTTCGTCACCGACCCCCAGGCCTGGCTCTTTGAGGCCATGGTGACGAGCCGGGGCGGGAGCCTGACCAAGGACGGAAAACCCAACTTCACCTCCAAGGAGGCCCTCGAGGCCCTGGAGATGCTGACTCGCCTGAACCGGGCCGGGGCCCTCTCCGTGCGGAGCATGGCCGAGTCCACCTTCGCCCAGCTGGACTTCGTGCGCACCAAGGGAATGATGGTCATGGCCTCCATCGCCAACTGGCCCGCCGCGGAGAACTTCTCCTTCGCCTTCACCCTGGGGGTGGCCCCCGTGCCCCGGGAGCCCGGGGGGAAGGTGCCCATGGGCGGGGCCCAGCTGGTGGTCCTGAGGGGGGCCTCCGAGGCCCAGGTGCGGGGGGCCATAGAGTTCTGGAAGTACCTCATGGAGCCCAGAAACGTGGCCCGTTGGGTGGAGGCCAGCTATTACGTGCCCGTGCGCAAGTCCGCCATCCCCTTGCTGGAGGACTTCTACCGGGAGAACCCCTTCCGCAAGGTGGCCTTTGAACAGATCGCCCACGCCCAGGAAAGGCCCCGCCTTACCCCGTTCTCCGCCTGGGCCAGCCTCCTGGCCGAGGCCCTGGAGAGGAGTCTGAAGGGGGGCGTTCCCCCCCAGAAGGCCCTGGAGGAGGCTCAGAGGAAGGCGGAGGCCATCCGCTAGGAGGGCGCGTGCGTCTAGGTTTCAGCCCCTTTAACGCGGAACTGGGCTACGAGGGGGCCTTCCGCCTGGCGGCGGAGCTGGGCGTGGACCTGGAGGTGGCCTACGACCTCCACGAGGTGCTTCCCCTGCCTGATCCTAAAAGCCTCAAGGCCACGGGGGAGGCCCTGGGGGTGGGCTTCACCCTTCACCTCCCCTTCGTGGAGCTGAACCCGGCAAGCCTCATCAAAAGCGTGCGCCAGCTTTCGGAAGACCGCATCAAGAGGGCCCTGGAGTTCGGGGAGGCCCTGGGGGCCAGGGTGGGGGTTCTGCACACGGGCCAGGTGCCCGTCCGCCACCCCATGGCCCTCTCCCTGGCCCAGGAGGCCCTGGAAAAAACCCTCACCGCCCTCCTTCCCCTCCCCTTCCCCATCGCCCTGGAGAACCTGGCCCTCTCGGAAGAGGATCTCCTCAAGGGACCCGAAGCCCTTAAGGACCTCCTCGCCTGCTTCCCCCAGTACGGCTTCTGCCTGGACGTGGGCCACGCCCTGGTGGAACTGGGGCCCAGGGGGCCTTTCCTCTACCTCGAGGCCCTGGGGGAAAAGCTCCTCCACCTCCACCTCCACGACAACCACGGGCAAAGGGACGACCACCTGCCCGTGGGGACGGGAAGCGTTCCCTGGGAAAAGCTCGCCCCTTTCCTCAAGGGCTTTTCGGGAACGGCGGCCCTCGAGGTGGGCGGTGGGGCACCTGGCGTGCGCCAGAGCCTCGGCCGCCTCCAGGGCCTGGTGTGAGCTGGGACATCTGTCCTTGCCCTAGGGGTCTTATAGTGGTGGAGTGGGGTTTTGTACCCCCATTCACAAAAGGGAGGCAGGATGGTCGTAGACCGGATCGAAGTCTACCTGGACGGGGCCGCGGAACCCCTCGCGGTCCTCAAGGAACCCCCCTACCGCCTCAAGCTGGATACCCGGAGGATCCCCGATGGGGAACACACCTTAAGGGTGGTGACCCACTTCCGGGGCGGTGGCCAGGAGGTGCGGGAAATCTCCTTCACCGTGAACAACTACCCCAGCGTCTCTGTCCTAGGCCTGGACGAGGGGAGCGAGGTGGCGGGGGAGGTGGAGCTCCGCCTCGCCGTGGGCGAGCCCGAGCTCCCGGTGGAGCCCGTGCGCTTCAACCCCATCTGGTACGCCGTGGCCACGGTGGCGGTCCTAGGGAGCATCTGGGCCTACTTCGCCCTCTCCCCGGCAGCGGAGCAGGTCGCCGCCCAACTGGCCCCGCCCGCTAAGGAGGCCGCCCACGGGGAAGCCCCCGCCCAGCCTGCCGCTGGCCTGGACCCCGCCCTCATGGAAAAGGGCAAGACCACCTACGAGGCGAGCTGCGCCGCCTGCCACGGGGCGAACGGCCAAGGGATGCCGCCGGTCATGCCCCCCCTGGCAGGGAACGCCAACCTGAAGGACGCCGCCATGGTCATCAGCGTGATCAAGAACGGCCGCGGGGCCATGCCCCCCGTGGGGGCGGCCTTCTCGGACGAGGAGCTCAAGGCGGTGGCCACCTATATCCGCAACAGCTTCGGCAATAGCTTTGGTCCGGTGGAGTGAGCATGTACCGGAACGATCCCATTATCCCCACCTTCAGCCTGATCCTGGCCTTGGGCCTCTTCTACATGGCCTACCTGGACGGGATCCACATCGCCCGCCTCCTGGGCCACGCCCCCAAGGAGCTCTCCGTGGGCCAGATCGGCCTCATGGCCTTCGGAGCGGCCTTCCTCCTCTACGGCCTCATGGGCCTCGTCTCCTACTGGCTGGAAGGGATTGAGCTCCGCCCCGGCCGCCACTTCCCCACCCCAGCCACTGCGCCCGTGGCGGCAGGCATGGTCCTGGTCCTCCTCCTCACCGCCCTTTCCGGCTCCTTCGTGCGCCTTATCATCTACTCCGCCCAGACGGGGCACAACCCCACCTGGCTCCAAGGCCTCATCTTCGGGAGCATCAGCCTGGTGGTGGCCGCCCTTTTCGGCATCTACAAGAAGTTCTTCAGCCGCGAGGAGGCCATCACCGAGGAGGAGAAGAGCGAGTTCCCCTGGTAAGGGAGGGGTATGGACGAGCGCGAGATTCGCTTGCGGAAATCCAAAAGGCGGCTTTTCATCAAGACCGCCATCGGCACCGGCATCGGGCTTTCCCTGGTCTCCGCCTTTTACGTGGGGGCGAGCCTCAGGCCCAGGAAGGAGGTCACCCCAGAGAAGGAGCCCCTGAAGCCCGGGGACATCCTGGTCTACGCCCAGGGGGGCGGTGAGCCCAAGCCTATCCGGCTGGAGGACCTGAAGCCCGGGGACCCCTTCGTCCTGGCCTACCCCATGGACCCCAAGACCAAGGTGGTGAAGAGCGGCGAGGCCAAGAACACCGTCCTGGTGGCCCGCTACCCCCTCGAGGCCCTCTCCCCGGAGGTAGCCCAGCACGCGGCGGAAGGGGTGGTGGCCTACTCCGCCGTCTGCACCCACCTGGGGTGCATCGTGAGCCAATGGGTGGCCGAAAAGAAGGCGGCCCTCTGCCCCTGCCACGGCGGGGTCTTTGACTTGGCCCAGGGGGCCAGGGTCATCTTCGGCCCCCCGCCCAGGCCCATACCCCAGCTCCCCCTCCAGGTGGAGAACGGGGTGCTGGTGGCGGCCGGGGAGTTCCTGGGCGAGGTGGGGGTCAAGGCCCAGGCCTCTTCCCGGTGCCGGGTTTAGGAGGAAAGCATGTACAAGTGGCTGGACGAACGCCTAGACCTCAGCGGGCTCTACCAGAAGGTCCTGCGCAAGGCCTTCCCCGTGCACCACTCCTTCTTCCTGGGAGAGATCACCCTCTTCGCCTTCATCGTCCTGGTGCTCACCGGGGTCTTCCTCACCCTGAACTACGAGCCCTCCATCCGCGAGGTGAAGCTTCCCGACGGGCGCACGGTGCCCGCCGCTTACGCCAGCGTCCTCTACATAGACAGCCTGCCCTTCGGGGCGGTGATCCGCAGCCTCCACCACTGGTCGGCCCACGTGATGATCGCCGCCGCCTTTTTGCACATGCTGCGGATCCTCCTCTCGGGGGCCTACAAGAAGCCCCGGGAAATCAACTACCTGGTGGGCCTGGCCCTTTTGGGCCTGGCGGTGGTCACCGCCTTCACCGGCTACGCCCTCCCCTACGACAACTACGCCGTGACCGCCACCCGCATCGGCTACGGGATCGCCGCCTCCATCCCCTGGGTGGGAGGGGCCATCGCCGAGGTCATGTTCGGAGGGGAGTTCCCGGGCTCCGAGAGGTCCATCCCCCGGCTTTATAGCCTCCACGTCCTCTGGCTTCCCCTCCTCCTCATGGCCTTGATCGGGCTCCACCTGGCGGTCATGATCAAACAGAAGCACACCCAGCCCCGCTACGCCGAAAGGGTGGCCCCGGGCAAGATCCTGGGCGTGCCCATGTACCCCCAGCAGATGGTCATGATGGTCATCCTCTTCGCCCTCTACGTGGGCATCATGACCATGATCGCCGGGGCCTTCCTGGCCCACCCCGTGGAGGCCTTCGGCCCCCCCACCCCCACCACTCCGGCGGTGAAGCCCGACTGGTACTTCCTCTGGCTCTACGGGCTTCTCCAGATCATCCCCGCAAGCTGGCAGTTCCAGCTCTTCGGGGCCACCGTTGGCCCTGAGTTCATCGGCGGGGTCCTGATTCCCGGGATTCTGGGCATCGTGGCCCTCCTCCTTCCCTTCGTGGACACCCGCAAGGACAAGATGCGCTACCTGGAGCTCCCCTCGGAGCACCCCGTGCGCACCAGCGCCATCCTGGCCCTCCTCGTCTTCTTCCTCATGAGCACTCTGGCGGGCTACAAGATTGACTTCCAGCAGCAGGGTTCCCTTCTCGGCAACAACGCCGTCTTGTGGACCCTGGTTCTGGGCGGCCCCCTCCTCACCTTCTTCCTCGCCTACACCCTGATGCGGATCTTCTACGGGAAGAAGGAGGAAGAAAAAGCCCTCTAGGCCCGGAAAGCGGAAGCCCCCGCCCTCGGGCGGGGGCTTTTTTACCGCCTCCTACTTCTTCTCCTCTTCCAGACCCAGGCTGGCCAGGAGGTCCCCGTAGAGGTCGCCCAGCTTCACGCTGGTGGTGGCGGTGGGCACGGCGGAGGCATCGTAGAGGTTGTACTCGGCCACGGCCCCGTACTCGTACTCCCGGCGCTCCTCCGGGCGGCCTTTGGGCTTGCGCTTGCCCCGGACCTCCTTGCCCTTGGCCCGGCGGGGGCGCTCCTCCTCCGTCTTGGGCGGGGGCGGGGGCAGGAGGCGCTTGCGGGAAAGGGAGATGCGCTGCTCCACGGGGTCAATGTTGAGGACCACCACCTCCATCTCCTCCCCTTTCTTGAAGAGGGCGGCGGGGTTCTCCACCCGGGCGTGGTCCAGCTCGGAGACGTGGACCAGGCCCTCCATGCCGGGCTCCAGCTCCACGAAGACGCCGAAGTCCGTGACCCCGGTAACCTTGCCCTTGACCACGGTACCGGGAGGGTATTTCTCCACCAGCTGCTGCCAGGGGTCGGGCTGGGTCTGCTTGAGCCCCAGGGAAAGGCGGCGCTCCGCGGGGTCTAGCCGGAGGACCACGGCCTCCACCTCCTCCCCCTCCTTGACCACCTCAGAGGGGTGCTTGGGCCGCTTGGTCCAGGAGAGTTCGGAGATGTGGACGAGGCCCTCGAGGCCCGGCTCCACCTCCACGAAGGCCCCGAAGGGGGTGAGGCCCACCACCTTACCCCGGACCCGGGTGCCCACGGGGTACTTCTCCGCTACCGTGGACCAGGGGTCGGGGATGAGGGCCTTGATGGAGAGGTTGACCCGCTCCTTGGCGGGGTCCACGGACACCACCTGGGCCCGCACCTTCTGCCCCTTGTGCAGGACCTCCCGGGGATGGTGGAAGCGGCCCCAGGTGATCTCGGAGCGGTGGACCAGGCCGTCCACCGGGCCCAGGTTGACGAAGGCCCCGAACTCGGTCACGTCCACGACGGTCCCCTCCACCACCTGGCCGGGCTCCAGGCTCTTGAGGAAAGCCTCCTTGGCCTTCTTCTGCTCCTCTTCCAAAACCGCCCGGCGGGAGAGGAGGACCCGCCCCTTCTTCCGGTGGAACTCAATGATCTTGACCAGGAGCTGCTGGCCCACGTAGGCGTCCAGGTTGGGGATGCGCCTGAGGTCCAGCTGGGAAGCGGGGATGAAGGCCTGCACGCCGTCCAGCTCGGCGACCACGCCCCCCTTGACCTTCTCCTTCACGCTAACGGTGACCGGCTCGCCCTTTTCGTAGAGCTCCTGGATGCGGTCCCAGTGCTCCGTGGCCTCCACCTTCTTGCGGGAAAGGAGGATCTGCCCGGTCTCTGGGTCCACCCGGAGCACCTGAACCCGCACCTCGTCCCCCGGCTTGAGGAGCCCCTTGAGCTCCTCCTCGGAAAGGGGTTTCTCCGTGAGCTGGTTGAAGGGGATGATGCCTTCCGTCTTCGCGCCGATGTCCACCGCCACGCCTTCGGAACCCACCAAGACCACCTTGCCCGTCAGGACCTGGCCGGGGCGCACCCGCTTCTCCAGGCGGGCCTCGGTTTCCTGAAGGGCCTGTTCCATGCTGAAGGTCTTTTCTGGGGTCTGGGTCGCCTTTTCTTCCATGCCGCCTCTTTCCTCCTTACACGCCTTCCCTCGGGAAGGCGGGCGCTCTAAGCGCACTCACACGAAAAGGCGGGGGAGAAGCCTATTTCCCCCTCCCGTGTGAACCGGCCCCGAAGGGCATACCCTTCTTTTATACCACGGGGGGTGCTCTTTGCCAAGGGGCACAGGCCTCCCGCCCCCAAGGCATAATGGGACCATGGAAACCTGGGAATGGATGAAGGCCAACCTGCCCTCCTTCCTCAAGGACCTCGAGGCCTTCGTGCGCCGGGAGTCCCCCTCGGGGGACCTGGCGGGCCTCAAGGAAGCGGCCCTCTTCCTGGAGGAGGCCTTTGGACCCCTTAAGGGGCGGCTTTCCCGTAAGGACACCCCTAAAGGCCCCGTCCTCCTCCTGAAGCGGGAAGGGGAAGGCTCCCCGGTCCTCGTCCTCTGCCACTACGACACCGTCCACCCCAAGGGGAGCTTCCCCGAGGCCTTCCGCCTGGAGCGGGACCGGGCCGTAGGCCCCGGGGTCTACGACATGAAGGGGGGGATCATCGCCCTCCTCTACGCCCTGCGCCACGCGGAGGCCACAGGAAGGAGGCTTCCCCCCCTGGAAATCCTCTTCACCCCCGAGGAGGAGGTGGGCTCCCCGGAAAGCCGCCCCCTCATAGAGGCCGCCGCCAAAAAGGCCCGGGCCGCCTTGGTCCTGGAGCCCCCCACGGCGGAAGGGGACCTGAAGGTGGCCCGCAAGGGGGTGGGCCTTTACCGCCTCAAGGCCCTGGGGAAGGCGGCCCACCAGGGGGTGGAGCCGGAAAAGGGGGTGAACGCCATCCTGGAGCTCGCCCACCAGGTCCTCAAGGTGGCGGCCCTCGAGGACCGGGAAAAGGGCACCACCCTGGGCCCCAACGTGATCCGGGGGGGCACGGTAAGCAACGTGGTGGCCGAGGAGGCCTGGGTGGAAATAGACCTCAGGGCCTGGACCCTGGAGGAGGCGAGGCGGGTGGAGGAGGGCCTCAAGGCTCTTAGGCCCCTCCTCCCCGGGGCCAAGCTGGCGCTTTCTGGCGGGCTCAACCGCCCCCCCATGGAGCCTACCCCGGAAAGCCTGGCCCTCTTCCAAAAGGCCCGGGCCATCGGGGAAAGCCTGGGCCTCAGCCTCAGGCCAGGCCGGGTGGGGGGCGGCTCCGACGGCAACTTCACCGCTGCCTTGGGGGTGCCCACCCTGGACGGCCTGGGTCTTTTCGGCGGGGATGCCCACCAGCGGACGGAGTACGTGGTGGTGCCGGAGATCCCCCGGCGGGCCGCCCTCCTGGCCGAGCTCCTCTACGCCCTATGAGCCTCTCCCCTTCCGCCCAAAGGGTCCAGGAAGCCTTGAAGGGGCGGGGTTTCCCCCACCTCCAGGTGACGGAACTCCCCGCCTCCACCCGCACGGCGGAGGAGGCGGCAAAGGCGGTGGGGGCCGGGGTGGGGCAGATCGTGAAGAGCCTGGTCTTCATGGGGGAAGGAGGGGCTTATCTCTTCCTGGTGAGCGGAAAAAACCGCCTGGACCTGGGTAAGGCCCAGGCCCTGGTGGGGGGCTCCTTGCGCCGGGCCACGCCGGAGGAGGTGCGGGCCCTCACGGGCTACGCCATCGGCGGGGTGCCGCCCGTGGGCCACAACACCCCCCTCCCCGCCTTCCTGGATCGGGACCTGCTGGCCTACCCTCGGGTATGGGCAGCGGGGGGCACCCCCAAGGCCCTCTTCGCCCTCACCCCGGAGGAGCTCCTCGCCCTCACCGGGGCCCAGGTGGCGGACTTAAAGGAGGCGTAGCCGTGTGGTTTTTCCGCAGGGACCCCCATGTGAAGCCCGAAGGACCCCTGGCCTTCCGGGTACGGGTGCGCACAAGGAGCGGGGAGGTGGTGGAGATCAGGCTCTCCAAGAGCATGGAGATCTCCCCCACGGAAACGGGCTATTTTGTGCGCAAGGAGATCGTGGCCCCCAGGAGCCTGGACCGGGCGGTGCTGGAGATCTGGTTTGACCGCCGCTACCGCCCCGTGCGCAAGGAGGTCCAGGGGGGGGAGCTGATTCCCATCCGGGAATGGGTAGGGTAGAGTGGGTTTATGGAAAAGATCCTGCTCCTCATGGGCTTGGTGGTAATGGCCTACAACACCCTCTACGGCTTCCGTCTCAAGGGGTCCACCCCCGGGGGGATCGTGGGGGAAAGGATGAAGCAGCTCCTCTTCCTCATCGCCTTCTTCGCCCTGGCCTACCTGGGGGTCCTCCTCCTCACCTGGCAGGAGCCTTTTAGCCTCCTCCTTCTCCTCCTCTCCCTCATCCTCCTCCTGGGGGCGGTCTTCGTCTACCTGGTCCTCAGGCTGGTGGACGCCATCGTGGCCTCCCTCTAACCATGATCTTCCGCCGCAACCCCAACCCCCCCGAGGGCGACTGGAAGCCCACCCCCGAGGAGTGGCGGGTCTACACCCTCTGCGATGGGCGGCGCACCGAGGAAGAGGTGGTGCGGGATAGCGGCCTGGGGGAGAAGGCCTACCTGGTCCTGGCGGATCTCCTGAAGCGGGGCCTGATCGTCCCCGTGGAAGGGCCCACGGAGCTCTGCAGGAGGCTCGTGGACCTCCTCAAGGCCCGTCTGGGTCCCCGGGCCGAGCCCTTGGTGAAGCGGCTGGAGGAGTGCCAAACCCGGGAGGCCCTCGAGGAGGAGGTGCTGCGCATAGCCCTCAAGGTCAAGCTCACCCTGGACAAAAGGGCTGGGGAGGAGCTGGAAAAGGCCATTAGGGCTCTCTTTCGCTAGGGGGCACTCAACGGGGCGGCACCCAGGGCTCCCCGCGGAAGAAGCCGTAGACCAGGCGCCCCACCACCCCGCCCAAGAGGACCAGGCCCAGGAGGTTGGGGATGGCCATGAGGCCGTTTAAGGTGTCGGAGATGGCCAGGAAGGCCTCGAGGCCCCCCAAGGGCCCCACGAAGGCCAGGGTGGCGAAGGTGAGGCGGTAGGGCCAGCGGATCCCCTCGCCGAAGAGGAAGGCGGCGGCCTCCTCGCCGTAAAAGCCCCAGGCCACCATGGTCCCCAGGGCGAAGACGGCCACGGTAAGGGCCAGGATCACCCCGCCCAAGGGATGGGCCCCGAAGAGGGCCTGGGCCGCCTCGGTGGCGCTTCCCCCCTTCTGCCAAAGCCCCGAGGCGATGAAGGTGAGGGCGGTGAGGCTGGTGACCAGGAAGCTTACGAACATCTCCGTGACCCCCCAGAACCCCTGGCGCACGGGGTGGTCCACCTGGGCCTGGGCGTGGGCGATGGCCGCGGAGCCCAGCCCCGCCTCGTTGGCGAAGATGCCCCGGCCTAGGCCAGCGTTGATGGCGGCGTAGAGGCTGTACCCCGCCGCCCCCCCTAGGGCGGCCTCGGGGCTGAAGGCGGCCTGGAAGACCAGGGAAAGCGCCTCCCAAAGCCGCCCCCCGTAGAGGACGAGGAGGGGCCCCATGGCCAAAAGGAAGAGGAGGAGCTTCAAAGGCACCACCACCTGGGCGAAGCGGGCCACCCAGACGATCCCCCCGCCCAGGACCACCCCCACCAGCAGGGCCAGGAGGAGGCCCACCAGGGCCGGGGGAGCCCCCAGGGGGACGAGGGCCCCGCCCACCGCCCCCGCCTGGGCCAGGTTGCCGATGCCGAAGGCGGCCACCGCGGCGAAAAAGGCGAAAAGGTAGGCCAGAAACCTGAGCCTGGGCAGGCCCCGGTAGAGGTAGTGCATGGGCCCCCCGGACACCGAGCCGTCGGCGTAGCGGCGGCGGTAGTGCACCGCCAGGGTGGCCTCGGCGAACTTGCTGCCCGTACCAAAAAAGTAGCCCACCCACATCCAGAAGACGGCCCCGGGGCCTCCCAGAAGCACCGCCGCCACCATGCCGAGGAGGTGGCCAGTGCCGATGGTGGCGGAAAGGGCCACCATGGTGGCCTGGAAGGGGGTGATCTGGCCGCCAAAGCCGTAGGCCCGCTCCCGGATGGCCCCCAGGGTCTCGCTGAAGGAAACCCGCATCATGCGGAAGGGGGCGCTGAACCAGCGGATCTGGAAGATGACCAGATAAGCCCCCACTAGGAGGAAGACCAGCTTCATAGGGAAGCCGTAAACGATGCGGTTTAGATACTCGTTCAGGGTCAGGATATCCATGCCTACACCTCCGGCACCACCTCCACCTTATCCCCCCGGCGCAGGCGGAGGCGTCTAAGGTCCTCCTCCAAAAGTCCCAGCCGCCCGGGGATGTTGGGCCTGGGACGCACCTCCATCAGGATCCCCATAGGGTTCAACCTGAGGCGGAACCCGTGGCGGATGGCCCGGGCCCACCCCGCATAAAGGGGCTCGTCCACGTAGGCCACCCCCGAGCCCGGGCCGTAGATGGGGAGGACCAGGAGGGGGGTGGGGGGAATGGCCACCTGGGGGACGGCCTCCAGAACCCCCATCCCCAAGAGGGTGTTCAGGACGCGGGCCAAGCGCAAGGGGCCCGGGGCCAGAAGCACCTCGGCGATGCGCCTCCCCTCCACCTGGGCCAGCACCCCCAGAACCTCCGGGGAAAGCTCCACCTCCCCACCCCCCGGGGAGAGGCGGAGAATATACCCCCAGTCGGCGGGGAGGTCCAGCCCCTGCCAGAAGGCCTGGGCCTCTGCCAACCGGGCGGGGACGGAAAGCCCTCCCAGGAGGGTGGTGTGGGGCGGAAGGGCCTCGGGCTCAAAGGCAAAGGGGGCGCGCTTTAGCCCCACCAGGAGGTCCAGGGCCTCCTCCCCCTCGAGGGCCCGCTCCCCGGCCTGGACCCGGGCGTGGACCACCTGGCCACCCCTCAGGTAGACCTCGGCCTCCAAAAAAGGGAGGTGGAGGAGGAGCCGCCCCGTGCGCCCCGCCTGCATGAGGGCGCCCACCAGGGAAGGAAAAGGGAACTCCGCGAGGTTGCCCGAAAGCATTCTCCCCCGTTTTACCATGCCCCTCCTCGGGCGTCCAGACGGGGTATTCTGAGGCATGAACCTCCTCCTGCTGCACGGCTTCACCTCCCACCCCCTCCTCACCCTGGGTCCTTTGCCCCAGGTCCTGAGGGAGGCGGGGTTTGCCGTGAGCCAGCCCGCCCTTCCCGGCCACGGCACCAGGCCCGAGAACCTCCTAAAGGTGCGCTGGCAGGACTGGCTTTTGGCGGCGCGTGAGGCCTACGCCGCCCTGCCCGAACCCCGGGGGGTGGTGGGGCTTTCCATGGGGGCCCTCCTGGCCGCCCACCTGGCAGCAGAGAGGCCCACCAGGGCCCTGGTGGCCCTGGCCCCCGCCCTGGCCCTGAAAAGCCCCCTGGCCCCCCTGGCCCCCCTCCTGGCCTGGCTCATCCCCCGCTTCCCCGGCCCCGACTCCATCCGGGACCCAGAGCTGAAAAAGGCCAACCCCAACTACCCCTACTTCCCCACCCGCTCGGTGCTGGAGCTTCTGGCCCTGATGCGAAGGACCCCAGAGGTCCTCCCCAAGGTGCAGGCCCCCGCCCTGGTGGTGGAGGCGGGCCAGGACCGGGTGGTCCAGGGGGTGCGCCGGTACTATGAGCTTTTGGGAAGCCCCAGGAAGGATTACCGGGTCTTCCCGGAAAGCGGCCACGACCTTCTCCTGGACCGGGACCGGGAAACGGTGGCCCGGGTGGTGCGGGACTGGCTTATTGCTATCAGTACTCACTTGCAATAAAATGACCGCCATGGAGGCTCTGCCCATCTCCCCCGGGACGGTCTTCCTCTACGCTCTGCTCACCGCGGTGGCCACGGGGCTCGGGGCCCTACCCTTCCTCTTCACCAAGAACATCCTTAAGCGGCACCTGGGCCTGGCCAACGCCGCCGCCGCCGGGCTAATGCTTTCCGCCAGCTTCGGCCTCATCTACGAGGGGGTGCAGGAGAGCCTCCCCCGGACCCTTTTGGGCATCCTCTTGGGCCTCCTCTTCATCCTCCTCTCCCACCGCTACCTCCGGGGCCGGGAGGTGAGTTTTGGCACCCTAAACGGCCTGGACGCCCGCAAGGCCCTGATGATCGTGGGGATCATGACTTTACACTCCTTCGCCGAAGGGGTGGGGGTGGGGGTGGCCTTCGGGGGCGGGGAGGCCCTGGGGGTCTTCATCACCTTGGCCATCGCCGTGCACAACATTCCCGAGGGCCTGGCCATCAGCCTGGTTCTCATCCCCAGGGGGGTGAGCGTCCTGGGGGCCGCCCTCTGGAGCGTCTTCTCCAGTCTGCCCCAGCCCCTTATGGCCGTGCCCGCCTTCCTCTTCGTGGAGCTCTTCAAGCCTGCCCTGCCCGTGGGCCTGGGCTTCGCCGCCGGGGCCATGATCTGGATGGCGGTGGCGGAGATCCTCCCCGAGGCCCTCAAGGAGGCGGAGGCCGGTGGGGTGGCCACCGTCCTCACCCTGGCCGTGGCCCTCATGGTGGCCCTGCAGATCCTCCTGGGGGGCTAGGGCCAGATCCAGGGGAGGGGGTCCTCCACGCGAAGCGCCTTCAGGGTTGGGCGCACCCGGAAGGCCAGGAGCCCCACCCCCGCCTCCCTGGCCTCCCGGGCCGCCTGGTAGAGCGCCTGGTCCTCCGGGTCCAAGGCGAAGCCCCGGGCCAGGGGGTGTTGCACCATCCAGACGGCGTAGGCCCTTCCCCCTTGACGGGCGAAGTCGGCGAGGAGCCTGAGGTGCCGGGCCCCCCTCCTGGTGGGAGCGTCGGGGAAGAGGGCCAGGCTTCCCTCCACCCGGTTGCAGTTTTTGGCCTCCAGGAAGGCCTCCTTCCCGGAAAGCCTGGCCCAGAAGTCCAGCCTCTCCCCGCCCAGGCGCACCTCCTTTTTCAGGGCCTCGAGGGTCCCGAAGTGACCAGCGGAAAGGAGAGCTTCCAGGAGACGCCCCGCCAGGGAGGCGTCCACCCCCACCAGCACGCTCCGGCTCTCCACCAGGACCATCCGGCCCAGGGTTTTGGGGCTGGGCTTGGGGTGGTAGTGGCAAGGAGCGCCGGGGATGAGGAGCTCGGCCATGCGGCCGGAGTTGGGCAGGTGCAAAGGCCCCACGTCCGCTTCCACCAGGAAGCGGCTCTTGCGCCTCAGGAAGCGGCAGGGCAGAAGGGGCGGCAGGGGCAGGACCACGCCCTAAAGATAAAGGGCCCGGGTTGCCCCGGGCCTTTTTGGCGGAGAGGGCGGGATTC
>Ga0308416_1000339_pt1 | contig 16999 bp, 11 predicted proteins | sample HotsprSampleOS60_FD_203468 | JGI IMG/M metagenome (GOLD analysis project Ga0308416, IMG submission 203468) | Hot spring phototrophic mat microbial communities from Octopus Spring, Yellowstone National Park, Wyoming, United States - 20090730_OS60 ... | reverse complement strand
ATGCACGCCCTGACGGAGATGGGATACCTGCACCAGCCCCACACCTCCGCGGGCCGGGTGCCCACGGAACGCGCCTACCGGCTGTACGTGGACTGGCTTTTGGCGGGCCGGGGGCGGGAGGTCACGGAAGAGTACCTCAGGCCGCAGGAGCGGGAGCGGATCCGGCGGAGGATGCTGTCCTGCGACCACCCAGAGGATGCCCTGGAGGAGGCGGCCCACACCCTCGCGGACCTCACGGACTACCCCTCCGTGGCCAGCACTCCGGGCGGGCCGAAGAGGTTCCGGCACCTGCACCTGGTGCCCCTCACGGACCAGCGGGCCCTCATGGTCGTGGTGACGGACGGAGGATCGCCGGACCAGCGGGTGGTGCGGCTGCCACGGCCCGCGTCCCACGAGGAGCTGCAAGAGGTGTCCGGGCTGCTGACCCGGGCGCTTTGGGGCGTGGCCGCGGGAGAGGTCACCGACGCCACGGTGGAAGGCCTGGCCGGGCAGGCCGGGGCGCACCGGGAGCTGGTGACCACGGTGGTCGCTCAGCTGCGGCGCTCCGCGGGGGTGCGGACAGGGGTCCGGTTCTTCGTGGAGGGCGTCTCCAACATCCTCAAACAGCCGGAGTTCCAGGACGTGCGGCGAGCCCACCCGGTCCTGGCGGCCCTGGACCGGGAGGACGTGCTGCGGTACGTGCTCCTGCCCGCACCCGCGGACGTGCACGTGCGCATCGGCAGCGAAAACCCCGTGGACGCGGTCCGGGACTGCAGCGTGGTGGCCGCGGCGTACCGGGTGAAAGGACGCGCGGTGGGGGTGCTGGGCGTGGTCGGTCCCACCCGCATGCCGTACGCCAGGACCATCGCCCTCGTGCGCTACCTGGCCCACACCCTGTCCCAGACCTTGAGCCGCGCGGTGTAACAGGCCTGCCAGGGCCTGCGTGCGGCTCCCGGGGGACTCTCGCAGCCTGTAGAGTACCTTAGGGAACGGGCGGAGTCCTCCGCCGGGGTGAGGAAGCCGTATGGCGCGCGACTACTACCAGATCCTGAACGTACCGCGGGACGCCTCCCTGGAGGAGATCAAGGCCGCGTACCGGCGGCTGGCCCGGGAGTACCACCCGGACGTGCGCAAGGACGACCCGCAGGCGGAGGAGCGCTTCAAGGAGATCAACGAAGCGTACCAGGTACTTTCCGACCCCCAGAAGCGGGCGGAGTACGACCGGCAGGCCCGCGGGGCCGCCCCCGCCCCGGGGCCCTTCGACTTCCACAGCCCCTTCGAGGACCTGTTCGAGGCGTTCTTCGGGACTCCCAGGCCCCGGAGGGAACGAGCTCCGGAGCGGGGTTCGGACCTACGCTACGACGTGGAGGTGACCCTGGAGGAAGCCGCCCACGGGGCCGAACGGCAGGTGGAACTCGTGCGCCTGGAGACGTGCCCCTCGTGCTTCGGGACCGGGGCCGAGCGGGGCGGCGGGCTGCGGGACTGCCCCTCCTGCGGGGGCACGGGCCAAGTGCGGTACTCCCGCCGCACGGCCTTCGGGCACTTCACCCAGATCACCACCTGTCCGCGGTGTGGTGGCGAGGGCACCGTGCTGGTGAACCCCTGCGCCCGTTGCCGGGGCACCGGGCGGGTGGAGGCCCAGCGCACGGTGGCGGTCCGGATCCCCGCGGGCGTGGAGGACGGGACCACCCTGCGGGTGGCAGGAGAAGGGGAAGCCGGCCCGCAGGGCGGCCCCCGGGGAGACCTGTACGTGGTGGTGCACCTGGCAAGGCACCCGGTCTTCCACCGGCGCGGCCGCGACCTGTACGCGGACCTCGCGGTGTCCATGGTCCAGGCGGCCCTGGGAGACGAGGTGGAGGTCCCCACCCTCGAAGGCCCGCGGCCGCTCACGGTGCCCGCGGGGACCCAGCCCGGAGACGTCCTGACCCTGAAGGGCCACGGAATGCCGGACCTGGAGGGCCGCCGGGGGGATTTGCACTTCCGGGTGCGGGTAGAGATCCCCCGGCACCTCACGGGGGAGCAGCGCAAGCTGCTGCAGCAGCTGGCGAAGACCATGGGGCTGGAGGTCCGGCCCCAGCGCCGCAGGATCACGGACCGCGTGCGGGACCTGCTGTCGTGAGCCCCCGCGCCTGGCTGGAGGTCTCCGTGTGGACTTCTTCCGAAGCCAAGGAGGCGGTGGCGGCGCTGCTGCTAGAACTGGCCTCCGGCTACGCGGAGGAGGACGGGCCGGACGGCGTCCGGTTGGTGGCCTGGTTGCCCCAAGATCGCGTGTCGGCCCGCTGCGTGGAAGGCCTGCAGCAGCGGGTGGCGTCCTTGAGCTCCTTCGGGCTGGATCCTGGACCTGGCACCGTGCGGGTGCGCCGGGTGCCCGCGGGGGCTTGGGAGACCGCGTGGCGGGAGCACTTCCGGCCCTTCCGGGTCGGCCCCTTCGTGATCCGGCCCCCTTGGCATCGGTACCGGGGGAACCCGGGGGAGGTGGTGCTGGTCCTGAACCCCGGGATGGCCTTCGGGACCGGGTTGCACGAGTCCACCCGTCTGTGCCTGCGGGTGCTGCCCGAGTTGGTCCGGCCGGGGGTCCGGGTCTTCGACGTGGGGACCGGTTCCGGGATCCTGGCCATCGCCGCGGCCAAGCTCGGGGCACGGGTGGTGGCGGTGGACTGCGACGCGTTGGCGTGTCGCATCGCGCAGGCCAACGCGCGGAGAAACCGGGTGGCGTCCAGGGTTGAAGTGCGCTGCGGGGACCTGTTCGAGCCGCTGGAGGGCCGGGCCCGCGTGGTGCTGACCAACATCACCGCGGAAGTCCTGCTGCGGGCCGTGCCCGTGGCGGCCTCCTACGTGGAACCGGGCGGTGTGTGGGTGCTGTCCGGTATGGTGGCGGGCAACCTGGCGCGGGTGCTGGAGGCCGCGGGCGGCTGCGGGTTCCGGGTGGCGCGGGTGCTGGAAGAGGGGGAGTGGAGGGCTGCGGTGCTGCAGGTCTCCACGCCACCGTGAGGCGCCTTCTGGTCCGGCCCCACCCGGAGGACCCTTCCCTCCTGCTCCTGGACCCCGGGCAGGCGCGGCACGCCCTTCGGGTGCTCCGCATGCGGCCCAAGGACCGCTTCGTCGCCTTCGACGGGCTGGGCCACCAGTGGGAGGCGGAGCTGGTGCAGGTGGGGCCCGCCCCGTGCGCCCGGGTCCTGAGGGCCTTGCCGGAAGTCCGCGTGCCCTACCGCCTCACCCTGTACCAAGGGGTGCCCAAGGGCGAGCGCATGGACTTGGTGGTGCGCATGGGCACGGAGCTGGGGGTCTCCGCCTTCGTCCCGGTCCGCACCGCCCGCACCGTGGCCAGAGGCGACCGGTCCGAGCGCTGGAGGCGGGTGGCGGCGGAGGCCAGCAAGCAGTGCGGCCGGGCCGCGGTACCGGAGGTGGAGCCGGTGGTAGGGTTCCCGCAGGCCCTGCAGCGCTTCGCGGGCCACGAGGTCCGGCTGGTGCTTTGGGAAGGTGGGGGCCAAGCCCTGGCTCGGGCCTTGCCCCCTCGCGCCCGGGACGTGGGAGTCTTCGTGGGGCCGGAGGGCGGGCTGGACCCGAAGGAAGTGGCCCGGCTTCAGCAGGTGGGGACCCTGTGTAGCCTGGGTCCCTTGGTGCTGCGCACGGAGACCGCGGCGGTGGCCGCGGCGGCGGTGGTGCTGTCCGTGCTGGGCTTTACTTCCGCGGAAGAGCCCTGGTAGACTGGGCTAAAGCCATTAAGGCTCTCCGGGAGGGAGCTATGGCTGTGCGGTCCGGATCACCCCGTCTGTTCCTTTCGGGACAGAACACCGCGGTCTTTGCTCCTCTTCCCGACTTCGGCCCGAGGCGCCCGCCTGTGCGTGTTGCATAACTATGCAAAAACTGGAATAATCATTCACAGGAGGTGGAGCGTGCGGGAAGCGTACCTGGCGCTGGAGGACGGGCTGGTCCTGAAGGGCCGCAGCGTAGGCGCGGAGGGGGAGGCGGCGGGGGAGGTGGTGTTCACCACCAGCATGACGGGCTATCCGGAGGTCCTCACGGACCCCTCATACGCGGGGCAGATCGTGGTCATGGCCTTCCCCATGGTGGGCACGTACGGCGTGGAGTCCGGGTGGGCGGAAAGCCGCAGGCCCTTCCTCCGCGGGTTCGTGGTGCGGCACGCGAGCCCGTACACCTCCCACTGGGCTGGCCGCACGACCCTCTGCGAATACCTTCGCAGCTGGGGTGTGGTGGCCGTGGAGGGCGTGGACACCCGTAAGCTCGTGCGGCACCTGCGGGTGGCGGGCCTCAAGCGGGGGGTGCTGGCCACCGGGCCGCAGGACCCGGAGGAGCTGGTGCGCCGGGCGCAGGCGGTGCCGGACCTGTCGTGTGTGGAGGTGGTGGAGGAGGTCAGTCCGCCCGCTCCCTTCACCTTGCCCGGCACGGGCCCCCGGGTGGCGGTGGTGGACTGCGGCCTCAAGATGGGGATTGCCCGGGAGCTGCACGCCAGGGGCTGTGAGGTGGTGGTCCTCCCGCACCGGGCCACGGCGGCGGAGATCCTGGCCCTGGACCCGGACGGGGTGGTCCTCAGCAACGGCCCGGGCGACCCCGCACGCCTGGCGGCCTTGGCGCAGCAGGTGCGGGCCCTGTGGGGTCGCGTGCCCCTGTTCGGCGTGTGCCTGGGAAACCAGTTGGTGGCCTTGAGCGCGGGAGCCCGGACCTTCAAGCTGCCCTTCGGACACCGGGGCTCCAACCACCCCGTCCTGGAGGTGGACAGCGGCCGGGTCCGCATCACCACCCAGAACCACGGGTACGCGGTGGACGAGGCCAGCCTCGCGGGCACGGGCCTGCGGGTGACCCACCGCAACCTGCACGACGGCACCGTGGAAGGCCTGGCGCACGAACAGCTCCCGGTGTTCGCCGTCCAGTTCCACCCGGAGGCCCGCCCGGGGCCCCGGGATTCCCGCGACCTGTTCGACCGCTTCCTCGGGCAGTTGCACTCCGCCCGGGCCGCGAGGATCGCCTGATGCCCAGGCGCCCGGATCTCCGCAAGGTGGCGGTGCTGGGCTCCGGGCCCATCGTCATCGGCCAGGCCGCGGAGTTCGACTACTCCGGCACCCAGGCGTGCCGCGCCCTGGCGGAGGAAGGCATCGAGGTGGTGCTCATCAACAGCAACCCCGCCACCATCATGACGGACCCGGAGACCGCAGACCGGGTGTACCTGGAGCCCTTGACCGCGGAGGCGGTGGCCCGGGTGCTGGAGGTGGAACGGCCCCAGGGCCTTCTGGCCACCTTGGGCGGACAGACCGCCTTGAACCTGGCCGCGGAACTGCACCGCCTGGGAGTGCTGGACCGGCTCGGGGTGGAGGTCCTGGGCACCCCCCTGCGCGCCATCCACGACGCAGAGGACCGGGAACGCTTCCGGGCCCTCATGCACCGCATCGGCGAACCCGTGCCGGAGAGCACCGCGGCCTGCAGCCCCGAGGAGGCGGTGGCCTTCGCCCAGGCCCTGGGCAGTGAGGTGGTGATCCGGCCCGCCTTCACCCTGGGCGGGACGGGAGGGGGGCTGGCGGAGGGCCCCGAGGCGGTGTACGAGGTGGCGTCCCGCGGGATCTCCGCCAGCCCCATCGGGCAGGTCCTGGTGGAGCGCAGCGTCCGGGGCTGGAAGGAAATCGAGTACGAGGTGGTGCGGGACGCGGACGACAACGCCATCACCGTGTGCAACATAGAGAACGTGGACCCCATGGGGGTGCACACGGGGGACAGCATCGTGGTGGCACCCAGCCTCACCCTCAGCGACCGGGAGTACCAGATGTTGCGCAGCGCGGCGCTGCGGATCGTCCGGGCTCTGGACGTGCGCGGGGCGTGCAACGTCCAGTTTGCCCTGGACCCGACCTCCGAGCGGTACTACGTCATCGAGGTGAACCCCCGTCTGTCCCGGAGTAGCGCCTTGGCCAGCAAGGCCACGGGCTACCCCATCGCCCGGGTGGCGGCCAAGATCGCGGTGGGCTACCGTCTGTGGGAGGTCCAGAACCCCATCACCCGCGGGACGGCCTGCTTCGAACCTGCCCTCGACTACGTGGTGGTCAAGATCCCCCGGTGGCCCTTCGACAAGTTCGCGGACTCCGACCGCCGCCTGGGCACGCAGATGAAGTCCACGGGGGAGGTCATGGCCATCGGCCGTACCTTCCCGGAGGCGGTGCTCAAGGCCGCCCGCTCCACGGAGGCAGGGACCGTGGGGCTGCGCCACCCCCGCCTGAGCCAGCTTTCGGAGGACGCGCTGTGGGCCCGGGCCCAGGTGCCGTGCGACGAGCGCCTGTGGGCCATGGCGGAGCTCTTGCGTCGGGGGGTCGAGCCGGAGGAACTGAGCCGCAGGAGCCTGGTGGATCCCTTCTTCGTGTGGGAGCTGCAGCGCATCGTTCTGGTGGAGCGGCGGCTGGAGGGCGACCGGTCGGGGGAGGCCCTGGCGGAAGCCAAGCGGTTGGGCCTTTCGGACGCGGAGGTGGCCCTGGTGTGGGGCACCACGGAGGAGGAGGTGCGGGCGCGGCGGCGGGCTCTGGGGCTACGCCCCGTGTACAAGCTGGTGGACACCTGCGCGGGCGAGTTCCCCGCAGCCACCCCGTACTACTACAGCACCTACGAGGAGGAGGACGAGGCGGAGGAGGATCCGCGGCCGTGCGCGGTGGTGCTGGGCTCCGGCCCCATCCGCATCGCGCAGGGGATCGAGTTCGACTACAGCACCGTGCACGCGGTCCGGTCCCTGCGGGAGGCGGGGCTGCGGGCCGTGGTGGTGAACTGCAACCCGGAGACGGTGAGCACCGACTTCGACACCTCCGACCGCCTGTACTTCGAGCCCCTGTGCACAGAAGACGTCCTCCACGTGGTGGAGAAGGAGCGGCCCCTGGGCGTCCTCGTGCAGTTCGGGGGGCAGACGGCGCTGAACTTGGCAAGCCCCCTGCACCGCGCCGGGGTCCCTATCCTGGGCACCCCCGTGGAGAGCCTGGACGTGTCCGAGGACCGGGGGAAGTTCGACGCCCTCCTGGCGGAGCTCGGGATCCCGCGGCCTCCCGGGGGTGCGGTGCGGTCCGTGGAGGAAGCCCGGGAGCTGGTGGCGCGGGTGGGGTTGCCCGTGCTGGTGCGGCCCTCGTACGTCCTGGGAGGTCGCGCCATGCGGGTGGTGTACACCCCCGAGGAGCTGGACCGGGTGGTGCAGGCAGCCCTGGCGGTGGACCCGGAGCGGCCCGTGCTGGTGGATCGTTACCTGCCCGGGGTGGAGCTGGAGGTGGACGCCATCGGGGACGGCTCCGGGCTGCTCTTGCCCGGGGTGATGCAGCACGTGGAACGCGCGGGGGTGCACTCGGGGGACAGCATGACGGTGTTCCCCGCCCCGCACTTGGCGCCCGAGGTGGAGTCCCGGGTGGTGGAGATCCTGCAGCAGCTGAACCGCGCCCTCCGGGTGCGGGGTTTCCTGAACGCCCAGTTCGTGGTGCACGGCTACCGGGTGTACCTCCTGGAGGTGAACCTCCGGGCCAGCCGCACCGTGCCCTTCGTCAGCAAGGTCCTGGGCGTCCCCCTGGTGCAGATCGCCACCCGGGTGATGCTCGGCGCGTCTCTGGAGGAACTGGGCTTCCCGGGGGTGTACCACCTGCCCCGGCCCCGGCAGGTCGGAGTGAAGGCCCCGGTGTTCAGCAGCGAGAAGCTGCCGGGCGCGGAGGTGGCGGTGGGGCCGGAGATGCGGTCCACGGGCGAGGTGATCGGACTGGACCGCCACCTGCCGGGAGCGCTGTACAAGGCCTTCCTGGCCGCGGGGGTCCCGGTGCCCTTGCGAGGTCCTCTGTTGCTGTCCGTGGCGCGTCGCGAGCGCCGGGAGGCGGTGCAGCTGGCCCGCCGCGCCCTGGCCCTGGGGCTTTCCCTCTGGGCTACCCCGGGTACCTCCGAGGCCCTGCAGCGGGCCGGGGTTCCGCACCGCCGGGTGTCGTACGAGGAAGCCGTCCCCGCGGTGCGGGGGCGTGGGGTGGGCGTGGTGGTGTGCGTTCCCACCGTGGGCTACGACCCCAGCCGCCCGGGCTTCCGGCTGCGGCGGGCGGCCTCCGAGGCCCGAGTCCCGTGCCTCACGTCCTTGGAGACTGCGGCCGCCTTGCTGGACGCCCTGGAGTTCGGCCAGGCCGTGCCCCTGCCCGAGCCCACCGCGGGCCCCGCGGCGCTGGGCTGAACACCTCCCCAGGATCGCTGCGTTTGTCGGGGATCCCGATCCCCTCCGGGCACGGGCGTTTCCGCGCAGGCGAGGGAGTCCGGGATGTGGGGGGCCCGTGCTCGTCGTATGATGCTAGTGGACTGGAGAGGAGGCGGACGGATGAACACCCGGGAGATCGCCGTGGGAGGGCTGCTCACGGCGGTGGCGCTGCTCATCCCCTTTGCGTTCCGCGGCACGCCCTTGCAGCTGTTCCTGCCCGCCCTGAACTACTCCGCCACCTTCGCCTCCCACGTGCCCTCCATGCTGTCCATGCTGGTGAGCCCGGCCGTGGCCGCCCTGGTGGGTCTGGGGTCCGCGGTGGGCTTCACCATCACCCTCAACCCGGTGATCGGGGCCCGGGCCTTCACCCACGCGGTGTGGGGGTTTGTCGGGGCCTTGCTGGTGCGCCGCGGGTGGCCGTTCTGGGCGGTCCTGGCTGTGACCCTGCCTGTGCACGCGGTGGGCGAGGGGCTGGCGGTGTGGTGGCTGGGCACCGGGTTGCCGGCGGGGTTGTTCGTGGCCGCGGGCACGGCCCTCCACCACGTGGTGGACAGCGGCATCAGCCTCGCCGTGTTCCGCCTGGTGCTGCCCGTCCTGCGACCCCAGGGGGCTCAGGGGAGCTGAGATGGGACGTTACCACATCATCACCTACGGCTGCCAGATGAACGTCCGGGACTCGGAGACCCTGGCGGGCCTCCTGGAGTCCATGGGCTACAGCCCCGCGGACCGGCCGGAGGACGCGGACGTGGTCCTGGTCAACACCTGCACCGTGCGGGAGGGGGCGGACGAGCGGGCCTACGGCCGCCTGGGCGAGCTGCGGCGGTTGAAGCAACACCGGCCCGGGCTGGTGCTGGGCGTGGCGGGCTGCCTGGTGCAGAAGGACCGGGAGGAGGTCCTGAAGAGGGCCCCGCACGTGGACTTGGTCTTCGGGGTGCACAACCTGCACCGCCTCCCGGAGTTGTTGCGGCAGGTGCAGGAGGGCTGCGGGCGGGTCTACGAGGTCTGGGACCGCCGCCCCAAGGACGAGCCCCTGCCGGTCTTGCCCGCAGCGCGGAAGGGCCGGGTGCGGGGGTACGTGAACATCATCCACGGGTGCAACAAGTTCTGCACCTTCTGCATCGTACCCTTCGTGCGGGGGCGGGAACGCAGCGTGCCCCCGGAGCAGGTGGTGGCGGAGGTGGAGGAACTGGCCGCGAGAGGGTTCGTGGAGGTCACCCTCCTGGGCCAGAACGTGGACTCCTACGGGCACGACCTGCGGCCCCGCACCGACCTGGCGGACCTTCTGCAGAGGGTCCACGAGGTGCCCGGCATCCAGCGCATCCGGTTCACCGCCAGCCACCCCCGGGACATGACGGAGAAGCTGGTGCGGACGGTGGCGGAGCTGCCCAAGGTGTGCGAGCACATCCACCTTCCCGTGCAGTCGGGGGACGACGAGGTCCTGCGCCGCATGCACCGGACGTACACCGTGGCGGACTACCTGCGTACCGTGGACCTCATCCGGTCCTGGATGCCGCACGCCAGCATCACCACCGACCTCATCGTGGGCTTCCCGGGGGAGACGGAGGCCCAGTTCGAGAACACCCTCCGCCTCGTGGAGCGGGTGGGGTTCGACGCCTGCAACACCGCGGCGTACTCGCCACGGCCGGGCACCAAGGCCGCCACCTTCCCGGACCAGGTGGACGAGCAGACCAAGCAGCGACGCCTGTGGGCCCTCAACCAGCTGGCGGAGCGGGTGGCCTACCAACGCAACCGCCAGCTCCTGGGGACCGTGCAGGAGGTCCTGGTGGAGGAGGTGGGCCGGCACGGGGGCGTGGTGGGCCGCACCCGGACCAACAAGGTGGTCACCCTGGACGGACCCGCGGAGTGGGTGGGGCGGGTGGTGCAGGTGCGGGTCACGGAGGCGGGGTCCTGGGTGTTACGGGGAGAGGCGGTGGCGCAGCCGGCCCAAGACCACCCCAAAGGTCTTGCAGGGGCGTTTGGGGACCCCCTTCGTTCGGAAGGGTTTTGCGGGCCAAGCTCGTAGTGGGGTGAGGGGTTGGCGGAGCCCGTCCTGGACCGCCGGGTGCCGGTGGAGGAATACCTGGCCTCCGAGCCCAGCAGCCCGGTGAAGAGGGAGTACGTGCAGGGCCGGGTGTACGCCCTGGCGGGGGCCAGCGACCGGCACGTGCGGCTGGTCACGAACGTCGTGGGGTTGCTGTGGCTTTCCGCTCGCGGGACCGGCTGTCGGGTGTACGCCTCGGACATGAAACTCCGGGTGGGCCCGGACCGCTTCTACTACCCGGACGTGATGGTGGTGTGCGACCCGGGAGACACAGACCCGTACTACAAGACGAGGCCGTGCTTTCTGGTGGAGGTTCTGTCACCTGCCACGGAAGCCACGGACCGCCGGGAGAAGCTGGTGGCTTACCAGGAGATCCCCACCCTGCGGGGCTACCTGCTCCTGGACTCCGAGGCTGTGGGCGGGGAATACTACCGGAAGGACGAAGACGGGCGGTGGTGGCGGACAGAGCTGAGTCCCCACAGCCTCGTGCGGGTGGACTGTCCTGCCACCACCCTCGACCTGCAAGAGGTCTACGAGGGACTGTAGACCGAACTTCCCGCCGCGTTCAGGGCTGAAAGTAGTGCCGTGCGGGTCACGTCAGGAAGTGCGGACTTCCGTATCCGGGAGCTGCCTCTCCCGGTACCGTCAAGTTCCGGGTAGACGACGCTCTTTTGCCACGGGTTGCAGACAGGCTCCGCCAGGCTGGAGGCCAGGGCCCCAGGGAGAGCACCCCGCCGGGGGGAGGGTCGGCGGCTGAGCTCGCCGCCGCGGCCCCAGCGCGGTGGCGGAGACCGGGTCCAGGCATTCGGCGGCGCGGCGGGAGGGACGCGGAGTCCCGGAGGACTCCGACGGCTTGGGATCCTTAGCGGCCCGCCTTGCACGGGCGAACACCAGTCGGTAGAATCCGGTCTAGACTTTGGGCAGAAAACCCCGGGAACCCGGTGGGGGCCGGGGCGAGGGACTCCTGCCCCGGCGGGGTTGCCCCGGGGCCGGCGACCCGGGGCGCCCAACGCACAGGGGAAGGCTTATGACGAGAGGGACCCGCAGCCGCCGCGGTAAACTGCACGAGGGGAGGGGCAAGGCAGTGCGGACCCCGGGGACCTCCGCGAACCTGGGCTTCGAGTCCCAACTGTGGGCTGCCGCCAACGCCCTGCGGGGCTCTATGGACGCGGCGGAGTACAAGCACGTGGTCCTGGGGCTCATCTTCCTGAAGTACATCTCCGATGCCTTCGAGGAGCACCGGGAGAAGCTCTTCGCGGAGCCCTACGCCGACCCGGAGGACCCCGACGAGTACCGGGCGGAGAACGTCTTCTGGGTGCCCCCGGAAGCCCGGTGGTCGGAGCTCCAGAAAAACGCGCGCCAGCCCACCATCGGGGAGCTGGTAGACCGCGCGATGGAGGCGGTGGAGCGGGACAATCCCTCTCTCAAGGGGGCGCTCCCCAAGGACTACGCCCGTCCGGCGCTCGACAAGACCCGCCTTGGCCAGCTCATTGACCTGATCTCCAACATCACCTTAGGTGGAGCCGACAACCACGCCCGCGACATCCTGGGGCGGGTCTACGAGTACTTCCTCGGACAGTTCGCGAGCGCCGAAGGAAAGAAGGGCGGACAGTTCTACACACCGCTGTATCGTAAAGCTCCTGGTGGAGATGCTCAGGCAGGAGCCGCAGACCGTTGTTCATCTAGTGGGCAAGGCGATCCGCAGGAACCTCAAGACACGGGGTGGCTGCATCGTATATACTGAGTCGAACTCCTCGTCGGGGAAATACTGCCGTGAACCACAGTGAAATCGTTAACTTCCTCTGGGGCGTCGCGGACCTGATTCGCGACACCTTCAAGCGCGGCAAGTACCAGGACGTGATCCTGCCGCTTACCGTCCTGCGCCGCCTCGACTGCGTCCTGGCGCCGACCAAGGACAAAGTCCTCGAGACCCAGGCCCGCTTAAAAGGCAAACTCGAGAACCTCGATCCCCAGCTTCGCGCCGCCTCGGGCTTCGCCTTTTACAACACCTCGCGCTACGACTTCGAGAAGCTCCTGGCCGATGCGCCTCATCTCGCCGCGAACCTTCGCAACTACATCGCAGGCTTCAGCCCCAACATGCGCGAGGTGCTGGAGCGTTTCGACTTCGACAACACGATCTCCAAACTCGATGAGGCCGGGCTCCTCTACAAAGTCCTCGAGCGCTTCAAAAACGTAGATCTGCACCCCGATAAGGTGGACAACCCCACGATGGGGATGATCTTCGAAGAGCTCATCCGGCGCTTCAACGAGGCGCTGAACGAGAACCCCGGCGAGCACTTCACGCCCCGCGACGTGGTCCATTTGATGGTCGACCTCATGCTGGCCGGGGATGAAGACCGCATCCGCCGCAAGGGCATTGTCTGCACCGTGTACGACCCTTGCTGCGGCTCGGGCGGCATGCTGATGATTACGAAGGAGCACATCACTATCGGCTGGCGGCGCAATGGCGAGATCATTCGCGAGCCGATCAATCCCCAAGCAGAGATCCACCTGTTCGGCCAGGAGGTGAACCCCGAGACCTGGGCGGTGTCTAAGTCCGACCTCTTCATCAAGGACCCCACGGGCCGCGATGCTGACAACATCGCCTTCGGCAGCGTGCTTTCCAATGACAAACATGCGGGTCGCACTTTCGATTACCTCATCGCCAATCCCCCGTATGGCAAGGACTGGAAACGCGACGAGGAGGCCGTTCGGGCCGAACACGAGCGGGGCGCGAGCGGCCGGTTCGCTCCGGGGCTGCCGCGCATCAGCGACGGGCAGCTTCTCTTCCTGCTCCACATGCTGTCGCACATGAAGGAGCCAAGAGAAGGCGGCTCGCGCGTCGCCATCATCATGAACGGTTCCCCTCTGTTCACCGGCGACGCAGGGAGCGGCGAAAGCGAGATCCGCCGCTACGTGCTGGAGCACGACTTGCTCGAGGCCATCATCGCCCTGCCCGAGCAGCTCTTCTACAACACCGGCATCGCAACCTACGTGTGGGTGTTGACGAACCGCAAGACGCCCGAACGCCGGGGCAAGGTGCAGCTCATCGACGCCTCATCCTTCTGGGTTCCCCTGCGCAAGAGCCTGGGCGATAAGCGACGGGAGATTCCACCCGAGAAGGCGTGGGACATCGTGAAGATCCTCAAGGATTTCAAAGATGGGGACACGCGGATCGTCGAGAAGGACGGCAAGCGCGAAGAGGTGGTGGTCAGCAAGGTCTTCCCCACGACCCACTTCGGCTATCGCAAGATCACAGTCGAGCGCCCGCTGCGGCTCAACTTCCAAGCTTCGCCGGAGCGTATCGCGAGGATCGAGGCAGAGCGAGCCTTCCAGGCGTTAGGCGAGTCGAAGAAAAAGGGGGCTGCGGGCGAGCGTGAGCGCGCTCAGGGGCGAGCACTGCAAGAGCAGATACGCCATCTCCTGCGCTCTCTCCCGGAGACGCTGTTCAAGGACCGCGCCGAGTTCGGGAACGTGCTCGAGGCGGCAGCGCGCAAGGCAGGGGTGAAACTCCCCGCACCGGCGCGCAAGGCGATCCTCTCGGCGCTCTCGGAGCGCGACGAGACCGCGGAGATCTGTCGAGACAAGGACGGCAACCCCGAGCCAGATCCTGAACTCCGCGACACCGAGAACGTGCCCCTGCCAGCCGGCGATGATCCCGTCGACGCCGAGGGTGTGCCGGAGAGCGTGCGCGCCTTCTTCGAACGCGAGGTCAAGCCCCATGTGCCCGACGCCTGGATCGCCACCGACAAGCGCGACGCCAAGGATGGCAAGGTGGGCGTGGTCGGGTACGAGATCAACTTCAACCGTTACTTCTACCGCTACACCCCGCCGCGGCCGCTTGAGGAGATCGAAGCCGACATCCGGGTGCTGGAGCAAGAGATCGTGCAGATGCTGGCGGAGGTGACCGGCGGTAGGGAAGGGAGGGCGGTGGAGGGATAGCCGGTGGGACCCGCACTTGTGGCGCAGCGGCAGTCAGCTAAAAGTCGGCACTTGCGCGTAAGAGCCGACATTCGCTACAATCCAGTCATGGCAGCCGACCGACCAAACGCCGCCCGTCTTCGGGAAGAAGGGCTCGGCGCTTTCTTCCGCTATTCCGACGCCGAGAGACTGGGCCTGTCCCCTTACGCCCTGCAGCGCCTGGTGGCAGCGGGAGAAGTGGAAAAGGTCGGCCCAGGTCTCTACCGTCTGGCCGACGCGGAACCGAGCGAGATGGAGACGATCGCTCTGGTCGCCGCGGCCGTGCCTGCCGGGATCGTCTGCCTTCTCTCCGCCCTGCGCATCCACGGAATCGGCACCCAGACGCCGCACGAGGTCTGGCTGGGCCTGGACCGCAAGGCCCGCAAGCCCTCGCGGCCGCCCGCCCGGGTGCGCATCGTGCGCTTCTCCGGGCCTATGCTGACCTACGGGGTCAAGACGCACCGCATCCTCGGCGTTCCCGTGCGCGTCACCTCGCCGGCGCGCACAGTGGTGGACTGCTTCCGCTACCGCAACAAGCTCGGCCTCGATGTAGCGACCGAGGCGCTGCGCGAGGCCCTCCGCTCGCACCTCGTGACGGTGGACGAGATCCTCCGCACCGCGGGAGTCTGTCGGGCGCGCACGGTGGTCCGCCCGTACCTGGAGGCGGTGGCGATATGAGCGACCGGAATGTCACCAACATCGCCGCTTCGGTCCACGCGCGGCTGATGAACCGAAGCAGGGAGACCGGTGAGGATTTCCAGTTCTTGCTTCAGCGGTATGGGGCGGAACGCCTGCTCTATCGGCTCGGACGTTCGCCTCACCGCGACCGCTTCGTCCTCAAAGGCGCCATGTTGTTCGCTCTCTGGGGCGGCTCGGTCTACCGCGCAACACGGGACCTGGACTTTACTGGATACGGTGACTCCAGCGAGGAAGCGCTCCGTCAGTGCTTCTTGGAGATTTGCACTCTGCCGGTCGAAGATGACGGCCTCGAATTCGACACCTCGACGATTCGTGTGGACCCTATCTTGGACCAAGCTGAGTACAACGGAGTCAGGGTTCGATTCGAAGCCAGGCTCGGCAGTGCCCGCATCCCCATGCAGGTTGATGTTGGCTTTGGCAACGCCATCGAGCCTGCTCCCCGCGATGAGGATTACCCACCCCTCCTTGACGGCCCAGCGCCTCGGATTCGGGCCTACCCGGTCGAGGCGGTGGTCGCCGAGAAACTTCACGCCGTCCATCGCTTCGGCGAGACCAACACCAGGTTGAAGGATTTCTACGACCTCTACGTGCTTTCAGAACAGTTCGAATTCGACGCGGGACGCCTGGGGCGAGCCGTCGCGGCAACCTTCGAGCGGCGCGCGACCCGCATCGATTCGACGCTCCCGGCGGGTCTCCATCCCCGCTTTTTCGCCGACGATGCGCGGGTTCGGCAATGGCGGGCGTATCTGTCCAGAAACCGGCTTCCCGGCGCGCCCGCGAACTTCCAGGTAGTTGGCGAGCGCCTCCGGGCATTTCTTGGGCCGGTCTGGGAGGGTCTTGCGACGAGCTTGCCAGCGAACGGAACCTGGCTACCCGGAAACGGTTGGAACTTCGGCGAGGCGGTCTTCGGTGCGATGGCGGCCCCAGGTACGGCAGTTGAGCCAAGAGCGCAGATGGTCACCCGGGTTGTAGGCACCGCCGGGGACGCTGACGCCTCCACACTACCGTTGCCGATGAAGGGGCAAGCGCCAACCCGCCTCGGCCGCTTCAAACCGTATCCAGCCTACAAGGACTCCGGCGTCGAGTGGCTGGGGGAGATTCCGGCGCATTGGGAGGTGAAAAGACTGAGGTTTGCTGCGGACCTGAATCCATCACCCGCGGCGGGGGTGCGCAGCCTTTCGCAGGAGGCTGAGGTTTCATTCATGCCGATGGAGGCTCTCGGCGAGTATGGCGGTCTGGACCTGACGAGGACCAAAGCGCTGAGCGACGTTGGCGCGGGTTACACCTACTTCGCCAATGGGGATGTTCTCCTCGCGAAGATCACACCGTGCTTTGAGAACGGAAAAGGCGCATTGGCAGCGGGGCTGACCAACGGCATAGGGTTTGGGACCACCGAGCTTCACGTCCTGCGACCCTGTTCTGAGCTCCTTGCGCAATTCCTAGCGTATCTCACATACTCGCGCCCTTTCCGCGGGCTTGGCCAAGTTGAGATGAAGGGTGCAGCCGGACAGCAACGGGTCCCCGAGGAGTTCGTGAAGAATTTCGCAGTTTCGTGCCCACCCCTCCCCGAGCAACGCGCCATCGCCGCCTTCCTCGACCGCGAGACGGCGAAGATCGATGCGCTGGTGGCGAAGAAGGAGCGGCTGATCGAGTTGCTGCAAGAGAAGCGCACCGCCCTCATCTCGCACGCCGTCACCAAGGGCCTCGACCCCACCGCGCCCATGAAGGACTCCGGCGTCGAGTGGCTGGGGGCGATCCCGGCGCATTGGGAGGTGAAGCGGCTGAAGAGACTGGCATCCGTTCGTCTAAGTAATGTGGACAAAAAGACGCTCGAGGGCGAAGAGCCCGTGCTGTTGTGCAACTATATCGACGTATATAAGAATGAGCGAATCACCAGGTCGCTTGAGTTCATGCCGGCAACGGCCAGTAAGGAGCAGAAGAAGCAATTCGCGCTCCGCGCGGGCGACGTGCTTATTACGAAGGACTCCGAATCGTGGACGGACATTGCCGTTCCCGCTTTGGTTGCGGAGGACCTTGACGGTGTGGTCTGCGGCTATCACCTCGCCCACATTCGGCCGAACAGAGACTGCGACGGGGCCTTCCTCAGCCGAGTCTTCGCGGCC